>Ga0098040_1000789_pt1 | contig 14263 bp, 8 predicted proteins | sample 7_EtaG_FD_75065 | JGI IMG/M metagenome (GOLD analysis project Ga0098040, IMG submission 75065) | Marine viral communities from the Subarctic Pacific Ocean - 7_ETSP_OMZ_AT15161 metaG | ecosystem: Environmental > Aquatic > Marine > Oceanic | place: Pacific Ocean | collected 2015-01-08
AACGAGTATGATGCTCAGCGTTTGGTTGACGCTTTCTTTGAAGCAGCTTCAATTCTTGATGAAAAGAACCTACCTAAGACTGGACGTACTGCAGTACTCGCACCTCGCCAGTACTACGCTCTAGTATCTCAGGTTGATTCTAACATCCTTAACCGTGACTACGGTAACTCACAGGGTAACTTGAACTCTGGTGAAGGACTGGTATCTATTGCCGGTATCGACATCAAGCGTTCCAACAACCTACCTTTCCAAGCTGGTACAGTTAATGCACAAGCTGGTGAGAACAACGATTACTCTGGTGCATTCGCAGACCATGCAGGTCTAATCTACCAGAAGGACGCAGCTGGTGTCGTGGAAGCCATCGGCCCACAAGTACAGACAACTGGAGCTGACGTTAAAACAATGTATCAGGGTGACTTGATCGTTGGACGTTTGGCAATGGGTGTAGGTACACTTAACCCTGCTGCTGCTATTGAAATCCAAACTGCTTGAGGTATACTATGTCAGTTAAACCTGGAGTAGCAACAACAAGAACTATCCCTGCAGGTCAAGCTGTGGGGACTACACGTTCTGAAACACAAGGCGCTAAGACCCCTTTAGAGTATGGAAGACAGTTACAATCTGACGGTCTTACAGCTAGAGGTGACGCTAATACTTAATAAATAATTATGGCAAACGCTGCAACAGCCGCTGGAAACAATGGCGTTTCTGGCGCTACCGCTGGTATAAGCGGTGGTAACACAGCAATACGTAAGTCTGTATCACAAACTGAAGGCGGATCTTATTCTGCATCTGATGTTTATTCTGATACCAAGAACCTACGCTTTGCATATACTGGCGTCGAATGTGACGCACCTGCGCAATCTCGCAGTTAACTATAAGAGGGGGCTTCGGCTCCCTTTTTTTTATTTACAAATATTAACTATGGCTTTCCCTACCACTAACGCTGCTGAAGAACTACCTGCTGTCAATCAAATACTGGCGTCTGTGGGTCAGGCACCTGTCACCACCCTCGATCAAACCAACCCGGACGTTGCGATTGCTTATGATACATTAATTAGTGTATCACGAGAAGTGCAGGCAGAAGGCTGGACATTTAACAGAGAAGTTTATGTTAAATTTACTCCAGATTCTGATGACCAAATAGTAATACCTAATAATATATTACAAATAGATTTAAATGATGAAGTAGATAATCAATATGAAGCCGTTAGAAGAAGTGGTAAATTATATGAAAAAATAAATCATACTTATACTTGGGATTCAACTAAATGGAGTGATGGTGTAAGATGTGATGTTGTTTATTATTTTGATTGGGTTGATCTACCTATACCTATTCAAGACTATATTATAGCTAGAGCTGCAGCCATTGTGTCTAGTAGAATTGTAGGTGATGCTCAACAGTATCAAATACTTTCTCAGAAAGAGCAATGGAATAGAGCTCAAGCTTTAGAATATGAATGTAATCAAGGTGATTATACTATCTTTGGACATCAAAGAGGTAAGAAACCTTATGATGCTTACAAACCTTATCAAGCACTGTATCGCTAATGGCTGCTGTAACTCAAACAATACCAAATTTTTTAGGTGGTGTATCAAACCAACCTGATGATAAGAAAAAAGTAGGACAAGTATCTGAAGCTATAAATGCTTATCCTGATCCTACATTCGGTTTAACAAAAAGGCCTGGTTTTAAATTTATATCTGAACTAGCTGATGGTATAACTACTGGAGGTTCAGATTATGATGCAACAGATTTAGACAATGGTAAATGGTTTTATTATAACCGTGACTCAGATGAGAAATATATAGGATGTATAGTAGGTAAAAAGACATCATCTTATGGTGAAATCCATATGTGGAATACTGTACTTGATGATGACGTGGTAACAACTGTTGATTCTGATACTATTGTACCTGGGACTGGTTACTCAGAAACAGCAAGTACTGCATATCTTAATACAACATCAGATGGCTCTGGTACTGGATTAACCCTTAGAATAACTTCTGTAGGTGGTAGTGGTGATATAACAGGTGTCGCAGTTGTTGACGGTGGTAAGGGCTATGCAGAGAATGAAACAATTACTATTCCTGGAGGTAATGGTGCTGGTAGAGTAGATGTAGCTACTATATCAAATGGTGTCTTTAAAAAGTGTCATATGACTTATGGCACTGATGCTAGGAATTACTTAGGTAAGGAAGAAACAGCTGATGCTGTCGCTTCTGTGAATGCAGAAGATTATGATTTCTTGACTATTAGAGATACTACTATTATTACAAATAAAAATAGAGTAGTAACTGAGCAGGCTTTAAGCCCTGCTTTTGTATCTAAAAAAGTAGCTACTATTAGAATACATTTAGTAGAATACAGTTCTAAATATGAGGTATCAGTTACCCACAGTGGTTCAGGTAGCAGTGCTGTATATACATGTAGAGTATCAACTAGAGCTGGGGATACTGCTACTAATGATGCAGATACTACTTACTTCCTTAGTGCTAATGATATATTAAATGACTTAAAAGATGGCACTGAATCTGGTGATAACACATACAGCCATTTCAAAGATGGATCTGGAGGGACTAGTGACACAGAAGCTGGTGTGCATGGTATACCTTCCATAACTGCTGAAATTATTGGTCAATCTCTTGAATTAACAGGTACTGTTCCTTTTACAGTTACTGTAACAGGTGGTAGAACTGGTTCAGCTTTAACATCTTATCAAGATACAGTTGACCTTATTACTGAACTACCAGCTGAAAGTAAGCATGACCGTACAGTAACAATAAATAATACAGCTTCTCCTTATGATACTTACTATGCTAAATTTGTAGCTACTAATGGTACAACAGGTGCAGGTGTATGGGAAGAGACTAAATCACCTGCTGTTACTCCTGGACTTAAAGATGAATCATTACCTCATAAATTATATAATGATGTAAGAAATCATTTTACATTTTCACAGATTAGTTATAATGATAGAATTGTAGGTGATGATACAACAAACGAACACCCATCGTTTAATGGTAAAACAATACAACAAGCTTTTTATTATAACAATAGACTTGGTTTCTTAACAGAAGATAATGTCTCAATGAGTAAGTCTGATGACTTCTATAATTTCTACATGACTACAGCTCAGACATCTACGGATGCTGATCCTGTTGACCTTAGTTGTTCTAGTATTAAACCTGCTGTATTGCATGGCATTGTACCCTCAGCTAGTGGTTTACTGCTATTCAGTCAGAACCAACAGTTTGTTATGTTCTCTGCTGATGGTAATTTAACACCTAATACAGCATTGATACGGAGCCTTTCTAATTATAAAATGGAGACGGATATAGACCCTGTTGATGTAGGTAATTATATATGTTTTGTTAGTAAGACGCATGCTACAGCTGGTTATACTAGAGTATTTGGGTTTCAGCCACAAGGTATCGGACAATTACCAAGGGTTGTTGATATAGCTAGAGTTGTGTCGGAATATATACCTGCTAAAATTGATAGATTAATAGCTAGTCCTCAAAATAGTTTTATTGCTATATATGGGAAGGATGCTGATTTAGAAGGTAATATATATTTTTATCGTACTTATAGTGACGGTGAAAAAGATTTAATGCAGACATGGTTTAATTGGAAATGTCCTGGTGATGTACACTATGTGACTGTTGATTCTGATACTATGTATTCTATTATAAAAACAGGATCTGGTTCAGATGCTAGATATAATTTAGTTAGTGCTACTATGACTCAAACTCCTGAAGAGGAGATTATAGTAACTGCAGAAGGTATACAGGTTAACCCTCATATGGATTTTTATAAAGCAGCAACTGCTGTTACTGCATATCCTGTTGATAGTATAACTGTAACAGCTGCCGGAACAGGTTTTGGTGGGTCCGTTGCTGTTACAATCGCAGCACCTTCTGATGGTGTACAAGCTACAGCTGATGCTGTTAAGGATGGTGGAGCTATAGCTTCTATTACCATTACAAATCCTGGTAGTGGCTATGATCCTGCAAATTTACCTGCAGTAACTATTGCTGGTATTGGTGGAAGTGGAGCTACTGCAACAGCTTCAGTATTTGATGGGTCTTTCTGTGAGATACCTTTTAGTAATATAACAACATTAGATCCTGTTGTAGTTATCTCTGGTAATGCTAGTTCTGACTGGACTGGTACTACTGAATCTGGTCTTACAATTACACCAGGACGTATAACAATTGATAATAAGAATTATTATACAGTTCCACGTAAGGATCTATCAGCTTTTGCATCTAATGTATTCTTAGGTTATAAATATAATTATGATGTAACTTTACCTAAATTATACTTTAGAAAACCTACTGAAGGTGCGTCAGCTGATTATACAGCTAATCTTACTATAGCTAGAATGAAGTTCTCTATTGGACAATCTAGTGTTGTAGGTTTTAAAATGAAAAGAGAGGCTGTACAAGTGGAGACTGAATCATTCACAGCTGATGGTACTACTACTGCATTTCATCCTAATTTCAAAGTGATAGATAAAAGTGATGTGATTGTTAAAAGGAATAAAGCTAAACAAACACTGGTAACAGCATTTTCAGGTAGCTCTGATGATCAAAAGAGTCAATATATACTTACTGATCATTCTACTCTTGAAGATCATGTAACAGTTACATTCGGCACAGCTCCAGCAAAGACTACATTTCCTGTAGAGTCTGGTCTTACACTTGGTACTGGATATTCTAATGGTAATAATGTTGCTACTACTGGAGGATCTGGTACAGGATTAACAGTTGATATAACTACATCTACAGGTAAAATAACTACTTGTACTGTAAATAAATCTGGAACAGGTTATAAGATAAATGATATTATAACTGTTACTACTGGTGATGCAAACGCTCAATTAAGAATTGCAACATTACCTGATGAAGTTGAAATATATGTAGACAATTGGTTCACTTTACTGCCTACACAAGAAGCTAATTATTATTTAGCAGATGATGTACCTTTAGATACTCAATCTATTTTTACTGTACCTATACATCAACGTACAGATAATTATACACTTAGAGTATTTAGTAACTCACCCTTCCCTCTTGCACTAACATCTTGTACATGGGAAGGTAATTATTCACCCCGTTATTACAGAAGAACATGACCACTCAAGAAGAACGAGATGCTTATGAAGAGGCAACACGTTTAATTATTAGAGAAGCTGCAGGTGACAACATGGCTGCAGCTCATTATCTTTTAAATTTAGCTTATTTATCACGTACTATTGATGATATATATGATCAAGATAAAAAGGTAACTAGAACAAAAATGTTAGATGCCGTTGAGTACCTATTAATTGAAATGCCTTTCAATCCGTTCTTCGTAGAGCATAGAGATACTCTTCAATCTCAACACGTCTCAATGTATAATGCATGGATGGCGGCTAATCTTTGGGAACAAGGAGATGATACTGATAAAGTATATGCACATGTTTGGCGGGATTTCTTTCATGAAGTCTGGCCTGTTGTAGCTTTACTTACACAAGGGCCGAAAAAGATGAATGAAGTATCTTTAAAAATTCGTACACTATTTAAGAAACAACTAGGAGAATAATTATGAGTGGAGGTTCTGATAATAAGGAATATGTAGAGAAGCAGTTTGAGTATGATACTACTGTTTGGAAGTATGAATGGGACGAAATGAATCGTTCGGCAAGTCATGCTATGAGTTCTTACCTTGCTGAAACACATAGTAATCAACAAATAGCAGATTATGAATATAATGCAGCTGTAAATAATTGGCAAGATGCAAACGCTATACAAGATTTTGATTATGCTAATCAAATGAAAGCTTATAATAGTAGTATAGAGACTTATGATAAACAATTATCTTATAATGATTTAGCAGAAGAGATAGCTTTAAATGATAACAAACGTAGACGAAATGATAGGCATACAGAGATAGGTTTTCAAAATGAAGAGTTATTAATGAATCATGATTTCACTCAAACTGTGAAAGCATTTGAAACAATTCATGCATTGGAAGCAGGTCAAGTTAAAACAATTCGTCTGGGTAAAGGAATAAAAGATGCTTTTGATTCTGCTACTTTAGATTCTCACTCACTATTAAATCAATTTAATGCAGCCCGAGATGAAGCCGCTAGAAAAGGCACTGACTTAACTTTAGAAGGTCTTCAAAAGCAAGGACAAGTATTAGCTTCAGGTCAAACTGGTAGAACTACTAGGAAAAATCTACAAACAGTACTATCTGAAATAGGTAGAGGTCAGAAAACTCTATCTGATATGTTAACTAAAGAGGAATTAGGTTATACATTAAATATGGAAAAAATGGCTATAAAACTTGATAGTTTAAAGGGTGATGCTAAAATAGGTTATAATGAATTAGCAGTTCAATTGGCTCAAACGGCTGATAAAGCATCAATGGCTATATTACAATCTAAAATTAAAACTGGTGTAGGTCAAAGACAGTTACAAGAAAGTTTAAAAAGTGCTGATCAACAATATCTAGCTGATGTACAACAAATTGCTTTAAAAAAATACGAAGGTGATTTAGGTGCTGAAGCTAATATAGCACCAGAAGCAGTAAAGGCTCCTGCTGCAAGTCAACCTGTTAAAGCCCCTGAACCATTCACACAGCCACCTCCATCAGCCGTAAGTTGGGATGAGTACGCTAAAATTCATCCTCTTAAGGGTGCTATTAGTAAATCACCTGGTTTGTTAGAATCAATATTCTCTGATGATAGATTGAAATATGATATTAACCGTGTAGGTACATCTAAAAAAGGTGTTCCTATATACACATTTAAATATAGATTTGATGGTAAACATGGTCCTAAATATAAAGGTACTTCTGCCCAAGATCTACTGAATACTAAATTTAAAGATGCAGTAGGACAAACTGAAAATGATGGTTTCCTCTACGTTAATTACAGTAAGCTGGACGTAGAGTTTGAAAAAATAACTTAAGGAACTAATGACTTTATTTAAAGGGTACGCTGAAGCTAGAGGCTTCAGACCCATTAGAATTCCCGGCCTTTCCGATAAAATACGTCAGCAAGGTCTGACGAAAATGCGTGGTATGGAACAGGCTTTAGCCGCCAACCGCCGACAAGATGCTAACATAGTACGTCAGTTAGAACGAGCAGCTGCGAAGAGCAAAGAAATTCGCAATACTAATTTCCAATTAAAACAAGGTTATCGTGATATTCTTGCTAAAGGAGAATGGAAAAACTTTGAACGTGGAATTAAAAATGAACAGATAAAAAACAAAAATCGGGAACAAGATATGAAGGCTTTGCTTTCACTTGTTCCTACTGGACTTAAGCTTGTTCAAACATGGGATGCTAAACGTAAAAAAGATATTGATGAATTTGCCCATGAAATATACGATAAGTATGGTATTGGTAGTAAAAGAGCTACTCTGATACAAAATTATAAAGGTAATCTTACTCAACAAGCTATGCATCAAGAGGGATTTTTAATCTCTCCGAATGGTGAAACATTACCAGCAGACGTTGCTAATCGCATACGCAGTATGGGTGGTTATGGTACCCTTAAGGTCCATGAATTAACAGCTCAACGTATAGGTAGAAATAGAATAGGTCTTTACCTTGATAATGCTCAGACTAAGTTTACAATAGCTGGGCAAGAAGTTAATTTTATGGATGCGAATGAAGATATTGAAGATTTAATACTTACTAAAATAAGTGCAAAGCAAAGAGAAGAGATGGGTGCTGATTTCCCATCTACTAATATATGGCACGGTTCAGGTGCTCATCAATCAGATGTAGAAGCTAAAGCTCAGATGAAAAAGCTTAAGCATAAGCAGAGAAAGGAGCTTGCTGTAAAGAAGCAACATGATAATGAGATATCAGATATTAAATGGTTCATAGGCCAAAATAATGATCAAGGTGTTTGGGCTGGTCCTGTGGGAATACAACAAGTTATCCTTCACACTGCTGGTGGTCCAGATGCTCCACGTGAGGCTTTAGGTAAAGCCCGTGTTAGAGTAATATCAGCTGTTGAACATGCATTAAAAACTGGTCAATTAGATTGGGAAGATGTTAAAGGTTTAGAAACATTAGAATTTACTCCAAGAGGTTCTACTAAACCAGTATTATGGGGAGATCATTTTGATAAAGAATGGTTTCAACTTGAAGCAGCTGGTGTTGAAAGATCTAGAATAGAAAATCAAAATGCCTTAGCTGGTCCTAAACGTCGTGATACTGAAGATTTAACTATGAGAGAAAAGATGATAGAGTTAGATGCATCAGAAGAAGTCGGAGCAAGCACATGGGGTAAATTTGCTGGCATTGCCGATAAAAAAGGATATACAAAAACTAAAGCATGGATTATTAAGCAAATATCTACTGGTCAAAATGCAGAGATGGATGTAGAAAATGGTCTGCTCATAAAAGCAAGGATGGATAGAAATGAAATTGTTACAGCAACAGAGATAGATCTAATGCAGTTTAGTGATACTGCTAGAACTCAAGCAAAACAACTTGCTCTGGCAAATAATAATATGTTACCAAAAGGTGAAAATGTTACACGTCTTCAAGAACGTATTAAACGAGAATTAGAGTTTATTATACCTCCGATGAATTCATATTCTAGTAATGCTAGTCATGAGGATGCTGCTCGTCAGGCTTTTTTGGATGCTTCTGGTCATTATAGAACACACTTTGAACAGAATGGTAAAGCAGAAGACGCGTATAAATATGCTAGGGATATGATTACTAAAGATATAAAACAACCAGACGGTCTATATTCACCAGGTGAAGTTAATGAAGATGGATCAAGAGAATTTAAAGGTTTCCAAGCAGATACGACTAGAAAACGTATTAAAGTTACTAACCCTTCAACACTTAAATTAGAATTAGGTAAGGATCAATCCCTTTTATTTACTAAACCTTATATATCAGAAATAAGTATACGAGAGAAATTAACTAGATTACATAAAGGTTTGCATACTGGTGTCTTGCCATCCACTGAAGTTATACGTTCTATTACTGGTATACCTACTATAGATACATTATTAGCACAGCGTGAATACTGGGCTAATCAAGAGATAGCTGAAACAGGTAAGACTACTCTACCTGAAGTACCAAAATGGTATATTCAGAAGGCAAGGAAAGTAGAATCTTTAGTTAATCCTGGGCCTAAATCACAACGTCTGCTTTCTTACTATAACCCTGTATATGTAAATCAGGCTTTAATTCAAAGCGGTTCGAATCCTGTTTATACAGATCCTTTATATAATAAAGTACGGCCATCTGCCTTACAGATGTCTGGGTCTGATTACAATTCAATAGGAGATGGTATGTCCAGTTTCGATGCTCATGGATTCAGATTAATAGGTCAAACAGTACGAACTATATTAGAGATATTTGAAGCTGGTAATTTACAAGTTGCTGGTGGTTATCTTTTTACTGGAGATCAGATTAAAAAAGGAATGGAAACTGCAGGCTTATCTTATGATCGTATGTTTGATGAAAAAACACAAGATTTAATATTTGATTCTTTGTTTAAAACAGGCGATTATGAATTACCTCCTGCTGCTACTGGATATGAGGCTCTATTAAGAGATAATGTAGTAAAGAGTCTAAACGGTGGTGCTAAAAGAGATACAACTTATTCTTGGCGTGCTCCTCACCTTGTGAGCGACAAAGCTGGAAAATATTTAGCAGAGATAGGGTATTATGACACAACAGCCTGATAACATATTTGAAGAGGATAAGGTTGAAATAGATCCGTATCATCAAAAACATTTCGAAGAACAACAAGCAGGGGCTGCTCTGTATGATAATATAGAAAACCCTCCTGAAGTTCCTCCAAACACTGAACTAGAAGCACAAGCAGCTCCTCAAGAAGTAACACAAGAAGATACATTTTCTGATATAGGTGATGTAGCTAGAGGTGTAGCTGAAACAGCCTTACAACCTGTATTAGGTGTAGGTGATTTTGCATCTGATGCTGTAGGTCTTGTACCTTGGCTTAAACCAGTTGATGAATGGTGGGATGCTAATTCTTATCGTTCAACACACCCTGGTCATAAAATGATAAGAGATGCATCTTCTATTATTGTACCTAGTTTAGCTGGAGCTAGTTGGGTAGTTGGTGGTGCAAAAGCAGCAGTAGCTGCAAGAGCTCTTACTCTCCCTAAATTTACACATACTCTTGGAACTATAGCTGCTTATACTGGTGTTGATACTGGTGTAGCTATGATCTCATCTCACTCAAAGACAGATGATAATATGGCAGCTACTCTTAATAACTGGTTAGGTTGGAACATACCTTGGGCTACTAGACCTGGAGATGATCCTGATACTAGATGGAAATTGAATGTAATGGAAGCTGCTGGCTTTGCTGGTGGTGTAGAATTAATAGGAGCAGCATTTACTTTTGGTAATAAAGCTAAACTATTCCCACGTGATAAAGCTGCAGCAGAGCTGATAAACGCTAAGAAAATTAGATTAACAAATGAAGATGGTGATTTACTTACAGCTGCTGTAGAGCCCCGTAGAGCTGCTAGAGAAGCTGCTCAAACTGATGAGATGATAGAAGCTATTAAAAGGGATCCATCAGGAAGTGAATACAATGCTTTTGTTAATGATATAGGAGAAGACTCAGCCGGTAAGGCAGTACAGAATTTACAAGCAGATGCACTAGAAGCTAAATTACATCAAGCACAAATACAAGGTAATGTAGGTACTCTACATGGTAGAGCTGCACCTGTAGCTGATGAATCATTTGCTAAACGATTCGCACAAGCTATGAATGGTAATGAACGTGCTAAATATTTAGATGAGTTATTTGAAAGAATATCTCCTAATTTTGATGCTGTTGTAGTTAATGGTCCTAAACAAACTAATATATCTGGAGAAGCAATGAATAGGGCTGTCGATAATTTAACTCAATCTATATATGGACAAGATGTTAGTTTTCAAGAGTTTTCGGCTATTGTTGATGATATGAAAACTACAGTCTTTAGTTCTAATCAGATGTTAGATGAAGAGGGCTGGGTAGCAGCTTCTACAGCATTCAGACAAGCTTATGATACACTCTTTGATCCTAATCAAATGAGAGCTTCTGCAATGCTTTCTCAACAAGCTGCAGACAATGTATCAGATGCTGCTGCAGCTGCAAAAATGATAGGAGATTCAGCTGATACTTCTAGGCAATTTGAGATGATGTTTGAAAAGCTTAACTTACTTGATAGTGAAGTTAAAGCTAATAAATTCATTATGAGTAAAGCTGATGAATATAAAAAATTAAAATCAAGTGGTTCTGTAGAAGGTACCATATCTTGGCTAAACAATCAAGCTAAAACTTTTGATACTTATATAACTAGAATTAGAGCCAATAATGCTAATTTAAATAATGAACTTATTTCTGTAGCAAAAGAAAATCCTCAATACTTTGATGCTCTTAAAGAAGCTTTCTTTGAAACTAATGGTAGTGTAGATGAACTACATAAATTACATACATGGGCTGAAAAGCATATTGGTGTAATTAAAAAAGGTGTAATTGATAGCGATCCAGAAGTACCAAGTATGGTTATAAAAGGTCTTCATGGTGTTAGAATTAATAGTTTACTTAGTGGCTTAGCTCCTATAAGAGCTGCTGTAGGTAACTCTATGATGACAGCCTTAAAACCAGTTTCCGTTTTTACTGGTGCATTTATGGGTGGAGATCAAGAAATACTTAAACGTGCTATGTATACTTATGGAGGTATTACAGAGAACTTTAAACGTGGTTTCAAAGTCCTGAATAGAGAATGGAAACTTGCTAGTCAATTCCCAGAAGAAGCTATGATGCGTGGTCGTGCAGATATGCGTTTAGCTAAAATGCAAGACTTGACTGCTATGGATGCTATGGCTGAAGGATGGATAAAAGATGGAGAACAAGGTAAAGTAGCTCTATGGAATATGGCTAAAGGTCTGTCTTGGTGGAATAAACAGTCCTTTGTACGTTATGGTACTAATGCTTTATATGCTATTGACGGCTTTACTAACTCCTTTATGGCTAGTGGTATGGCTAGAGCAAGGGCATATGATGAACTCTTCCAAGCTACAAATGGTGTATTTAAAGATGATGATTTTATTAAACTACAACGTCAACTTTATGATAATGCATTTGATTCAACAGGATTATTAACTGATGAGGCTGCTAAACACGCTTCACGTGAAATAGCACTTAACTTAGATAATAATACAGTTAAGAAGTTTGAAGAATTTATGGATCGAGTACCTGCTGCTAAAGCTTTATTCTTATTTCCAAGGACTGGTGCCAATGCATTTGAACTAGGTTGGACATTTAATCCACTTAGTAATTTAGGTCCAGCAATGACTAAAGCTAGAAGAACTTTAGGTGCTAGAACTAGACAACAAAAACTAGCTGCTCTTGCTGAACATGGTATTGATGCTACACAAGATGCTGATTTAGCATTCCAATCTCTTAAATCTGAGTATATTGGTAGACAAATCATGGGTAGTGCTGTGGTTATGGGTGCTGGTATGTGGGCATTAGAAGGTAACTTAACTGGTAATGGACCACAAGATGCTGGTGAAAGAGCACGTATGATGTCTATGGGATGGCAACCTAACTCTATTAGAAACCCTATTAGCGGTGAATGGCGTAGTTATAAAGGTTTTGCCCCGTTTGACAGCCTTCTTGGTCTAACAGGTGATTTTATATATCAAGCTAATCGTGCAGATCAAGCAATAACTGAAGATTGGTTTAGGAAATTATCATTTTCTATTAGTATGAATCTTACTAATAATACTTTTATTGGAGGATTTGAACCACTTGTAGGTCTTATATCTGGAGATCCTAGTGCTTGGACTAGATTCTGGTCAGGTCAAGCCGACCAATTAACACCATATAAAGGAATGAGAACCGTTCTCAATAACGCTATTACTCCTCAATTAAAAGATGTAAGTAATGACTTCTTTGCATATCAGAAAAATGCTCATAAATACTTATTCCATGCTGGAAAACAAGGAGATCCATTAGTTGACCTTTTAGATATTTATACAGGTAAGCCTATTAGATATCAGGAACCAATGAATGCTGCAGCTAATGCGGTATTACCTATGTTCAAAACTAATGGAGACTTTGAACCTTGGAGGCAGTGGTTATTAAGTACTGGATGGGATGGTTTACAAAAGATTAGAAGGAATAAATTTACTAGGCAACCATTAAGTGATCAAGATAGATATTTTATAAATAATTGGATAGCTAAAAATGCTAATCTTAAAGGCTCTATATTAAATTTAATGACTGAAAGCGATGGTTTTTGGAACAAAAAATTAAAAGAGTATAAGAAAAAAAGAGGCTTACGGTCTCAAAATGACTTTCCAATTAAGCAATCAATACTACATAAAGAATTAGATAGAATACATGACAGAGCATTTACTGGTGCATGGAATGCATTACAAGCATATAATGAGCAATTCACAATACTTGGTAGAGAATTAAAACATAGGAATTATGAACTAAATAGAGGTAAATACGATGCTGCTGCATCTACTCAAACCCGGATAAACAAATTACAAAATATGCGTAAGTAAAGCATTATGGCTACAACCTATAACACATATACAGGAGACAATTCCACCGTTGATTTCTCCTTCACATTCCCATATTTAAACGCTACTGATATTAAAGTAAGTCTTGATAAAGTAGTTCAGACACTTACAACTCATTATACTTTACATAATGCAACAACAATTAGATTTGGATCTGCTCCAGGTACTGGTGTAGCAATTAAAATCTATAGAGATACAGATAGCACACAGTTATCATCAACATTTTACCCAGGTTCTGCTATTAGATCTGGTGATTTAAATGAAAATTTTACACAAAACTTATATGTTACTCAAGAAGCAGAGAATGATGTAGCAGACGCAATTAGATTATCTGAAGCGAATGTCTTTACAGCTACTCAAACATATGATAATGATAATGAAATAAGATTTAATGAAGCGGATGCCAACGGTTCCGCATATGTAGGTCTTAAAGGTGCAACTGATAAAGGTACTTCAGATAGTTATACTTTATCCTTGCCAGCAGCTCCACCAGCAGCTAACCAAATACTTAGAGCAGGTGCGGTTACAGGTGATTTACTAATATGGGCTGATGAAGCTATAAATTCAACTCACGTTACATCTACAGATAACGAGAGTACTAATGAAAATAACTTAATTACATTCGTTGAAGATGCTACCACTAATACTGGTAATGTAGGATTGGAGATGGATGG
>Ga0098040_1000792_pt1 | contig 14227 bp, 12 predicted proteins | sample 7_EtaG_FD_75065 | JGI IMG/M metagenome (GOLD analysis project Ga0098040, IMG submission 75065) | Marine viral communities from the Subarctic Pacific Ocean - 7_ETSP_OMZ_AT15161 metaG | ecosystem: Environmental > Aquatic > Marine > Oceanic | place: Pacific Ocean | collected 2015-01-08
AACATGGTATACTTTAGGTGGTAGTGAATGGACAGCTATATCAACAGATACAGTAGCATGTACTGCAGGTTCTGAAGATCATAAAATTACAGGTACAAATACAACTTTCACAAGTGATTATTCAGTAGGTTCTTTAATAAGAGTAAATAATCTAGATACAGAAACTTATGAAGTAGCAAAAATAGATAGCGATACAGTATTATATACAATAGAACCTATAGTAGCAACTAGAACTAGTGCTTCAATTAAAAAACAAAGTTTCGTAGCAGACCGCATAAATGATATAATCTTAGCAACTGTTACAGAAAATGCAGGAGGAAACGCATGGACAATGGAAATGCATGCTGTAGAAGCAGGGGTTCCAGGAGCTGATGGAACAGATGGAACAGATGGAACAGATGGAACAGATGGAACAGATGGAACAGATGGAACAGATGGAACAGATGGAGCCGATGGAGCTACTGGAGCAAGTGTAGATATTATATTCAAACGATATGCTACTCAACCAAGTACTCCAAGTGCCTCATCAGGGGTCCCCTCAGGTTGGAGCGGTAGTCCACCTAGTGGAACGGCACTTTTATGGGCAAGTCAAGGAACAAAAGCAGTAGGATCAAGTACATTTACATGGGGTACAACATATCAAGTAGAAGGTACAGCGGCATCCGAAATCGCTGTATATAAAAAAGCAAGTTCAGTATCGACACCTAGTGGTGGTAGTTATGACTTTACTAATGGTACTTTAACAGCACCATCAGGATGGTCCACTTCTGTACCTACATTATCTTCAAATGGAGATAAGGTATATTTATCTGTAGGATTATTTACAGGAGCACCAACTGATACAGCCGCTACAACTACCTGGGCAACTCCAGTACTTTATTCACAAAGAACCGATGGTACTGAGGGGGGCGATGGAGACGATGGTTTAAGAACTATTCAAGGATATTTATTTTATGAAAAAACAACTGCAGGAGCACCTTCAGCACCAAGTGGAACAACATATACATTTAGTACTGGAGTTGTAAGCGGGACTGGAATTAATGATAGTGGTACAACTAATACTTGGAAAAATATTCCAAGAACACAGGACGCAACTTCAGATAATACTTATTATACTATTCGATACTTCGGAACCGAGGCTTCAGCAGGTGCAAGTACAATTACAGTAGGTTATTCAAGTGTGGTTCAACATACAAGTTTCAGTGGTGTAGTAACCTTTAGTGGTGGAACATTAACAGACGGTACAAGTTCAACAACACCAATAGAAGCAGGAGATGTTGCAGCTCATATAGGTGGAGCAAATACTACTACCATTGATGGTGGTAAAATAACAACAGGAACTATTTCTTCAGCAAATCTTTCAGGAACATCTGATGGATCTGCCTTTACAGGTGCAGGTATGAGAATTACTCTAAGTAATGGAGCAATAGCTTCTAAAAACTTTAGAATAGCAAGTGATGGTACATCAGAATTTAAAGGAACTCTAAAAGTCGGAGGTACAACCCTAGATACAACTAATACTTTAAATGCTAATACTGTTGGTAGTGATTTAGGTGGAGGATATGGAGATAGTTCTATAGGCGGATTAACACTTGCAAGTAATAAGATGTATATTGGAACAGGAACAGTAAATAATGCTAATACAGCCTTTTATGTAGATAATAGTGGTAAGTTTTCTTTAAAAGATAAATTATACTGGGACGGAACTACTTTAGCTATAAGTGGAAATATTACTATGAATAATCAAAGTAGTATTGATATTAGTGGATTTGATAATGACTCAGGATTTACAGACGATACAGCAGCAGATGCTGCTCAAAGTACGGCAAATACTGGAGTATCTAATGCTGCTACAGCTCAGACACAAGCAAATACTGCAACAACTAATGCTGCTACAGCTCAGACAACAGCAGACAGTAAAACAACAGCAGCAGCGGCGGCAAGTGCGGCTAATTCACAAGATAAAACAGGGGGTTCCGTTGGAGGTTTAACACTTGCAAGTGATAAGATGTATATTGGAACAGGAACAATAAATAATGCTAATACAGCCTTTTATGTAGATAACACAGGTAAGATGTCCTTAAAAGATAAATTATACTGGAATGGTACTACTTTAGCTATAAGTGGAAATATTGCACTTGGATCAGGCTCTACAGGTAATTTAAGTGATCTTACTAATGATTCAGGTTGGACAGACGATACACAAGCAAATACTGCAACAACTAATGCTGCTACAGCTCAGACACAAGCAAATACTGCAACAACTAATGCTGCTACAGCTCAGACACAAGCAAATACTGCAACAACTAATGCTGCTACAGCTAATAATAAAGCACAAAACTTTGATACTTCAGGAGATATTGCAGCTGGTATAAGTGTTGGAACAAGTGGACATATAAGAGGTGGTCAATCTGCTTATAATAATGGTACAGGTTTCTTCTTAGGTTATAGTGGAAGTGCTTATAAATTCAGTATAGGTAATTCAAGTGGTAATAAACTAACTTGGGACGGATCTACTTTAAGTGTAGCAGGAGATATTACAATAGGAAATTCAAGTAGTATTGATGTAGGAGATTTTAATGACGATGGTTCATATACAGATGATACTGTAGCTAATACAAAAACAACAGCATCAGCAGCAGCAACAGCAGCTAATTCAGCAGCTAAAACTGGTGGTTCAGTCGGAGGTTGGTCACTTAACTCTACAACAATATCAAGTACAAATATAGAAATAAATTCAACCAATAAGAATATAGTAATTTCGGATTCATCATAATGGCTAATAAAAGAGTAATACTAGGAGAAGCTAAAAGAACTAATGGGGGTTCAGCAGAATATGGCTTATGGGTAAGTAAACCAGGCGTAGATGTAATAAACACTAGTAATCAAGTTTTAACAGGTACTGAAAATATGTTATTTGACTCAGGCAGAGCTGAAACAGGTGGTATGGTTTTAAAACAAGGATCAACTACAATAACTTTTTCAGGAACATCTTCAACAGCAGATTCAGCAGATGTTTATTATAACTTAGATGGATCAAACGGTTCTTTAGGTTATATACCAACTATAATGTTTAATAGAAAATCTGGAAATAATTTATACCCTTTTAATACATTTCATAAATGGGAAACAGGAGATATAAGCCCTCCCTCGGGATATGAAGCATATGACTCATCTTCTTCAAATGGTTATCGCACAGACATTATATCATTTATTGAAGATGATAAATTTAAACTAAGAGCAACAAGATTTATAAGAGCAAGTAATAATATAGATGGATTACAAAATGGAACACATACATTTTATTACGCTGTATTAGGAATCGGAGCAGCTTCAGCAACAGCGGTAGGTCCATAATGGCTAAAAGAGTTTTATTAGGTAAAAGAGGAAGTGATTATGGTTTATTTATAAGTAAATCAGGAGCAGAAGTAGATAGCTGTGATGATGAAGATATGCTTTTTGATTCTAGAAAACCTAGGCATGGTCAGATATTAAAAGCAGGATTAAATTCCTGTGTAAATGGTACTAATAGTACAGTAACTGCAACTATTCCATCTAGTGAAAATGTAATGGTATTTTTAGGTGGCAATACAAACTTCAATAGACCAATAGCAGAAGTAACTGCAGCACAAACATTAAGTAATAATACATTAACTGTAACCTTCAGTACAAGCTCTAGTACAGTAATTGGAGTGCCTTTCTTAATAACGACTTTTGAGGTGGCATAATGGCAAGAAGAGTAGCATTAGGACAGCTTGGATCAGGAAATAGTGATTGGGGTCTACGAGTAAGTAAATCTGGATCACATGCAGTACCCTCAAATCCAAATACCACTGCAGCAGTAGACGTAGATGAATTATTATTTGATAGTATAAATCCGACTGCAGGTTTATCTGTATATAAAGTTTATAATATTACAGTAGCAGCCGCATCAGGAGGTTTTAGTGATCAATTCAGAACTCCAGGAACATATACAGCTTCTTTCGGAGAAACTCTAGGGTTTACTCCTTTAGCAATTTGTCAAAGAGCTGTTAGTGGATCACTTCATTATAGTGAAGGTTTTACAGTTACAGAAGCTCTTATTCATTCAAATCTACCACCCGCAGGAGGAGGAGTATTAGATTCAGGAGGTCCAAATGACTCGGGTTTTATCTGGGAAACCTCTACAACAGGAATAACAATAAAAAACTATGAAACTAGTCAAATAACTGTAAGAGCAGTTCTTTTCTATTTAAATACGGTATATTCCTTAACTTCAGGTAATTCAACAATAGAAAATCCCGGAAATATCTCAGGAACACCTGCATTTTCTTTAGTATCTCATCAAGGTTTTAAAGTTACATGGAACACTTCCTCTGACGCAGCAGATTACGTATATCAATACTCTACTAGTTCAGATTTTAGTTCAAGTGTAACTACGGGTGCAACTACAGCCACAAATGTAATAATAGGCGGAGAAAATACTAGTACAGTAAGTGCAAGTACAACTTATTATTTTAGAGTAAAAGGAAGAAACGCAAACGGAGAAGGAAGCTATAGTTCTACAGCAAATGCAACTACAACAGCAGCTTTAGCTCCTGTAGTTGCTTTAACAGTTAGTACAAGTACTACAAATGATCAGATTGCCCTCCACTTACCTTTTAATTGGAGTGTTACTAATGGGGGGATAGGTTGCAAAGTAGTTTACTCTGTAGCAGGAGCAGGAAGTCCAACAGTTGTAGTTAGTCAACCAGATATAAATGTAGTTTCAGCCAGCTTAGGTGCTACAGCATTTCAATCAAATGGTTTTGTATCAGGTACTAGATATTACTATGTAACTGCAGACTATGATGATACATCAAGCCATACAGCAACTCATACTCATACTCATACTGCTTCTGGTGGTGGTTTCTAACCTAACCAAAAAATAATATTTTTTTATTTTTTGGTATCGTTTTTTCATACCTGTTTAAAAATATAACTTGACAGTAGGTGTGGATTTTGATATAATATATCAAATGGAGGATTTTAATTATGGCAGCAGGAAAGTATGACCTTATAATAGATCAGGGTTCAGATTTTGCTATCACGCTGACGTGCACGAAAAGTGGCTCAGCAATAGACTTAACAAATTTCACAGCTCGGTCGCATATTCGTGCAACTAAGGAGTCAACTGTATTTGTTCCTTTTACCATGACTTTTCCAGATAGAGAAGCAGGGCAAGTGACATTAACACTAACCTCTGGTGCAAGTTCAAGTATGGCAGCAGGTCAGTATATTTATGATTTAGAAATTGAATCATCTACTGGGGTTGTAACAAGACTTATTGAAGGTAAGGTAACATTAAACAGAGAGATCACTAGGTAATGGCTAGTGATAGGATTGGGAAAACTTCTGCAAAGTTGGCTGCAATGCCCCCTCACACTTGGACTATAGAAAAAGCAAGTTGGTTACTAGAACAAAAAACTGTTAAAGATAATTTATATAAAATTCCAGTAAATGAACCTTTAGTTGAGAACTTATTAAAAGAACCTTTAAGAAATCCATTTTTATGCCTTCCAAGCTGGTGGCCAATAGTTGGAGGACAAAGAGTCAAAGCAATATTACATATTCGAGAGAATTATAATAAAGATTATGATCCTGAATTGTATATTTGTAAGATAGATAAAGAATATCATAATATATGGTATTTATGGGGTGATGAACCTTTTAGAGATAAAGCTATAGCTATTACATTTCAACTATGGGAATTAGTATTTAAGAGTTTATGGTATAAATACGAAACTAACAATGATGGAACACCTATGACTTACTATGAAGACTTAGGAGAGGAACTAGAATGGGAACACGATAAGTATCCCGAGATTAAAAAGACATACGAGTAGATAATGCCAGAACCCGCAGGAATAGATATATCAATAGCAGAAGAAGTAACTTCTATAGCAGTAACGAGTGAAGATGCAATAAATGTTGCAATCACAGAAGATACTACAAGTGTTTCAGTTTCTGCCGTACCTGCAAGTACTACTGCTGCTTCAATATCATATGATAATTATGCTAGTATAACAGCAGAAACGGTACAAGGGGCAATAGAAGCATTAGCAGATCAGTTTTTTAGACAATCAGCAACTCCTTCCGGAACAAGTTTAGCAGAAGGAGATTTATGGTACGATACTGGAACTGATCAATTAAAAGTATATAGAGAAGTATCATCTGGTAGCTACGAATGGCAAGCTTTAGTATCAGGAGGATACGTATCAGGTGAAACAAGTTCAATGGATAAATTAGATGGCGGAATATTCTAATCTATCAAGCAGCTCTAAGGAGCAAATGGAAAAATAAATGGCAAACGTAATTAAAATTAAAAGAAGTACAGGTACAGCGGTACCCGCAAGTATAACTTATGGAGAATTAGCTTATTCAGAGGATTCAAATAAACTATTCTTCGGAGTTAATGCAGGTGGCAATGCTAGTTCTATTATCGGTGGTAAATTATATACTGATATGTTGGATCAAACAGCAGGTACACTTACCGCTAGTTCAGCAATTCTTGTAGACGCAGACTCAAAAATAGATAATCTGTTAGTTGATAATTTACAGCTAAATGGCAATACAATTCAAACTACAGATACAAACGGTGATCTAACCATTAATACAAATGGTTCAGGAGATATTCTCTTTACCGCAGCAACAATGAGCACAGCAGCTCAAGCTACAGAGTTTTTAATTCTTGACAATAGTTCAAGCTCTTTAGTATTCAAACAAGCAACCAATTCATATTTATCATTTGATACTACAAATGGTTCTGAAAAAATACTATTTAGTAAAGAAGCAGAATTTGATGGTGTAGTTAATATCGATGGTTCATTAGACCTTGATGGTGTTTCTGACTTTGGTGGATATGCAACAACTAATATCAATATTGATAGTGGTGCAATAGACGGAGCTATAATTGGAGCAAATTCAGCTGCAGCTATAACTGGTACTACAATTACTGGTACAAACGGTACTCTTACAGGTACACTAGACGTTACAGGAGTAATAAGTCCTACAACTCATATTGACATGCCAGATAGTGCTAATATCAAATTAGGTACTGGCGATGACTTACAACTTTATCATGATGGTACTAATTCTTATATCACTAATTCAGAAGGAGCATTAAAACTCGCAACTGAAACAAGTGGTATAGCAGTTACTATCGGACACTCAACCTCAGAAACTACAGTAGCAGATAATTTAACTGTAGCAGGAGATGCCGCAGTAACTGGAGCTTTAGGAGTTACAGGAGCTACTACAGTAGCAGCAATAACTGCGTCAGGTACCACAACTTTAAATGGTAACGTTGTACTTGGTAACGGATCAAGTGATACTCAAACTACTACTGGTACAACTACACATACTGGTCAATATAATATTGATAATTTAAGACTAGACGGCAATGCTCTTACTAGTACTGATACTAATGGTAATATTTCATTATCTCCAAACGGATCAGGTACTGTAGACGTAGCTACTTCTAGAATTACTAGTGTTACGGATCCAACAGGCGCACAAGATGCGGCTACGAAAGCATACGTTGATGCAGTCAAAACTGGATTAGATGTTAAAAACTCAGTTACAATGGCAACTACAGCAGATCTTAGCTATACATATAGCAATGGATCAAGTGGTGTAGGTGCAACTCTTACAGCTTCAGGAAATGGAGCAGTAACTATTGATGGAATTGCAACAGCAACTGCTAATGAAAGAGTCTTGGTTAAAGATCAAGATGATGCCGAAGAAAACGGTATTTATTATGTTAGTACTGTCTCAGGAGTAAGTGCAACTTTAGTACTTACTAGAGCAACAGATTCAGATACTGCAGCCGAATTTAATGGTGGTGCTTTCACCTTTGTAGGTAAAGGTACAACTAATGCAGATTCCGGTTGGGTAATGACACAAGATACAGCTATTACCTTTGGTACTACAGAAGTTACTTGGTCTCAGTTCTCAGGAGCTGGACAAATTACTGCAGGAAGTGCTTTAACCAAAACAGGTAATACTTTAGATGTTGCAGTCGATAATAAAACTATGGAAGTCAACAGTGACGCTCTTAGAATTAAGGGTATTACTGCAACGGCAGTTGGTGATACCTTAATAGGTATTGCAAGTAATGGAGGCTATACAGCATTAGCTAAGCCTTCTGCATCCGCAACGGCTAGCAATTACTTACTATCAATGAATACCTCAGGGGTAGCAGTATGGGCAGATATTATAGATGGCGGAACATTTTAACGGCTCTATATAGGGCATAAATTTAACAGGAGTCATAGATATGGCGCAAACAGTAAAATTAAAGCGGTCAAATACCGCGTCAGCAGAACCCGATACAGGTGATTTAGCACTTGGAGAATTGGGAATGAATACCCGAGATGGTAAAGTTTACATGCGTAAATACGTGGATGGCACAGATGGAAACGATACTATTATAACTGTAGATCAATCAGCAGTTGATGAAGCAGTTGCAATGGCAATCGCACTAGGGTAGCAAATGGCAAATACATTTAAAAACAAACAAGCTGTTAATGTAGGTACATCAACAGTTTCAGTATATACAGTACCTTCCTCTACAACTACAACACTAATTGGATTAACATTAGCAAATGTTTCAGGATCATCAATTACCGCTACAGTAGCAGTAACAGATACTTCGGCTGGTACAACAGCAAACATTATAAAAAATGCACCAATTCCAGTTGGATCAAGTCTTGTAGCGTGTGGTGGAGATCAAAAAGTTGTATTAGAAACTGGAGATATATTAAAAGTAACAGCCTCAGCCGCAACCTCAGTAGATGCAATAGTTTCCTATATGGAACAAACATAAAATGGGCTACATAGGTAAAAAACCAGCACAGGTTGACGTGTCACTAAGCACGGGCTCAATCACAGCAGTTGAAATGGCTGCAAATTCCGTACTTGCATCAGAAATAGCAGAAAATGCTATTGGTTCATCCGAACTCGCAAATAATGCTGTTACAGCAACCCATATTCCCGATAATACAATCACAGCAACTCATATACCAGATGGTTTAATAGCGGCTACTCATTTAGCAGCAGACTTAATTACAGGCGCAAAAATAGCAGATGATGCAATAGACTCAGAACACTATACAGACGGATCAATAGATACCGTCCATATAGCAGATGACGCAATTACAGCAGCTAAATTACCAGATGATGTTATAGACTCAGAACACTATGCAGCCGGATCAATAGATACCGCTCACATAGCTGATTTAAATGTTACTACTGCTAAAATAGCAAACAATGCTATTACAGCAGCTAAGTTACCAGATAATGTTATCACAGCAACTCATATACCAAATTTAGGCATTGCAGGTAGTCATATAGCAGATGACGCTATAGACTCAAATCATTATGCAGATGGTAGTATAGACCTAGTTCATATGTCAGCTAATTCAGTTGATAGTGATCAATATGTTGATGGTAGTATAGACCTAGTTCATATGTCAGCTAATTCAGTTGATAGTGATCAATATGTTGATGGTAGTATAGATGCTGCCCATTTAGCAGATGACGCAGTTACAAGTGCAAAACTGGATACAAATATAGCAATAGATGGTACACTAGGAGTAACTGGAGTAATAAGTCCTACAACTCATATTGATATGCCAGACAACGCTTACCTTAAAATAGGTACTCATGACGATTTATTAATTTACCATGATGCTTCACATAGTTACATTGAAGATGATGGTGATGGTGATTTAAGATTAAAAGGTAGTACTGTAAGATTACAAGGAACAGGTGGAACAAATCATTTAGTAGGTATAACAAGTGGAGCCACAACTCTTTATCATAACAATGCAGCCAAACTAGCCACAGCTTCAGGTGGAGCAACAGTAACAGGAACTCTAACAGCAACAACTCTAGCTGGCACTTTATCAACAGCAGCTCAAACAAATATTACAAGTTTAGGAACATTAACAACTCTTACAGTAGATGATATAACTATTAATGGCTCTACAATTTCTGATGCAGGGAATTTCACGTTAGATGTTGAGGGAGATATTAATTTTGATGCTAATGGCTCAGATATAACTCTTTTAGATGGTGGAACAGAGTTTGGAAGGTTTAAGCAGGTTAGTAATGGTATGAGAATAGCTACAACAGCTTCTAATGCCGATATGACCTTTTATGTAAATGATGATGGTTCAGAGTTTACAGCACTTACTCTTGATATGTCAGCAGCAGGTGCTGCCAACTTTAATTCAACAATATCTTTAGGCGGAACAACCTCAAGAACTCTAGGTCCTGTTACAGGATCATTAGGAACACTTCAAGTAAGTGGTAGTGGTGCTGGTGGCTATGAAGGTCTAGCAATAGATGGTCGTGTTGTACTTATGCATGATGGTGGCAATATTACAGGACTTTATAATGATGTAGATGATGAATGGTTATTTAGAGCAGATTTTAATGGAGAATCTAAACTTTACTATAACGGACTAGAAAAACTTAAAACAGTTACAGGTGGAATAACTGTAACAGGAGAAATTACTACAACCGCCTCTCAGTTTAGATATGTAAGTAATACCGATTCTAATGTAGGTCTTTTAATTAGAGATGAAACTTATGTATCAGATGAAGCAGATATAACTGCAACAAGGTTGGCATCAGGAAGTAACTTGACATTAGGTCTAGCAGGTCAAAACGGAATTAACTACTATGTAGGAGGCTCTAATGTCGCATCTCTTAATAGTTCAGGTAATGCTACCTTTGCAGGAACATTAACATCATCAGGTGCAATAAATGTCACAAATGGTCTTGCAACTTTTACAACTGCTTCATCATGGGGAGCAGGCTTAACGATTAAACAAACAAACGATGATGCAAGTCCTGCATATTTGCGTCTACAAAAAGACCCTGCATCGGGTTATAGCACAATGGCTGATGGTGATTATATTGGCTTTATAAATATGAGAGCGTTTGATGATGCAGGAAATGCACATACTTATGTAGAGTTAGCAGGGGTAGCTACCGATGTTTCCAATGGCGCAGAGACAAGTAAGTTTACTATCAATACTTGGGGAGCAGGAACAGAATACGGTACTAATCTTGTTGTAACAGGTGGAAAAGTTGGTATAGGAACTTCAACTCCTGCGGCCGCTTTAGAAGTATCGAGAGGTTCGGCAGGATATGCAGGAATCTTCGGTGCACCGCAAGGTTCAGGTAGGGTAATACTATTTAAAGATAATCATGCATCACCTAATAAATACAATTGGTTAGTTGGTTCTCAATATACTATTAATCATGGATTTGAAATAACTCCCTCAACAGCAATTGGTGGTACTACTTTTAGTAACCCGGCAATTTCTATTCTATATACTGGTAATGTTGGTATTGGTACTGAGAGTCCAACAATGCCTCTAAGTGTACAAGCCGCATCTAATGCATATGCCATATCGATGCACGGTAGAAGTGATGGTTACTCTGAACTTTATGGAGCCAGTAATGACGGTTCTACAAAGTATTCGTTCTTACAATCACATTCAGCACAAACAAAGTTATATACTCTAGTTAATACACCACTTCTATTCGGTACAAATAGTACTGAACGTATGAGATTGAGCGCTGCAGGAGATTTACAGTTAGAATCAGGTGCAGCAAATAAAGGATATATCCAACTAAGTACACAAGCAACTTCATATGCTCTTATGGGTGGAAATCATTGGGGTTACATGGGTTATAAAACTGGCGGCTATCATCGTTGGTTTGGTTCTGATGGTGCTGAGGATATGCGCATCGATTCATCTGGTAAAGTACTTATAGGAGATAATGCAAGTCATACAACAGATTTATTACAAATAGAAACTCCAGCAAGTGGTGGTGGACACGGAATACAAATAAGAAGAAATGATGCCAATAGCGATCAAGTTATCGGTCATGTTATGTTTGGTAATAATACTGCTACTGATTTAGCAAAAATATCAGCAAAAACAGATGGTGACAGTAATTCAGGTGACTCAGGTGCCTTAGCATTTCACACCCAAGTTACAGGCGGTGCTTTAACAGAAAGATTGAGACTTACATCAACTGGAGAGGTGTGGTGTCCAGAGAAGGGCAATAACGGTGATTATACAATGTATATTGGCAGTTGTAATGCTGTTAGTAATGGTAATTCATATCTTCATGTTAATCTTGACATGCCCGGTTCTGATATGTTTTGGATAGAAGTCATAGGATATGATTATGTAGCAAAATCTATATATGGAAGAGCAGGCGGGTATATGTATAATTTTACAAATCAAACAAGTGTATATTCAGGAGTATATAACGGTGATATTGATGCTGCATATATGAATACCAATGGAGATTTAGAACTTGCAATCGCTACTGGTTATAGTGGAACTAGTAACAGATGGGGTAGTGTAGTTTTAAGGGGTGGTCATGATACTATCTCAGCTACTGGTCCAATAAAAATTAAAGAGTATTCTTATACGGCAAATACAGATCAGGTTTATCAGGTATAAAAAATGAAAAGAGTAAAGAAAAAAGACGGAACAATACATATGATAAGTGAAGAGTTTCTTAAAGAAATTCTAAAGGACGGAGACGAAATATTAGATGATCCATCTATAGTTCCGCCTGTAATTACAGCAGAAGATCTGGAAAACGATTTAAAAAGACATAAGGCAGAAGAAGGAAAAAGGTATTTAGCAAAGACAGATTGGTATGTATCAAGAAAGGTAGAAACAGGTAAAGCTATACCAGATGATATACTAACTAAAAGACAACAAGCAAGAATAGATGCAGATTTTAAAATATAAAGATCAAAGAGCGAACGCATACCCAGATATGAAAGAACAATTAGATGACATTTTCCATAATGGTATTGATGGATGGAAAACAAAGATTCAAGCAATAAAGGACAAATACCCAAAAGGATAAAACATGAGTTATTTAGGAAAAGACATAACATACGGACATTTAAAAGGACAGACCGAAACAGGTGATGGTTCTACGGCAGCATATGATCTAGATTATACTATTAATGATGGTCATGCTGTATCAGTTTATGTAGGTAATGTTCATCAAGAACCAGATATTGGTTATACAGTTACTGGTGGAGGAACTTCAATAACGTTTACAGAAAATGTACCAAATGGTGAAAGAATCTATATTCGTTATTTAGGAATTCAGTATGATACTGTTAATGTTGAAGATAATGCAATTACTTCAGCTAAAATTGCTATTAATGCAGTCAACACTTCTGAAATAGCAGATAATGCTATATCTTCAGTTAAAATTGCAGAAAATGCTGTAACCGCAAGAGAGATATCAACTAATGCAGTTACTACACTCTATATTGCAGATAATAGTGTTACTTCGATAAAAATCGCAGAGAACAATATTACTTCAAGAGAGTTAGCAGGAACTATATCAGGAGACCATACATTCTCAGGAACTACTACTTTTACAGGTACTGCAGTTACTTCAAATACTACTAATATAACAGTTACTGATCCACTAATGATCTTAGCGCACGGACAATCAGGAAGCGCGGCTTATGATTCAGGATTTATAGTTGAAAGAGGAAGTGATAATAATGCAGGATTTATATGGGATGAAAGTGCCGATGAATTTGCTTTAATATCAAATACAAACAGTACTGGTACTGAAACAGGCGATGTTACTATTAGTGCATATGGAAATTTAAGAACACTTAATACTGTAGTAACAGGTACATTAGCAGTAACAGGCGAAACAACTTTAGCTACTCATTTAAATATGGGTGATTCAGATAAAATTAAGTTAGGTGATGGAGATGATTTACAGATTTATCATGATAATAACAGTAAAATAATAGGTACATCTGGTTATGTAAGATTAGCAGCAACAACAGGTGTTACATATATTGATGGAAACAATGTTCATATTAGGTCAGGTGACGGGGGTGAAACACTTGCAAAGTTTATAGACAATGGTGCAGTTGAACTTTACCATGATGATTCTAAGAAAATAGAAACAACAAGTACTGGTGTAACAATAACAGGTACAGCCGTAGCAACAGCATTTACTGGAGCATTAACAGGTAATGTAACTGGTAACGCATCAGGAACATCAGCAACCGTTACAGGTGCAACTCAAGCAGCAATCACAACTGCAGCAAATTTAGTAACCGTAGGAGCGTTGGACTCAGGTTCAATCACAAGTGGCTTTGGGAATATAAATATAGGATCAAGCA
>Ga0098040_1000793_pt1 | contig 14225 bp, 29 predicted proteins | sample 7_EtaG_FD_75065 | JGI IMG/M metagenome (GOLD analysis project Ga0098040, IMG submission 75065) | Marine viral communities from the Subarctic Pacific Ocean - 7_ETSP_OMZ_AT15161 metaG | ecosystem: Environmental > Aquatic > Marine > Oceanic | place: Pacific Ocean | collected 2015-01-08
ACAACAGATTCAGTTGATAGAGCTCAGTTTAAAATGAAATTGATTAAGTCTATCATTGATGGTATAGATAGGAAAGAACATAGAATTATAGGCGGCCTCGGTAAAAAGGAAACCGGTAAAGAGATTAGAAAACATTTTCATTTTGTTGATAAAAATTGGAGTAAGGAAAAGAAGAGCAGGCCTTATAGAAATGATAGTAGAAATCCACAGTATGTATATCGTGAGGTTGATAGGTCTGGTAAGAAAAGTTTTAAGTTTGAAACGACAGTAAGACCGTCAGCTACTAACTGGTTAAGGCCTGGTAAGTATGTGATTTTAAAGAATCCAATAAGATACACACCAGTTAATAGGAGAAAAATTGTTGATGCTTATTCTCTCCTTGAATCAGTTGGTGAGACTATTCCAAGATTTATTGAAGGCATGGAAGAACATATGATACCTGAATTTTATAATGATACTGGAGAGATGCGTAAAGAACTTGGTACTCTAGCTCATGATGTGTTTGAACAGTCAAAGAATAGTCCATACTCAAGAGAAAATTGGATGCTTGAAAGTAAACTCGAAGATAACATAGTCAATGACTTCTTTGAAAAATGGTTACCGCGTTTAACTAAATCAGTTGACGGCCGGATGCTCGATTACGAGCCAAGTGAAATAGTGGTTTGGCAGCTAGCAGCTGAGCTTATGAAACCAAGACCTATAGCCGGTGGTGTAGCTTATACATCCGGTACGGCAAAGATACATCTACCTGAGTTTGAAATTAATAAAAGGATGGTTGCTGCAACATTTAGGTATTTAAAGGACGCGGGTTATAGTGATATTGCAAAGGATATAGCAGGTAGATATGGAAGAGCTTATAGAAGAAGGATGCATAGTGTTCTACCAATTGAAGAAGAAAGTATGTATGTAAGTAATCTTTATAATGAGAAAATAATGCTTAGAGATAAGAACCCACTTGTTGAGCTTGCATTTGGTAAGGGATATTTATATTCCCCAGCTTTGATGCATCGTATAAGAGGTGACATAAGGGGTAGAAATCCAAAGGAATATTGGAAACGTGATATAAACGGTAACTTCTCTAGAATTGTTGATTATGGTAACTGGCATGATATAGAGTCAGAATTTGACTATTATTTGGACAGGAACCGTTTGAAAAAAGAAGAGAATAAAAAATACGAGTGTGACTAATGGGTTGTTTATCACCATCTGAGAAAAGATTAGAGACAAGAGAGAATCTGAAGAATCTCCAGCGATTATTTAATGGAGAGAAGATACTTGATGTTGACAGTAAAAGTAGATTCATTGGAAGTGTTATAAAAGATACTTACGGTGATGTCAGTGAAAGTTTTGCTAAGACAATGTTTGATGAACTGGTGTTTAACTCTACTTATAAGCCAGCCACTGAAGACTATTTGAATTTTAAGAAAGCTGATTATAGGCGTATAGCAAATGAAATTGAAAAGGAAGCAAAAGCTCTCAGCAATAAAAGGATAAACTGGTTTGAACGTCTGTTTTTTGTAAAACGAGGTACAATGAGTAAGTATACTGTTACTCGTTGGATGAATAAACAGATTAATGGTCAGATAAACTATGAACGTAGCAAATATAGTAACTATGTTAATTGGAACAAGAATATATCTAATATGTTGCGTGAAGAGGTAGTCGATAGGGGAGCCACTAATAGAAACTGGTGGAAGCAATCAGGTGAATTAGAAAAACTTGAAAGACAGTTAAGTGCTGAACTTGCCAATCCTAAGTCAGAAGAGTCTTTTAGCAAAGCTCAATCCATTCGTGACCAAATAGCTGAAATGATGACGACTGAATCTGGCAAAGTTATCTCTGAGTTTATAGAATATATGGAAACAGAGCCAGCTGCAAATGGAAGAAAGTATAGAATTGTTGATGGAAAAAAGGAACTGTTTTCTCCAAGGATTGAATTAGCAGGTAAGGCAGGTAGGGATTTACTTGACGATATGGGTTCTGTCCAAATAAATGGGTTGAAGTATCATAAACAGGTTATGAGGTTGGCTACATTTAATAGTAGAAAGTTATCAGATGCTCAAAAGTCATCAAGACTTGGTAAAAAGTTTTTAAGATTTGAAGATAAAATCGATAAAACAATAAAAGATATTGAAATGGGTATGAAAAGGGGCAATTATTTTCCTCATATAATGATAGAGGGTGTACAGAGCATTGAAAAAGTGATGGAGAAGATGGATGGTGAGAAGACTGTTGATTCTCTTAGAAGAAATGCTGGTACTTATATGGGTGAGGTTAGTGACATAATGGCTCGTATGAGAGACGGCATGGGTCTTACCACTCAGCAGGCTAAGGCTAGGGGATTAAGAGAATACCATCAGTGGGTACATAATCCTTTAGCAGCTATTCGTAAATACTCTCTTGATGCATTGGCTTTTAATAAACATAATAAGCTGAAGACCATTTATTTAAGAGGAATAAAGAGATTACCAAAGGATTCTGAGTCATCACGAGTATTAAAGAATTATATTGATGATGTATTTACATTGTCATCGCATGGATTTAAGGATAGACCAAGCTGGATTAATAAAACTGTTAGAACATTAACTGGGTTTGAGTTCTTATCTAAGATTGGTTTTGGTGTTGCCACTGCAGCTCGTAATATGATGTCGGGGTTATATTATATACAGGGCCTTGGTAATAGAGCTTTCTTTAATTATATAAAAGACTGGAACGCTAATGAAGAGTTGGCTACTAGAATTATAAAACTTGAAAGAGAAGCTGGATTTAGATTTGAAGATGTTGCACAGGAATATGCGTTGGAAGGTTTATTGCCTACTCAAGGAACAAGAGTGTCAGAGATGGACATTAAAATGGATAATAAAGGTAATCCATATTTTGCCTACAAAGATGGTCTTGGTTGGCATAGTTTTGATTCAGGTCTTGCTTGGGCTACAGACAAGGGTGCAATATTCCAGAAGTACACTGAAAATATATTACGTAAACATATGTTTCGTTCTTCATTCTTAACTAAGTGGAAAGAGCTTGAAGTTAGTGGAGTAAAAGATAAGGGAGAGATGCAGAGTATTGCTAAAACTTATGCTCTTGATATGGTGAACAAGTATGCATTTGAATATGCAGCTTCACAGAAAGCTCCAGTTACAGGTGGGACTGCAGGTAATCTTGGTGCAGTTGGTCAAGTTGTTGCGCAGTTCTTTCATTTCCCTTTTTCATTTTTACAATTACAATCAGAGATACTGAAAAACTCAAAAGATGCTGCTATTGCTAGGCAGTGGGATAATCCTGATTTATTAATACCAATGAAGTTTGCTGGTATGTATGCATTTACTCATTTAATGTCAGGTTTAACAAATCTTGATTTTCACAGATTAATAGAAAATGATACAGTTGAAAGAATAAAAGATTTAAAGGCAGTAGCAGATGGTAAAGAAGATGTTAAGGGTAGAGGTTTTGTTGGTCCTGCTGTTGGTGACTTGTTTTTCTTAGCCACGCTTAAAGAATTTATTGAATTACCTGAAAGTGAAGTAACCAATCTTATCTTAGGATACAATAATGCGTATGCTTTAACTGATGTACAAAAGCAACAGAGACTTTTATCCACACTCAATGTCGAGTTATCTAAAGCAGTTCATCGGGGTTACCCGGCTTTACAGACAGGAACCGGCTGGAACTGGTTAATGCATGAGTTTGGATTATATCCACGTTCATGGACTAGAGAGTCAAGAGAAAAATTTCCATTGAAATACCTTGGGCTTGAAAAACCAACGAAGAAAAGACGCGGTCGTAAGGTAAGACGTAGAAAAGAAGAAACAGAACTCGATAGATTATACAGGGCAATGGGCATATAGCCCACCACCCTGTTGTATATAAGATTTAGGTGCCGCTTAGAGGGAGATGCCTTAATAACTATTTAAGTGCTATTGAGGTGTTGTTTAGATACCCTTGAGTCCTCACGGATACTCAACACTTGTCAGTTAAGGTAGGACTTATAAATCTCTAGTCTGTATCGTTTCTTATATACTGTTGTTATTAACCCCATTAACCCAGGAGTCAAAACTAAACCTTAATGATACTTCCAGTTTATATATAGTCAATGCCAATGATAAGAATTTATCTGCACGGAATAGACTTACTGTAAATTTGAATGGGAATAACGATATAGTTCCTGTTTCTACCCAATCCTTTTTAAAATAAGCTGCTCCTAAATGTTCACTTCCTATTGCTCTCGTCATTATATCCTCCGTTTTTAAGCCATGTGCATATCATTATTGCATCGGCATTTTTTAGTGTTATTCTTGTCTTTGATTCTTCCTCTGTTTGTTTTACAATTTTGGAAGCATTATCTCTTAGTTGTCTTTTTCTTGATGGTTTATCTTTTGGCAGTTTATATTCCTTCTGCCATTTAGCTGGTAATACTTCTATATATGGGATGCCAGCAAATGATAAGGCAGCTATCCAAGCTCCGTAGTTTGTACCAAATTTAAATGCTGACCTTACTGCATTGTTAGGTTGAGCCCATACTCTTTCAATTGCAACGACTGGTTCGAAGTAACCATCTTTAATAACTTCCCTCATAATCATAACAATGTCTGATATTTCAGGTATGGTTTTTGGACAGTTCATTACCCTCCAGGCATTGATATCTTCTCTGTACATTGCAATTGCCCCATTGAATCCTGGGTCAATCCCTGCGTATAATCTCTTCAATCTTGATTTATACTACTAGCCAAAGCAGCCTCCTCTTGTGTGTAAAAGAATTTACATCTATTACCATTAAATCCACATTCATATTTACCAATCTTACCATATCTCGTTTTAGCAGTTATGATTTCTGAACCGAACCTACTATTTTCTTCAGGGTTAAATGTATATGGATAATATACAAATATGGCCGATTCTGCTGTTTGTTCAATAACACCACTCTCAGCATAATCACTCATAAATGGTCTTGGGTTATATCTCTTTTCTATTTCTCTGTTTAATTGAGATACCAGTATGGCATGACAGTTATGTTCCTTGCAAGCCCACTTATATTGCATAAGTATTTCTTCAATTTCAAAACGTCTGTCTTTATTCTTTAGACTTGCCACCTTTATTAATTGAATATAATCATCAATAACAACGTCAGGCTTATGTCTGCCAATTTCTATTAAAGTATCTTCCAATGTTCTAATATGGTCAACAACAATGCAATTATCATCAGTGTATTTTCCATAACATTTCTGTATAATCTTACCTAAGTGACGTTTTTCTCCATCAGTCAAATCAGAATGTCTTATTTTACTGTATGTAACTGAAGGATGTTCAGGGTATGCTTCCATAGCAAATATTCTTTTGAAAGTTTCTTCACAGGTCATTTCCCTATTAATCATCATCACTTTAGCTCCATCCTCAACTAAACCTCTTAGAATATTGATTGCCAGTACAGACTTTCCATGACCGGGTCTACCACCAACTACAGTAAGTTCTTTCCTGGTCATTCCACCAGCAAATGAATCTAATATTTTATTATTAAATTTAATTATATTGGCTGCAGTTAAAACTGCTTCTTCTGACCTGTCTATTATTTCAGCGATTGGTTTTACTGCTGTTGGTTGTAAGTTTTCTAATTCGTTTATTAAAGCTTTATGTTTTTGTAATACTTCGGATGTTTTGTTGAATTCTTGTGTAGTTACTCCATATAATTTCTGAGCTGATTTAGCAGCTTCTCTTTGAATATATTTCTCCCACACAATCTTAGAGTATTCTTCAATTGATTGAGTTGTTGGTAAGTCCTCTGATAAGCTAGATAACCAGTATGCTGATATCTTTTCTCTACCATACTCGTCTTTAGCAAGAGCAGATACTGTTACTAAGTCAATTGCTTCTCTATTCTTATATAATTTTTCAATTACTTTCCATATCTTCTTATGGTCTTCACTATAAAATGCTTTATCTTCTCTAATCCATCCTTTTGCTTTTTCATATACATCTTTTCCACCTATAAGACAACATCCTATCACTGTACTTTCAGCCATTATGTTCGTTGGCAGTGCAGTTATGTCATCCCAATTAGTTACTTTTGCCATATTTACTCCTCAAATATTGGTATTTGGTTGTTCATTTCTGGTTTATAATTAGTTATTACTAATTCTTCGTGTTCAACTCTATTTTTATGTTTTGAACTGCCAGCATAATAAATTGGAATTGAGTTAACAGTATAATTTTCGTATAGCTGTTTAATGAAATCAACTCCATCATAGGATAACATGAACTTTCCACCTTCAGAGTCTATATTATTGCATAATTCAAGTAGTCTGGAGTGACTGTCATCTTCAAAAGTATGACGGTAATACTCTTTTCTTTTAGTAGCAATCATATAAGGTGGGTCTAAATAAACAAAATCATCATTACCAATTGAATATTTATCAAATAATTTAAATATATCCATGTTTTCCAATATTGAACCATCCAGTTGTTTTCTAGATAATCTTAAGTCTGCTAGCATTGATATTTTCCAACTTTTCTGGCTCATACCAAATGTGCCAAATGCTTGTTTATTGAAAGCATTTTTTATCATGTAGTAATATAATGCGGCGCGCTGATAGTTTGGCAGTTTCTTTCTTTTTAATTTCTTTCGGCACTCCTCTTTTGCCATTTCAAATATGATTCTAGATTTAGGTAACCAAAAGGCTATTTCGGTTAATTTTTCTAGATTTTGAGATACACAAATATACAAATTTATTATATCTCGATCAATGTCATTTAGTATATTCTCGTCTGCTTTTTGCTTCCGGAAGAATACACTAAGACCTCCTGCGAATGGTTCAAAGTACCGCCTGTGGGGCGGCATCATAGGAACTAATACTCTGCTTAATTCGTATTTACCACCCCAATAAGGTATTACTGTAGGACAATCTAGCTTTGAGCCTTTAAAGCCCACGATTTCACTGTTGGATATACTTTGGATTCCCATTTGTGAGTGCTCTCCCAATTTCTATTCATGACATGACTTGCTAAATAAGTAGCTATATTTATTAAGTCCCAATATGTATTCATACTATGACCTGCTAACATACGAGCTACTGCAGCTTCCCCTACATACTCTGGCAACATCTTGATAAACTTTGCTTTATCTGATTTTCTTGCCTTAGTTTCAATAAGAGTTGGGAAATCTTTGTCAAATATATCAAGAGTCTTATCTATTGACCTTTGAACAGCTTTGGCAAAGTTCTCTGGATTTAGATTTTTATTACTAATAAGATGTCTAAAATTGTAATTAGAAATCATATGTCCTATTACCATTCCATTACTGCATATTAACCTAAAACAGCCTGCAATCATATTGACTTGATGTGTTCCGTCATAACTATTCCACATATCAATATGAGGATTTAGATGGTCTTTCTTTGTTATTTTAACATCAACATCGGGAAATGTGAATTTATATTTAGTTCTCGCTCCATTACCAAATTGTCTGACTTCTGTTAATAATCCACCCTTTTCCTTTACTATTGGTTGTGCAATATCAAATATATCTTTATTCTGTACAAGTTTATAATCAGTGGTCATACAACTGAGAACCGATCCGTCGTCTTCTCTAACTATGAACTTATACCCTGTTGAGTCTATTTCTTTATCATCTGTTCCTTCAGGGACTCCTATTGCAGGAACCTCTGTTACAGGAAAGAATGTATGGTCTGGTTTGTAAGTTTTCATTATAACTCCTTTACTGTTATTGGGTTAGTACCCATTATTTTCTTTTCATTTTTCTTAGCGTTTTCAATGTCTCTTGATTCGCTGTTAATCATTTTAATAAGGTAATCAAAACCATATCCTTTTAAATGAAGGTTTCTACCCATAAATCTCTTAATACATCTATAAACATATTCATCACTTATATCCATAATTCTTGTAAGAAATCTTATCTCTTTTTCATCGCTGTTATCATTTGTTCTATTATCTCTTATATATTTACTAACTGTATTGATTGATAGTCTTACTTCAATATGTCTTTTGCTCAATAATTCTGATTTTGATTTATTATGTTCTCTATTTTCTCTGGAACTATGTCCACAAACTGGGCATTTACCTATCATCATTTGGTTTTCCCCGATTCTTTTTGGAATTCATACCATTCACTTTGATATTTCCAAGGCTTTTCAACTATATATACTATTTCGTGAGCACCTTCTACACTATTAACATTATCGCCTATTTTATTATCTGCCATCCAGTGTAAGAATGAACAGTAGTCATCTCTTTCCCACCAAAAGTCAATATCAAATATACTTTTATCTTTCATATTTCTTTTACCTCTGTTTTACCACCCCATCTATGCTTGCCTAGGTAATAATCTCTAAAGTCTGTAAATGCTACATCATATACTATTACAGTGGTTGAACTTGGTGTATGCTCTAAAACTAAGGCTCTCTGCATTTTACCATGTGTAATTATTTTAGTACCTGGATTAACATTCTCTAAAAATTTATATCCACTGGAAGGCTTATGTTTTGGCTTATCTTTTAATGCTTTTTCTACCAGTCGTTTAATCGTTATATTCATCGTTTGGCGACTGGGCATAGTACGTTTCTTTTTTTGTGTCAATATTTTCCTCCCTTTCTCTTTCATTTATTTCTTTTAATATTCTTTTAAAATCATCATTTAACTTTGTCCATATAGCTGATGTATTGTATTCTCCAATTGCTAGATTTCTTACTGTACTTTCTGTTAAACTTAATGATGTTATACAATTCTGAACTTCTGATTTAGTCAGCTTAATTGTAACTGTTTGAAATTTTCTTTTACTCATGTTTTCTCCTATGTTAAGGGACAGGGTAGCTTCCACCCACCATTCACTTCCAACAAGTTTCAGCACACAATATACAATCACCGTTGCATATTAGTACGAGCACTTTAGTCCCTTAAATAATGGGGCGAAAGAGAGAGCCAGAGATAAGATAAACCAGACTCCTTCACCCCGGCACAGAAACTCCGGTTTATCTAGTTTAGAAGGGTACGTCTGAACCTAATTCGTCTTCTGATAGCGGCTTTCCATCTTCCCACGGTAATACTGCAGAAACTTCTATCTTTTCCTTCTCTATTCCTTCTCTGTCAGTGTATTTTGCACTACCAAGTTTAGCAAAAACAGGATTGCCAAGAATGTCACTTTCTTCTACCTGTCCAACTTTAATATTACCATTAGTATCAGCAGATTCAAAATCTGCACCACAGTTGGTAAACCATTCTAAGTAGCGTTTATTTTTCCATTCTTGACCTTCTGCTGGATTTGGATTTAACCATACTCCCTTACTAACATATTCTCTCCCACTCATCCATCCTACATCATGTCCATCAATATTCATTTTCTTTGCTTCATCAGCAATTTTAACTGAAGTATTGAAAACATAACTACCGTTATATTCGTGTGTTCTAAGATTGGTAATATGAGCTGGGTAGACTCCTGGTTTTACTGTCCTTGAGCCTTTGTCAGGAATACTGGAATCTAATTCTAATCCAGTTGGTTTCATCATTTATTCCCCTTTGTTGTACTTGGTTTCGAAGTTGCCATCTTTTCGATTAAGGCATCAACTTTAGTCTTCAAAGAAGTCATATCTTTACTGTAGACGGCTCCTTTTAAACCTTGAAAATAGAACTGAGGGCTAACCCAAGTTTTATCTCCAGTTTTCATAAAGCGTTTTGTGCTTGTACGCCTTGATGCAACTAGTCCTTCTGTTTGAAGCTTCGCAACTTCATCGGTTGTAAGAGCACCTGCATCAATTAATGCCTGTGTATCTTTTTGACTTATTTTAGCCATTTTCTTCTCCTTCATTGTATTCTAATGTGAAAGTATGAAATGATGGATTAATGGTTAGCTGTTCCTTAGATATTCCATTAGTTTTAAATACCATCATTGGTTTACCACTTAAAAGCTTAGTTCCTTTATATGTAACTGACCTAAACTCTTTACCATCGTTTGTACCAACAGTATACTTATTACCTTCTATTAGAATGTTGTCGTTATATGAGCTTTGACTGCTCAATTCTTTTAATCTCATTTACTTGCCTCTTCAACTTCAGCAGTATTAAATAATCTTTCTAATTTAGCTAGAGATGCTTTGTAATTTGATGTAGTAATCTTATAACTCTTTATGCTATCTTTTATAACATCAGACATTCCTACCTCAGCTGCTGCTTTCTCAAGATTAGTAATTTGTTCTTTCGTTAGTGGAGTTTCAGTCTTTTTAGCAGATTGTTGTTTTATTGCATTAGCAACTTCTTCTGCACTAGCAAACTCACTACCCGCATAACCGGCACTTGCTAAAGCTCTACCTATTGCACTGGTTTCACAGTTTTCAACATGAGATGTTTTATTTATGTATCCAGCATTTTCTCTTTCAAAAGCATGACCTGTGAATATTCCTCTATCGGGTAGAGTTAATTTTGCTTTCATTAATACTGTACCATTTACATCTTCTAGCACTTTAGTAGTCAAAGTATATTTACCATCAGTATCGGCATTCATTTCATTTAATCGTTCCACTACTGTTTTATAGTTAGAACCTTTAATATTAACTGGCATATTCTTTCTCCTTTATTTTTGTTCCTTTTATTTGTTCATGACATATTGTTTTCCAATTACAATAATTACATTCCCAACTTTTAAACGGTATACCCTTATCTAACTTTGCTTTTATTTCTGTTTCGTCTTCTATTTCCGTTGCGAATTTCACTGCATCATCCCAGTAATCATGAGCTTCATATATAAATTGTTCAGGAACCTCCTGGTCACGCATAAAACTATCATCCTTTTTATACCATATAAGTCCCATTTCAATATCAAAATAAGATTCTATAGTATTTTCTGTATTACATAATCCTATTGCATATGTAGCTACTTGTAAACCATAATTTCTATGATGAAATGGATTGGCTTTTCTCCCAAATGTTAATTTCCAAGAGTGCATTGCTGCAGTTTTATAATCCCATATCCAAGCTCTGTTTTCACTTTTATGAATCATCGCAACATCAATATGTCCTGTTATAGGCCAATTCTCAAGTTTTACTTCATGTTCTGTCTTTATATTATAATCACCACGGTATATTTTATCTATATAAAACTTAACTGCCTTTTCAAAGTCCTTGTGAACTATTGTACCCAGTCTCATTTTTCTCATACCCTGTTTATCTGGTATATCAGATTCTTCGATATTATGAAACCTATACCATTGTTTTTTTAGACATGAGCCTGCACTTGACGCTGAGAAACGCTCTGGCTGATAGTTCTCCTTTTTATATAATCTACTTTTGTTGTTTAAATACTGAGAATATATGCTTTCTAAATCCATATATTTCCTCCTTTAGATTCCTATAAATATAACAATTGTTAAACTTATAGTCAAGTTAAAAAGTTGTATTGTCCGTTATCGTCTGTCTTTATCAATTTATATTTAGAGTAAATAGTGTCTTTACCCTTAATATTTTCACTTTCTATATTATAACCTTCATATGTTTTTAAGGTATGTATTACTGCTGCTAGTCTTGTAACTCCATACAGAGTAATTGCTTCCATTGAAGTTATACTTTTACCTGACTTCAAGTGATTTAACACTCTTTCTTTTTTAGTCATTTTTTCTCCTTAAATGGGCTCTCAAGGAATTTCTTAAAACCAGAGATTACACTGTCCCAAAATACATTCTCCTGCTTCTTTTTCTTATTATACTTTCTCATGTATTCTCTCATATAAATAGATTTCTTAGACAGATTTTTCTTTTTTGCTGGCATTTGATTGCTCCTTTATTTCACTTGTTATTGTTTCAATCATTAACATTATCTCCCTTGTTGAATGTCTTTCTCTTGCTTCAAGGTTTATAATCTTCTGTTCTATATCATCAACTTTATTAATAAGTTTCAAGATATCTTTCATCATCATTATTTTCGACACTTGTTCATAACTGCCGTTTTCTGATGTTACTCCTGGTACTTCTGACATTACAGTTTCCTTTCAATCATTTTTATTATATCAAATATTTCATTAATTCTATCATTTACAAGTTTATATTCATCTGTTTGTTTGTTCTCTAACATATCAATTCTTTCTGTTAATATATTTATTAAACTTAAAATCTGTTCGTATTGAACTTGATGAATATCTTTTGATTCACGCTCCTGCACTGGACGGTGCAAAATTATTATCAATAAGTATCTGATTTAATCTTTTCAAATCATCAAGATTACCGTATTCGCACACATCAATAATTCTTATCATTATTTTATGCCGCTCGGATTCGAATTCCTGAAGTTCTTCAAGTGTAATGCTTTCTTTTGCTTCTTTTAACATAATTTTATTCTCCTTCTAATTCATAATCAGTTATTGTGCCTTGGTGCATCTTAAACCTTTTACCAGACCATAAATCAATTGGTCTTCGATCAGGTTTTTCAAGATGCCAACCCCACCACCATCCATTACCACTTTTTCTGAACAGTTTGTTTCTGTCTTTTATATATTTTGGGTCTCTTTCAGGATGGTCATTACCTTTATACGGCCAACCTGGTTTACATCTCCAATCATAATCTCTACTCGCCATTTGAATCCCCCTCTCTTGTCTGTTTCAATATTTCTATAACTTCATTACTTCTAAATCCATCATCACCTGTTGCGAAATCGACTGCTTCCTTTATTTCTTTTAAATTAAATAACATATCAGTATTATTTGTTATCATAACTGCTCCTTCTTTCTTGTGCAAATGCTTGTTGATCTATATCTTCAACATATGTGTCAAATACTTCAAATGTCTTATAGCATGGTTTACAAACCCATTCGCCTTTAGACATAAAATTTGAACAAATTGTTGTTGGATATATTTTTTCACAATATGGACATTTAAAATCATTCATCATCTTCCTCCTGTATCCAACATTCTGCTTTAATACAGTATTTATGACCCATTGGGCATTTACCTGTAATTTGTGAATACTGTATAATTACAATGTTTTTTATTGTTTTATTTATATCATCTGTTAGCTTATTAACAAATAAATCTGGATTAATATCTTTTCCACCCTTTGCCATCAGAAATCCATTTCATTATATCTGTCAGCAGTTGTTGGTTCTGGTGGATAAAATTCATTACAGAAATCTTCATATACTTTATCAGCTACAACCTTTTTAAATGATTCACTTTCCACATTTGCATGATATGAATAACATTCTAATGCTTCAACTACAATTTGGTGGAGATTCCTTTTTGATTTCATGTTCTGACTCCTTTTTATGTTCTGTTTCTTTATTGTATCCTACAATTTTCTTTATTTCTTCCATTTCCGTACTAACTGAATCTTTATGCTTCTGTGGAAGATTTTCATATAATTCTATAACATCTATAATTTCTTTTACTTGCCCCATAGTTCTTTCCTTTTTCCTTCCCTGTATAGTTCGCTTAATACTACCCATAATATAAATGCTGCAATTGCTATCATTAACATTGATAACGCAAATACAAATAAATGTATCACTAACTCTGCTAAGCACATCATAATATTCTCCTTTTCTGTTTGAATTTATTGAGGATAGAGCCATAACAAGTAACCACATACCATATTTATACTCTGGCAATGCCTATCCTCAAATAATGAGTCACTGGAAGAGCACGGTCATTATCCCCCATTAATCGTAATTACTGGTGCAATCGACTCATCTTAACTTTAATTTCTTAAATAATCTATAAATCCAGAACTCATTACAGTACTTATCCATTACATTGTACACTAAATGCTGTCTTATACGAGCCTGTTTTTCAATATTATTTTCTGTCAGATGATTTATTATTGCTATCATCGTACATCCTCCATTTCGCTCTAAGTATTTCTCTAACTATTAAAATTCCTGCATATACTGATAATAAAGCCATAAATAATAATAATAATGGTGGCATATTATACCTCCTTGTTATTTTCTTGTGTTGACCATGCAGCCTCTTCATGTACTCTGTATAATGGAAATGCTTCTAATAAATATTCCATATCAGATCTATTACTTGGCTCTGAATTTTCCATATTATATAAAACAGATTCTTCATCTTCATATTTTTTCAGTTGTCTAACAGCAATTACTAGAGCTTGTGATAAAATATATTGTCCTCTAATGCTATTAGCAAACTCAGCTGCTTCATCTGTATTAATAATTCTTTTTCCCTTAACTTTCAAAATCTTCCTCCTTAACAAATAAATGTTCTACTAACTGTTC
>Ga0098040_1000794_pt1 | contig 14223 bp, 46 predicted proteins | sample 7_EtaG_FD_75065 | JGI IMG/M metagenome (GOLD analysis project Ga0098040, IMG submission 75065) | Marine viral communities from the Subarctic Pacific Ocean - 7_ETSP_OMZ_AT15161 metaG | ecosystem: Environmental > Aquatic > Marine > Oceanic | place: Pacific Ocean | collected 2015-01-08
CCATGAACATACTCTGATTCAATACCGTACTCAATCAAATACCATCCAGAATCCGCAGAGAGAACATATCTTTGCCTTGGGAGTTTAATGTCCTGTGGCAAATATCCGATTTCATAATTAGAACTCACAGCATCTTGTTCTGCGTGTGCCCACTCGTCGCCTCCGAAATCATCGAGAGAGCGATAGGGATGCTCAAACTCAAATTCTTCCACATCCACAAGATTTTTAACTACAGCCGAAACCAATGGTCTGGTGTCTATTATTCTGGGTCGTACACCGTCTTCGCTCAAGACCTTTAAGATCTCTTCTTTAATAATATGCTTAAGCTGTTGTTTTGTGAGCTTCATTTTAGTTTCCCAACGCTACTTCAAATGACAGCCTCACTTCGGAAGTGCCCGGACCCTGAACTGAGCTTTTATAAGTTACTCTCGGGTTTGCTTTTGAGCGATAACGACCTGAATTGCGGTCAAACTGCCACTCTGGATAGCGAACCGCAGGGGGTGCATTTGTCGTCTGAGGATTTAACCTTCGCGCTTTAGCATCCTCTACAGGAACCCACCACGACCAGTGACTACCCATCTTGGTAACCTTATCTGGTTCTCCAAACGCCTGAGTCCAAGAGTCTAAAACTTGTTGGGCTAATTGCTCGAAAGGAACCTCTTCGGTTTCTGTCAATGCGCTGCTTTCCCTCGTAAGCTCTTCTTTAATAATCTGCTTAAGTCTTTCTTTTGTAATTTTCATTTTTATAATTCTTCCTTAATCATATCAATTAAGACATTAACGTTTTCTTCAGCCAGAACCATTTCAAATGCTTCGTTAACCCCGTGTGTTTTCGGAGAGGCTTTCTCATATTCCATATAGTGCTTAACTGCTCCGAGATAATCAGCAGCCTTGGTAACCTTTGCCTGCACCCAAGATGGAAGCTGATCGTGGTCTTCCAACATTTGCAAAAGCTCGTTTGAATACTTTGACATTTTAAAAAGCTGAGACTTAGCCATACGACCTTCGTGATCATCATATGCCGGTTCAATCGCAGCACCGCCCTCTGGAGGAGGTCCTGGGAAGGGCATTGGCTCGTCAGTCATACCGCACTCTTCGAGCGGAGTAGAACCACCAGCAGTTGCGTTCTCCAGACTATCCCCGAATACCTGATCCATTGTTGACTGAAGGGCTATATAAGCGGCTCTCAGTTCTTCAGCGGGAGGTCCAGCAATAGAAGAGGGATCAAATTTTTGTAAGGAAGAGGCTAACCCATTCAATTGATCGGTAAGACTCTTAGCCATGCCAGCGCCCACGAGGCGCCCTTCGCTAGCTAGTTCCTCCTTGACCATATCTACGAGTTGTTGCTTGGAAATCTTCATAAGGTTTTTAGCCTGCTGTTTGGAGAGACTGCTGAAGATTTAAAATAATATCTTCTAAAGCTTTAACCTGAGCCTCGGCATTTTGGAAATCCATACCGCTTTGTTTAAGAGATAAAACAAAAGTCTGTAAGTCTCTGTGAGCATCGCCAAAGCTCTTTTCCATATCATCGACGATCTCTTCCATTGATCGTGTTTCTTGTAAAAGAGATATCTCTTCTTTAATAATTTTTTTAAGTTGTTCTTTTGTGATTTTCATTGTTATTCCTATGCTTGTGGATTGCACTTGCCTAGACAATTACTGCAAGGGCAGCAGCCACAGCAGCAGCAACAGTGTTTTGAATTAAAAAGGTTTGATAACCTGTGTAAAAAGCGCTTCATTCATTTGACCCTCTCTATTTTGTAAGTTTAAACGCGATCTCTGCCATTTTATAAGGATGGAAATCTAAATATTTCTTTTTGTTCTCGGGGCTGAGGGCATCAAGAACTGTGACGATAGCGCCGGCAGAAAATAAATCTACCATACTGCCTTGCACTTTTGCCCGTTGACCTTGAGCTACAATCTGACGAAGTACATCTTCTTTTGAATCAGAAAGTTGCTGATCGTTTTCAAAGTTCTCTTCAACTTCCGTTGGTTCTGAGTCCTCTTGCATTGGTCGTTGTCCGGACACCTTACTATAACCCGAGGAATCGAAAGAGGGTTCATCAATACCTTGCAACTTCTTAAGCAACGCTGTGACCAATTGATCGGCGCGTTCTAAACGCTCAACGACTTCAGGGTTGTCAGACTCCTTAATCGCATCGGAAACGATATCTCCAATTGTTTCAACCTGAGTGACTGTTCTGGAGTGGTCGTCGCCTTCTCGCAAATCTTTAGCCAACCCCAAACGCTGCAACTTAACCAAAATATGACCTAGTTCGTCTGCGAGGTCATCATACCCTTGATTTATAAGCTTTGCGTTAAATAAGCCAAGTTCATAAAAAGCTTCGTGTTGGGCTGACGCATTTTGATCGTCTTCAGTCACGCGACTCTTATGATTTGCGACCTCTTCCAAAATAATTTGCTGTAGTCTTTGCTTTGAAAGCTGCATTCTTTTTCCCCTCCGATTCTTTCGTGCATATAAATAGTTGTATAAGGCTTGATTTCACATATTTGATTAGATTATTTTTTAATGTCGGCGAGACCTATAAGGGTTGTTTCTATTTTCTTTATAAGATGCTGGTTTTTTGCTATCCCTCTGTGAATCTCCCACTTGCCAACAAATATATAACAAACACATTACTACTATAAATTCAAACATTTTTTATCCTCCAGCGCGTCTATTAATATTAATGGATCGCACCAATTGGTTTCTCCAGATGTCCAATAGCACAAAAGCGCCAACCTCTCCCGGTCGCGCTCTCCTCTCCTAATTCCTAGGGGTGCTGCATATCGCTTATCTGTTATTAACTTTTTATCTATTATTAATCCAACCTTACTTGAATCTCTCTTTAGTTTAACTAAGTCTCCAACATCAAACATAACTGTTCGCTCCATATAAGTAGAGTCACATGGGGTTAATCACCTTAAGCTCACCAGCGCCGTGAAAAGAGAAGTCTCGCGACCACATCACTTTGTGAGAAATAAACCCGCCCTCCGAGGGAAAATGCTTTATCTCAAGAATTACACCAACTCCATAGTGCCAATCTGCTTGAGCAGCCTCCTTCTTAATAAAAACGAGATCACCGACTTTCACTGACGACCTCTAGCCAAACTTCACTGTTCCAAGAATATGGAGGACACCCGCGCGGCGGATTAAGCCACTTCACCCTATAGTCACACGATGGCGATCGTTTTGTTGGATCGTGCTCATAGGCGACTATAAGACCCAATGTGCTCCGGTCCAGGGCGTGCGTGCTGTTGACTAAATCACCGACTTTCACTGAGGCTCTCCAGACTATCTTTAAAAGTTATCACAGGTTTACCTTTCAATTTAGGATCAGCCGTCGCGACATATAAAACATTGCGCCTTTCGTCTTTATAAACAACTATACCAATGCCCTTCGCGTACCATACGGTCTGTTGATACGCTACCAAGTCACCGACCTTCATTTACAATCTCTCCGGAGTTTTCAATCTGGCGACCGAGTTCGAGATATCTGCCGTCAATAAATACTTTCCAGTCGTACTCAAGAACATCAGCCCTTGGAAGTTTTGCAATCAGAACTCCAAGATTTGTTTTAAGCTTCCAATGCCGCACTGTGCCCTTTGGCAGCTTTACTAAATCACCGACCTTCACTGATGATCTCCAGGTGGTTTTCGGTCCACCACATTTCTCCATCCAAGAGTGGAAAAAATGCTTTAAGTACACGGAACCCAGGACCGGCAGAAGATAACTCATCAGCGAAGCCCATAATCATACCTATATTACCCAGGTACTCTTTCTTACCTTTGCTTATCTTAACTAAGTCACCGACTTTCACTTATAACCTCCAGATATTGTTCAGGTAAGCCGTGCATATGACCGTTTAGACACTTGAACCAAACGATAAGAGGTCTGCCAGGACCCACAGGACCTCGCAACTCCGTAACAATGCCAACCGTGCCGTCTGGGGTATGGCGAGAACCATACTTAAGTATTTTTACTAAATTACCGACCTTCACTAACCACGCTCACCCATCCGTTCTCAAAAGCCGTAATGTCCATTACTGCCATTTTGTCAGAGCCTCGCCATAGGACATCGACAACGCGCACTTTATAATTGTGTGCGTTGTATGGCTCGCTAGTAATAAGACCCATATCGCCAGTCTGACATAGAATTAAATCACCGACCTTCATTAACAAGCTCCAAATCTCTTTTGTAAACGAATCGATCTGGTCCACCGTCAATCCAGGCAACTTCCCAACGCGCTGTTCTGTATCCCCTGCCGAGGGGCGCCTTTATAATACCCATTCTATCGCCGTGAGGATTCCGAATGGGATGAATATTTATGTCTCTGACCAGATCGCCGGTTTTCATCCAATCACCTTCAGCTCATCGTCAGCCATAGGGTGGATCCCCTTGAACGCGCGACCGGCACAAGGCTCATCGCGACCCTTCCCCTCAAATCCGGGGAAGTGAACGTTGCAGGACTGACTCGGGTGTCCGTTGAAGGACCAGTCTTCTTTCCAGAAGGTGACTATGCCCACACGACCTTTGTATACTTTGGCGTCACCGATATATTCAACCAAGCTGCCAACCTTGATAGGGAAATTAATATTCACTACAAGACCTCCATAAAGTCGCCCCAGTGATCAAAGGTATATCCACCGCAGAACACGGTCCAACGACCGCCCCAATCGTGGGTCTCGTCGGGAACATAAGCCGTGACAATAGCAGGCTTGCCTACAATCTGATCACCGGGACAGCGATCCTCCTCGCCTTTCCAGCGCCCTGTCGCGGGCACAAACTTAATAAGGTCGCCAACCTTAAATTTAAGCAAGGGATTCACAGAGCCACCGCCTGACCAGCAATGGGGGCAGCGCATTGGGCAGGCACTACACGATGGTAACGGGCGCCGTCACCACCGACAAAGAGAACAAGAGCGAGAATAGCCAATTTCAAAAGGCACTCCAAAGCGGGGACCACCCCCAAACACTCCTATACAATAGCATATCTGACGAAGAAGTCAAGCAAATTCGTAAGATAATTAATCTTTTATGCTGATGCTGACTTGATCACAACGCCGAGAGTTGATTCATATTCAGCAGTATAAATGACCTGAGATAAAATCTTTTGGTTCTTATCCATAATCCAGTCAACAGACCACATGCCACTAGGCGTCTTTTCAATAACGACCCCATAGTGACCCGAGACGGGATGTTTTACCAAGTCTCCGGACTCTATCATGACCTTGTTAGAAAAAAAATCATCCATTGAAATCAATCTCTTGTGTTGCGTCTGGGTCTTCCTCGAAGACCGATTCGTGATCAACATTGAGTAGATCAACTAAAGTATAATTAGTTCTTCGCGAGTCTTGGGTCGCGAGACTGACATATATTTCTTGAGTCGTTGTTTCAAGCTGCTGCATTCTATTCTCTATCTGATAGTAGGTCAGTCTCTTATTTTCAACAATTGCGCCGAGACACACGCCCAGGGCAAATATAGATATAGCTATAGCAATATAAATCAATGTAACCACATAGTATATATGTATTATCTCGGCTTACTTCCCTTTTTAACCAGCTTAAGCTCTTGTCTATCGTGATGGTGTACTTCATCATAGCCTGTCCAAAGTACAGCCCAATTAGTCCAAGGTCGCGTCTTATTCTCAGACAATACTAAGCCAACCTTATCAACATAAATACTAGACAGCGTTGACCTACCTCTGACAGACAGCTCTACTAGATCACCCGGCTTAAGCATTTTTTTTCCTTTATAAGAATATTAAACTTCTTCGCAAGCATAACATTGAAAGCAAACGTTTTTAGATTTCAACATTTCATCAAAATTGCAATGTCCATCACTGACTGCCTCTTCCATATCCTTTTCAGATATTCCGTTACATATACAAATAATCATTTTGCCGGTATCCAGCGAAGATTGTGACCCATACTATTATATAGGTTGATCTCGGATGCACCGTAATTGCCGCTGCATATTACTGGAGCTGTCTTATCAGGAGTCAGGATTAGGCGCCAAGACCATGAGGGGTATTTTGAAGGAACACCTCTCTTGGCGTATAGATCAAAACGTTCTGTTAAAATACCTATTTCGTTTTCTTTTACAAAATAGATAAGATCTCCAGGTTTAAAACATCTGGAACTTCTTGGTTTTTGTTTGCCTGGGTATGGTGGAGGTATTTTCAGGAGAGGATCTCTAAACAGTTGTCGCTCCACATTTCAACGTCCTCAACGTTGGACCAGAATACTTCTGCTGCCTTGCCTGAACTCTTCATAACGATGCCGGGGTTGCAACGTGGGTCTGGCGTTTCCCACCCCCTGATGAGGGTGTGCGCGGCATACTGTTCTTTGAGGCGCACCAACGTGCCTTTAACTAACATTCACACTCCACACACCGCGAAGTGCATGCATCGTGTTCAGTTGTTGTAGAACAGTCTGCACACCAAGAGTCGTAGTATTCATCATTGCCGTCACGAAGATTATTTCCATCATCGTCATAGTAACCTCTACATCTGTCTTCATACCATTTATTTCTAGGCACCACTAACCACCTTCACGCTCCCAGCGCGCATATATTTTAATTGTCTTTTATAAAGAATCTCAATCAAGTCGTCTTCTAACTCATCTGTCCATTCGTTGTGTAAGGGTCTTACTCCAGTAACAAGACACGGAGTCCGGTCCCGATACAGCTCACGATACCACGCATCGTCGCCTGTTGAGCATCCCCTAGGTGTTACAAGATCACCCACGTTAACCTTTAAAGGCAAAACACACCAATGGTCATAAAGTAGAACATAGTGAACAGCCAGAGCGTCGCAAGACCCTCCATTATGATTTCTTTCTTAGTCATTAAGCTAACTCCACTCCGTTGCATTCATCGCCAAACATACGAGGCGTTCCGTTAAGGGGAGGATAAACACAGCCCGCATAGGGCTCCTCTACTTCCTCTCCAGCCCAGACCTTACGGACGACGCGAATCTTATATCGCTTGCAGTCGGGAGCTTCGTGAAAGCCTTCTACGATACCCTCAACATAACACTCAGGGTCACGCTGAAAATCATAGCTACGAACTCGGTCACCAACTTTAATCATTTCTTACCTCTCTTTAATACACTGAGAATATAACATGAGTAAAAACGAAAGTCAAGTTATTTAACGTTTATTTTCTAGCGTTGCAGCATTACGCAATACCCAAACAATCGTTCTCTGAGTTGTTTCAAACATTGGATGTTCCTTGTTTTGAACTGCAAGATTCCTCGCGAGCCAGCGAACATTGCTAATGTTCTCAACGTCTCTCCGACGCTCGGGAACTTCCATTTGTTCTAAAAGAGTTTTAAGTGCAGATAGTTTTTTAGTCAGCATTGTTTTTTCCTCGATATTGTTTTTAGCCATAATATTGAAAAACCAATCACCCAATTTGTGTCCCCCACTCACATTTGTATACTATCAAACTAATGCTAACTAGTCAAGAAAATAATCTTGTTAAGCCTCATTTATATACATTATTTTTTCTCTTCGGCTCAAACTTTTAAATTTCTTCTCGGCGCGGAGCGCGTCACCCACTTTTGTAAACGCTCCCAAAATAGTCAGACCGCTCACAGGTCTCCGAGCCCTGGTATACTTTGCGCCCTTATTAGATTCATTATGTTCTTTCAATCTGCGATCGGGGTCTGTTGTGATCCCGGCATACAAAGTATCGTCTGAACACTTAACAACATATAAATACCATAATTCGGCTGTCACCAGTTCTCTCTCTAATTGGGGAAAGTTAATTTCTTTTCAACTTCGTGTATCGCGTGATTCAATCTAGATATTGATGCGTATATATTTGTTCTTGCATCTCTATCTTCGGACGAGTCTGAAGTATACGATTCGAGTTCTGTAAACTGCTCTGTCAGTCCGCTCTTAGCAGCTGCCAAAAGTTGTTCTAAGTGATATAAATTAACTGTAACTTGCACCACTTTAAATAGTTCGCCAGCCAGGATCTTTCTTCCCAGCCTTCTGCACAAATTCAGCGCGAACCGTTATAATCTGCCCGGTCATAGTCAAGACCTTACAGATGTTATATTCCTTTTTGATAAGCACACCAAGCTCCGTTTCTGGAACATCCTGCTTCCTGCACCTAACAAGGTCACCGACTTTCATTTAGTACCACGCACCAGACGAAGCTGTTCTGCCTTCGCATACCACTTAATTTTCTTTGTTGCGGTATCCCTTTCATTCCAGTGGATTAAATATTGTGTCTTGCCATCCATATGCCAGTCTTCTAGTATGACTCCGTGACGAGGGATAGCTACAGTATTGGGTTTATATTCTACCAAGTCACCGACTTTCACTGACCACCTCCAACAAAGTACCGGAACACGAGTCACGCTCGCCTGTGCGCGCCCATACAATCTCAGGATAAACATAATCGCTTGACTCTTTTATTTCTACGACGAGAGCCAGCTCAGAGCCTCGTCGACGTCGTCTCACAAGATCACCGACTTTCACTTAACACCTCCGCAGACTTTCGCAGCAGACCACCAGAAAGATAAGTTGGATTCTGCTTGCTGGACCACTCAACCTCTCCGTGAATAAGTACAGTATAGGCATCCTGCCATTCGTCATATTCTGTAATCAAGCCAGTATAACCTGTACCGAACTTTATTAGATCACCGACCTTCATGCTAACACCTTTAAATCGTTTTCCCATACGATGTCCCAATCGCAATTGCCTTGCCACTGGACCCACCACATCCCCACACCTTCTGCGTTGGGATCGAATTCATCACAAGGCGCGTTCTGCTCCACAACAATACCAACCCTTCCATTATAGGGCTCATCCGGTAACTGATGGGGCGATGGCTTGAACACTACTAGGTTTCCAACTTTCATTTAAATTCCTACTGCCAACAAGGATCAAGAAAAGCGTGAGCGGGAGACTGAAATAAAAACAAACAGTCACGTGACTCAGCACCATCATCATAAACAACATATGCCCGTGGCAAGCCACCAGCAAACGCGCCAACATCATAAAGGAGACCAACGCGCTCATCACCTAGGCGCACAACAGGATCTCCAGCAGAAGGGGCAACATACTGTGATTGAGCGGAATGCTCTTGAGGGGTACGACACTTACACATTAGGAACCTCCAAGGTTATTGTTCTGTCTGTTTCGCCGAACATTTCTAAAAGTCTGTTCTTCTCAATCACAGCAGCAATCTCCTCAATGGTCAAACGCCTAATACGGGTCTGAAACTTTTCCCACTCAGTCGCGAGGTGAAAAATAATAGTCATTCAGCTTTAAACTCACAGGGAGCAGGAAATGCGTGTCGACCGAGACCGAGGTCATCAAACTCAACCACGTACTGACACTCAGCCCAATACCACTGAGGCAAGACCCGGACGACAACACCAGCGGCATAGCCGTCAGGGGTCAAAACTTTAACACGGTCACCAGCTTGAAACATTAGCAACTCCCTAACCACATATAGATCATAGCATATTGCACGGCAAAGTCAAGCAAATAATGCAAACCGAAATATTTTTTATGCAGCATCAGTTCGTTTCACGAAAATTTTTTATCAGAAATCAGCCAAGTCGGAACCAAATACGTCCATATCAGGCTTAGAATCCTCTTCATACCTTGAAACAATATTTGCCAAGTGATCAAAAATTGGGGAAGGTTGACCATGCACCCAAAGAAATCGCTTTGGTCCGATGGGAGATGGCTTAGTCTCAATGTCGTATACGATACCATAGATATCGGTATTTCGCCCTTGGGCATTTAAAAGGCGAACGTAATCGCCAATGTTGGCATTAGAGCCGTGATTATTTCGTTTCATTACTTGTCCTCCCATAGTCGCCATCCACCCATAGACAGCCCTGTGCGCTTCTCTACGCGCTTCTTGTGACTTGCGAATACCTCGGTCCCATTAGCGAGCCGAAGAACGTATTGAGAGCCTCTCACGTGCTCTTTAACAAGAGCCCCACAGAAGTCGCCCTTTTGAGTAATAAGGGAACCAACGAGACCTTCGCGCTCTCGCTTAAATTGCAAACGTTGCTCAGCAGTAAGTCGTGACATTTCTTCTTTCTCCTCTAGAAACCAATCGTAAAGCTCTTCTTTACTTATGGGCTCATCATAGCCGATAATACGGTCATTGTCAAGATAAATATTATCTAAAAGCCAATCGTGATAAGCCTCGTCGTCGTCCCACGGCGGCACTACATACCACGCAGTTGGGCAAGATAACCCATAACCTCGTGTTCGGTCACGTATGAAATAACGTCATCCGTGATGGGTGTGTTATAACAGATCTTATCATCCTTAAGCACAGCGAACTCGGGTGCGCCGCTATACGACATAGGATGACAAACGACTGACGCGCCATAGCCGTTTGGAAAGTGCCAACGGATATGTTGGCGGTCTTTCATGTCAACGCGCTCGGTAATGAATTCAGGGAGGAGCTTTTCAAAATATTTAAAATCGTCGTGCATTAGAGCATATCCTTTATTCGCTTTTCATTCTTCTTAGACCACAGATCATCAACAAAAATTTTTGCTTCTGAAAGGGAGTTCGGGTACGGGTCTTTATTTTTAAGGCACTGTGCCGCAAACGCTCGCACTGCCTTGATGAATTCGATCTTGCCAAAGTCTAGCTTGTGCTTGCTAGGCAATTGCTTCATCAAGTGCTGATCAACCAGATACGACATAATTTTATAGGTATCCCGCATACCCTGTTCGTCATCTGTGTCAAATACGAGTACGGTCTTCAACTCAGTCTCCTGAAACATCCACGTCTTGCATTGCGCGGTAGTCATGGTTGCCCAAAACCTTAAGCCCCATAGGCTCCTCTATGACGCCTTGCGCAATCAGTTCCATGGCACGGACTGCATAATGTCCACGGGCGCCTTTAAGACACCATACCATGCCGCTGGTGACCAGTTCTGTAAAGAGCAAAGCTTCCTCACCGGAAGTTAACCCTTGCCTCTCGTACTTGTCGATCTGGCTGAACAACTTTTTATTCTTCTCCCTCACAAACACTCCCCTAGAAGCAACACAATTCCTGAAGCCCAAATCAACTCGCGACGGTTTACTGTCCGCCCCAGCAGAACTCCACACTTGAAGTCTGCGATTAGTTGGTTTGTCCGCGTTTTGGTATATGCCCACGCTAGTTTAATTCTATTCATTTTTATTTTTCTCCTTCGCTGCCTTTGCGGCTTTAACCTTCTTCAATGCAGCGGCGTGTTTCTTTGCAAGCTTGGCTTGCTTCTTCTTATCCTTTGCCCTCTTCGCCCAAGCAGACCAATTGGGTTCTTCAAAGAGCCGCTCATCAGGGGGCAGCTTTGTGATGCCGTTCTTTTCAATGAACTCTGCTTGCAAGCGTAGTTCTTCTTCTCGGCTCATTCCGGTTGGTCCTGTAGTCTTGGATTTCATTAATTAAGCTCCTTTGCTTTATAAAGTAATTCACCCGTCATTGGGTCTAGATACACTTCTACGTCTCCTCGCTCTAGGAGAATTAGAATACTGAGTAATAGGTCGCGCTTAGGTTGCGTCTTGGCACTTTTTATTCTTTGTGTAACCATCATTCTGGCTACTGCCAAACCATCGTATGTCTCTGGCGCTGTTAGCAGCGTTAGCGGCTCTACGGAGCCTGTTGAATTTTGGGTTGACATCATTTACGATTTCCTTTTTGGGGATTTTTTTCGGGGCTTAAAATCTGGGATTTTATCAGCGCTATTGAAAACGCCCTTAGCACAGGCTGGGGTGGTACTACCCTAGTGGGAGATACATCCCGGTAGGGACGGGGGAGGGGAGGGGGAGGCGATGGTGGTACCCCTACACATCATCAACCTCTACCTCTCCCTCTAGCTCTTTCGCTTGGTAGCTGGTGACACTGAACCCTGTCGGGATGTCTTGCCATCCGTGCCAGTCTCCTGGCTGCGTTGGCATCAGCACCGGCTGTCCATCTTCCCAAGCTATAGCTATATCCCCCTCGTAGTATGAGCTGAGTATGTTCATTATCAGCTCAGCATGACGTGGGTCCTTCTGGTCATACATTAACCTCTCTAACCTCCATGCTGTATAATCTACTACATTACTCATACCTTTAAATAGTTTTTTCTTTTATCCTCGGCTATCTTTTCTTTAAGCCTCAATCGCGATGATGCGCTCATTGGTCTTGAAGTAGGGATGCTTTGCATAATATGCAGTGGTCATCCACATTCGTTGACACTTGGAAGCAATGGGCTTCGGAGCACACATATCAGTCAGGACGATGTGCCCATCAAAGTTATTCTCATTGACATATTGAGTAGGAGCATTGAAGCACGTTCCTCCACACATCACTCGTTCCCACTTCTTACGGTCTCCTTTCTTCCAGACGAACACCTTATCTTTGGCAACGTCAGTATCAAAGGGCACCACAGTGAACTCAGCGAGGTCCGCCAGCTTGTTAAGCTCAGCGAAGAACGCTTGAAGCATTACATCATCGACACTACCCGACTGGTCAATGCTGATGGCAATCTTAGCAGTTCGTGTCCGCTTGCGCCCTGGATGGATGTAAGCGTAACGACGGTTAATCTTCTTGACCGTTCCGCGACGATTGGCTTGCTGGCTGGTCTTGATGAAGTAGCGTAGGACCTTAGTCCAGTCTACCTTAGTAGTCAACAGACGGTCAGTGATATCCTTACGACAGTCAGACCCGACGCTTCCCCAGCTTCCTGCTTTGGTAGCTTCCTCAGCAGCTTTCTTAACAGTTTCCTTGAGACGCTCTTTAGCTATCTCATTGGCAGCGCTGTTACCTCCCCACATACTGTGGTCATCTAGTGGCTGAGGATCCCCTTGCCCATTTCCTTGGGCATTCTTTTTTTCTTTACCCTCCGCGCCCTCTTCCCCTTGACCGGGCTGAGCGTCTTGTCCTTCTTGACCCTCACCTTCTTCCCCGTCCTCACCCTTTTCTTTCTTTCCAGGGTTCTCGGGAAGGTTATCCATGTACCACTCAGCCGACTTCCCAGCAGGGAGATCAGCAAAAGGTCCCTCACCCGGCATCAGACAGCCTTCGGGCAGTTGACCACGAAGGTGGCTGTTGATGGCAAGGTCGGTGGCGAAGTTCCACTTCTTCATCAGACCAGGGTTAGCATCAATCTCCGCAGGCATACGCCCCGTGACATGCTCAAAGATTAGGTGGTAGAATTCATGCTTGAGAACACCACCTCGCTCAACGTCTGTAAGCCCTTCAAAGTATTGAGGATTGTAGAGCATCTCAAACTGAGCAGTGTCAGGGTTGACACGAACACCAGCAGTAGGCAGAGCATTGCTGGGGGTCTTATCGATGTTACGCGATAGGACCGCAAAGAACGGCTCATCCATTAGGAGCCGCGCAACATGCTTATTGAGGTCAAATTGGGGTTTATTCATTGGGATCTCTCTCACCATCCACAAGCAATATAACACGCCCAGGGGAGGAAGTCAAGAATAAAATTAACTTTCTTATCCTTGACTTCCCGCCCCCAGTTTAGACCGCTTGACCGGTCAGAAGCTCAACAAGGAAGCTGGAGACCGCAGTCCCATCAACCTCGGTCTGGTGGAGAGCGACCGTGTTAGCCACGTTCCCCTCACCCATCACAGTCCAGAGCTTCATCGCGATTTCCGAAGGAACCGTCACGAAGTAGGCAGCGAGGTTAGCCACTTGCGTTTCCTCTAGAGCATCTTCAAAGACCTTCGCGGCTTCCATCTTCTCAACGAGAGCAGCGTGGTCGTTGATTCCGAACTCGGCAGTCTTTTCAATTTGCCCCTTGTCAAGAATCATCTCAACAGTCACCTGTCGCTCATAGGTCTTAACAAAGTCAGTCAGAGCAACCGAAGCCTCAAACCCGACGAACGCAGTAGCGAGGTGGAAAATGACATCAGTCTTTTCCTTGGCATCCTCACCGAAGAGCCCAGCAGTAGCCAGACATTCGTTCAAGCGATCCCACGAGCGTCGCGAAGGATAAACCTTGTTAGGTTCAAACTCCCCAGTGTGCTCAAGATGGTTACGATTCTGATTAATGAAGTCCCAAACGATTTCATTAACATTGGTCTGAGCCCAGTCTAGCCAATCTTCAGTGGTAGGTTCCACATCAAAGACCGTCCAACGGTCAAGCTCAGCCGGGTCCATTTCCCCGACCTGATACTGAGCGCCATGCTCACCACCATTGACAGCAGCGAAGATCACCGTATCAGGGTGAAGCGTGAAGCCA
>Ga0098040_1000796_pt1 | contig 14210 bp, 10 predicted proteins | sample 7_EtaG_FD_75065 | JGI IMG/M metagenome (GOLD analysis project Ga0098040, IMG submission 75065) | Marine viral communities from the Subarctic Pacific Ocean - 7_ETSP_OMZ_AT15161 metaG | ecosystem: Environmental > Aquatic > Marine > Oceanic | place: Pacific Ocean | collected 2015-01-08
CGATGATTTCGCCTTCCCCATCGTCCAGATGCTGACAGACCATCGCGCCGTGAAGATCGAGATAGACGGCATCGATGGGACCCATTTCTTCCAGGGCTTCGATCATCGCGCCGGTAATGCGTTCGAAAGCGTCATTCGTCACATGTGCCGACGGTGTCGCGTGACACCAGACTAGGGGTTCCAGCTCATGCCCGGATTTTTTCACCGCTTCGATGAAACCAGCAATCGGAATATTCATGCCCTTGAATGCTTGCAATAGCTCAGGCCCGGATTGCATGGCGGGCCATGAGTCTGCTTGCGCGAAGGCTGCATAATCAGCCATCGTGGGCGCAAAAGTATTCGTCTCGTGCTGAAATCCGCCGACGGCTATTCGCATTTTGTGCTCCATGGGTCAGGACGACCGGAAATCATATAAGAACAGGGATCGCTCATGATCAAGATCACCTTCTGTCTGACCCGCAAGCCCGGTCTCTCACGCGAGGCATTTCAGGATTATTGGTTCAACAAGCATGCGCCTCTGGTGAAGAGCAATCGTGAAGCGCTGCGCATTGCGCGTTACGTCCAGATGCATACGGGCGACTATGAGATGAACGATATCGTGCGTGCTGCGCGAGCAGACGGAAAGCTTGAGAATGCGCCCGACTTTTACGATGGCGTTGCACAGCTCTGGTGGAACAGTCTGGAAGACCTGATGACAGATACGCCGGAAGCGCAGGCGGCGGGAATTGCGCTTCTGCAGGACGAAGCCAAGTTCATCGATTTCTCGAAATCGCCACTCTGGTTCGGCGAAGAAAAGGTCATTTTCTAACCGCGAGAAAATTTCCTAGTTGGTGATGTAGGTGCTGGCCCATTCGTCGGCCATCCTTTTCGCCGCGTCCTTTTCGCCGCTCTTCATGCGCTTGGTGTATTTGTCCATCATGGCGTTGACCTCCTGCCCCTGCGCGGGTGTCGCGTAGCGGCTTGCCAGATCGATAAAGCTCCAGCCTCTCACGCGATCCGGAAGTACGCCCTGGCCTTCGAAATGAATCTTCGCGATTTCAAGCATGGCCGGGGCATATTTCTTTTTGGCAGCGAGAAGCAGCCAACGAAGTCCCTCGCTCCATTCCACTGGGACGCCCAGGCCGCGTCGGTACATGTCGGCGAGATAATATTGCGACGGCGGCCAGGCCTGGAGCGCGCCCTTCTCGAAATATTCGATCGCCTTTTCGTAGTTCTTCTTGATGCCGAGGCTCTTGTTGCCATCGCGATAGATCAGGCCGACCTTGACGCCCGCGACCGCCTGACCTTCGTCGGCAGCGCGCTTGTAATATTGGAATGCAAGTGAAAGAGATTTTTCGACACCCTTCCCCTGATCATAAAGTTCGGCGAGGAGATAGGATGCCAGCGGATGCCCGCCAGCCGATGCTGTCGTCCATTCGCTGACTGCCGTCTCAATGTCACCGGTCCGATAAGCCTCAATTCCGTTCTCAAAGGCGGAATTGGCTTTCGAGGTCGGGTCGGCACGCGACGGCGCGCTCATCCCCACCAGGAGGGCGAGGACTGCGACGGCCAGGCTCGAAAAGAAACGCAAGTTCATCAACTAACTCCAATTTGCAGGCATCGGCCCCGCATTGTGTCACAAGTTTCCGACAATCGCAGGGTCTGATTGACCTTGGGGCATCCCTCGGGCCAACATTAGGCAATCCGGCAATAACTCAAAATGAAACCGGCTTCAGGGAGATTAAGAACATGAAAGCGGCAGTTTTGCGTCAGGTGGGCAAGCCACTTGAAATCGAGGACGTCCAGATCAACAAACCCGGCCCGCATGAGGTGCTGATCCGCACCATGGCGGCGGGCGTTTGCCATTCGGACCTTCATTTTTATGAAGGCTCTTACCCCTATCCGCTTCCCGCCGTTCTGGGCCATGAATCTGCTGGTATCGTCGAGCAGGTCGGCTCGGAAGTCCGCACCGTGAAGCCCGGCGACCATGTCATCACCTGCCTGTCCGCCTATTGTGGACATTGCGAGCATTGCCTGACCGGTCATATGTCGCGCTGCGTCAGCCCGGAAACGAAACGCGAAGCGGGCGAAGAGCCGCGCCTCACGGCCAATGGCGGTATGAACCAGTTTCTCAATCTGTCGTCCTTCGCCGAACAGATGCTGATCCATGAACATGCCTGCGTGTCGATCCGTAAGGACATGCCTTTCGACCGTGCGGCGCTTATCGGATGCTCAGTGACAACGGGTGTCGGCGCTGTCATTCACACGTCGAGCGTCCGGCCCGGTGAGACGGTCGCGGTCATCGGTTGCGGCGGCGTCGGCCTTGCCGCGATTAACGGCGCGGCCATTGCAGGCGCGGGCCGTATCATCGCTATCGATACACAGGGCTCGAAGCTCAATCTCGCCAAGGAATTTGGGGCCACCGATGTCGTCAATGCCAAGGACGGCGATCCCGTGGCGCAGGTCATGGAGCTGACCGGCGGTGGCGTGCACCACTCCTTCGAGGCCATCGGTCTCAAGCAGACAGCCGAACAGGCGTTCAAGATGCTCGGTCGTGGCGGCACGGCCAACATCATCGGCATGATCCCGGTCGGCGTGAACATCGAGCTGCACGGTGCGGACTTCCTCGGCGAGAAGAAGATTCAGGGTTCGCTCATGGGCTCGAACCGCTTCCCCGTCGACATGCCCCGCTTTGTCGACTTCTACATGAGCGGCAAGCTCAAGCTCGATCAGATGATTTCGCGCCGCATCAAGCTCGCTCAGGTCAATGAAGCTTTCGATGAACTGAAAAAGGGTGAGCTGGCCCGTTCGGTTATCGTGTTCGACAGCTGATCAATTCAGCGCAAGACAACAAAAAGGCGGCTCATTGAGCCGCCTTTTATTTAGTGTCTGTCCGCCGTGATCAAGCCGCGCCTTCCAGCATCTTTACAGCTGCTGTCAGTTTGGCAATTGCCGCTTCCGACTCGGCCTTGCGCTCGCGCTGTTCCTCAACAACCTCTTGCGGTGCTGAGGTCAGGAACTTCTCGTTACCGAGCTTAGCGTCGATTTTCTTGATCTCGCCTTCGAGCTTTCCGAGTTCCTTCTTGAGGCGTGCGGTCTCGGCCTTGAGGTCGACGACGTCGGCGACAGGCAGAAGGATCGTTGCTTCGTCGAGCACGATCTGCAGAGCGCCTGCGGGGCCCGTATCGCTCGACTCTGCCGAACTCAGGCGCGCAAGGCGCAGGATGAGATCCTTGTGGCGTTCGAGGCGCGCGAGGTTGTCCGGATTGGCTCCTTTGAGCATCATCGGGATTTTGGCGCCGGCAGGCACGTTCATTTCCGCGCGCACCGAACGAATATCCGAAATGAGACGGATGACCCAACCGAGTTCTGCATCAGCGTCCGCATCGCTCAGACCGTCAAGAACTGGCCAGGGCGCGACCGCCAGCAGCGTTTCGCGCTTCGGCCCCGCCGTCGTTGCCCAGAGCTCCTCCGTCATGAAGGGGATGAAGGGGTGCAGGATCAGCAGGATCTGATCGACAACCCATGCCGCCGTTGCACGAGTTTCGGCCTTTGCGGCTTCGTCATCGCCTAGCAGGATCGGCTTGATGAGTTCCAGATACCAGTCGCAGAAAATATTCCAGACGAAGCGATAGGCTGTGCCTGCTGCCTCGTTGAAGCGATAGGTTTCGATTTCGCCGGTGATGGCCGACGCGGCGCGCGACACCTCTCCGACGATCCATTTGTTGACGTTCTGCGAGAGCGCCTTCGGATCATACCCTTCGACGCGGGCACATTCATTCATCTCGCAGAAGCGAGTCGCGTTCCAGAGTTTGGTGCCGAAGTTACGATAGCCTTCGACGCGGTTGGTCGCGAGTTTGATGTCGCGTCCTTGCGCGGCCATGGCGGCCAGCGTGAAGCGCAATGCGTCGGCGCCATATTGGTCGATCAGCTGCAGCGGGTCGATGACATTGCCCTTCGTCTTCGACATTTTCTGGCCGCGTTCGTCGCGCACCAGCGCGTGGATATAGACATCCTTGAACGGCACTTCTTTCTTGAAGTGCAGGCCCATCATCATCATTCGGGCAATCCAGAAGAAGATGATATCGAAGGCCGTCACGACAACGCTTGTCGGATAGTAACGTGCGAGCTCGGGCGTCTCGTCCGGCCAGCCAAGCGTCGAGAAGGGCCAGAGGCCTGACGAGAACCATGTGTCGAGCACGTCTTCGTCGCGCGTCAGAGCAACCTTCTTGCCGAAGTGCTTTTCAGCCTCGGCCAGTGCTTCTTCCTCGCTATAAGCAACGAAGACTTCGCCACCTTCGGCATACCAGGCCGGGATTTGGTGACCCCACCAGAGCTGGCGCGAGATGCACCATGGCTGGATATTGCGCATCCATTCGAAATAGGTCTTATCCCAGTTCTTCGGGATGAAGGTCGTGTCGCCCTTCTCCACCGCTTCAATGGCGGGTTTGGCGAGCGTCGCCGCGTCCACATACCACTGGTCGGTGAGGAAAGGTTCGATCACCGTCATTTTCGACTTTTCGTCGTGTGGGACCATGACCTTGCGATCTTCGATCTGATCGAGCAGACCGAGCGCTTCGATGTCGGCGACGACCTTCTTACGCGCTTCGAAACGATCGAGGCCTCGATAGGCTTCCGGCGCTTCGTCGTTGATACGACCGTCCGACGTCAGAATATTGACCTGCGGCAGGTTGTGGCGCTTGCCGACTTCAAAGTCGTTGAAGTCATGCGCTGGCGTAATCTTCACAGCGCCCGAACCTTGCTCAGGGTCGGCGTGTTCGTCGAAGACGATCGGAATACGGCGACCGACGAGCGGCAGTTCCACGAAAGCGCCTTTGAGATGATGATAGCGTTCATCTTCCGCGTTCACGGCAACAGCCGTATCGCCCAGCATGGTTTCGGGGCGCGTCGTTGCGACGATGATATAGGGACGCTCTTCCCAGGCGGTCGGGTTGCTTTCTTCATCGAACTCACTGGCGTATTTCACCGTCTTGCCGTCGGCCAGCGGATAGCGGAAATGCCAGAAGTGACCTTTGACTTCGAGGTTTTCGACTTCGAGATCGGAGACGGCTGTCTGGAGCTTGGGATCCCAGTTGACGAGACGCTTGTCGCGATAGATGAGGCCATCGCGATAAAGCTCCACAAAGACCTTGAGCACGGCTTTGGAGAGGCCCTCGTCCAGCGTGAAACGCTCACGGCTCCAGTCACAGGAGGCGCCGAGGCGACGCAACTGGTCGACGATCGTGCCGCCGCTTTCGCCTTTCCACTTCCAGACTCGTTCGACAAAGGCCTCTCGGCCCATATCGCGGCGGCGCACATTACCTTCGGCTTCGAGCTGGCGCTCGACGATCATCTGGGTCGCGATACCGGCATGGTCGAGCCCCGGCTGCCAGAGCACGTCCTTGCCGCGCATGCGTTCGAAACGAACCAGGATGTCCTGGAGCGTATTGTTGAGGGCATGGCCCATATGCAGGCTGCCGGTCACATTCGGCGGCGGAATGACGATGCTATAGGTTTCCGCGCCCGCGGCGACGCGCTTGGAGTCCGGCTTGAAGGCGCCGCTTTCTTCCCATTGGCGGTAGAGACGTTCTTCGACGTCCTGCGGGCTGAATGTCTTTTCGAGCATGAATTTGGCCTGTCTTGAAGAAGTACCGTCTTACACCACGATGCAGGGGTTCGGGGCAAGCGGCCTTACATAGCAAAACGGCGGTGCTTTGGGGCACCGCCGTCGCTATATCGTGAAAATAGCTGAATTTACCGGGAGCGGCGCGCCACGCGTTCGATTTCCTCGCGTACGAGGTCCTCTACGACCGACGGCAGGTTCTGGTCGAGCCATTCCTTGAGCATGGGGCGCAGCATATCGGAGACGATGTCTTCGAGAGTGCGGCTGCTGCCCGACGAGGTCAGCATGGAGCTGGCCAGAGCGCCAAAGGCGGCGGATGCGGCCCGCTCTGCATCACTGGAGAGCAAAGGCGATGAATTGGCAGGTGCCGTCATGGAAGGCTCCTCAAAAGCAATGTCGTCTTCGGGTTCAAATTCTTCGTGGGCGGCTTCATAGGCCGCAGGTGTCGGCTGAGCAGCGATAGGCTCAGGAAGAGGTTCCGGTTCGGGCTCAGGCTCGGGTTCCGGCTCCATTTCGAGAGGTTCAGTGAGCTCAAGCACATCGTCTTCGCTGAAAACGATATCGTTTTCGTCAACTTCCGTCTCTACGGGTGCGGCCGCGACGGGTGCTGGTTCCGGCTCATACGCCGGTTCCGCGTCGGTATCGGGCGCCGATTCCTCGTAACGCTCGAGTTCTGCCTCAAATTCGGGTTCAGGTTCCGGCTCGGGCGTGGGTTCCGGTTCGGGAACAGGCTCAGGCTCCACAACCATAGGTGGTGCTTCGGCCGCCTCGACCTCTTCCTTTGCCCCGCTATCCTCGGAGATGATCCGTCGAATGGAAGCGAGAATCTCTTCCATTGTCGGTTCTTGCGTGGAGCTCTGGTTGGTCATGCCCTAATCCTGACAGTCAGCGGTACCCTATTAAGCCATTGATAGCAGACAAAACCTTAGGAGAAGTTGACCGGCAAGCCAACAACCGCAAGATTTTGCACTTAATTTGATATTTATTCGTCGCTCGACGTTCCATATCCAATGAATTTGTAGTGAACGTCGTCGTAATTATCCTTGGGATCGTAGTATTTCACAGGCAGTTTCAGGGATTTAGCCGTGAGCTGTCCCGTCGATGCCAGGAGACCATAATCGGCCACGGCGAGATTGCGCTGGGCCGACACGAGCGTTACCCGAGCGTTCAGCAGTTCCTGTTCGGCGTTCAAGACGTCCAGGGTGGTCTGCGAACCCACTTCTTCTTCCTGCTTCACACCTTCCAGAGCAATTTCGTTGGCTTTCACCTGTTCTTCGCTGGAATTGATGCTGGCGCGCGCGGACCGCACGGCTTCCCAGGCATTAGCAACACTCTCCGAGACGGCGCGTTCGGCGACCGCAATTTCGATCATCGACTGACTGTGAAGCTCCTTGGCCTCACGGATCTTCGAATATTCGGCGCCCCCCTGGAAGAGCGGGATTGTGAGCACGCCGACGACGGAGGATTCATCGCCGTGGTGAATACCCGTGGTCGCCGTGGTCGTCTCGCGGCCATAGGAATATTGAGCCTGAAGATCAATGCTTGGCAGCAATGCGGTTTTGGCGACCGAGACGGCCGAGCGGCGAGCCTTTTCCGTGTTACGTGCCGCCTGAATGACCGGGTTAGAGGCCAAAGCGGCTTCGCGCGCCTGTTCTTCGCTCTGCGGAACAAGGTTGTTCGTCGCAGGCTTTTCAAGCGTTCCCGGTGCGTGTCCGATAACTTTTGCATAAGCGGAGCGTGCAGCAGTGAGCTGGGCTTCGGCCTGCGCCAGTGCGGTGCGCGAACCGCTGAGGCGCGCTTCGGACTGGGCCACATCCGTACGTGTCAATTCACCAACGCGGAAGCGATCCTTGGTGGCAGCGAGCTGACGGGTCAGAACATCGACGTTGTTCTTCGTCAGTTCGACAACGCCCTCGCCCGCAATCACGTCCATATAGGCCGTCACGGCGTCCAAAAGCGTCTGCTGTTCGGCGTTGAGCAGCGCGTCACGACCTGCCGCGACCGTATATTCAGCGGCATTGGTCGAGGCCACGGTGCGACCGCTCGCGAAGATATTCTGGTCGAGGGTAACGGCCCCGGTCAGAGGCCGTGTGTGGGTCGTGGCAAGGGCTGCGCCCGAGGTTGTCGCAAAGCGCTTGCGCGCAGCGCCATATGAACCCTGGGCAGTGACCGTCGGCAACCAGCCGGACAGGGCTTGAGGCACCTGTTCGTCGGTCGCGCGTTGCTGAGCGCGGGCAGACAGGAGGTCAGGATTGGATTGATAGGCAGCCGCCAGCGCATCGGTCAGGCTTTCTGCCGAGGCCGGACTTACCAAAAGCAGCGCGCTCAGGGCAGCAGCGCCGGCTGTGTTCAATGCAAGGCTTTTCACATACGTCCCAACGGGTCGTTTCATCTTTTTTTCTCCGCAAAAACGCGGCATCGCCCCTCAACGCTTCCGCAACGTATCACCGATCATTTCCGGCAACTTACATATATGGGGGCAAGCGGCCAAGTCCTAGCGTTGTCGCGTGCCGAGAAGTCGCAATTTGACAGCAATTGGCCGAAAAAGGCAGATTTTTTCAGAAAACGAAGCTTTTGGCGACTTCAAAGCCCGGAAGCGGTTGCGCGGGAGAATCAAATGCCACACGCGAGGTTACCGTTTCATTGGCCCGTACAAAGACGGTTGCCTGGCCGACAGAGCCGTTGCCGAGAATGGCAACGAGACGACCGCCTTCTGCAAGCTGATCGCAAAGTGCATCGGGTTTGGTCGGGATGGCGCCGTTCACGAAAATGACGTCATAGGGTCCCTGATCGGCGGCGCCCTTGGCGAGCGGGCCGGTCACCACCGTGGCGATGCCGTTCAGATTGGCCTTGGCGGCTTCCGCCAGGTCGGCGTTTTCTTCCAGCGCGACGACCTTGGCGCCCAAACGGGCCAATACAGCCGAGGAATAGCCTGTCGCACAGCCGACGTCGAGAATCACATCGCTGCCTGCGATCGCTGCTGCCTGACAAAGCTTGGCAAAGGCACGCGGTTGCAACAAATAGCGCCCCTGCCCCACATTGAGGTCCTGATCCATATAGGCCACTGATTTGGTAGATGCCGGAGCGAAATCCTCTCGGGCGACTTCCGCCATGGCGTCGATCACGCCGAAGTCGGTTACGGCGTTACAACGGACCTGATTTTCGACCATATTGATACGGGCGGCGGCAAAGTCGGTCATGGGATGTCCTGAATATTGGGCCTGGGCGTGGAAGGCACGGTAAGCACATGCCTTGAGAGCGTTTATAATGCCCCGGTTCGCCAAACTCAATTGATCAACGGGGCCTCTTTACTCAATTTGCACCCTATATTTGCCGGAGACTGCAATATGGATTGTGCCATAGAGATTGAGTTGGTATATGACGCGCCTTGGTCGGCCACGTGGCGGAGTGGTTACGCGCCGGACTGCAAATCCGTTTACCCCGGTTCGATTCCGGGCGTGGCCTCCAAGTAATCCCGACAATTTAGAGATAGCCCTGTCGCCGGTCAGCGACGGCTCACCCCTGCTTCAGGATTGCCAGAGCTACCATGGTCACGACGTTCAGCCCGATGGCGTAGACCGTCAGAATTGCAAAGGCCGGTCGAAGGCTCTTGTTGATCGTCAACCCCAGCACGAAGAACAGCACGACCGCCCAATCAAGGACGAAACGCTGGACGTTGTACTGAGAGAAGCCATTGCCGTGATAAAAGAGCGTAATGCTCAGTATCGCCGCTGCGCAAAGACCGCCAATGACGGTGCGCCGGCTGATCGGCATGAAGACCACGAGCAGCACGAAGGGACTTGCGGCCAGTAGCGACGTGCCCCAGGGATCGAGCGTTAAAGGCGTGAGGACGGCATCGCCTACCCATTGCAGATGGAAGCCCTGCACGAACATATAGAGCGCGTTGAAGACGAAATAGTCTTTCGAGAACAGCCCGTGGTGCAACAATCGTTCGTTGATCACAGAGACATGGCCAAGGTTCGGGTTGGCGATGAAACGGTATCCGGTTTCCATCGGCGCGCCGAAGCGTATCCAGTTGTAAAACAGATAAATCCCGATGGCGACGACAACAGGCAGGCCGAGTTTCAGCGCGCGCTTGATGTGTTCGCTGTTGAAGGAAATGAGCTTTTCGTCGGATCTAAGCGCCAGCACGAAAAGAAACGGGCTCAGCAGGATCGTCATCTGTCGGGACAGGAAAGCAAGCCCCATGAAGATACCAGCGAGCACAAGCCGCCCGCCGCGAATTACTTCATGCATCGCCAGTGTCAGCAGCAGGAAGTTGATATTCTGCGCATAGGTCCAGACGCGGTCGGCGCGGATGGAGACATAAAAAAGCGGCGAACCGAATGCGAGCGCCAGCAGCAACCAGACAATTGTCTCGCGCTCGATTTCGAGGTGATTGAATATCCGCCACCAGAGCCACAGGGCACCCAGGAAACAGGCAAAGCCGATCGATGCAAAGCCGCTGAAATTCGTTCCGAAGACCGCGATGAAAGGCATTGCGACAACCGCAGGCACAGGCGGAAAAATCACGTAGCGTTTGTCGTGGAATGAAATGCAATCGCTGTCGAAGCAATGCTGCACGTCAAGATGCCCATGCAGGAAGGCATCCGCCATCAATGCATAACTGTTGGAGCCTGGCACTTCACGAAGCAAATGCAGGATCATCGCTGCCAGCAACAAGGTGGCGAGCCCAAAGGCTGGTACAAACAGGAGCTGCGAACGATCGGCGTTCCTGATGGCATTCAATATGGATTGCATTTTCTTGGTTTCACATTTTGAGGTCAGGCGGTGAAACCGGAGACCGGATTGTTTTGATTGAAGGAGACGGATCGTGACGGTGTGCTGCTACGGATTTGCGCGGCCAGTATGCCGCCCCAGGTGATGCCGAACAGAAGGAACAGGTGCCGCCAGTTGTCGACGTCGATGATGAATGCTTCGGCCATTGTGCCGATGACGCAAGCATAGGCCACGATGAGCATGTCCTGCCCCTCACCCAATCGGAAGATCGCGCGCTTGCCCCTGACGAAAGTCATCGCCAGAAAACCGAGAAAGCCGAACGCGGAGAGGAAGCCACCGGCAACGAAAATATTGAGATAGACGTTATGCGTATCGAGCTTGTGGATCATGGCCCATTGCTCGGGGCCGATACCCAGGGGATTTTTGACACCCATGATGAAGGCCATTCGTTGACCTTCGAAACGACCGCCCTGCCCTTCGTCATAGTTCTGTACGAGCGTGGCGCGTTCCTCGAAGAGTTGCTGAATCTTTGGCGTTGAAAGCGCGGCGCCAACGACGCCTACAATCATCAAACCCATGAAGCCCGTGAACGCAATCAAACGGGCTGATTGGGCTGCAGAGCGGGAGGTGGCGAGTGTCAGCCCCACGAAGATTGCGCCGGAAAGCAGGAAGCTGCCCCATGCGCCGCGCGAGAAACTCAACAGCAGACCAAGAACCAGAATGCCCATAAATGGCGCCAGCAACAGGCCTGACATGCCTTGCGCCTTGCTGAGACGCAGGCCGAGATAGAGGGTCGGCGCAATCAGAAAGGGCCCGTAGACGTTGGGATCGTTGAATGTACCGGTCGCGCGTCCAAAGACCGTATGACTGATACCTGTGGGGTCGATCCCGAAATAACCCGCAACGCCAAAGGTGGCTGCGACTACACCTGCCGTTGCATAGGCGTTGAAGATCACCCGCATATGCCGCTCAGGCGATGCAAAGATGTAGCTCGCAAAGAAGATGAAGGCGCATGTGAGGTAGGTTGCAACTTCCATATAGGCGCGTACCTTTTCGCCCCATTGCGCGGTCATGCCGCCAATGCCGTAACCTGCCAGCACCAGTCCCCACATACAAACCGGCCAGACAAGTCCGCGCGGAAACTTCAACCCGAAGGCAAAATAGGATCCCATGCAGGCAATAAGCAGAAGATCGAAAAGCACCGGCTGGCTCTCGCCCGGCGTGCTCTTCTGATAGAAGCTCGAAAGAATTACGATGAAGACAAACAGGTCGCCGAGCCTCTCACCCCAGCTTACAGGTGTACGCTGTCCCTGAGGCTTTGAATCTCCTTCGAATGCCCAGCCGTCCATCATCACACCCTCAGAATGCGTTCTCGCCGGCCAGCATTGACCAGGGCGTGCGCGCGATGATGTAGAGGTCGAAAAGCAGAGACCAGTTTTCGATGTAGTAAAGATCGTGTTCGGTGCGGTGCTGGATTTTTTCGCGTGTATCGGTTTCGCCGCGCCAGCCGTTAATCTGGGCCCAGCCGGTAATTCCCGGTTTCACGCGATGACGTGCGAAGTAACCGTCGACCACGTCGCCATAGAGTTCGTCACCGGCCTTGGCGAGAATGGCATGCGGGCGCGGCCCGACAATGGACATGCCACCCTTGAGAACAGTGATGAATTGGGGCAGTTCGTCGAAGCTCGAACGGCGCAGGAAGCGCCCTACCCGCGTCACACGATCATCATTTGCCGTCACGAGCTTTGCGGCATCCTTATCCGTATCTTCATGCTTGAGCGTACGGAACTTGTAGACTTCAACCAGCTCGTTATTGAAGCCATAGCGGCGCTGCTTGAAAAACACCGGCCCCTTGCTCTCGAGTTTGATGGCGATAGCAATGATCGCGAACAGAGGCGACAGGATCAGCAGAAAGAATGTCGCCAGTACGCGATCCTCGATCACCTTGAGCACATGGTCCCAATCCGACAAAGGTTTGTCGTAGAGATTGTAGAAGGGCACATTGCCGACATAGGAATAGGTTCCCGGCGTCATACGCAATGGGGCGTCCAGTGCCGAAAGCCGGATGTCGACTGGCAACACCCAGACCTTGCGCATCATTTCCAGCAGGCGCCGCTCGGCCGACAGCGGCAGCGCCATAATGAGAAGATCGATCCGATTGGAGCGGGCAAACCGCACAAGCTCATCGACTGTGCCAAGCTTTGGGTAGCCGGCAATCTTTTCAGGTACACGTTGATCGCCACGGTCGTCGAAGACACCGCATATCTTGATGTCGTTGGCTGACGATGCTTGCAAGGCTTCAATGAGGCGCAGGCCACGTTCGCCACCACCGAGAATAACGACGCGACGTTCCAGCCGCCCGGTCTTCATCCAGTGCCGCACAGCAACGCCGATCGCCACGCGTGATGCGAGAAGGATACCAAATCCACCGAGATACCAGCTCACGATCCAGACACGGGAGATATCGTCCGTGATCTTCAGAAGGAAACCTGCCACCATCATGGTCAGAAAGACCGAGCTCCAGGCGGCAAACAGCCGGCCGAGCTGATGAAAAGCTCTTTGAAGGATGGGAACCCGATAGAGGCCCCAGAGCTGAAAGTAGAGCACAGTCAGCAGAGCGGCCGACCCGATCAAGGGGTAATAAAGGACGCGCTGCACGGTGTCATCGTCACCGACATAGCCGTGATAGACGAGAACGCCGAGAATGGTCGTGATGATGGCGTCGCCGATGCGCACCGATCCGCGAAGGACGGAGGGCGAAATCATCGGGACAATCGATGCCCGACGCTCGTCGGTCGGCACTTTTTCGCGAATCCGACCTTCGCGCTGACCGAGCGGGTTCCCACCCGGGCCCGTCGTCACATCAGCCGAGGATGCGTAGTAGCCCCGTCCATTGTTGTTGTCGTCACTCATAAAGGTACCTGCTCAACGCTAGCTGATGTCCGGTCGTCGCAGTCATCCGAAATGGCTCGTTTGGCTGCAAGCAGACGCTGATAAAGCGCGTTGACGCTTTCCGTCATTTGCTTTGATGAGAAATCGGTTTGAACGCGGTTCCGCAGTCGCGACGCGAGAGCGGTCATTTCAACCGGATGATTGATGGCGTAGCGCAATCGATCGGCGAGCGCACCGACATCGCGTGCATCGATGAGCGAACTGGCATCCGGTCCGAATATTTCTGACATTCCGCCAACGCGCGTCGCGATCACCGGTTTTCCGGCGGCTGCGGCTTCCAGGACGATGTAGGGCAATGATTCATTGTAGGACGGCACAACCACATTGCGCCCAAGTGCAAAGGCTTCGCGGGCCGGCATGGAACCCAGGAATTCGACCCTTACACAGGAAGGCACACTCGCGGCCTGACTTTCGAACCGCTCGCGCTCTGCGCCTGACCCGACGATCCGCAGATGAAGCGGATGGCCAGCCAGGGTCGCGGCGTCGATCAGCGTGCCGATGCCTTTGAGCTCGCGCAATTCTCCAACAAAGACGAAATCGGCAAGATCCGGTGCTTCACTTACAGGTTCGAATTCAGTGACCGCGACGCCGTTGTGGATGACGCTGAAAAAAGCTGAAGGATCGCCGACCTTCTTCGTGAAGGCTTGCAGGCCGAATTCTGACTCGAAGATATAAGCGTCTGTGTGCAGGCGCATGAGCTTTTCGAGGCTCAAAAAAACAAATCCCGCAAAAGACCTGGCATCGAAATGCAATGAGCCGCCGTGCGGCGTGTAAATACGGATGCCGCCGACGAAGCGCGGCAGCAGGCGCACATAGGCCCCGCCCTTCGCCCCATGTCCGTGAACGACATCGGCCTTAAGGCGGCGCACCAGCGCTCCGACGCGCAACAGGTTGAAGACGTCTCCAAGGCCCGGCA
>Ga0098040_1000797_pt1 | contig 14203 bp, 13 predicted proteins | sample 7_EtaG_FD_75065 | JGI IMG/M metagenome (GOLD analysis project Ga0098040, IMG submission 75065) | Marine viral communities from the Subarctic Pacific Ocean - 7_ETSP_OMZ_AT15161 metaG | ecosystem: Environmental > Aquatic > Marine > Oceanic | place: Pacific Ocean | collected 2015-01-08
CGAGGGCGTTCGGGGCTGCCTGATCGACCTGCAGCGCCTGTGCTCCTACGGCCAGTTCCAGCTGGAAGAACACCTGCTGACAGTGCGCGAAATGCTGGCCGGCATCGGCGAGGCTCACAGTGCCTTCAATACCGCCCTGAAGCTTCAGCAGGAAGGTATCAATGCCCGCTTTGTGGATCTGACCGGCTGGCGCGATAACGAGCTGCTGCCGCTGGACGAAAAGCTCAAGCAGGCCTTCGACGCGGTGGACCTCACCCGTGAGCTGCCCATCGTGACCGGTTACGCCCAGTGCAAGGAAGGTCTGATGCGCACCTTCGATCGCGGTTACAGCGAGATGACCTTCAGCCGGGTAGCTGTGATCACCGAGGCCCGAGAGGCGATTATCCACAAGGAATACCACCTGAGCTCTGCCGATCCCAACATCGTCGGCGCAGACAAGGTGGTGCCCCTGGGGCGTACCAATTACGACGTGGCGGACCAACTGGCCAATCTGGGTATGGAGGCAATTCATCCCCGTGCCGGTAAGGGCATGCGCCAGAACGAAATTCCGCTGCGGGTAATGAATACCTTCGAGCCGGAACACACGGGAACCCTGATCACCGGCGATTATGTCAGTGAGAAGCCTCAGGTGGAGATCATCGCTGGCGCCAAGGGTGTTTTTGCCGTGGAAGTGTTCGATCAGGACATGCAGGGCGAGCCGGGTTCCGACCGTCGTATTCTGGATGTATTGAGCCGGTTCAAGGTTCGGTTCATGTCCAAGGACACCAACGCAAACACCATCACCCATTATGTGGGCAGCACCCTGAAACACGTCAAGCGGGTGGTCAAAGCGCTGAAGGAAGAGTTCCCCAACGCCGAAATCAACACCCGGAAGGTGGCCGTGGTTTCCGCTATCGGCAGCGATATGAAGGTTCCGGGTATCCTGGCCCGTTCCGTCAAGGCCCTGGCCGATGAGGAAATCAGCATTCTGGCGCTGCACCAGTGTATGCGTCAGGTGGATATCCAGTTTGTGGTGGACGAGGACGATTACGAAAAGGCGATTGTTGCTCTGCACGGCGTTTTGATCGAGCCCCACAACCACGAGTACGCCATTGTCGCAGCCTGAGTCGCTGCAGCCTCGCAAGTAATGCCCGCAGGCCGACCGCTAGTGTCGCCTGCGGGTTTTTACTGACCCTCCCCCGGTAAATCCATCAGCAACAGCACGTCGTATTCCTTGGTGTAAATTCTGACCGGTACCTTAGCCATGCGAACGACCGAAAGGCTGGGACCGTCTCCGACAACGCCCAACGATGGTGAAAGGGATTCCCTGGTCGGGCTGTACTTCAGGGATGCGTCCCGGTATGAACTGCTGACAGATGAGGCTGAACGCCGCCTCTCCCGCAAACTGACACTGTGCTACCGAATCATCAGTACCGAACTGGCCTTGCCGGAGGAGACTCCGCAGACGTTCCGGGAAGTGATTGGTAGCCTTGGAGACGCTTGTGCGTTTTCCTCCCGATGTCGTCGGGCTTTCCATCTGGCGACCGCCTGTCGTCGCAAGCTGATCCAGAGCAACCTGCGCCTCGCGGTGCACATTGCCCGTCGTTACGGTCAGCACGGTATCCCCATGTCAGACCTGATTCAGGACGCCAACGTTGGCCTCATCAAGGCCGTGGAGCGTTTCGATCCTACGAAAGGCTTCCGGTTCTCGACCTACGCTTACTGGTGGATCAGTGAGGAAGTGAAGCGCTGTCTGCAGCGTGGAACCCGTTTGGTGCACACACCAGAGAATGTGGTGGACGAGATTCGTCAGCTGCACAAGGTGTCACTGAGAATGCATCAGAGCCTCGGCCGCACACCCTCGCAATCCGAGCTGGCCCGGGAGATGGAAGCCAGTCCGTCCAGGATTGGCGAATTGAGAGCGCTGGCGACCAGAGAACTGTCCACGGACGTGCCTTTGGTGGAAGATGGCTCAGTCACCCTGGGCGACAGCCTGGATGCCGGTGATCAGATGGCGCCGGATCACCCGATGTCCGACAGGGACCGGCGGCGGACCCTTAAATCCATGCTCAGCGAGCTGAGTGATCGGGAAAAGGATATTCTGTCGCGCAGGTACGGTCTGGGCTTGCCAGAGCCGGAGACCCTGCAGGTAATTTCCGATGACCTTGGTATCAGTCGTGAACGGGTGCGACAGATCGAGAAAACAGCGTTGCGGAAATTGCAGACCCGCTTTGAAACTCCCGAAGATGCCTTTGGAGCCTGATAATCCATCAGGCTCCTGATTGCCCTGAAAGCATCAGTGTGCGGCGTGGAGAAGGAAGAACCAGGCGGCCGCGGTGAGCTGGCAGACCAGTACGACCGAGGTAAGAAGAAGTCGAAGCCGCAAATACCAGGCCGGCCAGTAGACCCTCATCCAACGTGCGTCCACCAGGTAGAGTGCCAGATAGGCGCTGGTATAAAGCACAATCTGGCCGGTAACAGGCAGAAGGAGACCGACGCCCGCGGCCACAAAAAACACCTGACTGAGTAACATGGTAATCAGAGGCGAGAGGGGGTAGCAGCAGTTATCCAGCTGCATGGCAATGGGCCAGTAGACACCGGCCATGAAGGCAAGAATACCTGCGCTGTAAAGATAGAAATAGCCAACCAGTGCCACGCTGTACTGGGGCATGAAAAACAGCCCAGCCAGAAGGCCGATAAAAGGAATCAGTCCGGCGATGCCGACCAGGATGGCGAGTCTTGCTACTGCGATCACGGTTTCTGCCTCTGCACCCTGATTCGCATGGGTTCAATCTCTGAGGGATCCATGCCAACCATTTCATGGTAGGCCGAGGGGTGCACCACCTGGGTCTCCCGGATATCGAAGGAGGCCAGGGTATCCTGTATCTGCCAGGCACTCCGGAACAGGCTGGTAGTCCCGTTTTTATCGGACAGAAGAAGCAGCTGACCGTCCATACTCAGGCGGGCCATGTAATGTTGGCCCTCAAGCGAGAGGATCTCAAGCAGGTCGATAACAGGGCTCTGCAGGCGTCTGAGTTGGTCGAGGGTGATTCGCACAGTAAAGCTCCGGGGTTTGAAACACTCCAGAACTTACGACCCCCCGGCCTATAGAGATCATTGGCTCAGTAAATAGCATTGCCGGTGCTGCGGGCACTGCACCAGGTGATCGTTCACCATGCCGGTGGCCTGCATGAAGGCGTAGACAATGGTGGGGCCCACAAAGGTAAACCCGGACCGCTTCAGAGCCTTCGACATGGCCTCTGATTCGGGGGTAGTGGTGGGAACCTCGGAAAATGAACGCCAATGGTTCTGAATCGGCTGGTTCTCGACAAAGGACCAGAGGAAATCGCTGAAACCAATACCTCTGTCCAGCATATCCAGATAGCCTCGGGCATTCTTGATCACCGACTGTACCTTCAATCGGTTGCGGATGATGCCCGGATCGGACAGCAATTCCTCGACCTTTGCTTCATCGTAGCGGACGATCTTTTCGGGGTCGAAATCGTCGTAGGCGGCGCGGTAATTGTGCTGTTTTCGAAGGATGGTGATCCAGCTCAGACCGGCCTGCTGGCCGTCCAGGCAGAGTTTTTCGAACAATGCGAGGTGATCGTATTCAGGGCGTCCCCATACGGTATCGTGATAATGCACGTATAGTGGGTCTTCGCCACACCATGGGCAGCGTTCCGGGTAATCCATAATCTGACCTGTGTTATCTGTGTCTGGCCCGAATCACGGGTTTTTGCAACGGATAGTGCGCTGGAACAGCGGCTCCCAGGAAGCCTCCATGGACTCGGCATCCACCAGGCCAAAGTCGTGTGGCGGCGGCTCAAGCAGGGTGATTTCAGGCCACACCGGCCGGCTTCCTCGAAACACCACGGTTACCAGATAGCCCTCAATGTAGCAGCAGGTGGCCTGCCAGTCCTGTTCAGGCTGGTCGCCGTACATCTCAAAGTTCTTTCGCACCTCCAGAGTCTGCAGATTGCCGGCAATGCCGCGCCCGGTCGCTTTCAGCCAGGCTTCTTTCAGGGTCCAGACCTTGAGGAAGGTATTGGAGTCGTCTTCCCGGAACAGCCATTCCTGTTCGACCGGGGAGAACCAGCGCTTCACAACCTTCTGCCATTGAGGGTGGCGCTGGCAGGGTTCCAGATCCAGTCCAATGGGTGATCCTGCATAAGTGGCGCAGGCAGAAAGACCCTGGCTATGGCTTAGAGACAGTCGCCAACCTTCCGGTGCGCCGGACGCATTGGGGCGCCCGGATACCGGGCAGCAGAGCTCTGGCGGCATCTGGGCTGACTTGCCGATGGCCTGACGAATCAGCCAGCGGCTGGAAAGGTATTCGCGTTCCCGGGGGCCGCTGAATTTGCTCGCCGTCTGGCGTTCGTATTCTGTTAGCCAGGGCGGGTGCGCAATCTCGGGCCCGTCTGTCTGGTGGCATAGCCAGATGGCCGGCCGTGATTCAGGGCTGAAGTCGTTGGATGAGCCAGCCATCGCCGTCCCTCACATATTCAAAGCGGTCATGAAGCCGGCTGGGCCGGCCCTGCCAGAACTCAATGCGGTCGGGAACGATGCGATAACCACCCCAGAAACTGGGCAGGGGCACCTCTCCATCGCTGAATTTGCGCTTGATCTCAGCCACCTTCTGTTCGAGCAGTCCTCGGGAGGTAATGGCCTTGCTCTGCTCGGAAACCCAGGCGCCAATCTGGCTGCCCCTTGGTCGCGATGCAAAGTAGCGCAGGGATTCGGCCTTGCTCACTTTCTCGACGGCGCCCTGGATCCGTACCTGTCGATTCAGTCCGATCCAGGGGAAAAGCAGGGCCGCCTGCGGGTTCTCTTCCATTTCCCGGGCCTTCCGGCTGCCGTAGTTGGTGTAGAAGACAAAACCCTGGTCGTCGAAGTACTTCAGCAATACCGTGCGCAGGTCCGGCATGCCATCCCGTCCCGTGGTCGCCAGCGACATGGCGTTGGGTTCGAGAATGCCTGCCTCCCGTGCATCTTCAAACCAGCTTTGGAACTGTCTGACCGGATTACTGTCCAGCGCATCGCGATCCAGCCCCTCGCTCTCGAAATCACGACGCATATCGCCGATGTCCATAATTCTTCCTCTAGTTCGAGTTGTACTGGCACGGGATAAATACGACTCCGAAGCATATCGGGTTCAGGCCTGCCTGTCAGCGCTGCTTATGTCTGAATCGCTTACATAAATCCAACAAAAAAATGAGACCCGGTTCACAGCTGACTCGTATTTCTCCGGACGTTGATGCAGGTCAGTACCGAGCAACGGGGAAAGCTGGTCTGTTCGTACACACTGATAAAAGGTCTGAAAAAAATGATGTCCGAATACGATCTGCCCCTTGTTGTCGCGTCCTTTCTGGTCGCCGTGCTGGCTGCATACGCTGCCCTGTTTTTTGGCGCCAGGTTGACCAACGCCAAGGATAGCGAGCGTCGAAAATGGCTGTCCGCTGGCGCCTTGTTGATGGGCACGGGTGTCTGGACCATGCACTTTGTCGGGATGCGGGCCATGCCGATGGACGTAGCCATGTCGTTCGATGTCCTGATGACGGCGATTTCCTGGCTTGCCGCTGTGGTTGCCTCCGGCGTTGCACTGCACATCATCGGGCGTGACCGTCTGGGTGCGGCCCTGTTCATCGGTGCGACGCTGTCCATGGCCGGTGGCATCGTTGTCATGCATTACCTGGGAATGTATGCGATGCGAATGTCAGCGCCGCCGACATTCAATATCGGATTTCTCATCGTTTCCATCGTGATTGCTGTTGTCGCTTCCGGGGCCGCACTCGCCCTTTGCCGCAAGTTGCAACACATGGATGGTTCCGGATCCCTGGCCATTCAGTTTGTGGCTGCCCTGGTCATGGCCGCTGCGGTCTGTGGCATGCACTATACCGGCATGATGGCGATGACATTCCCTGAAGGCGCTGTACCGGCGGCGGACAATGGCCTGCGAGGCGGCTGGATGGGCATACCACTGGCCGTTTTCTGTATTGCGCTGCTCGCTGTCGCGTTGGTGGTCACTGTTAGGGACGTGAAACACCAGCGTGAACTTGCGGTGTTCAAGGCAGAAGAAGACCAGCGGGTGGCAGAACTTGCTTTCACCGATGCTGTCACCGGGCTGCCGAATCGTTCAGCGCTGGAACAACGGCTGCTGGATATCCTTGCCCGGGACGACGCAGGTGGCAACCCGTTTGCCCTGATTTATCTGGACATTGCCAACTTCCGTGAGCTTTCCACTGGCATGGGTGACGAATCGTTGAATGCGGTGGTCAGGGAAATCAGTGCAGCACTGCAGGATCAGATGTCGGAGCAGGTGTTCCTGGCCCGGTACTCGGCCAGCGCCTTCTTCGCCCTGGTGCCGGATCATGAGGACAGTCAGCACGCGTTCATGTACAAGCGGCTCCGGCAGATCGATGAGCGCATCGGGACTCCGTCGATGCCGGTTACCTGGCGCGCCGGCCAGTCCGCTTATCCGATAACTGGGAATTCGACGCGTAAGCTGATGCGTGCAGCCATGGTGCCGAGAGACCTGAACGAGATTGGCCAGTTTACAGACATGGTTTCTGACCCGGAACTGGTTTTGCCGGGTCATAACCGCCACAGCTGACAAAATGGCACCAGGCCGACTATCCTTGTGAACAGGCAGGTGGGCAAGATTGCCCCGGGAATCCGCCGTTTATAAGGAGATGTCCGTGGCTCAGAGCCGTAAGCGCAGTCGCATGTCCAGGAATCTGTTGATTGGATTCCTGGCGCTTCTGATTTTGTACACCCTGGCAGGTTTCCTGCTTCTTCCCTGGTGGTTGGAGCGGCTGGTGCCGGAGCAGCTGGACCAGCGGATGGGCTGGCAGGCAGAAATTACCGATATCCGTACCAATCCCTTCACCCTGCGGGTCGAAGCACTGGGCCTGTCGGCGGCCGACACGGATGGCGAGCAAGTAATTGCCTTTGATCGGCTGATGGTGGACATGAATTTTTTCCAGCTGGTTCGTGGTATTGCCGGTTTTGAAGCAATTCAACTGGACGAGCCTTACGTTCGGGTGGATCTGCTGGAGGACTACAGCGTTAATTTCGCCAGGGACTGGCAGGCGGCCAATCCGGAGTCTGCTCAGGAAGAGCCGGCCGCGGCGCAAACGGAGGAAAACTCTGGTCCACCCAGGCTCTATTTTGAGCAAATTGCGCTGAACGGCGGCGAAATGCTGTTTCGGGATTTCACCAAAGAGGAAATGGCGGAGTTTCGGATAACCCCACTGGACCTGACCCTGAACGACCTCGCCACCTGGCGCCGGGAGGGACAGGATAGCGACTATTCCCTGCTGGCGGCTTTGGGTAGTCAGACCATCGAGTGGCAAGGTGATCTGAGTGTCGCACCCTTCTACTCCAACGGTACCCTCAAGGTGTCCGCCGTGGGTTATGAAACCCTGGCCCATTTTCTCGCGCCGTTTTTCCCCTATGACCTGCGTGGTGGCAGCGTCACCCTCAGCTCAGACTATGAAATCCAGGCCGGTGACGCCTTTTACCTGGAGACAACCAATGGTCAGCTGCAACTCGACAATCTCGCAGTCGCCCTGGATGAGCAGAGTGAACAAGCCAGGTTGAACAACGGCATGCTGTTTGTGGATGCCATCGGTTTTGACCTTAACCGGCGGGAAGTCCGTATTGGCCAGGTTTCTCTGGACAACCTGGATCTCGCCATGGCGCGGAGTGCGACCGGAGAGATCGACTGGCTGGCGCCGCTGGCATCCGATGACGGTGAAGCTGCAAGCAACGGCGAAGCTTCTTCCGGCGGGGAGCCGTTCCGTTGGTCAGTAGCGGGCATCACGCTCTCCGGAGGGCGGGTTCTCTGGCAGGACAGTCAGCCTGAGACTGCGGCTGAAATTGCCCTTGAACAGCTCTCGGTTTCAATTGGCGAACTCAGCCATCAACTTGAGGAGCCGGTAACCTACAAGGTGGCCGGAAGGCTGGCCAGTGGCGGGCAAGTTTCACTGAACGGCCAGGTAACCCCTGCGCCGTTTACGTTGGAGGCTGCCATTTCCGGTAGCGATGTGTCTCTGGCTGCCTTCGAGCCTTACGTTCAGGAAGGCGCCAATCTTGCCATAACCAACGGCACTCTGGGGCTGGATGGCAACCTGGATCTCGACGGTCAGCAGGACCCTCTCACCGGCACCTTTAGCGGTACTGCGGAAGTGGCCGGCCTTGACCTGAAGCTGCCTGACAGTTCCGGATCTCTGGTGTCATGGCAAACCCTGCGCCTGGCGCCGATTGAATACAACGTCCATCCCGCTCGGCTGGAAATCGGCACTGTGACCCTGGCACAGCCGGTTATCAACATCGTCCGAAATACCGACAGTGTCCATAACGTGGAGCGTATTGCCAGGACAACCGGGTCCGCCGAAGAACAAGCGCCGGCAACGGGCGCTCAGGGCGCGGGCGATTCCGAGCCGGAGTTCATTTTCCGGATTGGCCAGCTGATGCTCGAAAATGGCCAACTGGCATACACCGATCGAACTCTGGACCCGGCCTTCACCACGTCGTTTGATGAGCTGAATGGCAGCGTTACCGGGCTGAGTAACATTTCCCCGCAGCAGGGTAAGGTCTCCATCCGGGGCCGGGTCGGCGGCGTGGCCGATCTGGACTTTGAAGGCACCATTGGTACCCTCGGCACCGAGGACGTCAGCGACCTCCAGCTTATGATGCAGGATGTTTCGCTGCCGGCGCTATCGCCTTATTTCGGACGGTACCTGGGCTATGGCGTGGACAGTGGCAAGCTGAATCTCAATTTGGATTACGAAATTGCCGGCTCACGAATTGATGCAACCAATATGGTGGTGATGGATCGGCTTGAGCTGGGGTCCGCCATAGCCAGCGATCAGGCCGTCAATGCTCCGGTCAAGCTGGGTCTTGCCCTTTTGAGGGATAGCAAAGGCGTGATCGAGGTGGACCTGCCCATCAGTGGGGACCTGTCCGACCCGGACTTCAGGGTTGGCCAGGTGGTGATGCGGGCCTTTGTGAACTTGCTGGCAAAAGCGGCGGCGTCGCCGTTCAGTATGCTTGGATCGATTGCCGAACTGGCCGGCCTGAGTGGTGAAGAGCTGGGCAAGGTGAGTTTTATTCCCGGCAGTATCCAGTTGGCTGAAGGCGAGGCGGAAAAGCTGGCGGCATTGGCAGACGCGCTGCTGGAACGGCCGGACCTGTTGCTGAACATTCGGGGCAACGTTGAGCCCCAGGCAGACGGACTTGCGCTATTGCGGGACGATCTGACCGCCGGCGGTAAGCAAGAACTGTCTGAGGAGGCATGGCAGGAGGCCCGTGAAGCTTACCTGGCCGGTGAGCGCTCACTGGCGCCAGAGGCGTTGAGCAACCTGGCGTCCTCGCGAGGCGTAACCCTGCGCAATGTCCTGCAGCAAACCCACGGGGTACCCGCGGATCAGTTATTCCTGCTGGATCCAGCCCGCAATGCGGAAGTGGGAGGTGAGGGTAACGTTGTCGTCGCGTTCAACCTGGATGTTCGTTGAATTCAGGGGGCCTCGAAACCGGTCAGAAAACCGGCCGGCAACTGCAGCCCCCAGTTTTCAACGAGTTGCCGGTATCGACCGTTGTCCACCAGCGGCGCCAGCAGTCGCAGCATCTCGTCTGCGCTCGCAGCCCCGTCCTTGCGGGCGATGATGCTGAGCTGATAGCGCTGGTCCGGTTCATTTGAGATCAGTAATTTGTCCCAGTCCTCCGGATGCCGGGCCAGGTGCCGCTGCAGGTAGGAGTAGCTGACGATGGCGAACTACGCAACTGACGGACGGTCTGCCTTGATCAGCTTGATGTTACGGGTGTGGCTGTAGGAAAACTCGATGTTGAATCTCTGCTCCAGCACGGAATTGTCGGTTTCATACCCGGTAAAACCATAGTGATAGCCTGAAATGGCGACGATAGATCGGCTTTTCAGGTCGTCAAAGAATGAGGAATCTCTACCGGGCTTCTTGAGAGCGACATACAGTTCTTCGTCGGCCAGGATCGGGCGGCTGATGTCCACCTCCTTCTCTGTCCAGCCCCAGTCGGGGCTTTCAAAGAAGATGACGTCGTAGAGGCCGGCATCGAAATCCAGGTATCGTCGCTTGGGTGAGGTATGAAAGACCCGGAAGGATATCGTTGGGTGGGCTTGCTCAAGTTCCTGCAGCAGGTCTCCGAGCATGCCTGTGGCTTCACCGCTGTTGCCAACACTGGCGATTGGGGGAAAGTGGTAAACGCCCACAGTGATTTCGGTTTCTTTTGCATAAACCGGCGCCGTTGCCAGCATAATAGCTGCAGCAAGGATGGCCAGTAGTTTCCGAATATGGGCTTTGGTGGACACGGTATCCCCGGTTATGTAACAAATGAATACGCATTCAGAATAGCACGGGGATTTTGTGCACCTGAAGCAAAAGATTATGAACTTATGCAAAACAGGTATGTAAGTGATGGGTAACGTTGCCAGCCATTTTTTCGCCTATGTTTCCCGTCTGCGCTGGATCAAGCGTTGGGGGCTGATGCGAAATGCAATTGAGGAAAATGTGGCTACCCATTCCTGGGAGGTGGCGACCCTCGCCCACGCCCTTGCCATTATTCGCAATCGGCATTTCGGTGGCCAGGTGAACACCGACCGCATTGCGGCGGCAGCGCTCTACCATGATGCGACGGAAGTAATTACCGGCGATATGCCAACACCGGTGAAATACCATTCGAAGGTGATGCGTGAGGCGTTCGGGGATATCGAGCACAAGGCCGAGGCCGAGCTGCTGGCACTGCTGCCGGAGGATCTGCGGGAGGATTTTTCACCCTACGTTCGGGAATCGCAGCTACCGGCAGAAGACAAGGAACTGATCAAGGCCGCCGACAGGCTGTCGGCGTGGCTCAAGTGCCAGGCGGAGATCCGCGCCGGCAACAAGGAATTCGAGCCGGCCGCCCGGCAGATCCGCCAGCGGTTGGACGCAGACGGACTGCCAGAGGTTGCTTATTTTCTGAAGGTGTTTGCCCCCAGTTACGAGCAACCTCTGGACAACCTGCTGGGGTGAAAGCCGTCAGGGCTTAACTGTTACCTGCAGATCCAACCAGCCCGCCACGCAGACCATCGCGCTGCAAATGCTGGCGAACGGTGTCCTCGGGGTTGCCGGCCAGTTCCCGGAACATGCCCATGGAGCCCAGCAGCGCTGAGGATTCATAGGGCACGAACACCCGCTCTCCCTCTTTCGCCATATTCGGCAGAACCTTGATGTAGCTCTGGCCCAGCAGGTAGCCAATAACCGTCTGTTTGTTTTCCTCGGAGTCACCCATGGCACTGAGTACCAATCGAATGGATTCCTGTTCGCCCTGGGCGCGGAGAATGGCCGATTCCTTGTCGCCCTGGGCGTTGAGAATGGCGGACTCCCGCTGGCCCTGGGCCATGGCGATGGCTGCTGACTTTTCACCCTCGGCCTCGGTCACCGTGGCCCGGCGCTTGCGCTCCGCAGCCATCTGCAAGCGCATGGCTTCTTCCACTTCTTCCGGCATGCTGATGTCCTGGACTTCCACCCGGGTAAGCTTGACGCCCCACTTGGAAGCGGCCTCTTCCATCTCTGCCTGGATAGCGTTGTTCACCTCGCTGCGGGATTCAAACAGCTTGTCCAGCTCCATCTTGCCCACTACCGAGCGCAGGGTGGTTTTTGCCAGAACTTCCACGGCCTGGCTCATGTTGGCCACTTCATAAACAGCCCGGCGTGGGTCGATGATCTGGTAGTAGAGGGCGCCGTTGATCTTCACCGTCACGTTGTCGGTGGTCACGACCGGCTGGCCCGGGAAATCCATAACCGTTTCCCGGCGGTCAATCCGGACCTCATCGCTCATCACCGGATGATAATCCTCGCCCATGCGCACGTAGCGGATCATGGTGATCGGCCGTGGCCGCTCGATGAAGGGAATGATGATGTTCACACCGCTTTCGAGGATCCGGTTGAACGAACCGAGGCGCTCAATGACCATAACCTCGGATTGGCGCACGATGACCAGACCCTTGGCGATGATGAAGATGCCAATAGCGACCAGAATCAGGCTGATGATCAGCCCGGGTGAAAGATACTGTTCCATGCTTACTGTTCCTTGTGTGTGATCGTCTCAACAACGGCAGTCGTGCCGTCAAACTGTTTGAAAATGACGTCGGTTCCTTCCGGAAGGTCGGTTTCTCCGGTGTCAGTCACTCGCAGGCGATAGAAATCACCATTGACCTTGATGCCTGTGGCTCCATCGAAATCCCGCTTCAGGGTCTGATAACGCCGGCCTTGCTCCACGCCGGTACCGGTTGTGCCATATGCCACACCTTTGGGTGAGAAGCGCGGACGGATCCAGCGAATGGCGACAGGTACCAGAATTCCCGAGAACAGCCCCATACCGGCCAGCTGCCATTCGAATGGTGCTCCCAGAAAGGCCAGCAAGGCGGTCAGCGCGGCCGCAATGCCCAGGGCCAGAAGTAACAGGACACCTGAGGCCAGTTCAGCCAGGCCCAGCACAAGCGCCAGGATCAGCCAGAAATGCGTAAGACTCCATTCCATACAGAAAATCCACAGATTCGGGGGAGGTAGAGGGCCGGTGTCGTGCACCGGCCAACGGCAAGGGATTGTACCGGAAACCGGGTGCCGCGTCAGAGGGTGGCCGGAATGCCATGTGGCCTGGTTCACTAAAGCCATATCCCGCAAGCAGGCAATTGTTAGAGTATCTGCTTTAATTGATGTGCCTACAATTAAGAGGTCTGTGACCATGAAAAATCTGAGGAACAAAGTTGCCGTTGTTACCGGTGCCGGTTCGGGTATCGGCCGCGCGCTCGCCAAATCGCTGGCGGACCGGGGCTGCCGGCTGGCGCTGTCTGACGTCAATGAGGCAGGCCTTGCGGAAACCGCGGAAGCGCTTAACAACGCCGATGTAAAGACCTACCGGCTGGATGTGTCTGATCGTGATGCCATCTTTGCCCATGCCGAGGAGGTTGTGAAAGATTTCGGTCAGGTCAATCTGGTCATCAACAACGCGGGCGTTGCCCTGTCTGCCACGGTGCGTGAGATGACCGACGAAGACTTCAAATGGGTCATGGACATTGATTTCTGGGGCGTTGCCCACGGCACACGGGCGTTCCTGCCCCATCTGATTGCCGCGGGCGATGGCCATGTGGTGAACGTGTCCAGTGTGTTTGGCCTGATCGGAGTGCCCAAGCAGAGCGCCTACAACGCCGCCAAGTTTGCGGTGCGCGGATTCACCGAAGCCCTGCGCCAGGAAATGAAGCTGGAGAACCAGCCGGTGGCAGTAAGCTGCGTGCACCCTGGCGGCATCCGCACCAACATTGCCAATGCAGCGCGCATGGGCAAGTCCGAGAACGCGGTCGCCCAGCGTAAAGGTTTCGATAAACTCGCCATGACCACGCCCGAGAAAGCCGCAGAAACCATTGTAAAAGGCATCCTCAAGAATGAGTCCCGTATTCTGGTAGGCCCGGACGCCTGGGGAATTGACGCGATCAACCGCCTGCTGGGTTCTGCTTACCAGCCGCTGGTGGAGCGTTTCTCCCGCAAGAACCTCTATATCTGAAGACTCGATGCGTGCGGCGGGCCTGAAGCTTGGGCTCGCTGTACGTTTTACAAACAGTTTTTCGGGGCTATACTCGGAAGCTGATCCAAGGAAGAGTCAGCATGAATACGCCTCACCATTCTGACCTGGGGGCCACTCTGGAACAGAGCCGCTCGGGTCTGCGCGACAGCCATCGCCGCTCACTGATGCGGCTGCTTTTTCTGATCACCGGCTCGGCTCTGGTGATTTTTGCTTGCCTGCAGTTTCTCAATGGCTACCCCTGGGTGGCGGTTGCTGAGCTGTTTGCCAGCACTTTGCTTTTTTTCGGCGTCTGGCGCCTGAAATCCACTCCTCATCTGCAGCAGTGGGTCTATGCCTATCTGGTGCCTTTGTTCGCGTTCTTCCTGGTGATCATGCTGTTACCGGAAGCCTCGGTGTCCGCTTTCGTCTGGGTGCTGATGATGCCGGTTCTCGCCTACCTGTTGCTTGGCAAGAAAGAAGGCATGATTCTCAGCGCACCCTTCATGCTCGTCGGGGCCGTTATCTATTACATTCACCTTGGTCAGGTCGGCAGCCCCCACGCGATGATCGATCTGCTCAACATGGTGTTGTGCGGTGCACTGATGCTGGCCTTCATTCACATGTATGAGGTTCGCCGTGAAGAGGCCGA
>Ga0098040_1000798_pt1 | contig 14198 bp, 10 predicted proteins | sample 7_EtaG_FD_75065 | JGI IMG/M metagenome (GOLD analysis project Ga0098040, IMG submission 75065) | Marine viral communities from the Subarctic Pacific Ocean - 7_ETSP_OMZ_AT15161 metaG | ecosystem: Environmental > Aquatic > Marine > Oceanic | place: Pacific Ocean | collected 2015-01-08
AGGATCAAGATGTTTAGCCGTATCAGCAGTAATAGCAGGAACAAGAGTTCCCATTAATCTCCCTGGCAATTGATCCGTCCCTCTACCACCATTCAAAACATCAACAATGGTCATCAATCCTTTTGTATATTGTTTGTTAAGCAAATTAGAAGCTACGTTCTCGTAAGCAGACCTAAACAAACTATCGCTTCGGTCAGGCTCATCCATTTTACTCATAAGCTCAAAACTATTAACTAAAGTTTCTAAATGAGTAGCAAATGGCTCAAAAGAACGAATAGAAACATATTTAGGCGGCTCAGGTCTAAATTGCCCAGCCTCCTTACTAACCATAGTTTCCCCAACATCCACCCCATTTAAGTAAACTTTCCCAAGCAATCGATCCCCCCAACTTTCCTTCCCACTTTGCTTAGCTGCCATCTTAGACCACTTAATAGTAACCTGAGGATTATCAGCCAAGATCCCTTGCATAACTTCTTTAGCTTCCATACCTGAAACAGTACCAAGCTCTGCGGTATTAAGACCTTTCAAACGGACTCGATGAACTTCTCCATCAGCATCCTTAACATCTATCGTATCTCCATCAATTACACGCTCAACTGTACCTTCCATAGAACGCTCAAAATCAAACATATTAGCAAACCAACTATCCCCACTAACCTTGATTGAGCTTGGCTGCCAACCCATTCTAGACATATGACCACGCTCCTCATGATTAGAAGGACCACTACCAGTGAGGTTTCCGTTAGCCCAACCCTCGTAAATAGAATATGTCAAACCAGAGCCAACAATAAGCTTCGACAAAGCTAATTGGCGCTCTCCGCCACCAGCTTTTAAGGCTTTATGAAATCGGGGAGATAAGGTAGCAAAAGGAGTATTGTTAACAAAAGCTGAAAATATACTCGCCTGAGATCGAACAAATGGGAACAAGACTCTCATAGCTGGGTAATTATCTACAAAGTCCCTAAACCCAGCACTCGCCTCAACCTCATCAACAAAAGCAATCGCATCACCTAAATCAACAGCCTCACCCTCTTTTTTAGAGATATGACGCACTGAATCTTTCAACTCCCTCATCATCCCATTCGGAGATTTCCCAGAATTAACCATATTCCTATAAGCCTGAGAATAAGCCCCCATAGACCACGCAACAGAACGATTCATTTCATCGCCAGTTACAAATAAGTTCTGAGTAGTCCTAACAAACCGACCCAAGCTATTTGTGAAAAACTCCAAAGGAGTCTTTACGCTAAATGCCCCACGTGTTGCATTGTCCATAATTTTATCAGCCGCAGAAATAGCAGGAGCAAAAGCCTCGCCAGTAATAGCTGCTCGATCAAAAGCTTCAAACTTCTGCAAACCAGAATAAGAAATAGGTTTTTTCATCTGAGCGACACGAAGCAAATTTCTACCGAGCAAAGGAACCTGTTCAATCATTCCACGAGTATAGCCGAAAGTCATAGCCATAAACTCACCAACTTTATGATCTGTCGCTGTCTTACCAACAATCGCAGAATCCACAACACCAACAATGCCAGCCATAGCTCTCACTGGAATCTGGTATAAAGCAAAGGCGTGAGAACTGATATAGTTACCACCGATAGTATCCAAACCAGAAAGAATAGCGTTGTAAAAATACTCCAAAAATCCATCAAACATACCAGGGCGACTCGCCTGACGCATCATTTGGGAATAAGCTTCTGGGTCCCGAATCATATTCAAGCGCACCGCAAGATCCCTGCCGTCAAACTCTCGCACCATCTCAGCATGACGCATCATCATATTTGTAGCTTCTTCGTTAAAATTCTTACCATAACCAAAACCCAAAACATCATCCAACTGACCCGTTTTTTTGTTAAATTTAAGATTAACAGACTGATCGATCTGTTTAAGCATCTCTTTATTCATCGGAGATTTAACAGAACGTGCGATTGCCTCGATCTCAGCCCCAATAGCCATTTGCTTGGGCAACATACGAGCCGCACTCATATCCCCAGCAAGAGTCTCTTTCATCAACCTCCAAGTTTTCATCCCGTGGGCGGATCGAATTACATCCAGCACAAAAGCATCCTCAACAGTCTTTGGTCCCCTCACAACAGCACCAGATAAAACAGAATGCGGCTCAGTACCAAGCCGAGCCATCGCCTTTTCGAATTCAGCAGTTGCTACATCTCTCTGCATAGGGCGACCCGGAACCTTCCCTTTAATCTCGGCTTGAATCTTCTTTATCATTGCCTCCATATTTGTCTTTAACTCTGCCGTATTACTAACGTCAGCAAGTTGAAACTTGGACAAGTCAATATCAGCAAGCTTCGCAGGATCAATAAACTGCTCAGAATCAGCATAAATGCCCTGTTTATTAACCGCAGAAAAAGACTGTGGTTTAAGAGAAGGGACTCCCCAACTTTTCAACACACCTTTCCCTGCATCAGAAATAAGATTTGGCTGGGAAGCAATAGCAGCCCCCTGCGGATTCTTGTCCGCGAACTTCTGTATTCTTTTCTCGGCTTGTTCTATATGCTGCGGATTCTTATTTGCCTTTGCCTCCTGAAGATTGTCCTGCAGTTTTCTAAACTCAACAACATCTGGATCAGTTTCAAGTTTAGGCTGGACACTAAAATCGCCAGTAATTTCAGCCTTTTTAGAAGCAAGTGAGCGATCTAGTTGTAAAAGTTGTTTCGCTTCTCGTGAAGCCCTAAATGTCATAGCCAAAGTCATTAAAGCATCAAACGGAATACCAAAAGCACCCTCGACACCGCCAGTCAAAAGACGCTGATAAAAAGGATGCCGTTCATCCATATTAGGTAAAGCTTTGAGTAAATTCTGGACAGAGGTAGGCAAAGCAGCAAACGCACGCTCCATATCAGCATTCCCAGCCGCCATATCACGAATCAATGTTGCTGAATTCTCCCACTCGGCAGGAAACCCAGTAGCCCCAGCAACAGCAGCAGAACCAAAGCCACGCACAGACCAATGATAAGCCTTTAATGCTTTCGCAGGACTATAAGCAGCTCCTATAAAAGTAGATATAGTACGCAAAACACCACCCACAGGACCACTAGCCTCAGGCCATTCAGGAGGGCGAGGCACGGAATCAAGAAACTTATCAGCCCTTGCCGCTAATCCATTGTGTTTACCAAGCCAGTCAACCCCATCAGCAACAAAACCACCAGTTTCAACAACAGCGTCGTAAAGACCAGCAGCAGGCTGCATAACAGGCGATGCTAAAAAATCAGTCCAAACAGATTCTTGTGGTGTAGGGGGAGGATCTTCTGGAGAAGGAGCATCCCCTGGACTTGGCAAAGATTCATCAGGAGGAGATATCTCCAAGTTCAACATATGAGATATGTTTTCCTCATCAATCTTACCAAGCAATGAATCATAAATTGGATCTTCTTCAAAAGACATCTATTACTCCCTTTATATTACCAATTCTTCAAACCCCTTTTGTCAAGCTCGTTTTCTACTTCCTTCATAGTATAATCTGTGTTAGCACCACTAGCCACATCATCTGAAAGATTATCCAATTGTTGCTGCGAGAGAAAAGACAATTTTTTAGCATCTGATACAGGCTTAGACTTAGGCTTAGACTTAGACTTAGGCTTAACATCACCACCAAACACAACAATAAGCGCATCAAGCTCCTCGCTTAACTCATTAGCTAATTTATCATAACCAGCCTCCACCAACTCACCAACCAACTTCTGAAACTTCCAAAATGGATACTTGTCAGGAAACCTCTCAGCCTTATATTTCGCCACAGCCTTTGGTCCCTTTTTCTTGGTAGCCGACAACGCTGCAAACTGATCGGAAACCTCCTTAACAGCACTCTCACCAACTTTATACACATCCCTAGCGGTCTCGACAACAGCACTCTTTTGTATAACGGCTTCTTTCTGGAACGCCTCTTCTTCAGCGTCTGTTCGGAATTGACCATCCGCTCGCTGTGTCTTAACATCTTTCGAGTCTACAGGCTTCCTAGGCTTTTTCTTTTCCAACTTAATCTTTTCAGGCTTGACAACACTCCCTTCCTCATCCAAACCATGTGCTTCAAGAAGGCCTCTGAGCATATCCTTAACAACACCTTCTGGGACGCCATCCCAAACCTTCTTAGGATTTTTCTTGAAAGCAGCTAGAAACTCATCTGGGGTCATCTCATCAAAAGACTTTTCGCCAGTATCCTTAGAAACAGGCAACTTGGTATCACCACTCTCATCACCGATTGCTTCTTTAGGTTGAGCAGTAGTCCCAGCGCCCTCTTTAGGTTGAGCAATAGTAGCCTCAACGCCCTCTTTAGGTTTAGCAGAATCAACACGCCGCCTGTATTTATTATGAAGATCCTCGATATCGTAACCACCTGGCATTAAAAACGACAACTCGTCTTTATATTCTAGGGCAAACTTTTTCTTATCCGCAAGACTAGCCCCACTCAAACTACTAGCAGAAGCCATAAACTTCTTCGCCGCACGCTTAAACCTTGAATTCCTACCCATCTTAGCCAAAGATAAATCATAAATAAGTTGCTCATCATCATCCAGAGCGCCACCCTCTCGCCTCTTTTGCAAAATAGGCTCAAGCTCTTCTTGCGATATATTGATCTTAAGCGGGTTCATATTCTTCCGCACTCGCCGTATATGAGAAACCACTTCATTGTAAATAGTCTGAGGCTCAACCCTCTTGTTACTAGCATGAGCCCTCATAACAGCAGCTCTAATAACAGGCCTTATATCACCAGTTATCTCAGCATTATATCCTTCATAAAAACCAAGCTCATCGATGGATTTTGGACCCCTACCAAGTTTCTTCCTACCAGACTTGCTGATTTTAGAAACAGGCACATATTCCTTCATAAATAAATCCGTAATTGTCTTAACATCCTCATTAATACGCTTTCCTTTAGCAGTACGAGCAATTCCCAACTCTTTAAAAGCAGACTTCATATCAGACAAATGCAAAAACCCAGCATCATATTCCTTCACAACCCTGAGAGTAAAAGCTGTAAAATCAGGCTCAACATCTCTATTCAAGGCATCGGTTTTTATCTTCTCAAACTCATACTCAAGGAGAGAATTATTGTGTTCCTGAGCAAGTGTTGGCTTAGATTGAGCATTCTTGCGAAAATTAAAGAAATGAGAAGACAGCCTAACCCCAGCAGCATTCGCCGAGGCTTTTATGTGATTCATCTCAATCTCGTTAAAATCACGTTGTTCATTGGTAGCTCGATCCATGTATCCATTAAATACCGCATTAAAATTAGCAGTAGCAGCAGTTTTACGAGCAACCCTATTCTTGGTTAATCTCCCAAAAATACGATCATGCGATTCCTTCGCAAGCTCTAAATTACTCTTATCGGGAGACAAGGCATTAATATCATAGCCAGCGATACGACCATTATTTTTAACATCTCTATAAAACTCCATATAAGAGCCATAAACACCAGCAGCCTTGCGCTCTTGATCGCTCATTGAGTCCGTAATAGTAGATTCTAAATCAGATGTCGTTGTCATGGAACTCTCATCCATCCTACTAAACCAAACACCCTCATACCTCTCGAATAAAGCTTTAACTACACGAGAATCAAAAGCTAACTTAGATTCCTGAACTTGTTTAGGATTCTCCATTAAACCACCAGCATTAGCATCCTCTAAACGCAAATCCCAAGAACCTTTTGCTTCTCTAAAGATCTTATCTAGATTATCCCCCGGATTGATACTACGAATACGCTTAAGCGTATTTTCTTCCCACTTTGAATAATTAGCCTGGTGGGCAGCAACAAGCGTTTTAGACTCCAGTAACTTCGTTTTACTCCTGTTCATAGACGTAGCATTTTGCGTAACAGCTTCAAGAGCTATCCGATTAGCAGATGACCAATTATCCGAGTCTGGCAACCTAGACTTCAAAGCACGCTCAAAATCAGAATTTCTTTTCTCAGATCTTTCTGCCAGAGGAACAGGCCTTCCCCCTGACTGAAGCGTGCTATCCTCATAAGGCATACGTTCGTACTCAGCCCCAGTCTCAGCAGCAAAATTAGCATAAGCATTAATGGCGAGCTTAGCCTCCTCATTGTTTTTCTGATGGTATTTCTTCGCCGCAAAAGCCGCACCCTTATCCAAGGCATCGCTCCATGCAGAATAGTCTGCAAGACCCATCGGAATCTCTGGAGCCGCTGACGGCTTAAATGTTTCGTAATAATCTCTACTACGTGGTATTTTAGGCATTATTAATTAGGTGCTAAAAGTGAAGCCCCAGAAGCAAGAGATCCAGCCGCCCTGCCATAACCAGCAGTAACAGCAGCCTTACCCTTAGCAACATCAATTTGTGCCGCAGATCTGGATCGCCAAGCCGTATCGGCTCCCTGAGCGATAATAGTAGCTTCGTTGATTTCAGATTGATAATCATCCTCTGCCTCAACAATGAGCGGAGAACCAGAACTCATATCTACACCGGAAGCTGCAAAGGCAACAGTAGCTTTGCCACGCTCACGTTTTCTTCTCTGAGCTGCAATCTGAGCATTTCTCTTAGCAGCCGCTTCCTCGCGCTGTGCCTGCATACGCTTAGCCGCAGCATTCGCATTGGCAATCTTCTGTTGCTGATAACCTGAATAAATAGCCACCCCAGCAGAAACAACTGACATAACAACAGCTGCCGCCAACCATGGGAAGGCAACAACAAGCGTCATGTAAATCAGAGAAAATAAACTACGTTTTTTAGACTTCATAAAACTTCCTATACATATAATGATCCTCTTTACTAGGGCCGTATTTTACCAATGTGGACTCAAGCTCAAAACCAAGAGATTCAATCCAGCTGCAACCAGCCATATGATTACAAGCAACCGTGGCATGAACCCTCCAAAACTTATACTTCAAAACCAGATGATTAAGATAAATCCTTATATATTTATAAAGCCATATCTTATGATCATGAGAGTCAGGAGCAAATCTTACCCATGCGTAACCAACTCCGCCCCATAAGGGCTGCACGCCAGCCAGACAGATGACACGATCAGCATCAACGACACCAGCAAAACTACTATCAGGGTCGATCTTATGATGATAATGCTTAGTCCCAGCACGCGAATCCAACAACATAGAATGAAATACTGTATATGGTTCAACACGCCTATTCGTCTGACCCATAAATCTCTCCAATATCGAGATCGCCAAAAACAGCGTTAATTGTGAACGGTAACGGCTGATCTTGAACGATAGTCACAAATCCATCCGCATCCCAATCTGTAGTATCCATCATCTTATCTCCAGTATATAGAGATAAACCACGATCCGTAACAACCTGATCCTCCAAATATTCTATATTATCCCCGTTAACAGTACCACCAAGAGTACCAGTTAAACGCAAACCTAATTTATTCCAACGCTTCCTTTTTCCCTGAGTCATTCCCTGCGGAGAACCAAACTCGGGACGCACAGGCTTCAACGTAGAAGTATAATTTATACCAGCATAAACCCTAGAAACTAATTCCCCGTTAGGAATAGTAACCGAACCAGCACTAACTGTCACATCCGAATAAACAACCGTATCCCTATCAACAATATCTATACTCTCCCCCTCAAGATAATCAAGACCTGAAAGCGTAGTTACACATAACCGTGCCTCGCCTCCAGAAATATAAGTTGTATAACCAGTACCATCAATATCAACAGGCGTAGGCTCAATACTTTCTAATTCGAAAGTATTAGTAGTCACACTACTAACAGTATATCTAACATTATTCAACTCAGTCATTCCAACCACATTTTCAATATCAACCAAATTCCCATTAGAAAGCCCGTGCGAAGTTGCGGTAATCACGACAGGATCAGCTTTCGTAGCCCCAGATATAGTAATCGGAGCATTTAATTCAGCCCCATGATCCACAAAAATATCAGGATCGACATACCCAATATAACGAGAATCAACACCACCTACCATATGCTTAACAGAAACCCAAACCTGATCCTCGCCCTTGGTTGTATCTGGAATCGAAGCAACAGATCCAACGGTAGATAAAGTCCCACCAAGCGGATGCCTGTGCCAAGCAATAACATTCTGGTCAGCCAAATAAGTCATGCCAATCAACTCACCAGCATTAGTAGAACACCAGCAAATAGCATCAGGGTCCTGTTGATAAGCTAATTGGGTAATTCCAGTATTGGTAATATGACTAGCAAGCAAAGTTAGGTCAGGAGCTTTAAATCCGTCAACGTCAAAATTAAAAACAAATTCACGCAGTTTCTTTCCTCCACGAGAAACAAACAACAGGGCATGTCCTGCATTCACAGGCGTTATTCTTTCAGAACCAAACGCAGATTGAAGAGTCACGTTAATACTCGCTGGCTGGATCGCATTATCGACACCGCCATTAGCAGAATGCTCAGATCCATAAGAGCCAAGAATAAGATCACGGGCGCTCCCAATCCAAACAATAGCATCCAAAGAATCAGCAGCTACCGAAAACTGAACAGCGTGATCAGCATCAGCAGTCGCACCATCCATATTTAAATAAGAGCCAGTCTGCGAACCCCAAAAAGTCTGAGGATGGTTATGTGAACCAGCCCAAAATAATCTCTGTTCATAAAAAGTGACAGTGCCAGGATAAGTATTAGCGTCAACCGTACCACCAGAAGTACGCCTCATGCTAATAGCACCAACACTAGCAGTACCAGTTTGGACATTAGAGAAGCGAAGATAAGTTGTAGCGTCTCCTGGTGTAAAAGTAAAAGCATGTTGTCCTATATCAACAATCGTAGAAGCTAGATGATCAACAGCACCAGCAGTGCTACCAGCTTGAACCGTTAATTTTTTATTAGTCGAAGTGGTTTGAGTATGGTCTATAAAATTAAACGTCAATTCGTACTCCTGCCCAGAATCAACAGTAACCGCTTGCTGGATAACAGCATTAGTCCCAGTCTTGTTAAGATCGACATCGAAACCGTTGGGAGTTACGTCATCGCCGGAAATTACAGTCCATCCAGTTAAGCTGTCACGAAATGTCCCGTTGCTAACAGCCTCCGCAACAGAAACAAAAGAATTCGGAGCGCTGATAAAAGCAGTCTCATTAATTGTCCACGCGGTATGACTCGTACGCTCAATCTGCCTTGGAGCATAATCACGATGAGAAATAAACATCGTATCGGCAGACTGGGCAAACATAAGATCAAATAAAACGCTAGTAGGGTAAGGCGTTGCCAACTCTACAGCTATACCACTCTGTTCAATCCTCCCGTTATCTTTATAAAAACGACAATACAGATTACCAAACTCAAGTATGTAAGACTGGGTATCGCTAAACTGGAAGCGAGCCAATCGAACCTCCGCCTCGGTCACACCCTTCTTCAACGTAACTTCATCCAACGTGTGAGTCGCGCCAGTCGTATGTTTAAACCCTATAAAAGTAGCAGTAGTCAAAGCACGAAACTCAACCGTGCTATAAGTCCCGACAGCCATACTGGTGGAAGCAAAAATCTGTTCACCACCAGTAGCCGTTCCTATCTGAAGGCTAATCGCACCCGTCCCGACAACAAAGCCAAGGATATAAAGCTGGCCTGCGACAGTGACTATCTCTTCTTCAGCCCAACCATAATTACTGGCATCGACTGAAACGATATTCATTAAATTTGTAGCATGAGCAATAGAAGCACCAGAGCCAACAGTTTTGTCAGTCCAGCCTGTAATATTACTCGCAAAGGTTCCGTTGGGCATTAACTCGGAACCCGTAGAGGTAGGTTTTACATCGGCAACATAATGAACGCCACCACGCCTTTTAGCACCACCTTCGGGAAGAACATGAAAGTTCTCCATCGTTTCGCAGCCGTGCTTATACTTGTCAAGATCTACCCGACCTTTAAGGCGATCTGAAATTTCCCCAGTATTGAAATGGGTATATATAGAAAATGATTTTGCCATTCATCACGGGACAGTAATATTCTGGTCGTCAACAACAAATGTGCGACGGCGAACGTCAACTAGAGTATTGGCTTGAATGGCAGCAGGAGTCCCCTCCTGACTATCAACAAGCCTAGCATTCATAATCTTTGTATCATAAGTCTTCCAAAAATCCTGAGAAAGACCACGAGATCCAGTAATCGATATAGCCAACTCAGCCGCTAAACGAGCCTCATAAGCTTCAATAAACAACGCATCGAATTGAGCTGGATCTGTAACCCTTTTTAAATATAAAAGATTGATAGTAGAATAATCGGAAAGAACCCTACGTCCTTCAACGACATGGTCAATGCGATCATCGCCTGAATAAACCTGAACGACTCTCAGGCAATAAGGATTTTCAGGAAGCTGATGTTGCTTAGACCAAGTAAAGGCTGGAGCATCAGCAAGCGCTGCCAACTGAACACGCTCAAGAGCGAAGTTCCACTTAGCATCCCTAATCACAGCATCCCTAACATCCTGATAGATAGCATTAACGCGCTTGGCGCGCCCCGTATTCTCGGCTATATCCGAGATCGGGGCAGCGCCTAGCTGTTGAAGAGCATTGGAAGCCATTTGAGTAAAAGAACTCATAATCCAACATCTCCCAATATGTTAGTTAACTACATACTGAACAACCATGGTGATATCACCAGCAGCCGCCGAACTAGCAACCGTTTCAATCGTCAAAGCAACACGTAAGGGAACCCCTGGATCTGAAGTCAGGCCAGCGTCTTCCCAAACAAAATTAGCAATCGTGTTGATATTCATGGTTTCGAAACGAAACTCTGTGCCAGCCGTAACAGCAGCTCGCAAGTCAGTTGATAGAGTGCCATAACAATCTCTATCAATAACAGCTTCCGCAGCATATGCAGTTGCACTGCCATCAGTATCAGTAAACTTAGTGCCGCCATTGTAAAGACCAATGTCGGTTACTAAACCACTGCCACCATCCAAGTCATCATTATAAAGCTTGATACTAATAATTTTTGAATTGGATGGAACTTCCGCCAGCATGATGACATCATCATCATCAATGTCGGTAGTTGCAGCAGCAATCGTGTCCATAAACACACGCAATTTACCCGTGCCACTTCCTGCTTCCATGAGGCCGCGCGGAGTAGCATCGAGCTTTGTAATCTCGATTCCTTTTGCTGTAGCCATTTGAATTACTCCTTATTTATAAGATTAATTACGCAGATTCATCACAAGAGACTTCGACTACCTTCTCGTCTTCGATACGGGTAGCACCCATTGAAGCTTCGATGAAAACCTGAGTAGAGTAATTCTTGTCAGAACGTTCCGTAATACGGGATTTAGCATTACCATTCATGGCAAGACCAATACCAGATTTAGCCCAAGCAAGACACTTACGGATACTAGAAGCAACAGCAAGGCGAGTAGAAACAATAAAGTGAAAACCCATAAACGTATTTATTTCTCCATTTACGAGAGCTTTCACAGAATTATAATCTGAACTCGTTACTTGAGTAGTACCAAGTAAAGCTTCTAACTGCGCTGGCCCAATAGCAAAATACAGAGGCTCTGCATCTGGATCAACATCAGAATCAAGCAGTTTTTTCTTAGCCGAAATGATCTTAGCGATTGTTAAATCGGCTGAACCATGAGCCACTTGTTGCGCACTCGGCAAACTTACAGATGAAGCAACATCGCTATCGCTTACTGAATAAGCATTGCCTGAAGCAGCAGCAATAATTTCGTCATCCTTTTGACGATTAAGAGCCATCAACAAAGTCTTCATAGTCGGGCTGGTAGGATCTTTAGACATCTTGACTCGGTCAGGATTATCAATAAGATCAGCAGCTCTAAAGGTGTTAAAGGTAACACGCCTTCGACTGTAAGGGACCTCTGTTAATGGAGTATCTTCGTGACGACTCACAGCTTTTTGCATAATTACACTATCTAACCTATCGAAATGAAAGGCCTTAGCGTCATTTACGCTTTCCATGCGTACCGCATTGGCAAGCTTGGAGTTTTTCTGTTGAGAAAGATGGATGAACGTATCCGCCCAGTCTTGCTCAAACGCTTTGGTGATTTGAGTGGACATCAGCTAACTCCTTATAGCTAGATTATTAAATTAGAAGAGTTAGCCGATCGTTCGGGCTCTTCCGAGGCTAAGCCTCAAAAAAGGTTCCGGCCCTAGAAGGGTTATCGGGTCAGTCTATAAAAAAGAAATTATCCGACAGATACGGGTTTCTTTTTTCGTTTTCCCTTCCGCTTTGAAGTCTTAGGAGAAGGTCGTGCCTTAGCAGCAACCTTCTCTCCAAGACCTACCACAAACGAAGGAGAGCCAACCTCAGGAGGAGACTGAATTCTATCTGAGGCTGGACACAACATATACACTAAATCAGGATTGTATACAACAGTTTTATATGCCTCGCAACCATCATCGACATAATGAGTGCATTGACGACACGTAATCGGTTTGCCGTCTCCCATTATTCCTCCTGATAAACAAGCTCATATAACTTCTCTACTTCGGCAATAGCTTTCTGATGATCACGATGCTCAGCCGAATTATAAGCTTCATGTAAAGAATGACTCGGATCACTGCGGATCGCATCGATCTCTGTCTGGGCAACAGCAGGACTGAGAAACCTGTCGGAATTAACCTGACCAGTAAAACTACCTTCACCCATTTGAGTCCCAATCTGATGAAACATTCGTATCAAGGTAGGACTCGAATCAAGACCATTCGTAGCAAGATATTCACGATCCTTGTCAGTAGCAAACTGATTAAAAGCCCTGACAGCTGTAGAAAGGTTTTCGTCATAAGCCCGACCCCAGTCATTCTGAAGCTCAGTCGTATTATCGGCAGACGCCTTGGCTTGAAAATTCTTAATATCGTTTATAGATTCAAAAGCCATGTTGTTATAAAAATCAAGAACAAACTTCGCTTGATTATTGGTAAACCCGTGATCGTAAGCCTGACTTAAAAACTCATTCTGGTTCTCAAAATTATACTCACCCTCAGGTATTTTGTCAGGAGGCGTATACTCATACTTATCAGCTCCCTCAGGACGACCTAGCTTGTCCCAGATATCGCCCATCGATTCTGGCGTCTGTTCCTCTGGTATAGATATCGATTGCCCACGGAAGGATTCCATGTGTTTATATCCTTTCGCCAGCGAGGCAACGTCTTTAAACTTGCCTAGGCTACTATCATCCTGCAACTCCTCAGGCAAATTCTCCATCCACGATTCCTGAAAAACATTATCTGGCAACTCTTCAGCAGACATATTACCCGACCCATCATCTGAATTAGCCGTTTCTACGGGTTCAGTGATTTCTTCTTCTGACATAAAACCTCCTGTTATTTTAGTTTTTTAAGCTTCGATCTTAACTTCCCCATCTCTCGCTCATGGATCTTATCTTCCTCTGGAATGCTATGACCTCCAGTTACAGCCCTATGCTCTTGGATAAGATCGTGCATCTCCATAAGAATGTCAGTTTTCATCTCTTCTGGTGTAGAAGATTTCCTCAATGATGCTGTAAGTTTCCTCTTCGGAGCGACCTTCTTAGTCTTGCCCTTCATTTCCTTTTCAGAAACAGGCTTTAGCTTAGGCCGAGGGGGGCTTAACTGTTCCTTCTTATCAGCAGCGCTATCAGAAGCTTTTTTGTTTCCGCCCTGTACCTTTCGACCTTTCTTCGGAACGCTACTAGGTTTCTGCCCACGCTGATAAGCAATGCTCTGCTGTTCTCTAACCTGAGCAGATCTCTTTCTAACTGTATCCTTTATCCAATCAGGAACTTTCTTAAACGCATTCGGTCTACGCCTTTGCAAATCTAAATACTTTGCAACTTGTTCGTTAGACAAAGTCTGAGTTGGCTTTTTCTTTTCCGTAGAAGGTTTCTTTTCGGGAGTGGTCTTCTTAGTATCAGGCGTCTTGTCTTTCTTAGGAACCTTCTTAAATAATTTAGGGAACTTTTTACGAGCAATCAAAAACCCATACTTTTTAGCAGCTCGCCTTCCAGCAACACCGATTGCCATCCAAAGTCCAGCTGCTACAACAGGAGCTACCATGACTATGTCCCTTTCTTTTTAGATTTGTTTTTATGAACTAAAGAAGCGCCAGTACCAACAAGAGCAGTAGCTGCTACTGGAGTATTTAAAAGATGTTTAAGCACTTGGTCACGGGAACCTTTATACTGTTCAGACGCAGGTAAATCCTGCAGACTCTTTCTAAACTGCTCAGAAGACTTCTGAAGATTAGCACGAGCCAAATTCTCATCATTCCGACTTTCCATCCTAGAAC
>Ga0098040_1000801_pt1 | contig 14149 bp, 19 predicted proteins | sample 7_EtaG_FD_75065 | JGI IMG/M metagenome (GOLD analysis project Ga0098040, IMG submission 75065) | Marine viral communities from the Subarctic Pacific Ocean - 7_ETSP_OMZ_AT15161 metaG | ecosystem: Environmental > Aquatic > Marine > Oceanic | place: Pacific Ocean | collected 2015-01-08
AAAAGGCTATGGGCATCAGCCGCCTCAAAGGTAGGCTACGGCGTCTGGACAGTCACGCCGACTATCGACGAGCCAGCAAAGGTCGAGACGGGTAATGGTGAAATCCAGCTATCAGCGTCGGCGCTCTACGCGGTAAGGAATGCAAGCGGCGTGGTGGTAGCGCTGACAGGTTACTACCCAGTCGCACAGCTACTAGCACAGGTGCCAGATCTATGTGAGCCGTCGTACCGACCAGCCGACAGTTCAGGCGGCGTTGGCGTCGAGACTGACAATGACGCTGAGCGCAGAACGCTACACACCGCCCATGCAGAGGGCTACGCCGAAGGGCGGGCAGACGGTTATGACGAGGCCGTTGAGGACATAGGACAGGCAGCGCTTGATGCGGCTACCGAAGCTCGCGACGAGGTCGAGAGTTCACTAGTCAAGGACGGCATCATCGAAGACCCAGATATAGACGGAGGGCTATTAGGATGACTGAAGACAAGACATTTGAGGAGGGGTGGCTACCGCGCAAGTTCATCGTAAAGCACTATAGACGCGGCGATCTACTAGACGGTGAGGCATTCGTGCTAGTTCCAGAGCGTGATCCCGCCGCTATCCCAGCGCTGAAAGCGTACATGGCGGCTACGCCAGATATGGCGTTGACCGAAGCGTTGGAAGCGTGGCTAGAAGCACTAGGTGAGTTGACACCCAAAGCGTTGACTAGTTGCCCAGTTCGTGACAGGGTGCCGTCGTGGGTAGCGACATTGTCAGCGTCTATCGAGGCTGGAATGGCACCAACTACGGCGCTTTTTCGCCTTGCCAGCCGTATAATGACAACCTACGATCTCCAGTGTGATACACTGGCAGACAGTAAGGAGTGAGGTGAGCATGGCGACAAGTGACGATTACGAGGACTACTACGGCGAGATAGCACCAACACCGCACGAAATCGTCGTGGCGTTGGTACTGGCAAGCCGCGATGAATCGTGGGACGCCATAGAGGACATCGTCTACCATCTACAGAAGTTCTACGGGGCAGTGACGGAGCAAGAGGTGCAAGCAGTTCGCGTAGAGCATATAAGGCGAAATCCACAGCTACTATTCAAGACAGTGACACCAGCAGAAGCATAACAAAACAGGGAGGTTTGAAATGAAAGACAGGGAATGGAGCGCCTACAAGAATAGGCTAAGATGGTACGCCGTGACAGGGTTAGCGTTAGGCTTACTTATGAACGGTTGCGGCAATAAGCAGTGGGTAAGGCGAAACGCCAACACCTACGCAACCGAGATTATAGCGGCACAAGCAAGGCAAGAAGACGCCGCCGCAAAGCTGATCCTTGCAGCCGATGGCGCTATGAGTCTAGGCAACTATGACGAATGCGTCGAATACGCAGAGCCAGCGATGGTCATTATCGCCTATGCAGAGGCAGAGGCACAGATGGCGTTATACCTAGCGGGGCTGATCGAAGAGGAGCCAGCACCAGCAACAGAACCACTTGACGCACTCGCTTATTGCGAAGCGGATTAGGAGCAAGACAAATGGCAAAGAACCCGAAAGAAGAGATTGTCAGCGCCGTAGGTGAGGTTGTCGCAGATTATGCGCCGATCATAGCTGGCACAGCTATCATGAGGCTTGCCGACAAGCAGCCTGAAGACAGCGTATTGCGCTCATTGCTCATCATGATGGCAGGGACAGCGCACAATCAAGGCGGTGACGCAATCACTATGTTGACTGACAATGTCCTAGCCCTCGTAAAGGGCGACGATCCATTAGCGGCGGCGAAGCTGAGAGCGCAGGGCATGTCAGCGCAACACCTGTCATTGATGGCTATAGAGCTTCAAACGATGGAAGCGAAGCAGCGACGACAGATCGACGGCTTTATGACGAGTCTATCAGTCATCGTGGCGCAGATGGGCGAAGTCATAGCAAGAGCGGCGGTTGCGTCACTTGTGAAGCTCTAAGCGTGACATAGTTCAGATCGACACCACTACCTAAGAACCACACCAGCAAGGAGGCTGATTTGGACAAGTACCGCGAAGCAGACGAAGACCAACGACTGATTGTCAGCGCATTCGTCGCCAAATGCAGCTCATTGAACGCAGTAGGCGAAACCGTTTGCCTCAAGCTCGATGGCTCACAGCAGCTAGTCCATTGCAGAACAGCTAAGCGAATCTGGCCAGAGGTCATCGCGCCAGCCGTTGAGTGTGTAACCGTTTTTAGACAGCGCGAGCTGTCCTATGGTGCGAAACAGTGCGTTTTCTATGTAGAGGTGAAGTGATGGATCAAGCAAAGACCAGTGCAGTAACTAAACTCGCAGCAGCTATCGAGCGGCGCGATAGACTAACCACAACAGCTCAAAGGGCTATTGAGGAGGCGTCGTTGGCAGGGCTGAAGGTGTCTGAAGCCGAAGCAGAGCTAGACGCTCTCTACTCAGAGCTAGATGCGCTATACGACGACAGGGCTACAGTCGATACTGAGCATGAGGACGATAAGGTCAATCGACCCCACCTTTATTGGTGCAAGGACACAAGGCCAAAGGTGCAATGCACAGACGGCTATCTACGCAGGTTTTATCGCTCACATCGCTACCGTTGGGCTGCTCAGCGGCTAGGCGTTGGTTTGGTGCCTAGCCACCGTTGCCCAGTACCCGAAGGCCAGCCTGACAATGTGGGGATCTGGCTTGCCGACGATGAGGTGGTACCGTGTCGCAGCTATCGCAAGGGCTTCAAAGCGACGGAAGTCGAGCCACCTTTTTCATTGTGAGGTAGTCAATGGCAAAGGAAGTAGTAGAGATAGATTGGCGAGGGATGCCAGAGTTTGACCAGCCTCAAAAGGAGGCGTTCGCCAAGATGGTGATACGCTTCCGAAACGCCGAAGACTTAGACGAGTTCGCTGAGTTGATAGAGCAGAAGATAACGCCGAAGACGAAGAGCCTTTGGCACCCTGAGTTGGAACGGGGGCTTGACGCGAACAAGCGATACATACCCAACACACTCCTACAACAACAGCCGAGGTACCCGATTTACATAGTATCGAAGGGTCGAGCGCATAGTCGCCTGACAATGCGAGCGCTAGACAGGTTAGCTGTCCAGTACTTAGTGGTAGTCGAGCAATCCGAGCTAGAGGACTACGCAGCGGTAATCGACAGGTCACGGCTATTGGTGCTACCGCAGCGCTACTTAGACGAATACGACACCTGTGATGATCTAGGTACGACGCGGAGCAAAGGTCCCGGAAGTGCTAGAAACTTTTGTTGGGATCATGCCATAGCAGGCGGGTACAAGCGTCATTGGGTGATGGACGACAACCTAGACGACTTTCACCGCCTACACCAGAACACCAAGGTGCCAGTTCGGTCAGGGGCGCTTTTTCGCGCTGCTGAAGATTATGCTGACAGGTATACCAACGCTTATATCTGTGGGCTGAACTACTACTCGTTTTGCAAGAGTACAGATAAGGTGCCGCCCTATGTGCTAAACACCCGTATTTACTCATGTCTACTGATAGAGAACGACATACCGTACCGATGGCGAGGACGCTATAACGAGGACACCGACCTCTGTTTGCGGGTACTCAAGGACGGGTACTGCACAATCCAGTTCAACGCTTTCTTATGTGGCAAGGTTACCACACAGCGCCTGAAAGGTGGAAACACTAAAGAGTTCTACAAAGGCGAAGGTACTAAGCCAAAGAGCCAGATGCTGGTAGACCTCCATCCAGATGTCGCTGAGCTAAAGTGGAAGTTCAACCGCTGGCACCACTATGTAGACTACAGACCCTTCAAAACAAACAAGCTGATCGAGATAGCTGGATTGTCAGTCTCAGATGAACCTGATGACTACGGGTTAGTCCTGATCGACGGCGTAACTAAAAAACGAGGCAAAGACCGACTATGAGCGAAATGACTGAAGTACTAAAAGCAGTGAGCTGGATTGAGATAGGCGCAATCTTTACAGAAGAGCAGATCGAGAGCCTACACGGTAAGTGGTTGCTGATCACTATCGACGACATAATCGTAGGTGGCGGGCTTGCCGTAGAGCTAGGCATCGTCGAGCGTTGGAGTTCCACAGGACTAGAGTGGGCTACCGCCCATCGTGGGTTGTATGCGTTAGACGCTGGTGACCTGTACGAGTGCATCAAACACACCTGCGTAGCGAGCGCTAGAGCTAATGCTGAGGTGTTGCAGATCGCAGTAAACTCAGAACAAGCGTTGAGAGCATTTGCTGAAGGGGGCGATCATGAAGGCGAAGAGTGATAGGCCACCAAACATCGGTTCGCTGACTTTGACTCTGCGCGACGGGGAAGAGTTGTCGATCAATACGCCAACAGGTGATAAGCTGATCGTGCATTGTACGAAGACGCAGAACGGTAGAACTTGCCTGAACATAAAGGCTCCGAGGGAATACCAGATTAGGCGTCAAGGGGTAGGCGTTCATAGATCAGGTTTAGGTTAGTTCCACAGGAAGGCTGGGCGCATCACTGACACACGGGATTGTCAGGCAGCGTAGGTAGTGTGCCACTACCAGTCTGGGGGAGGTGTCACTGAATAGGGGTGCGCCTCCCTTTTTTTTTCGCTGTACAGCGAGCCTGTTTCAAAGAAACATAAGATTTTTTATGTAGTGTTTGTCAATGAGACTGACAATGCAGGTTCTATTAGTGATTGTCAGGGAAATAACCCTGCGACACTAAAGGATTACAACATGTCTTATGCAGAAATGAGAGAACTAGCCCGAACACTAACCAAAGCTGAGTTTGAGATGGCAATCGTCGAAGCAATGCGGAATCGCCAACCCACTGGCAAACCTGTCGGGCCGTGGACAGCCTGTAAGTATTTCGGCGCTGACATCTCTGCCAAGGCGTGGCAAGTCTGGGAAGAGGAACGCTGCTACTAACAACCGCCCCGCCCCTTGTGAGGGGCGGGCAAAGGAGACTGACAATGCGTAAAAAGTGGTACAAAATCGAAGGCGACGACTATGCCGAAGCCCTACACGGTACGGCAAAAGCAATCCAGCGGAAAGTTAGGATGCTCCATAAGGCGGGCATTCTGGTGACAATGCGCTGCGTCAAGAACAGGGCAGAGCAACGACAGCTTGCCGAAACAGGAACAGTATAAAACTAACCGCCCCCGAAAGGGGGCAAAGGATAAGAAAATGAAAGACCAACTAGGACAAACCATTCACTTCACAGGCATCTCAAACCACGGATCTTGCGGCCACCGCCACCGTAGCAAAGCCGCCGCATGGAAGTGTGCCAGCAGCAAAAAGAACCAACACAAGAATCTATATGTCCGTCGCTTCGTCGATGGCGTACAGGGGAGCTAAAAACCGCCCCGAAAGGGGCAAAGGAGACTGACAATGCCAATGAAACGCCAACCGACAGCAACATGGACAGCAGAAGATACTATCGAGGAGAGATTCGCACAGCTCGCAGACTGGGAGCGTTTCGAGCAAGTCCACAACGGCCCGTCATTACAAGCTGATACAGCCACTCACTTCGAGGTCGATCCTCACGACGAAAACTGTACCTGCCCAGAACAACAACCAAACCGCCTCGAAAGGGGCAAAGGAGTCTGACAATGTCAATAACTGTTTATCATCTAGCGCGAGGTTCACGAATGGGTGTCCGATGCGACCCTGAAGATGCCCCTAAAAACTTTCACCGTGTCGCAACAGTCGATGTCCCTGACGCCGACTACGAGTATGCTTTTGAACTCACCAACAACATCGATCATGGTTGGTGGGAAAACAAACTAGTCACTCCCCATTTTGAGGGTGAAGGCTGTCGCTCAACAATGGTCGGCGACCGCATCGAGTTCCCAAGTAAGGAGGTTTGGGAGTGCAAAGCCAGCGGCTGGGAGGCCATAAATAAGTCAGACGAACCTGACGCGAAGTATCTCACTTAGCCAGAATCAACCCCAACAAAGGAGGTGTGAAAGCACCACTAAGACCCCGCCACCGCAAGGTGAGCGGGGTTTTTGGGTAGAAGCGTTGATTGTCAGCGCTTCCACACACATGCAAGGAGCATATTATGCAGGCAGAACTAAAAGAGTTTTTCGACGATGTACTGGTCACAGCTATTGAAGGCGGTATTGACCACTGGGCAGACATCTTATACGGGCAACGCGCTGACAATGGCGGCTATCGCTATGTCGATGTTGTTGATAGTGAAGAGGTAGATGTAAACGCTGAGACAGTTGTCCGAATCGACAGGGATGTCATCATAAAGGGCTTTCGTAAGGTCACAGCAAAAGAGAGCAGGTTGAACAGTCACTTGCGCGAGGAGCTTTGCGCTGCGCGTAAGGAGCGTGATGCTAGTTATGTCGATGCAAACGGCGCTGACTGTATCGTGCAGCTAGGACTTTTCGGCGAAATAGTTTTTGGATAATAAAAAGCCTTCCGAGGCAAAGGAGTCTGACAATGTCAATACTTATGAAAATATTGGAATATGCGGCAATGGCACTTGTAACTGCGGCGATGGCTTTCGGGTTCGTCTACGCGCTGCTAACGCCTGACCCTATAATAGAAGCGAGGCAAGCAGAAGCAGCGGCTGAGTATCGCCATGAGCTGGCGGTACTCCATTCTAGGTGCATCAGTGACAGCCTTTCGTATACAGACGACGCGACAGACGAGCAATATCAACAGGCTGAGGCAGACTGCATTCAGTTTGAGTAACAACCGACGCTGACAATCCTAAACCCCCCAACACTGATGGTGTTGGGGGGTTTTGTCGTTTTGAGTTACTGTGAGATCAGGAGGATTTTATAGAATGACTGATGCGCTCAAGATTATGGTTTGTTGGCACTGTGGAAGTAAACTTATTTGGGGAGGCGATGAGGACTATGAAGAGGGTGATGGCTATGGCGAGGGAGGGGGTATTGCATCAGAGTTTTCCTGCCCAACCTGTCCAGTTGTCGTTTGTGTCTATCTACCGTTTGATGAAGAGTAACAATGATCTTCCGAACCCCTGAGACAGTTATTCGTCCGAACTGGCGAATGGTAGGAGCGCTGACAACTGCTTTGATAATATTCTTGTTGGGCTTAGCGCTAGGGCTAAAGGTAGCAGAAAAGCCAGATTGTCAGCTATGTCATGTTGGGTTCGCCACAGTTGATGAGATGGAAACGCTGATAGAGAGTCTACGGCACTGTAAGATGGGATGTAGTGACTGACAATCAAACGGTCAGAGATGTCACTCTCGACCCTGTCAGAGATGTCACCCCTGTACATGCCATTTCTGACACGCTGTATATAGAACAGACCAAAGAGAACAGAGTATGTTAGAACAAATGGACAAATAGGACAGGAGCGACAGATGCTACATCCAATACTGAAACGACTTGAAGAGTTAGGTCTAAAAGTTTTCACCAGCGGTGACTACGACCTAAACATCGTCGGCATTAGATCAGCGACTCAGGAGCCTGACAAGTTCAACGATGAGCTTCATGTAATCTACAAAGTCAAGGGGCAGTGGGTAGACCACTGGTGGACTATCACTACAGATGCTGGGGTTTACTGGTTGAAGCACCCTATGAATACCGCAGGTACTGCTGCTGTCGTAGCCGACCGCCAGTATCGAGGAGTCTGGCAGATTGGGAAGCACAGAGGCAAGTACACCGCACTAGTTCAGACAGGTGGTGAGATAGCCGTACACCGTGACGACAACTTAGACAGCACAGTGGATTATCGGACAGACAACATTGTCAGCGGATACTTCGGCATAAACTGCCACAGAGCCACTACCAGATCAGGCGGCTCCGTCTCAATCGGAAAGTGGTCAGCGGGCTGTCAGGTGTTTGCCGACCCTGATGACTTTGCAGCTTTCATGAAGATCTGCAAACTTCAGCGCGACACGCGAGGCTGGAACAACTTTAGCTACTCGTTACTAAATGAGTGGTAGACCGTGACACTCCAGCATAGGTAGCCACTACCTTTTTTGGAGGTGAGAATGTTAGCGATACTCAAGACTCTACGCAAGTGGGGAGACGAGCTACAGGTATCAGACGGTCAACTAGCCGTATCAGGTGATGGTTACGGCGCTGTAGTGCCTGTTGCTGGCCTTGTTGGTAAAGAGCCGTGTCAAGTGTCGGCCAAACGCCTAGCGACGATTGTAGGGCGTATGAGCGAGCCTACGGTCAAGCGTAAGAGTAAGACCCTACTGCAAGTTGTAGACGGTAGTAACAGCGTCAACCTGCGAGTTATCCCACCCTCGGTTGTACTACCAAAGACTCCGACTACTGGCTGGACAGCGATGAGTGATGCCGCAGTCTCAGCCATGCAACGGTTGATCGACGCGACATCGAAAGACGATGTGCAAGGCTACGGGCTGTCAGGTGTCAGAATGACATCAACCTACATAGCGTCATCGACAGGTGCTACATTGTCAGTTTGCTGGACAGCTTCTAAGCTAAGCGACGGTGTAACAATACCAACTAAGGCGCTAAAGGCGCTACCTGCTGGTGAGATTGAGTACTCGACGACTAAGTCGCAGATGTTTTTCAAGGTCGGTGATTTTGTGTTCTGGTGTCCACTGATAGCGACACCCTTCCCAGACTCTGCAATAAACGACTTGATCGTAAAGACTCGAAAGTCGTCTATCCTGACTTTCGAGGTGCCAGATGGCCTTATCGACTTACTAGACCTAGCCTCGCTGATGGAGGTACCGCCTAGTAGTCCAGTAGAGTTGACACTCGCTGATGGAACGCTCTCAGTCACCGCTAAGGGCACTGACAACTTCTCTGGGGGTGTAGAGGTGTCTGGACTCGACAAGACGGTTGAGCGGCGCTTAGGACTCAACCCTGCCCTATTAGCGACACAGCTAGGGTTACTAGATCCAGATGACCCTGCCTATATTGGTTTAGGCGGGGCACATGACCCCATCAAGATCTGGTCTTTAGGGTCAGTCCCTGTCGAGACTATAACCATGCCGCTGTACCTACCGACATAGCTACTGACAATCTAAAATGTCGCGAATCTAAAATGTCGCAAATAATGTCGCGGTGTGCTAATCTCACTACATGGATTTGAACAAGCTAACAAAGGCGCAGCAACAGGAACTGAAGCGCCGTCTGTGGACGGCCTACCTGCCAGCGTATGCTGCTGACAATATGCGTGGGCCGCCAGAATACAACTATGTGTTCTTGTTGGGTAATCACCATTTAGAGTGGGGTGATGCTATCAAAGACAATCGCCGTGTACTTGCCCAAGCGGCGAGGGATCACGGTAAGTCTCACTTTCACTGCCTTGCCTATCCATTATGGATGGCTCAATATAAAGCCGTCGGGCGGGTAGGTTACATATTTTCAGCGACTGACGCACAGGCTAAAGAACACCTTGACAAGATTAGAAAAGAGGTTCTAGGCGGTGGTGAACAAGGTGAAGCCAACCCAGCTTTAGCCTCTTTGCTCCCATTGAAAAAAGACAGCGCTAGAATGATACGCTTTGCTAATGGTAGTGAAATCCGAGCAAGGGGTTTCGGGTCACGGGTTCGAGGCGGTCACCCTTATTGGATAGTCTGTGACGACATTTTGAATGACGACCATATCTGGTCGGAGACGGTTCGCCGTAAAGGTGTTGATTATTTTTTATCCGCTATTGAACCTATGGTGGTTCCCGGAGGTCAGATTGTCATCGTTGGTACACCCTTCCACGCTGACGATCTTTACCGCACGCTACGCGAAGGTGGTGTTTACCACACTATGCAGCACCCAGCCGTCAACAGTGATGGTGAGCCGCTGTGGCCAGAACGCTACGATAAGGCAGCGCTCGCAATCCGAAAGAGAGTCATGGGGTCATCGCTTCGTTGGTCGCGTGAGTACCTATGCTTACCCATCAGTGACGACTCTTCACTATTCCCTTCAACTCTTTGGGAACAAGAAGGCATCAAACAAGAATACTCACTGGGTCTAGGCGCAAAATACTGGAGACAGCAAGGGTTTAGCGTATTTATGGGTGTAGACTTGGCATTGTCAGCCTCAGCGGGGGCAGACTATTTTATCATCTTTGTGATGGCAGTTGATCCAACCAACAGTAACCGTTGGGTAGTCGATATCATCAGACGAAAAGGCTTAGGCTACCAAGAGCAAGTAGATCTCATCGTCAGGAATAGCAAGAAGTACGACTGTGATTTTGTCTTCTGCGAGGCCAACCAGTACCAGCGCGTAATAAGCGATATGGTAGTTAGGTCTAGCGATGTTCCTATAAAGGCATTTTATACCACAGGCCGAGGCGGTTCCACCACTAGAAGGCGGGGGATCAGCGGTACCTACAGCGCGAACAAGAATGCGCTGGATCGCGGTGTACCGTCACTACGCATGTTGATTGAGAATAGGAAGATTCGTATACCGTGGGCTGAGGACACCCGTGAGCGGGTTAGTGTTTGGCTGCAAGAAATGGGTGCATTCGGAATGATCAACGGTAAAATGCAGGGAGTTGGCGCTCATGACGACACTGTCATGGCCTTTTGGATGTGTGATCAAGCAGCTCAAGTCGGCGGCAGCTTCAGTGTTGATTGGGGAGCCGACGAAGTTGACTCGACGAGGTCGCCGATGAACGCTATGAGTGATGACGACTCACCAGATTTCTTTGGGCGGAAAACTACCAGCCCAGCGCTACGACTGGTGCAAGGAGGCAACAAGTGGCTTTGACAGGCAGATCGATAATGCGTAAGCGCCGAGGCCAGAAGCCTGAAGGTGTCGCTCAAGATGTTGGACGCGCAGATCACATTGCGAGACGCTATGCTGTGGACAGGGAGCAACTCCGACAGCTTGAAAAAGATGTGCAGATGTCAGCGCCTGACATACCACAGGGCGCGAGGCCCACACGATCAGTCAGTGAGGCTATCGGTGCATTAGGATTTACGCGGGATCAGCGAGCGGTCGCTCAGAAGATAGCAACTAAGATTATCAGCGGTGAAACAAAGTCGATGTTTGACATGTCGAAGCAAGGCGTGACAGCAGGCATGAATCGCTACCAGATATCAGAACTGATGCGGCGAGCGCTCGAAGTAAAAGATCGCAACCGAGTGAGTAAGTCGTCACCATTGCGGAAAGAGGACAACTGGGGTGCGGCAAAGGATCTAAAGCCTCCTAAAGGATTTACTGATTTTGGATCTAAAATCAGCGGCGGCAAGCGCAAGCCTGATCCACACGGCGGCTACCAGTACTGGTACCCAAAAACTGGGCTGGCTGACAAACCCCATTCTGACGAACATGCTCACCATCAAGAGCATCATGAAAACAGCACCCCTAGCCCTGAAGTTCGCGAAGCCTACAAAAAGCTCTTGACCACAGCCCATAAGGCTAACTTCAAAATCAATGGTAATCCTCCGACTAGCAAGACCAAGCTGTCGCAGGTTGAAAAGCATCAAGCAACACTCGACAAGTCTATTGCTGAACATGCTAAAAACACCGCTGAGACTGAAGACGATGAGTCAGAATCCCCGACAGAAATCAGTAATGATGTAACTGACGATCTTGAAGACGATGAAGGCGATGAGTCAGAATCCCCGACAGAAATCAGTAATGATGTAACTGACGATCTTGAAGACGATGAAGACGATATTGAAGACGCTGAGACTGAAGAGTACAGCATCGAAGGTGACGAGTGGGGTACTGACAATGCCGCTACCGACAAAGATGAGGTCGTGCAGCTACAAGCGCAGGTCGCTGAACTTACTGAAGCATTGGCGCAGGTTCGTGAACAAGCACAGGAAGAGTTCGCTGAGGTCTACAAGCAGCTACAAGCGCAGGCTCAGTTGGTACACAACCAGCCGAATCAGCAGCGCGTCCAGACACTAGCCGATAAGATAAAGGGCTTGTTGTTGCTACTCGTCGGCACAGTAGCAGGTGCAGCTATGGGTGGCCCAGTTGGCGCAGTTATCGGTGCCACGATGGCTAGTCAGCATAACAAAATCAAGAGGCAGCAGAAGCAGATGTTCGGCAAGAGCGAAGCTGCTGTCCTAAAGAAGGGTATATACTACGACAAGCGCACAGACCGTCTTGTGATTGTCAGGCAGGATAGCCTTACAAAGGGTGGGCCGTTCATCGGCCCACGCGGTGGGCTGTGGGCTGACGCGAAGCATACGATTCCTTGGAAGAAGCCGACCCCGCAAGTGCATGAGTCGGAGAAGTACATACAGCAACCCGACACGCCCAGCGCATCGAGGATGAGGCAGGTTGCAATGTACCAAGATGGCGAGGTTTCTGGACACATCGCAGCGTCAACGATGCCGCGAACAGGCAAGCCTGCCATGATGGTGATGGCTCTCGATGTCGATTCTGGGCATCCGCTGGTCGGACGGACATGGCTCCCAAACGCTACCGAAGCATCGGCGCGAAAGTGGTTGGCGGCAAAACTTGGCCCCGAAGATGACGAAAGCAACACGGGCAAGTCGCCGATCAATAAGTCAGTCACCAGCCAGCTTCAGCATGATCAGAAGCTCCGCGCCCAGCAGCCAAAAGCTAAAAACGGTCATCGCGACGATTTAGTCGTAGGACAACGGCTGACAATCCGAAAGTCGCACATTGTCAGTGACAAACCGACCTTCATCGAGGTACAACCTAATGGCGAGTTCCAGTGGGGCAACGATATCTATAAGAATGGTCGCCGCCTACTCAAAGCTGTTACTAATAATCCGAAGCATCATCTGACAATACGACGCTATTTCAAACTGGAGAATCAACAATGAAGGGTACACTGCTAGACCTAATCAAAGGTACCGACCAACATATTATCGAGCAGCGCTACGGTGGTTTAGGTGCAGAGGCATCTCTGGACGAAATGAACGACGGTGATCTTTTGGTCATAGAGGCAGACACCCGCGCTGAGGCTGATGCGATGCTTTTAGCGAAAGGCGCGAAGCATAAATACATCAAACGAGTACCTACGGGTAAGCCAAAGCCAAAATATCGCTACATCTACAAGATGACGCATGGTGGTGGTTTGCACAACCATGACCACTACAAGCGCGGCGCTAAGTTCAAAGGTAAAGATGGTCATTATCATATCGACGGCGTATCAGACGATGGTTCGATAACGGTTACACATGACGAGACAGGTGAGGAGCAGAAGTTCAAAGATCCAGCAGAGTTCGCTGATCACCTCAAGGGTATTCACGCCCCTGAGAAGCCAGAAGCTAAGAAGCCAGAAGCTAAGAAAGAGGCTGGGCATACAGCAACTTACCAGTTCAAACCAAGCGTGACTATCAGCACCACAGAGGAAGTGGTCGCTGATCTGCACCGAAAACTATTCCTGCTGGGTTCTGACGCAGAAGTACACCACATTGACAAGAAAGACGAGAACGGGATCAGGCAGTTTCATATTGAAATCAAAGGCGGTAGCCCAGAAGTGATCAAAGAGGTAATGAATAATCCGTCTATAAAACGCTATTTCAAAGCTGACGCTAAGAAGCCAGCGGCTAAACAACAAGCAGCAGGCTTCGATGAGAAGCCAGAAGCTGAGTTATTGGCAGAAAACGATGCTAAGCACAAGTTATTGGTAGAAAACCTGAACACAGCTCTCAAGACCTTTGGCCTAGACGGTTCTGGTTTGACTGCTGAACCCTACAAGACTGGCTCTTGGTTCGCTGGCGTTGAAGGGTCAGGCAACATAGGTCTTTGGGGTAAAGACTCAAAGACAGGAGAAAAGAAGAGGGTAGCCACGATAATGATTCAGGGCGGTAAGGCATCCCTCCTTGATCGCGGAAAGCATGGGCATGGGAAGGAGCGAATCAAAGGCGGCGGCTCGACTGTTTCAGCTTTTGTCGTCGCGGCAGAGGAGGCAATAAAAGCCACGGAATCTGGTAGAAAGATCGGGCCAATAACCGCCAAGACCAACAGCTTTGATGTCGGTGGTGTCGTGACTGTCGAGGAACACGCTAGGCATACAGACAGGTTTGGGACTGTGACCACAAACTCTACGCATACCCATCACACGAAACACGGTGATAAAGAATCCATCTCTGTCGTCACAAATCACCCCAGCGGCAAGATAGATCACCACAAGTCTGGTGCCAGCCACACCTTCAAGACGGCAGATGAAGCAGCGGCGCACATGCAGCAAGTAGCCGACAACGACCGTGAGAAAAAGGCCGCGCAAGAGAAAGTTGCTGCGACTATGCCAAAGCCGCCTTTCAAAAAGAAGGCAGGCAGCATCAGCATTTGGAATGGCAGC
>Ga0098040_1000802_pt1 | contig 14145 bp, 16 predicted proteins | sample 7_EtaG_FD_75065 | JGI IMG/M metagenome (GOLD analysis project Ga0098040, IMG submission 75065) | Marine viral communities from the Subarctic Pacific Ocean - 7_ETSP_OMZ_AT15161 metaG | ecosystem: Environmental > Aquatic > Marine > Oceanic | place: Pacific Ocean | collected 2015-01-08
AACAACACTGGTAGAATTTTTGTTGCCAAAAATCGTTTTGGCGTCGACGGAGTTATATATCCAGTTGATATGGACACCTCCTGTGTCAAAATTAAGGTGCTTCCAAATACGGGTGAAACAATTAGTTCTGTCGCCGCGACAACTGCAAAAGAGCAATCTGACTTGCTTAAGGAAAAGTATAAAAAATTTAGAAACGAATCAAGGTAGGAAAAATTAATGTTTAAAAAAGATAAGGTAAGAAAGGCGACTTTAAAATATTTTGATGGCGACGAGTTGGCCACAAACGTATGGATGACTAAATACGCTTTAAAAAATAACGCCGGCGGGTTTGTCGAAAAGACCCCAGACGATATGCATAAGCGGTTGTCAAAAGAGTTCGCTAGAATAGAAGAAAAATTTAACAGTGAGCGCGCACTCTCGTACGATACGATCTATGAATACTTGAAAAATTTTAAATATATTGTACCCCAAGGTTCGCCTATGATGGGAATAGGAAATAATTATGTCAACGTATCCTTATCAAATTGTGTGGTGGTTCAATCCCCAGACGATAACATATCTTCAATTGTGGACTCTGGAAAACATTTGGCTAATTTATTTAAGCGTCGCTGCGGTGTTGGCCTTGATCTTAGTGGTTTACGGCCGGAAGGCGCACAGGTAAACAATTCAGCAGGCACCACCACGGGCGCCTGGAGCTTTGCAGATTTTTATTCATATGTGTGTCGCATGATTGGCCAAAATGGTCGACGCGGTGCACTAATGATCACGCTGGATGTCAGGCACCCAGATATCGAGAAATTTGTGACGATGAAGCACGATCTTACAAAAGTTACCGGTGCCAACGTTTCTGTTAAAATAAGCGACAGCTTCATGCACGCCGTAGAAAATAATGAAAAGTTTACACTACAGTTTCCTGTCGAATCCGACAATCCAACGTTTACCAGCGAAGTGGATGCAAATAAACTATGGGCCGCCATTGTTGAATCCGCTACCAAAACTGCAGAGCCGGGTCTTTTAATGTGGGACAACATTATCAACAATCTTCCGGCAGAAAGTTATTCTCACGCAGGCTTTAAAACTGTCACGACAAATCCATGTGGGGAGATCCCCTTATCTGCACACGATTCTTGCAGGCTTATATCGATAAATCTTAAGAATTTTGTGAGCAATCCATTTACCAAGAAAGCAAAATTTGATTACAGCAAACTATCTGAAGTTGCTGCCATGGCAATGCGACTTTCCGATGATCTTGTAGAACTTGAAATCGAAAAACTAAATAAGATTATTGAAGTGTGTGACACTGACGACGAGAAGGAGTTGTGGACAAAACTTAGAACACAGGCTGTTTTGGGCCGGCGCACTGGCCTAGGCACCCACGGACTGGCTGATGCTATTGCCTGTCTTGGAATGGCTTATGATTCCGATCACGCCTTAGTTGAGATCGAAAATATCTACCAGACAATCCGCGACGCGTCATATATGGAAAGTGCCCGTCTATCGGAGGAGCGCGGAGCGTTTGAGGCGTTCGACTGGTCGCGGGAGAAAGACAACGAGTATATTCAACGGTTACCTCAAAATATTAAAGCTTTAATTCAGCAAGTCGGCAGGAGGAATATTTCAATCCTAACAAATGCACCAACGGGCTCTGTTTCTATTTTGTCACAAACAAGCTCTGGGCTAGAACCGGTTTTTCGCAACAAGTATATAAGACGTAGGAAACTGTCACACAACGAACAAGACAGTGAGGCGGACTATGTTGACGCTCTTGGTGACAAGTGGGTTGAATATGAAGTTTTACACCACAATGTTGCACGCTGGGTTGAGATGTTCGGTACAGCAGATCTACCGGATTTCTTTACTGAGAGCGATCAGATTGACTGGCTGCGCCGCGTCGACATTCAAGCAGCGATTCAAAAAAGCATCGATCATTCCATAAGCTCAACCATCAATTTGCCTAAAGGGACAGAACCATCGGTTGTCGCAGAGTTATATTTCAATGCTTGGAAGAGGGGTCTCAAAGGCGTTACCGTCTATGTGGACGGATCTCGCTCTGGTGTTTTAATCGAGGATAATTCTGAAGCTGACAGCGCCTCCTTTCCACAAAATCGAGCGCCTAAGCGCCCAGAGGAATTATACTGTACAATTCACCACACAACGATTAAAGGCGAGAGATGGACAATATTGGTTGGCCTGTTGGATGGGCGCCCTTATGAGGTGATGGGCGGTTTATCAAATTATATCGAGATCCCTAAGAAATACACACAGGGCACTCTTATCAAAAAATCCCGAAAAACCATAAATTCAATTTATGACTTGAAGTTTGGCGAAGATGGCGACGAGATTGTTATTAAAGACATTGTAAAGGTTTTTGATAATCCTAACCATTCTGCGTTTACGAGAATGATATCATTAGGCCTACGCCATGGCGCACCAGCACAGTATGTCGTGGAACAGATGCAAAAAGATCGCGATAGTGACATGTTCTCTTTCGCTAAATGTGTATCTAGAGTTTTGAAAAACTATATCGAAGATGGTACAGCCGCGTCTGATAAAACATGTCCGGCCTGCAACAGTGAAGGGCTGGTTTATATTGATGGCTGCGCCTCCTGCAAAGAGTGCGGCCATGCAAAATGTGGTTAAATAACTTTTAATATAATGTATAATAATATTTTCTACAAGGAGAAACAATGGCTGATTTTGTTCCAGTTAACAGGTATATATTAATTCAACCGCCCCTCGCTCCCGAGGAGCCACAAGGCAATCAACTGGGCATCTTATTACCAGATGACTATGCACCGGTTCTTTCCGCACATGCTTCTGTTAAAATATTAGACTGGGCGGACGACGTTAAGTTAAACTTGTCCGATTATGGGACAGCGATTGTTCAGCGCTCAATGATTGAAGAGATTGATCATAGTGGCGAGGTATTTCATGTAATTCTAGAAAATTATGTATTTGGACTAATAAGTGATGAAGAATAGTGTTCAAGAGAATGGCGAATAAGATTTTAAAAAGTCGAACAGTGAGAGAAATAGTCTTTTCTGCTGTTGTCGCCTATATTATCATTAACGAAAAAAGGAGAAAAAATGGTAAAAAAGCTTTTAAGTGAGAACTTTCAAAGGAATGTTGGTGATGGTGCTGCCATCGTCGACTTTTATGCGGACTGGTGTGGGCCTTGTAAACGACAGGCTCCAATTATGGAAAATATTGCCCGGCGGATCGGTCCGGACGCAAAGGTTTACAAGGTGAACGTTGACGAAAGCGCAGAACTTGCGTCACGATATAACGTTACAAGCATTCCAACTATCTTGATTTTTAAAGACGGCAAGGTTGTTGAATCAATGGTGGGCCTCAAAAGCGAATCAGCGCTTCTGGGCGCCCTTGAACGCTTGGGATGAGGCTGCGGCCAGCCTACAATTATGAACGTGTGGTGATTGGGGCTACTTTGGATGCCGCTATCTGTGCTTACGAGAACAGGTTGCCGCTGATCTTTTTAAAACGTAAGCCCCCGCACATGTTCGATTGCACCGCTGCCGGCCACTCAAAGCAGCTGTTGTTTAAAAAATTGATTTTTTTGCTGTCTTTAAATGGACTGGTGCCTGTTCCCACAGGCGCCGCATACATTAAGATTGATGAGAACAACATGATAGTGTCAACCGCTAACGCTGGCCAAGTAAGCATTAATTTTGAAAAGGCGATTGTGTTTGACGAAATGGGTCTACATGGCTTACAGGCGCCGACACTAACCCGCAGCAGCTATTTGGTAATGGACTGGTTCAATGTAAGGGCCGGCACGTGCCATGAGCACAAGATCCTTGAATCTGATTCACACTTTGTCAACAAAGTTCAATTTTATCCCTCGGAAAGAATTGACGGCCGACACGACAAGAAGGACTTGGTAGCCTTCTCTTATTTAGGCGAAGAGCAGATTGATGAGCTTGAGTATTCTGAAACGTTTGTGCGCTTAAAGGTCATTGACATGATGAAGGCGGCTGGTATTCACGGAACAAAGAATGGCATTGATCCTGAGACTGGTGCACAAAAGTATCGAAGCCTAAAGATTGAGTCGGCACACAGAGAGAAAATAAACCTTAGTAGACCAGATTATTCTGATACAAAATCAATTATTTTTGATAAAAGACAGAACACGGACGAGGATATTGAGCTTAAGCTAGGCTTTTTGATATAAGATATGGATTCCGGTGCCCAAAACATTAATTCGTTTCATTTGGCTGGCGTCGTTCCGACCGCCGGCCAGCCTTTGGACTATGAGTTTCCATGGCATGACTCGATGATGCCGCTTGCACCAAGCTATTTAGCTATTCATCATGCGGTGATGGAATGTGCGTGGGCCGGCTGCGAAACTATTTGGATTGTCTGCCATCACGAAATGCAGCCGCTCATTAGATATGAATTGGGCGAGTATATCCAAGATCCGGTCTGGTTTAACCGTAAACACAGCAAGCACTACTCTGAATCTAGGAAGGTTATCCCCATTTATTATGTCTCTATTCACCCAAGCGACCGGGCAAAACGTGACTGTTTAGGGTGGAGCGCGCTGTATGGCGCGAACACTGCGTACTGGACTAGTAGAAAGATGAGCAAGTGGCTGATACCGGACAAGTACTACGTCTCCTTTCCTTATGGTATTTATGATAACACGATCCTAAGGAAACAAAGAAAATTCATATCCTCAGCAAATAAGTTTTATTTAACCTTTCACGGCAATTCTATTAAAAGTGGTCTGTACCTAGGGTTTACCTTTGACGGTGAGGACTTTAAGACTATCAGGGACAATTTGAGAAAGTCTTCGACAGGCTTGCGCCCACCCGGGCACGGCCTGACCCGCGAGGTGCTGCCAATTGAGGAAAGATGGTCGGCCCGTCACTTTTCGCTTGACAAAGTTTTTGAAAATGCTATAATAGACAAAGATACAAAAAGAGTTGAGGTTGATTGGTACCATGGTATAGATAATTGGGATAGCTACTGCGAGCTTCTTGGCTCGCCCCAAGGTCGTAGCCTTAGTCGACCATATAAAAAGATTTTAAAATACAATGAACTTAATCCAATTGGAGTTGACAACTCAGGTGATGATTAAGTTTTTACTTGCATCTTCCACAAAAGTATGTTATATTATAGAAGTAATAGATATTCAGGAGCACATCAATGAATCAGACTGATTCTAAAATTAAATTTGTAGGACTACACGCACACTCTGTTGCGGGATCAATCTTTGATGCAATTGGTTACCCGCAAGTGCATATGGATTTTGCATACGAGAATGGCTGCTCAGCTCTCGCGCTAACTGATCACGGCAACATGAATGGCTTGGCCTATCAGGTTCAGCATGCAAAAAACATGATGTCGGCTGGCAAAGAGTTTAAGCCTATCTTTGGGGTTGAGGCATATTTTATTCCCTCGATTAAAGAATGGCATGCGGAATACGAAAAGGTTATGGAGGACAAAAAGGCTGCAAGAGCGGCCGGGAAGTCTAGTCAATCCGGTGCCACGGTTGAGGATGAGGATGCCAGCAAGAAGGCCATCAAAAGTATTCTGAACCGGCGCCGCCACCTTGTGCTCTTAGCCCAAAACCAAAAGGGTCTTAACAACTTATTTAACCTCATATCGGAAAGTTATAAATCAGAAAACTTCTATCGATATCCTAGGGTTGATTACGAGCTTTTGTCCAAATATTCTGAAGGTGTCATCGCCCTATCTGCCTGTCTTGGCGGAGTATATGCCGGAAACTATTGGGAAAACGGACTGTATGATGACGAGGGCAACAGAACTGGATATGATCGAACCAGCGTCCTTGCCGATATGCGAGAGACATCCCGCAGAATGAAGGAGATTTTTAACGATAGGTGGTACGCCGAGCTACAGTGGAACAACATTAAGGAGCAGCATGATCTAAATAGCTGCATAATTGAGGTTGCGAGAGAGTATGACATCAAACTTGTGTCTACTGCTGATAGCCATTACCCTAACCCACAAGCTTGGAAAGATCGCGAGCTTTACAAGAGACTGGGTTGGTTAGGCAAAGGCCGGCCATCTTGGGCCGAAGAAGAGAGCGAGTTGCCGCCCGGCGTTGACGAAATTGGATATGAGCTTTACCCCAAGAACGGCGATCAGATGTGGGAGAGCTATAAGAAGTACTCATCAGCCATCGACATCGAATATGACGATGCCGAGGTCTTATCCAGCATCAAGGAAAGCCACCACATCGCCTTCGAACGCATTGAGGCCTTTCTACCCGACAATACAGTTAGACTTCCCGACTTCGTAGTTCCCGCAGGAATGACCGCCACTCAGGCGATAGTGAAGCTGAGCGTCGATGGTTTGAATAACATGGGGCTTTCTGAACATTCTGGATATCTGGACCGACTCAGAAGCGAACTGAAGGTGATCGACGATAGAGGGTTTAGCAAATATTTCTTAACAATGAAGGCAATTGCAGATCGCGCGGTCTCCAACATGTTGACCGGCCCGGGCCGTGGATCCGCTGCCGGCTCTCTCGTCGCGTACGCACTCGGAATAACCCAGATTGATCCGATCAAATATGGATTGTTGTTTTCTAGGTTTCTTCGGGCAGACGCGTCGGATTATCCAGACATCGACTATGACGTAGCTGAGCCGATGGAGCTAAAGGAGTTGCTTATTGGCGAGTGGGGCGACGATACCGTAGTACCCATCTCTAATTGGAACACACTAAAGTTACGCTCGCTCATCAAGGACATATCAAAATTCTATGGCATACCGTTTACTGAAGTCAATCAGGTTACGGGAAAGATGCTTTTTGAGGCAACACCGGCAGCAAAAAAGAAGCACGGTATCAAAGCTGGCGTATATGTCCCGACGTTTGAAGAGGTCATGGAATTTAGCCCAACCCTGCAGTCGTTTTTGAGGACATACCCACACGTTGCCAATCATATTGAGGTGCTGCACGGTCAGGTCCGCTCATGCTCTCGCCACGCCGGCGGGGTAGTGGTTGGTGAAAACCTTGATCGTCATATGCCGCTAATTAATTCGGGCGGCGTTAGGCAGACCCCGTGGTCCGAGGGGCAAAATGTTCGACATCTAGAACCCATGGGCTTTATTAAATTTGATATTCTTGGCTTGGCTTCACTACGCATGATCGACGGTGCTATCCGGCACATTTTGAGTCGGCACCATGGCATCGAGGAGCCAACATACTCAGATGTTAGAGAATATTATGACAAACACCTGCATCCCGACGTCATTGATTTCGATGATCAGGCTGTGTATAAGAGCGTGTTCCACGCCGGCATGTGGGCCGGCATATTCCAGTTCACAGAAAAAGGGGCGCAGGAGTTTTGTAAGAGGGCTAAGCCCACAAGCATCATTGACTTATCTGCGATCACTTCAATATATAGGCCCGGCCCGTTGAGCGCCGACGTAGATGAACAGTATGTGGAAGCCAAGGAAGGCCCGCAGTATATTAAGTATATGCACCCCATAGTTCGCGAAGTGACCGAAGACACGTACGGCTTCCTTATCTTCCAAGAACAAATTGCTATCTTGGCTCATCGTCTAGGTAAGAACGTTTCGCTCGATGAGGGCAACAAGCTTAGAAAGCTGTTGACCAAGAAAGGGACGGGTAAAGGTGCTCAAGAAAAGCGAAAGATCTACGACAAGTTTATTGCCGGCTGCGTCGATAAGAGCATCAACAAGACTGACGCACAAAACCTGTGGAATACCTTTGAATATTTCTCTGGCTATGGGTTCAACAAGTCGCACGCAGTCTCATATTCTGTCTTGAGCTACCAGTGCGCATGGCTTTGCCACCACTATACTCCAGAGTGGTTAGCTGCGTTCCTTGACAAAGAGCCGGAACGTCGAAAGGAAAGGGCAATCAACACGGCTAAGGGGATGGGGTATCAGATACGCTCTTTAGATATCAACACTTCCGGGAACGTGTGGGAGATTAGCAAAGATGGTAAAACCCTGATTCAGCCGCTGACTTCTATCAAGGGCTTGGGTGCAACTGCGATTGAGCAGATCGTAAATAATAGACCTTTTCACGCAATTGAGGATTTCCTGTTCAACGAGGGCATAACATATAGTAAACTAAACAAAAAGGCCCTTGATGTGTTGGTACGCAGCGGCACCCTTGATACTCTCGTCGACGAAAGGTTTACAGGCTTGAAACATTTTTGGTCAGCTATCGCAGTTGACCGCCCACGCAAGCTCAAGAATCTCGATGCGAATATTGAGCTTTACACGCCAGAAGGCGACTTTTCCGAAGAAGAAAAGATTGAGTATCTGGTCGATCTCACGGGCTTGTTTCCTTTGGACTTATGCATCAGTGAACGTACGCGTGAGAAGCTGCAGGAGCGATACATCCCGCCAATTTCGGAATTTGATTCAGAGCTTCAAGTGGCTTGGTTTATACCTAGAAAAATTGTACCTCGCAAAACAAAGAACGGCAAGGACTATTGGATCGTGGAAGTCATCGACGATTCGAGTACGACAGTTAGTATTAGGTGCTGGGGCGTACGCCCAGATAGAGACATCGTTCACATTAATCGCCCCTATATGGCGAGGCTCGACTATGATCCGCAGTGGGGATTCTCTACTAGATCATTAAGGTATAATTTCAAACTATTGGGATAACAAAGGAGAACAAATGGACACAAACAATAAACAAAACAAAGCGTGGAAGCAAGTTAAAATTCTTGAAACATACGCCGCAGCCATGGCCTTTGCGGAATCATATCGACAGGGCTCTGGGTACGATGAGCAGCTGCTTGTTAAGATCCGTCGCTGTGGCCCGGGAGGCTCACGATTCAAAATTAAGGTATGGCACCCTGACTACGTGAAGCCAAAAAACAATAAGAAGAAGAAGAAATAATGTTATTAGAATATTATAGAGTAAGAGGTAGCGCCACACCCCCAACAAGGGCAAACCCGAGCGATGCTGGCCTGGACGTATACTTTAGTCCAGAAGATCCATCCGAGATGATGGCTACGATTAAACCCGGGCAAAGCATGGTTCTCCCAACCGGCCTCAAGTTTGGTGTACCGCACGGGTATATGCTGGAGGTAAAGAATCGTTCGGGCGTTGCTGCAAAGCGCGGGCTGTTGGTAGGAGCGTGTGTCATCGACTCCGGCTATGATGGCGAGGTGTTTATTAACCTTCATAACGTCGGCGCCGAAGAGCAACACATCCTGCCCGGAACTAAGATCGCACAGGTGGTAATGGTGCCTGTCGTACATTTCAGGGCCGTTGAGACCACCCAAGACAATTTATATAATTGGTATCCAATCACAATCAGCGATAGAGGTGATGGGGCCCTTGGAAGCACGGGCGAATAATGCCTGCGGCTGTTAATGGGATAAAAGAGTGCACTGGTTGCAAGCAATCAATGCCAACATCAGAGTACTGCAAGGACAGGGCTACCCGTGATGGCTATAGCTATAAGTGCAAGGCTTGCAACAGCAAAAAGTATAAGAAATATTATTACAAGAACATAGAATATCATCGAGAGCGAGTAAAAGAGTGGAACCGTAAAAACAAAGAACATGTGAGTGAGTACAACAAGCAGTACAGGGAACAGAACAAAGAGTATATTGCAGAACTTCATGCACGAAATTGGCGAAACGCGCCCGCAGCTGTATATCGCATCTTTAACAAGACCACTGGAAGGTCTTATATTGGCCAAACAACAGGCCTTACTTCAAGAATTACAGATCATAAGCGCGAATTGGCCAAGAACGAACACAAAAACATTGAACTTCAACAAGAATACAACAAACACGGCCCTGACGCCATAGTGTACGAGATTATACAAGAGTATCCCTGCGACACGTCTTCAACTATTCTACGCGCTCACGAACAAAGGCTAATTCACGAATACATTTACAACGGCAAACCACTTTATAACCAAGCCGGCACTTTCACCGCTTTTAAAAGCAACAAGAAGTGTATAGAGTGTTTAGAAACTAAAGATGTTTCAAGTTATAACAAAAGCAGCAGAAACCCTGATGGTTTAGAATATCTCTGTAGATCTTGCTACTCTACTAAACGAAAGGCGCGCCGCGCCAAAAAAAGGAAAAAAGCATAATGAACAAAGCAACACAACAAGTATTATTCTCTAGCAAAACTGGAGAGTGGTCGACCCCGCAAGATTTTTTTGATAAGCTCAACTGGCGTTTTGGCCCGTTTGACCTTGATCCCTGCGCCACCGTACACAACACCAAATGTGCTAATTTCTATACGGAAGCTGAAGATGGGCTGTCAAAAGATTGGTCAGGACATAAAGTATTTGTTAACCCTCCTTATGGAAAAGGTATTGACAAATGGATCGAGAAAGCGTATAATGAATCTATGAATGAATCAACCAGAGTGGTGATGCTGATCCCGGCACGAACTGATACCAAGTACTGGCACAAGTATGTGATGAAAGCGAAAGAGATTCATTTTATTAAAGGTAGGTTAAAGTTTGGTCACAGCACTAATTCTGCTCCATTTCCTTCGGCGGTTGTCGTGTTTGAGGGCGCCGGCCCCATCTGGGGCGCCCCCGTCGCCTGCTCCATGGAGAGATCGTGAATCGTAAGCAGCGTAGAGCAGTAGCAAAACTTGAGCGCAAGCAGGGCAACAAAGATATGGCCGAAAAGATAGCGCTATTTGATAAGTTGCCCGATAAGTGTCTGGCATGCCAAGGCTCCTTTGACAAGACTGACAAAGAAATGGTATCTAGTTGGAACGTTGTTGTGCGAAAGAGCGAAGGTACTGTTAATTTATATTGTCCGGATTGCTGGACCGGCGCCCAAAAAATTATTGAGAACACCATTAAAGAACTAAAGGAGAGGGCTGAGAAATGAAGAATGGATTAAGCTGCGACGATGTGCTGCTGGTGCCACAACATTCAACAATTATAAGCAGGAGCGAGATCGACATAGGCAACAATATAGGAGATGCGAAGCTCCGGATACCAGTCATCGCTAGTCCCATGGATACGATCACTGGCCCAGCCATGCTCAAAGCTCTAGATGAGGTTGGGTGCATAGGCATCCTGCATCGATACAACACTCCTGCTGATCAGGCTAGTACGGCACTATCGGTTCTTGAGGCCAGACCTAACTGTAATATGGGACTAGCCGTCGGCGTTACTGGCGATTATATGATGCGCATTAAGTTGGCGGCCAAAATGGGCATTAAGCTTATTTGTGTTGACATTGCTCATGGTCACCACGTTTTAATGGAAGCCGCCCTTAAGGGTATTAGAGATGCGTATGGCGACAGCTTTCACATCATGGCTGGTAACGTTGCGACCCTACAGGGTTTCAATGATTTGGCCGACTGGGGTGCCGACTCCGTACGTGTTGGAATTGGAGGAGGGTCCATCTGTTCAACCCGTATTCAAACGGGACACGGTGTATCTACCCTACAATCGGTAATGGATTGTTCGCAGACAGATAGGGATGCAAAGCTAATTGCCGATGGGGGGATTAAAAACAGTGGCGACATTGTTAAGATTCTGGCAGCCGGCGCAGATTTTGCAATGGTTGGCTCTCTTTTGGCTGGCACAACTGAAACTCCCGGTGGGATTATTTACGATAAGGAGCGAAACACGTTCAAGGCTTATCGAGGAATGGCTAGCAAGGAGGCTCAAATTGAATGGCGGGGCTCTACGTCATCTATTGAGGGTATATCATCAATGGTACCACACAAGGGCCCTGTTGCAATGGTCATCGAGGGCATCGAGACTGGAATTCGCAGCGGGTTTTCATATTCCGGATCCCGCAATATTGGGGAGTTGCATGCAAAGGCTAAGTTTATTGGCCAAACTCCGTCAGGCGCAATAGAGAGCAGCACGCACATCATGCGTCGAGGGGGTGTGTAGTGCCAAGCGAACAAAAGGTCGTGTTTATGACCGAGGAGAAGTTGAAGGCCGAGTTTAAAATAAAGCTTCACAGAGATGACATGTCGCAAGTACAGTTCTTCAATGGTGTGATCGCGGCTTATTTAAATGAGCACGAAGATTTTTTAAACTGGTTTTCTCAATATAGAGCAGAGAGCAATAGTCACCGAAGCCGCGGCAAGCGGCACCTGTTAGAAAAGGAGGAACAATTGGCAAGGGCAAATATTTCGAAATTTGGCTTAGATGAGAATGATATTGAGAGTATATTTGATTTAATTGAGCAATCACGCTTGGAGCCATAATGTCTGAAAACAAGCAAACACAAGAGACGTGCCAAGCTGCCTGTATTCGTTTAGACACTTCGTGCCCAGTTAAAGGCTGCAGAATGTGGGTTGAATATGAGGAAGATTTAAATTGCACACTAATTACTGTAGATAAACACGGTTCATTAACATTACGCGAAGTGGCCGAAAGAGAAAAACTCTCCTTTGTCCGCATACAGCAGATTGAAAAATCGGCTTTAAAGAAACTACAAAAAAAGATTATTAACATTTTTGATTGATTTACGGCCCTTTAAGTTTTAAAGGACTATTTATTTCAGCAAGTCATCACTTACTAGGAGATTTACTCGATGAGCAAAAAAACACTTTTATCCGAATCCCAAATTCGCCGCTTCATGACGCTAGCGAATCAGCAGCCGCTCGCTGCTGGGTATATTGGACGCGGCCAAGCAGCCGGCATAATTAGCGAGCAGGAAGAGGATATGATGGGAGCCCCTGAGGGGTTTGAAGACGAAGGCGCCGACCCCGTCGGCCCAGATATGGGCGCCGACATGGGTATGGCAGGCGATTCCGCCGCTGACGAGGCTACTGTAGAGGAGCTTGTCGGCGAGATCGCGAAAACCATTACACAAGTCACTGGAGTTGTTGTAACAGCTGAAAGTGACGAAGATGTGGAAGGCGACCTAGGCGGCCCCGAAGAAGTAGGAGATGAGCTAGAAGTACCTATGGCCGACGCCGGCCCAGAAGCTGGGCTAGATGACGAGCCAATGTTGGAAACTCGGAGATGGGTGAGAGCGCAGCTACAACGACTTCTTTCTGAACAGGGAATGCCCCCTGGCCCCGGCGGACCCCCGCCCGGAGCAGGCGGACCCCCTATGGGCGCACCCCCTATGGGCGCAGGCCCAGGACCGTTGCCTCCCGGCCCTCCCGGTGCAGGCGGTGGCCTACCACCAATTCCCCCCGAGGCTATGGGTCCCTTGATGGCTCTAGTACGTGCACTTTCCGGCGGAGCCGGCGGACCCCCGCCCCCGGGCCCAATGGCTGAGGGTACGCACATGCCTTCCGGTGCCAACGAAAATGAGCTTATTGGTCAGGGAACAAATTCTAACCGAGACTTTGAGAAGGATGACAATCGTCAGTCTAGCGCAGGTCAACACCACATGGGCGGAGGCGCAGCTAAAGCTTCCCGCACACATATGGGTGGCGCCTCAGCGGGCTTGCCGCTTCAAGAGGGCATCACCGATGACCTATTAGAGCGCGTAACACGCCGTGTCGCTGCAAAACTTCTTAACAGAAAGCGCTAATAGTGCTACATTAAGACTGTAGCATAATTTAAAAAGAGGTTAGTATGACAAGTGCCATATGGTTCTTGGTTGGGTTTATAGTGTCCGATATAATTGGTAGGGTAGCATCGCTATCCAGATCTTATTTAATCTTTAAGCAGGCCGAACTTGATTGTTTGATGCTTATTGGCTCAGCCGCGGAAGATTATTCCTATATGAAAGAGTTGAATAAGCAGTCATTGGAGACTGCCTTGTCTTCCGACAGGCGAAATGAGATTATTATTCAGGCCAACCTAGCAGAACACTCGTTCAGCACGTGGAAGAGGGCGGCAATTAAAAACGTCGTCTCCAACTACCCAGTTAGGTTCAAAAGAACGCTTAAGTACCATGATTGGCAGACAGCCATGCGCTATTTAACAGAACAACTAAAAATTAATTATACCAAAAACGACTAATGGAGCAGTAATGCAATTGCATGCAAGTGGTGATATTGAAGAGGGTGACGAAGAGATCGGCGATGTCGGTGAGGCAATTACAAATATTGCACCAGATTTACGGACAATTGGCCTGTGTGGCGAGATTGATGAGGAAAAGGTAGCAGAGCTAGTCGCAGCTTTTCTGTTGCTAAGAAATTCTGGTATCACCCAAGGGCTCGATACTGCGATCAACGATCCTATTGAATTTGTTATCTCAACC
>Ga0098040_1000804_pt1 | contig 14118 bp, 31 predicted proteins | sample 7_EtaG_FD_75065 | JGI IMG/M metagenome (GOLD analysis project Ga0098040, IMG submission 75065) | Marine viral communities from the Subarctic Pacific Ocean - 7_ETSP_OMZ_AT15161 metaG | ecosystem: Environmental > Aquatic > Marine > Oceanic | place: Pacific Ocean | collected 2015-01-08
AATTTTGCATCGACTACTTCATTTCGTAGGGCACAATGTCCTGCACCAACCAATGAGAAAAGGAAAAGATAAAATGAGCGACAAGACTGCAATTTTTGAGAATGATAACACTGAGTCTCCTCTCCAGGTGATTCGTCAGACTATGAGCGTTTCGCTGTCCGATGACGGCGCGGCCCAGGTTTCTTTTGCCACTAACCGTGGTAAGGGTTCCGGTGCCCAGGTTCTTGCTGTCGATGACTTTGCCGAGGTTGTGAGTACTCTTCAGGGTTACTCTGATGCTGGTATCGAAGAGCGTGAGGAAGAGCAGCTTTCTCCTGCTGATACGATTCGTCGTACCATCCGTATTGAGGATGGTGTGGTCAGCTTCCGTACCCGTTCGGGTAAGGGCGCGAAGCCTGCAAAGATTCCTGCGAGTCAGTTCGCGGAAGTCTGCGAGCTTCTGTCCGGTACTCTGTCTGCGGTGGAGGCTGCTGGTCAGTCTCTTTCTCCGGCTGATGAAACTGCTGATGAAGCAGCTGAAGAGCCTGCTATGGACGGAGATCACTCCGACTATGAGGACATGGGTGACGACGAGTAATTAATACTCTGAAACGAAAAGCCCACCCGGTTTAACCGCCGGGTGGGCACTCGTTTAATCTATATGTCAAATTTTTGCACGAAGTTAGAGGAGACTGCTCTTCGATTAAGGTGCCGTCACCCACTCCCTTGTAGAGCCGGTCCTGCGGCGGCCAGAGGTCGAAGTAGCCGTTTGTCTGGGGGGTTTTCAAGATCTGTTGATCCTGCATCAAATAGCCCACCCTCCATGAGAAGATCTCCAAGAATTTCTTTCTGCTCTGGCGTTAATTGAGCCAACTCTTGCATGAATGATGCCGGAAGTTCAGATGTGCTTCCCTGCATTTGCTCCATCTCTTCTTTAGATAGTTTACTTTCTTCATATGAAGCTGCCAGTTGAGCATACTCTGGAGAATCAGGATCATGGAGCGGTACCTTTTCTCCCTGTTCGTTCTGAGTAAACCATGAAGAAGGATGGGTTGGGCCAACAGTCGCCACCTTCAACAAAGCATCAATAACATCCGCCTCTTTTACAAGGCCTCTGCTATCTAGTTCGCTGGCTATTTTAATTAATTCTACAATCATTATAGTCTCACGATATTAATTAAAATAATTAATAGAACCTTAAAGCTCTCGATAAAACTCTCTATAGAATAAAATTTCTTTAATTAATCTTTTAAAATTACTGATAGAAATCTTTTTCATCAATCGACTTCTTTACCAAGAGTTAACTTAACTAATTGAGCTGCATTTTGCTTCAAAGTTCTAAGACCCTTTCTGGCCCTGGTTCCTGCCGCAGCATTACCAGCAGCATTCTTTGAAACATCAGTTTCTAAACTTGCAACCAACTCTTTAATCTCTTCCCATTTACTTTCTACTGTAGCCATAACTACCTCCTTAGTTTTTTATTATACTATATGTCAAACTTTTGCCCAAGGGCTACCTGTGGCCCCAGTAAGATTGCAAAGCCTGATTCGGCTCAATAATCCTTACTGTAGTTTGATCATGCCAACATTGACATTCTTCATCATACTCTGGACCAGAGATTTTCTTAATTAAAATTCCATCATCCCTTACTCCCAAAGAGAAATAGTGAGTAGAGTTGAATCCAACCTCAAACCATTCCACGGCATCGCCGCTCAAAGGATCCTTATAAGAATAAGGCTCTGTTGAATCAGGAGAACAGGAGATAAGCCACTCCTTAATGTTGTCGGGACAAAGATTTAAAGCCGCCGCTGTGGCGGCTTTTCTTTCTGCCTTATACTCACGATCTCGCTGCTTTGCTTCAATCTCATCTCTGTCGAAATGCCAATCAGGCTTTGGCACAAGGTCATCAATCATTGTCATCTTCCTGTTCTTCCGTAAAGGTTTCAATATTTTCTACAGTTGTGTAAAAGCCTTCCTCGTCATCAATCTGATAACTCATAGAAACAGCTTTAGATTGATTATGATATCTAACGGCATAATCAATATGCCCCCACTCTGGGAGGTTGGTTATAAAATTATGACCACTGTAAAACCTTTCGCCCCAGGGGACGCCACCACGTTCAATTACAAACATTATTCCATAACCTCCGCGTCGTAAACTTTGATCCATTGTTTTTGCTTTTGCGAAAAAGCAAGCGATTGACGAGAAATATGATTAATTAATTCTTCCCGCTTCTGTGCCTGCGAGCGTCGGATAGGCTCTTCCATCATTAATTCAAAACGAGCCTTGGCTACGCCATAATCCTTTCCGCTTGACCACCCCATAACATTTCCTGCCAAGTATGCCAAAATTCCAACACAACTAATGACAATTAATTCTACAATCATTATCTGGCCCTCCGATAATTATTAAAACAATATCCTGCAAAAACTGTGCATAACAATGCAAATCCCCAGCTATGTGTAGAAAATGCTTGCCATGCGAATAGTGTATTAAGAATTGCGCAAAACAAACTAAATCTTCGAGAACTTAAAAAACTCATAGTATCTTCCTATATGTATGGCACGCCCGATAGGATTCGAACCTATGACCCTCGGCTTAGAAGGCCGATGCTCTATCCAACTGAGCTACGGGCGCTCAATTAAAATTGATGCTCGCCTTCATCTGAATCAACAATTACTCCGCCGTCTTTTAAGGCGATGATTAAAGTAAGCATAGTATTTTCAATAAAGGTAAGTCTTTCATCAAACGAAGTAACCTGTTCAACCATTAATCTGCATTGGTTCGTAAGCCTCTGCACTTGCTCTTCCCACAAATCTCTAGTATCCATTATTCTGACTCTATATCTTTTGGTGCTGTTAACATAATAACACCCAGAAGGTCTAAAATGTCATCCAGCATGGCTATTTTTTCTTTCACGCCTTCTTGGTCGCTAGAAAACTCTAAGTCCCTTATGAAAGATAGCAACGCATTATATTGCGCTTCAACTTCTGCGGAATCTTTGAAAACCTTAAGTTGGCTCTTCAAGGATTCTATCGTCAGAACTATCTCCATCAGCCTCTTCTATAATCTTTTGAAGTTGACCCATCAGAGCTTCTCCCCAAGCATCTTCTGTTTCTTGGGATGCCTGATAGTCTTCACTATAATACTCATCTTCTGGAATATAACCTGCATGACGTATAACTTCTCCATCTGGAGGTGACAAATAGGTATCACATTCCATGTGCAAGTGTGCGGTCCAACGGTCCTTGGGCAGCGTCATACTCCCAGAGAGAGGAACCAGCTCTCGGCATCCTTCCTCTTTTACAAAGAAGAATTCATCTTCTTGCAAGCCAACACTATCTGCGCCATGCAAGTCCTTGCGCCAACTCGGCTCATAATAAACCTGATGAATCTTGCCGGGAAAAGCCGTAGGTCCATCATAAAAATATGATGCAACAGTCGGCATAGCCTCCCACCACTCTTTCAGTTCTTCGGCAGACATTTCGGGAATCCAAACCCAATGTCTATATCCATATTCTTCTTCAAGAAGGACGACAATTTCTTCGGCCAAGCTCATTCCACACCTCAGTTTTATTTCTTGATAACTGATGATAAAACAGTATTAAATTTTTCTTTAAAATCATTATTAAGTTTGATCTTAAGAAGATTATCAATTTTCCTGCCCGCCTTTTCCAACAAGGCTGCTGGCATCTGCACGCCCACACATGCGTTACAAGGGTCTGCCTCGCCGCATATCTCACAGGCTCCGTGGCCTGGATATATCTCTGTTGTTTTCATTACCTTTCCTTATTAACTATCAATTCTAATGCGTGCGCGCACAGGTTTTCTGTCATCATCCTGCACGGTACTCGTTATCCTTTCCATGCTGCTGGCAATAGAAAAGAGGGGAAAACTTAAAGCCATTACCCCAAGGCAGGCTACTATATAAAATAGAAATTCCATGTTAAACTCCATAGTGTTTATTCATAATCCCTGACGGCTATTCCGACAGGAAACCTTGGACGACCATCGTCCGTTAACTCTTGATACCTGACTGTCAAGTATTTTCCAATATAATCATCTAAATTTTTATAGATTACTGCGCGTTCTTCATGACTTCCGCGTGGACGCACACTAAATTCAAGTCCATTGGAGGTGATGCAGCGATACACAACAAGGCCAGCCTCTCTGCCAGACCCGTCCTCTCCGCCAATAATCTTAAACTCATCATCAACAAATCTCTTTACCTTCTGCAAATCATATGAACGATGCTTGTACTTGTACGCACTCGCTTGGTTGCGCACCATCATGCCCTCGTAGCCTTGCTGAACAAACATGCTTTCATACATATCAAACTCTGCTTGGTCAACAACATCATATGTTGATATGATTTTAATATTCTTTCCAATGATGGTCCACCCCTGACAATAATGTGGAAACATTGTTGAGCCAACTCCTTTTTGCGGCAACCTACACTCAAATACGAGAGAAGGGTGTGGGGAATCGTAGATATGATATTCAAGCAAATCTGTATCATCCCTCTTCTTCTTGACGGCAGCAATGATTCTTTGGAACGTCCACCCATGCACGTACAACTCTCCATCCGTGCATTGCCCGTTCGCGAGCATGGCACAAAGCTGTGCTTTAATCTTGTCTGGTATATCAATAATCTTTCCCTTGCGGGACCACATGGTTACAACACCATCGTCTTTGCGTGCAAGCATACGCACTCCATCCAGCTTAGGCTGAACGAGACAGGGAAAACTAATCTTCGCGCTATGCTTATCATATCTGTGCGCGAGCATAGGCAGGAACAATCCTTCTGAAGTAGTAGGAATCTTATCTTTATCCTCTACGTATCCTGAATCCTTTTTACGGCTATGTGCAGATTGAGCTTCAGAACATGCCTGTTCGTAGACAGTGGTTTCGTTTGCTCTACCGAGATTCTTACCCTCTCCAACATAGCGTTGGTCAAGTTGCTTCTTGCCGTCCTCATAGCCGTGTTCAGTTTCGATGTAACAGGAACCGTCACCCATTTTGAGAACCGAGATATTCCACTCTTTAATCTTTCCACTGGTAGACTTTCCATATAGTGTAGGTAGATTCATAATATTTTCCTTACAGGCATCCGTCTTTGCGTGCGGTTTCGTATAGATAATTTGCCGAGGTCGCAAGGAAGTCCTCTTGCTTGTGCCACCTATCTCGTTCTCTTTCCCAAACAGGTTGAGAAACCTTGCCTTGTTTGTAATCTTGAACAGTCAGGCTAAAATCTTTGGCGGAGACATCTCTGAGATTTTGAACATTCAGAATATCCTCAAGTACGGGTGTGCATCTTGCCTCAAGCTGTTCTTGAGTTTCCTGACTGGAACACCCCAAACAAAGAAATAACAATGGTATATACTTTAACATTATGCTTCCGCCATGTCTGCAAAGGATAGCGCAACTTCGCTCATGTATACGTCCGTACCTTCTTTAGAGATTTGAACAAGAGGCTCTCCATCAACCATCCTGATATCAACAAAGCCCTTTTTGTATAAACTCAATAGAGTTTTATCAAAGGCCACCTCGTCTAATGGTCCATTTTTAATCTTGTTTTCCATATATTCAATAACATCTTTACTCATCTTCATCCTCCTCACAGTATTCTTCTGTGTTTTCAAAAGTTAGACAACCCTCTTCCCAAACAGCTTCTCCCCGAAAGCCCATACCCGGTTCATCATATTGCAAATGAAAGGCAAGGCTGGGCCAATCTTCTGCCACCTTCTCAAAAAACTCCATAGGTGGCCCCCATGCGGTAGTGAAACTATACTGCAAATCGTTATCTTCGGAAACATCTAAAGAACTATCGCAGCCTCCCCATTTGCAACCCCAATGTGTTCCTTCCCATTTGTATCCACCATACGGGCGTGTCTGACCAACAAGCTCTCCAAGTTCAACAGCTCTTGTGTCATCATAAGGAAAACACCTAAAGTCTTCCGGCACAGGGTAAAGAGCGTGAAACGAAAGGTCTGCAACATCTCCCGGCGCAGGAGGGGAAGATACCATAGATTTCAATCTAATGTCATCATGCAAAGGCCAGTTCTCACTACTGTGAGGAGAAAAGCTATTGTACGACTGTGTTGGTCCTCGCGCTTTTACGCGGAACCTTTTGATATCCTTCTCTGGACCTGTAATGTTCAATGAGTTCATGCACCAGTTAGGCATTTTATTCCCCGTCCGTTAGGTTGTTTCCAATTTCTTTAGCTTTGTCCACAGTTGATTCAATAGCCGAATCAACCGAAGCCTTTACGCTTGCAAGGCTTTTTGGATTATTCGATGCCCAATATAGCAAACCATATAATCCGACACATACTAATGCGATTCTAAATAACTTTCTCATAAGCTCTCCTATTCAAGTTCTTGAAGTTTCTCTTCAAACAATGCACAGCTATTATCGCATGGTCCAAGCTGCACACCTTCTTTACACGCATACGTGGACGCTTCAAGTCCTTCTGACATGATAAACCCACCATGCTCGCAGTCCATACAAATTTGTGAAGAAGGCCAAGTATTTATTGTAAGACAATCTCCGTCATCCCAAATGTCATCTTGTGCAAAAACTTGACAACTCTCGTGCTTATCCCTCAACTCTTGTATTAGTTCAAGCCTTCTTCTCATCGCATCATAATGATTGCTTGTGGGAGAAAGTCCTTCATCAATATCTTTTAACATGCCAGCAACATGATGTGATAACATCGTGTATTGCCATTCAAGGTCTAATTTATAAATGTCTTTCATTACCACAACCTACCATTGTTATAATCTGCGCCACAGTCCTTACAGTAAACATCTTCATAGTTGCCGCCACAATTCTTATGTGGGCAGCAATCTACGTGCATAAGATAAATGCCTCCGCTAACAGCTCTGTCGCGGGTATACTCTTCTGTCTCAAAGACATTATCGAAACATACACCGCAAGTACCGATAGCAAGATTAGTTTCAGCTTTCATTCCATGCTCTCCATGCTTCAAGTTGCGGGTCATCATCTTCTCCCCAACGCTGATTCAATCCCTGTTCAAGAAACAAACCTTCTTGGTCCAATGCCCAAGCAATAGCCGCTTCCGAAGTTAGAATGTTACTATCATCAAGAAAATCAAGAATATCTTTATCATCCCAACATTCATCCACAGACGTACACGTACCTCTGCCTACTTTTGGATGACTACGAATTGCATCTACTCTGTGCATCTACTCCCCCTCTTTCCATCGGTCAGTCTTTGAAAAAATCATTGTTGCTTCTTTCGCGTCCTCACGCGCAAGTGCATCCTTTGAACGCTTACTACCAGAAAGAGCCTTATCCTTGTGATACATGGTTCTCCGAGAAGTGTTTACATCCTTTTGAGAAGCATAACGAAGGCGAGTAATCTCTCCACCATCTGATAGGTACTGCTCAACCATAGTGTTTAGTTCATCGTTAGAAATTCTTTTAGTATCGTCTGACATTGTATTCTCCAATGTGTAATGTAAAATGTAATCACCGGGGTTGAAAGGTCAACCCCGGCGAAGATGATTAGAAGATTGAAATGGAAGGTCCGTTGCTTTTCTTTGCAGTCCTAACAGACCTTTTCTTTTCGGGCTTTTCAGTTACAAAGTCTGACCTTGAACAGCCTCCTGCCATAGCAGCCCCTTGAAGCTCGGGCCAAAGTGCCCTTGGAGCAATAGTGTTTGCCCCAGGATAAAGGCCGCCATTACCGGATACTCCAATCCAATAGTTGCCTTTCTTTGACTTACAGTAACGGTATTTGTTTCCGTCAAAAATAGCCTCAATCATAATAAACCTCCGGTTTACCCCACGTTGAATCAAGGGGGTTCACAATGAGGTATCCGATGCAAAAATCATGCCAAATAATATTTGAGGACAGTTTGTGGTATATGTTAAACTTTTGCCCGAGTAATATTTGATTTCTGTTTTATCATCGACTACTTTGTATCACAAGGGGTTGAGCCCTTGACCCGCCACCGGGAAGGTGGAGAGCAGCCTCGCTGGTGTCGGGGCAATAATAAATGGAGTTGTAATGAACATTTTTGGAAATGACAACGAGAGTCCCGCCGCCATTCTTCGTCAGACGATGAGCGTCAGTCTTACTGATGACGGTATTCCGGTGGTTTCTTTCGCCACTAACCGTGGCAAGGGTAGCGGTTCGCAGGTGATTCCGGTTGCCGAGTTTTCCGAGTACGTTTCGACGTTGGAAGACATTTTGGAGTCCGGTATCCCCGAGGATGCTGATGAGGATTTGTCGGCAGGAGAGATGGTGCGTCGTACCATTCGTCAGGATGACGGTGTTATCTCCTTCCGCGTGCGTGGAGGAAAGGGTGCAAAGCCCGCCAAGGTCAGCACTGATAACTTCGCAGAAGTTGTCGAGCTTCTTCGGTCCACGGTCGATGCGGTTGAAGGAGCCTGTGAGTCGCTGACAGAGTAGCGTACACACGCATGCACAATGTACGCACAATGCATGCGTGTGCGCGAAGTCCCCTCCGCGCAGGGTAGCGTCGTTAATAGCGGCGCTACCCACTCTTTTAACCTATATGTCAAACTTTTGCCCAGAGGGCAATGGTTAGCCAGTCAAAAGATTGATAAAGATATAATAATGAAAGATACTTACTGCGAAGTAGGCAACAAGTAAAATTCCAATACCCAATTGAGATAATCTATTGTAAAGAAATTTATTTAATAAATAAATACTTGGCAAAGATAAAGTTAACTTTGTTATAACAAAGTTAAGTAATGACTTTTCAATCGGGCCGGATAAAACCGGGTTAAGCTCTGGAATATCATAACACGCAAACCACACGATAGTCGCAATTAAATCAAACAACACCAGCATTAAAAGTAATTTAGTATGCCGTTGTTTAAAAAAACTTACATATCGTGCATTAGGTGTCATATCATATATTACTACTGTTAATTATCTATTTATTCAAACAAATCCCAGATTTCATAAGTCAAACATACGCCGGCAATAATCCACAGTGATGCCAAGATGCCGGGGCCAGCAATAACCAATAGTGAGTCCATCTGATTCTCCTTTGTCGGGGCAGTCCTCGCCCTCTATCACTATGTAGTCGGTGTAAATTTCTTGACAAAAAACTTGTAATTACTTTACAAATCAATTTGTAAAACTTTTGCCCAGAACTGGACATTAAAAATCGAATTCTGTTTTATCATCGGCTATTTCAGAGTGAAGGAAAAACGAAGGCAATGCAAAGAGGCAACCAGAATGGCCGTCACGAATCATATCTGATATCCAGTTAGTGTTAGAATAGATATATTCAAAGAGCGGGCTGTCAAGCGGTTACTTTACCGAAAGCGGCGCTACTGTTTAGTCCTTGAGTACCGGGGAAACTCGGTACTCATTTATCTTTATTGTAAAGTTTTTGCCCAAAGGCAAAACCCCGAAGGTACCTAGTACCTTCGGGGTTGAGTTTAATGCCATTGGCATGACCCGCTCACGGGTGAATTATCGGCATGTTTCTGTTTCCAACCGCTTGACCCGTTGCAACGGCGCGGCATCTTGTTTCTGTTTTCATATGAATAATATCGGACCCTGCATATTGGGTGAGCATATAATGAAAGGGGTGAGCATTAGCACGTGTGCCCACTTACCTGTGACCACCAAACATATTTATATATGTATGATGTACGCACACGGGTGAGTAACACCCTGCACAGGCTTTCTCCCTGTTCTTGTCCTTTGGAGACGCTGAACAGCAAGCAATACTTCTGACCGACATTCTGTGCTCAAGTTGGTAAGCTGTACACTTCCCCCGCTTGTTACACGTTATCATTCAACCTCATGGTAAGGTATCCTAATAACCCCTTTCGGGACGACAAAATCGTTGCCGACTTTGCCAGAGAGACTTCTGCCTTCAGAAGTTAAATTCTATCAGATTTCTCCGATTTACCATGACTCTTTAGTCAGTGCCCTTATCCCGTTTCCACGATGAACCTACAAGTCCGCAGATACCCTCGGCTGCACTTCCACAGTAGTATGTGGACTCATGCCTTAGATTACTGAATGATATTCAAGGCCACTACACCTCTTAACTCATTCCCCCTCACAGCCAAGCGGCAGGTCCATATGAATGGCACCCTTCTTGGGCGGGGTTCTCTCTATCTCCGAAGAGTGCAGGAGCCGGTAACTCCACCTGCATTTAAAGACCCAAGAACGGGGGTCAGTTTAAATTTTCAAAGAACTTTCGCTCTGTCATAACATAGTTGATGTTAAAACAGAATCCAAAAATTTTCGGGGAAAAGATTTACATTTATGTAAAAGTTTTGCCCCGATGAATTTATCATACGCGTCTGCGCAGATAAACTCAAAGGGAATTTTAGAGGTTTTTCCAACTCCAAGGTTCGCCGTCCAGCTTTCGCTGAAGTCGAATTCTGAAGCCCAAAGCCTTATGCCCCGTCAACGGAGTCAATAACTCAATGGCATACTTGACCTCGTCCTCGGTTGCTTTTCGCAAAAGAGCATCGCGGGCAAAGCCATAAACGAATTTCCGGTGTTCTGGATTGTCAGGCATGTGTGTGTCCTCAAGTTAGGTGGCGAGGGCAGCGGGCGGAAAATCCACCCGCCGCCTTTGTCTTACTCTTCGTCGGGAGAGCCGCCGGCAAGCTGACCGCCCGCGTTCTCTACAGCCTCAAGAGTGCTGCGGAGAAGTCCCACGACCTCTGCAAATTCACCGACTGGCATCTTGGCTGGCTTGGCACCCTTACCGGAACGAACCCGGAAGGAAATCACACCTTCGTCAGACTTGATAGTTCGGCGCACCGTTTCAGCGGCAGAAAGCAACTCTTGCTCGGCAGTCTCGGGGATGCCATTATCAACGTAGCTTTCCAATGTTTCAACGTAATCCCGATATTCCTCAACAGGAAGAATCTGGGCACCTGAACCCTTGCCGCGATTCGTGGCAAAGCTGACGACCGCTTGGCCGTCGTCGTCCAGAGAAACAGCCATTGTCTGGCGAATCGTCTGGGCCGGAGACTCATTGTGCTCCGATGCAAAAATGTTAGTTTTGTCGCTCATTTATTCTACTCCATGCGGCATTTTTGGTTGATAGCTATATTGCTCGCCGCTACTGCGATATAGCCGATGCTAAAATGAAAATCGAAAATCTCTATCTCTTTCTCTTTCTTCTCTCTCTGCTACAAAGTAGTTGATGTTAAAATCAAATTGAAAAATTGCCGAATGTCAATCTTTTGCCCAGTGCGTTTTTGAATTCTGTTTTATCATCAGATACATAGAAACATAAGGAGTAAAGCAATATGTTCATCACAAAAACTTCAATGATTTCTGGCAGAACCAATACTCTTTGGGTTGAGGGCTTGACCCAGGATATGCTAAAGGCATGGGAAAACGGAGCCTTGATTCAAGACGCCTTGGCAGGAATTCCGCAGGAATTGCGAGAATTCGTAATGACTGGTGTCTCCCCTGACGAATGGAATAGAACATTCCCGGAAGAGGAAGAAGAGGAGGAGGAGTGGGATGAGGATGAGGTTTCTCCAGAAGATAAGGTAGCTGCTGCAAAAAGACTCGTAGAATGGCTCGAAGACGATAAGAACTTTCAGAACTAGTAAAAGTTTTGCCCAGCGTAGGTTTGCTTCCTGATAAGGAAATATACCGAGAGGGCTGAAAATTTCAACTTTATTTTAGCATCAAATACATTTAGACAGGAGAAAAGAAATGGGACTTGACCAATATGGATTTGCCAGAAAAGGCGAAGAGCAACTTGACATTGCCTACTGGAGGAAGCATTCAGACCTTGAAGGTTGGATGGCAAACCTCTATGAAGAGAGGGGCGGGGCGGGAGAATTCAACTGTGTCGAGCTACGACTTTTTGAGGATGACCTCTGGTTGTTGGAGCAGCAGTATCAGAATCTTGAGAGCGCGATAGGCTTCTTTTGGGGAGCCTCGGAAGAGGAAGACGATGCGACGACCAGAGCATTTATTGAAGATGCTAAATCATTAATGGCCGATGGATACGAAATCATTTACACCTCATGGTGGTAGGAGAATAAAATGGCAAGAGGAATCAACAGGGGCCATCAACGGCGAAGCGAAATTGCAGAACGAGTAAAAGTTCTCGCAGAGGAAAGGGCCACGCGCACACCTGCGCAACAACTGGCCTTGCTGGATAAGCGGTTGGGCAAGGACACAGGCGCACGCAAGGAGCGGGCCAAGTTGACCGCCGAAATAGAATCTAAAAAGTAAATCTTTTGCCCGGAGCCAGAATGAACATCGAGGTTTGTGTCGTGGATGTGGACGCGGCTTCTTATAGTCAGCAGGCTTTGTGTGCTGCCGATGCACAATTCCCCGGCGGAGCGTGGAGGGCCTTTGATCATCAGGAGGGCAAGCCCGATGCGAGTCATCTGCCGGCAGAAAGCACAATTGTGCGTACGCATAGAATTTCGCTCGCTTATGGTCTGCGGAGATGGGCCTATTGCTACTGGCGGGAGGTAGATTAAAATTAAAGTTCAGGCCCAGGAATAATTTAATTTACTTTATTCAATATGTAAAGTTTTTGCACAAGTGCTTATGAATACATAATAATAATGAATATCATAAATAACGCAATAGAAGAAAAAGCACCAGTTGCAATTATTACATTACACCATCTGATGAATCTATGTATACTCATTTTCCTGCATCCTAATTTCAGCCAACGGCAGCCACCCGCTCCATGATTCTTTTTCACCTGGCTGTCCCCACCGAGATAAAGATACATTCTCTTCAAGCGAACGTACGCGTATCCATTTTGCACCACGAGTACAGAACGACGGCACGGTAGGCTCCTGCAAGATGATAAATCCCGAGCTCCCATGCTCATGGATTTTATTCCTTGTACGTTGTGATACCTTCTTCCGATCTTGAATCGGAAAGATATTTATATGGTCGCCTATTTGAAATTCCATCAATCACTCGAATCTGTGCTCATTATATTACCACATTCTGCACATTCGTACACATGCCAGCACATTCCGTGATGTTGAAATCCACGGGTGCCACACTCTTGCCTGCTCAACTCATTATACTTATGGTCACAACCGAATTTGAAATATAGAACTTTCTTATTCCAGTAGTCCTGACTCATTGCAATTCCTGTTCCATCATGAAAATGAAACAACTTTGCTGCGGTCATAGGCTCATGAATCATGGTTCCATTATACATTTGCCTATATTCAATGTGCGTGGGCGAATACATGAAGAAATCACTTTGAGCAAATTCCTCCGAAGTAATTTCGCGCCAGCCCTCTGGAAAATCGTTTGGATGGATTGAGCCAGTAATTTCTGGACAATCTGCCTTATCCGCGTATACAAGTTTCATCATGCCGGACCACCTTCCGAGCGTCCCTCGATAGGTTGCTGCTCCATCTGAATATCTCCAGAGCAGAGTCCAATGCAAACCTCCAGCATATTCATCCCGAGAGATTCTGTATCAACCGGGATGCCCCAATTGCATTCCCGGTCTGGAATCCTCTCAACGAAAATGCCGCTATACTCAACATTTCCCAAGATGGTAAATGTCGACTCATGGTACTTTGGCACCGTAACGGTAACTCGCTCGCCGGATTCGTCTTCCTTATCATAAGTAAGGCCGATTCGGGTCATTTGAAGTCTTGACTTTTTGAAGCCGAGCCTTTTCATGCGGCCAAAAAACTGCCGCCGTGTCAATGGTTTACCTGGGAGTGTTAGCATTTTTCTTTTCCTTTCGTTCAAATTCACGCTCAAATTCACGCTCAAATTCACGCTTGCGACGTTCTTTAATTTGAGCAAGCAGATGCTCCTGCCTGCTCCGGTCTGGCGTGTATACTACTCTAATTCCCCACATTTCCTGCCTCCATGCTTACATACGAATGTAAGTGATGATAAAATGAAAATCAAAAATATATGTCAATTTATTGCCCGGAGGGCGGCTGTAAGGAAGGCCATATTCATCGCCTAATCCTTTTTCGATGTTGAAGCCAAGAAATTCCTTCTTCATCGCAAATATACCTATATGTAGTCTTGGTATAAACCTGTCCAACCTTTATCTTTCCATCAACATGGTTGCGCCTGCAAGTATGTGTTGATGAGCAAACGAATCGTACCCAGTTGCCATCTTCCCATTCATATCCA
>Ga0098040_1000805_pt1 | contig 14112 bp, 18 predicted proteins | sample 7_EtaG_FD_75065 | JGI IMG/M metagenome (GOLD analysis project Ga0098040, IMG submission 75065) | Marine viral communities from the Subarctic Pacific Ocean - 7_ETSP_OMZ_AT15161 metaG | ecosystem: Environmental > Aquatic > Marine > Oceanic | place: Pacific Ocean | collected 2015-01-08
GATATGGGAGCACTGGAGAAAATATCTGCACAGAAGAAACTCCAACCTCTCCCATTTCCCTCTATGGAAAAACCAAGCAGCAGACCGAAGAGCTTCTCCTTAACAATTACGATAACGCTATCGTCTTTCGGTTAGCGACCGTCTTCGGATGGTCCTACAGGCCTAGGATGGACCTCCTAGTGAATAATCTCACCATGACAGCTTATCAAAACAAGAGTTTAGAAGTTTTTGATGGGCACTTTCGCCGTAATTATATTCATGTCAAAGATGTTGCCGAGGGCTTTGCCTTTGCCGTTCAGAATAGAGATCGCATGAAAGGAAACGTTTATAATCTAGGGAATGACTCCATAAACATGACTAAAGAAAGTCTTGCCCACATCATTTGTGATGTCACGGGGGCTTCATATGTGCCGGTCTCACACAGAACTGACCCGGACAAAAGGGACTATATTGTCAGCAGCGAGAAGCTGTATGATCTTGGATACAAACCCAAAATAGATTTAAGAAAAGGCATCAAAGAGATCTTACAGTTTTGCGCCTTCGACCCTGCCAAGGGAGAGCCCCAGCTTAATAATTACTGATGATTATATCTAAAACGCCATTTAGGATCTCTCTATTTGGAGGTTCTACCGACTATCCCTCCTACTATAAGAAGCACGGATCTTTAATCCTAGGCTTCGCTATGGATAAGTATTGCTACATTACGCTTCGCCAAACCCCTAAAATTTTTAACTACAAGACTCTGGTTAGCTACTCCAAACTGGAAAAGGTCTCCAAAAACTCAGATGTAGAGCATAACGGCGTCCGAGGGGTGCTAGAATATCTTAAGGTCAGACAGGGGGTTGAGATCCACCACTTGTGCGACCTCCCCTCGCAAACAGGCATAGGTTCCTCTTCATCCTTTATAGTCGGGCTTCTAAATGCAGCTTCCCAGCTAAAGAAAAAGACCTGTGATGTTCACTGCTTGGCCGAAACTGCTATTGAGGTGGAAAGAGTTCTGCTTGGTGAGCCGGGAGGCATACAGGATCAGATATGGGCGGCCTATGGAGGAGTCAACTCGATACATATAAACAAGGATGGTTCCTTTGAGGTAAAACCGTTGCCCTTAAGCCATCGATTCAAACACGATCTTCTCGACAGGTGTGCGTTAATATACACGGGTAAAAAAAGAAAGTCGTTTGATATCGCAAAAGCTCATGACAGCAGGAAGGGCGACTCTGCTAAAAAGTCTATTCACAATATAGCAAATGCTGCCTATGAGGCGTTTCACCAAGAAGATATAGAGCTGCTAGGGAGGCTTCTTGACCAAAGCTGGGAGCAAAAAAAGAAAATATCTCCGCTCATATCTTCCGACCATGTCGAGTCTATGTACTCAGACCTACAGAAAAACGGCATGATTGGGGGAAAGCTTCTTGGAACGGGAGGTTCGGGGTTTATTTTCTGCATTTTAAAGGAAGGTAAAAAGGACTCCTTTGTTAAGAAATTCGCCAAGGACCATGTGTCCTTCGATTTTGACGAAAAAGGTACACAAATTATCAACTAGACCCCGGTTGGTGTATGAAGTAATGGAATTTTATCCTCCTTACAGTATAGAACACGCGGAGAAGACTAATGCCTTTACAAAAATGTGTGGTTGACGGCACGAAGGGGTGGCAGTGGGGCAGTGAAGGCAAATGCTACACTGGCAAAGACGCCAAGAAGCAGGCCGTCAAGCAGGGCATCGCCATTGAAGGGCCCGAAAAGTTTTCGGAAAAAGCATGTGTGGAAGGAATTGAGCTTTCCGATGAAGAGATCGCAGCTGTCGCGGATTGGATGTACGATGAAGGCTATTCTTCAAGCGCCATTGTAGCCACGTCTGCGCTCCTATTTTCTTACTGGGCCAAGCCCGATAAAAAGAAGAAGAAGAAGGATGACAAGAAGGATGACAAGAAGGACGGCGTAGAGGCTGACGACAAAAGCCGACGCGAGAATCTAGAGCGAGACGAGTACAAACAAGACAAGAAAGAGCTTGACAGTGAAACTCTTCGAGAAAGACTAAAGCATCACAAGGACGCTATCAAAAACATTGAGCGAGAGATTAAGAGCTTGGAGAAGGACAAAAGGGAAGACAAGCGAGACGTTAGAGAAGACTCGAAGAGTGCAAAGATGACCCGGAAGGCAATAAATGACCTCCCCGACTCCGACTTTGCCTACATCTCACCGGGCGGAAAGAAGGATGCTAGCGGCAAAACAGAGCCTAGAAGCTTACGCCACCTTCCTATTCAAGACGCCGCCCATGTTAGAAATGCCTTGGCGAGACTTTCTCAGACGGACATCCCAGCAGCGGCTAAGGCGACTGCTCTAAAGAAGATTAGGGCCCGCGCGAAGAAATTCGGTATAGATACTGCCGATTCTTCGGAAGCCATCTACGCGGGTTGCAGAACCACTTCAATGGTTATGGATCGTGACGGCTATGGACATTTTCACACGTTCAAACCGGGTGATCAATACACATCGAAAGCCCGGACTGGTTTCGGAGACATCATTCTAGGTGGGCATATTCACGAAATTCGTGACGGAAAAGTCCTCAGTGCCGATGGTCATACTCATAAGATTGAGGATGTCGGCCCCGGTCAAGAATGGTTTAATGTATAGTGCAATATAGAGATTTAGCGGAAGACATTCTGGACTACGTTAGATCACAGGAAGGTGAAGGGAATCATACGCCTGAGTGGGAGAGCCTCTCTTCTATAGAGGGAATAATTGAAGATTTCATGCGGAAAGAGGAATACTTCGCATCGGAATAAAGAGTTCTTTACGCATAGGTGGCATTATGAAACATGCGATTCTTTCGGCTTTCCTATTCTTCTTTTTATATTCTCCGGCCTCGGCAAGGCTTTTAACTCTAAACGAAATAGGGGAAGCTTCCTGTCGGGTTAATGCCGATAATTCCAAAGGAAGTGGCACATCAATAGCGCAAGATAAGCAGTTTGTTTATGTGCTAACAAATGCGCACGTAGTGGGCAACAGTCGTCGTACAACGTGTGAGTTCTTTCGCTATGGAAGAAAAACCGCTCCCCTCGCAGGCGAGGTAATATGGAGGGCGTACTCGGAACAGAGGGTTCTGGACTTTGCGATTATTCGAATCCCTAAGTCTCTTTTTGGGAGTATGCCTCCTCGAATTGTTCCCCTTGCGCCCCCTACCCATATAGTCAAGAAAGACGATTACATTGCGTCTGCTGGATGCCCTCAAGGCCGATGGCTACAGCTATGGGAAGGCCATGCGCTTTCTACGGGATCTCAGAGTCGCGTCCTCTTCACACCACCGCCACTAGGAGGGCAGAGCGGATCTGGTGTTTATACTATGATTAAAGGAAACACCCGTCTAGCTGCTGTTCTAACTTGGAGAGTAGATAGCGACAAAGGGGGAGCTATTCACATTGCCAATTTCTGGAGAGCCATAAAAGGCGAAGTGAACGAAAACAACTTTGAGAAGGTCCCCTCCACGTGGAAATTTGCTGGAGAGGCTTCTCCCCCTCAACCTAAAGCAAAAAAGATAGAAGGAAAGACCGTTAGAAAGCGTGCATACTACGCCCTCGCATCTAACGACTACTACTATCTTCAGACATTCAGAGAAGGAATCCAGTGGAAAAGCGTAACAATACCCACTGGAGTTAAGGTAGTCCAGTGGAATGTTCTTCTTGATGTTGAATGTCCTTTTGGAATTTGCCCCCCTTTTATACCTCCTCAAAACCCCAGACCTCCTCCTCACCACCCTAACCCGGACATTCCCTTCCCTGATCCGACCAATCCTGATGGATCACCCGGAGGAGATGGAGAGGGAGAGAACCCCTTTGGGAAAGTTCCCCCTAACTACGTTCCGGACGACACTAAAGCCAAAATAGAGGAGCTAGAAAAAAGAGTCACGGAGCTAGAAAAGGAAAGGGTAGAATTACAGGGAACGATCACCCAGCTTAACAGCGATATCAAATCCAAGCTTGACAAGATACAATCTTTGACCCAAGATTCTGCTGGAAATAAAGATAGAATTGAGGAGCTGCAAGGAGAGGTGTCAAGGCATCTGGCAGACTTGCAAGCTCTCAACGACTCTCTCGCTGACAAGGAAAAAGAGTTGCAAGGAAACCTTTCTACTATAGACGGCCTAGAGAAATCAGCAGCGGCAGGAATAGACGAAGTGAAAACTCAGCGCAATCGACTTGGCTGGCTCAGCGGAGGGATTGGAAGCATCCTACTCTGGGTGTTTTCTCTTTACTGGAAACTAAGAGGAAAAAAGAAAGTGCATGACACATTTAACCTAGGCAAGAAAGAAGTGGTGGCTGAAACGCCGGAGGCTAAAAACGACCCCCCCGTGGCCGCTGTGGCCCCGGCACCGGATATGGGTGCTATTACTGATTTTCTTCAAGACAAAATTGGGGGTATATTAGATGAAAAATTGAACGCAGCCATCGGGGAAGTCAGCCAGAAGGTCGACACTCTAGAACACAAGCTCGCCTTGCGCGAAGAGGCGCCCAAGGAAGCTCCCCCCGCCATCCCCCCACAGGTTCATGTTGTGCTAGATGAGGGCTCCAGAAAAGTCTTGGAAGACCCCCCTCCCGTTCCCGAACAACCTAAAGAGACACACGAAGACTGCGATTGTAATTGTGGGCAAAACATCTTGGATCAGGTTACATCTGATCCTGAATTCCCCGACGCTACTGGTCGCATAAGGCAGTTTATTGATCTAAAGTCAGCAGATGGAGAGTGTGTTACAGAGCTGGCTTTTTATGCACATTTATACAGGGACGCCATATCACTTTTGAGACAAGACAGACTTACTGTTACGCAACGTGGGAAAACCATAAAAGTTAACTATCAAAAGAAGGCAGCGGACGCCATAGACACTTATGTCAGAGATCAGTTTTTGAAAAGAATATCCACCGCTACTATTGAAGGCCACGCACTATACCACGAGGCTATGATCGGTTTTCTCTATAAAGAGGCCGTGAAAAAGTTAAGAAGGGGAGATTTTAACGTATTGGGGTATAAAGAGATGGCTTATTCAATAGAAGAATGGGTAAAAACAGAATTCCTAAAGAGAATGGGATTTCAATTTTAACTAACCGGAGGCACCTACTATGGCCGAATATCAAAACACGTTTCTCGGTGCAAATCTAGAATTCCCTAACCTTGGGGTCCATTTTTTGTTGGCCGAAGTTGTTAAGTTCAGAAAGCAACTCACTGTGCGACAGGAGTTTAGATCTCAGTCTGGGTGGAACGATGGGTTGAATCGATATATGGTGACGGAGCTAGAAAAGCTAGGCGACACCCTTGAAAATATCACCTACAACCCCGACTCCTCTAGCCTAGACGAGCTAGAAGCTCAGGCTGGCGACACATCTAGAACTCTTGAAGAAGACTACAACGAATTCGCGTTGACGCAAGATAATGTCCTGATGCCCGTGGGGGTGAGCAGGACGTTGGCGTGGGACTTGACAGGTGCTGATCTGGACCTTCCACAGTTAACACCTCAGACGTGTCCTAACGACTATGCGCGAACTTTTTGTGCGGCTCTCGACAACTTTTTTGTCGAACTCACCCGGCTCGACAGCCGTCACCAGCCCTACGCCATTACCAAGTACGAGTCAGTCATGATGAGATCCCTCCTTAATGTTCTCTACACGCTGACTCAGCGCAAAGGTGGCGAAATCAATCGTAGCGACATTCCCACGGGAACCCTTCCGTCAGACGAGGGCGTTACGTTTAGGAACGGCAGAGCCTGAGTTGTGTTTTTAAGTTGCAATCAAGCGAGGGGGCGGGATTCCCGCCCTCTCGTTTTTTTTACAGGAGTCACCCATGAGTTACTATATTCACGACGTTGTTAGCTACAGAGTGTGTTCTAAAATAAATAAAAAGGGATCGCAGGAGGTGGCCATAGACCCCGCAACGGCTATCCTGATAGGCAAGATCCTGATCAAGGCCGTCTTGCTCATCAAGAGCTGCAAGGGCTCTAATGCCGAGAGAGAGGACGCTGTACGTAACCCCTCCTTATCCGATCTGTCGGGTCTAAAAAAAATTGTTCGAAAAGAACTAGGCTGGTTTAAGTATTTTTTGTTCGGGGCTAAAATCATCCGAGCCCTGCGAGAGGTGAGCACGGACATGGACAATAACGAGCTAAAAACCTGCGGTTTGTACTCAAACCACCTTTCTGACTCAGAGGAGTACAAAGGCTACGTAGAGCTATAAAATGTGTAATTTAGTATGTAAGGATCTTGCTTGCTAACTAACTAATGCCGAAGACTGGAGCACACATGAAGCGCCGAAAGTTCCTTAGCCTGTGCATGCTTGCGTGTTGTGGGGTTAACTTGGGGAGCGACTCCACAGTGGGCTATAGATGCCCTATTAGGTCTTCCCTTAAGTCTGCTACGGGAGCTTCCCGCTGGGGAAAAACCCACCTCACTTATTATATAGAGGGCAGAGATACAGGGGACATGAGAAGACACGAGTGGGACGGGTGCTTTCTAAAGGCTTTTAAATCTTGGTCTGACGTAACCCCTTTGACTTTTGAAAAAATTTATGATGACAATGCGGATATTTTAATTGACGTTAGTAAAGATAAAGAGGATGGGTTTGGCAAAAGGGGTGATATTTTAGCATGGGCCTACCTCCCGTCCTCTCCAGACTGGGATGGACAGCTTTTAACTAAATTTGATAAATCAGAAGAATGGGTCACGGAGATCGACAACCCCAGACAGGATGTTTTGTTACAAAATGTAGCGGCCCATGAGATTGGCCATCTTCTAGGCCTAGACCATTCACCTTACAAAGAGGCTTTAATGTGGCCTTACTACTCTCCCGAGACCGTAGGGCCACAGTTAATTGATGATATTATAAGAATACAAGATTTATACGGTACATGAGGATCTAAGATGCCTGAAAGTAAATACCTTAAGTGGGAACTCAGGGAGCAAACCACCACCCTTTCTACTAGAGCTACTAGCTGGGAGTTGCAGAGAGAGGAAGTGCCCGTGGGATACATGCTGCCGGGAAATGACTACTTCGTATATGCATGGGCCAACTGTGAGAGTCCGGGGACCAACGACGGAGCAACGAAATGGGCATTTATAGGTGGTGATGACCTTCCCGGCTCTACTCAGGAAAGGTACGATTCCAATAGCTCCGGTATGGCGATCTGCCATGTAGGCGCCGTTACCGCTCCCAATCCGGTGTTACCTATCGGCATATACCGAAAGATGATTGAAGATGGAGGGGAAGTAGAGGTAACGAAAGCCAGCCAGTTTTTCGCGGTGGACGTTACCGATATGGGTGGCGATACAATTCAATTTGACCACGCTAATAACTATAGCAACCGGGTTATCGGGATAGGAGGCACCCTACAGTCTATTACCCCGACCATTTCGGGAGGAGCAAAATGCTTGATTGTAGGGGCGGCAAAAGTCTACGGTGGTGATGCAACTCCGACTAAGCTAGGGCTGTACCACGACGGGAGCCTTGTAAGTAGCGGGTCAAGGTACGCCGTAGACGGGCAGGACAACAATCAGGTTATTCTGGGAGGTGTTTACAACTTCACGCCCGGTGAAAGCTTTTCCATCAGAAATATCGACGACTCAACTTCTGCTACCACCACCTACACCTACCTCATGTGTCTAAACTTAGGCTTAAGCGCGTCAGATTCAGTGACCGGAACTCTTACCAGCTGGACCGACTTGGGCGGAAGCGGTGAGTGGACTCCCACTAGCGCGACGACGGACAGTGGCCCCTCTTTCGTCTTTGCTTTCGCAAGACAAGAGGCAACCGGGGTAGGATACGGCAGACAAGCATCCATCTCTGTAAAGAACAACACAAAGGGTGTTTGGATGAACTTTGCGGATCGTCCCTCTGGGGAGTTCTCGCCACACTACTTCCCCGCCACCGAGGTGGGGGAAGATGTAGGTCAATACTCGACAGCGGCAGTTATAGGAATCGCGAGCGTCGCTTCTCCGATTGCGTCAGGCGATGAAATTCAGGCCTACACAATCTAAAATTTTTCCCCTTCGGAAAAACGTGGAGTATAATAAAGCATGTCGCAAAGGTTTCAAGGAATGTTAATAGGAGAAAAAAATGACATCCACCGAGAAGACAAACTGGAATGCTCTTTTGTCGAGCAAGTGTGCGGTCAAGACTATGAATAGTTTTGCATCTGGTGCCGAAAGCACACGGGGCGTAACCTCAAAGTTTGCCAACACCCAAAAGGCTGGCGAATTCAGAAAGCTCGTCCGAAATCATGGAACTACCTATGCACGAAGTCTTACGCGAAAAGCATTGCGCTATCGCGGTCTTATGAAGTAAGGAGTAAATAACATATGAGTGATCTTAATGAAGTTGTCCTTAGTGGACGCCTAACAAGAGATGCGGAGCTACGCTATACCCCCAACGGGACTGCTGTTACCGACATTATCATTGCGTCCAACCGAATCTGGTCAAAAGATTCTGAAAAGCAGGAAGAAGCAACCTTTGTAGACGTGACCGTGTGGGGGAAACAGGCTGAGTCCCTATCAAAATATATGACCAAGGGTCGTCATGTTATGCTTACAGGAAGACTGAAGCTTAATAAGTGGGAAACCGACGAGGGGGACAAGCGGAGTAAGCTGACAGTTACCGCTGAAAAGGTTAACCTTACCCCCAGTGGAGGAGGAAACAATTCTTCCTCTGACTCCACCGCCTCTTCGTCTTCCAGCAAGAAGGCAAAGAAAAATGCTCCGGTTGAAGAAGAAGTCCCGTTCTAACAGCTCTTCTTAGGAAAGTCTGGAGCTGTGGAAGCCCTCTTCTATAAAAGGGGGCTTCTTTTTTAGGCTCAGGCTATGTGAGGCCGGGGCTCCATGGGAACGGGGATAGGAACTGGCACTGGAACCGGCACCTTTATTTCTTTGATTATAACGGGAACGTGCCGATGGTTTTCCCACAGTATGTAGGCACCTAAACAGACACTCACACCGATAATAAAGCCTAGAAAACAGTTCTTCATGATAGCCCCAATTGGTTTGCTATAAATTAAATACACCTTATTATGCTAGATGTCCTAATTGAGATCGCCATTGCCGCTTTTATAGCCTCGCATGGGCTGGAGGAAGAGTATGAAGAAGAATATGAACTTGATGACTCCCATCAATAGCCTTGGCTATGGTATAGCTGGCTTAAATATCCTCAAGGCGATGGCAAACCAAGTTAATTTATCTTGCTTTCCTATTGGGAATGTAGAAGTCACCCGGCAGGAGGACGCGGATGTTGTAAAAGAAGCAGTAAATCGCCAAATAACCTTCGATAAAGAGGCGCCGTGCCTTAAAATTTGGCATGAGTTTGACATGGCGCAAAGGGTAGGGTCGGGGCCCCTTTTTGCGTTTCCTTTTTTTGAAATAACAAAGTTTGACGACCTAAGAATCAATAATCTTAAGTCAGCGAGCGCAGTTATAGTCGCTTCTCAATGGGCCGCAGAGGTGGTGAGAAACAACCTCGGAGAGCAAACCCCAGTTCACGTTTGTCCCTTGGGTGTTGACCGCTCCTTGTTTAATGAGAAGGGAAACATTCCCACGGAACAATGCATCTTTCTGAACTGCGGGAAATGGGAGGTGCGTAAAGGGCACGACATCCTTCTTAGGGCCTTTACTGCCGCCTTCCCTGCCGAGAAGGACGTGAGACTGCGTATGCTCCCCACAAACCCCTTTCTCAGCCCAAAAGAAAAATCAGAGTGGGAAGTATACTACAAGTCCGACCCCAGAGTGCAGATTGTAGACAGGGTGTCAAGCCATCTGGAGGTCGCAAGCATAATGAAGCAGGCCACCTGCGGCGTCTTTCCAAGTCGAGCAGAGGGGTGGAATTTAGAGTTGCTCGAAATGATGTCTTGTGGAAAGACAGTAATAGCTACTAACTATTCAGCTCACACAGAGTTTTGCAACGAAAAAAATTCTCTTCTAATAGAAATCGATTCTATGGAAACGGCATCCGATGGAAAATGGTTTAGAGGGGACCTAGGAGAATGGGCATCTCTGAAAGAGAACGCTTTTGACTCCTTGGTAGCTCACATGAGGTCTGTTTATTCTACGTGGCAGCAAAACAATCTTGCTGTAAACGATTTTGGCATACAAACGGCTGTTGATTTTTCATGGGAAGCGACTGCTGAAAAAATAAAGGGAGCCATATATGAAGGTTAGTGATGGGATAAAGCTAGATTTTGACGATGTTCTTATGGTGCCCCAAAGAACAAAAACCGCTTCAAGAAAAAATGTAGATGTTTCTCGATTTTTCAAATTTTATCATAGTCTAAGAGTCTGGAAGGGCACGCCAGTTATGGCCGCCAACATGGACACTACAGGTACTTTTGCAATGTCGTCTGTTCTAAAAACTTTTGGCATGATAACATGCCTCCACAAACACTATGAGACTCAGGAAGTCGGCAACTTTTTTGCACAGTACGATGAGGAAGCGGGAAGGGCCACTAATCCAATTGAAAGATGCTGGCTTAGTATGGGCATCAAAGATAAGGACATTCTCAAGCTGAGGGAAGTTGTTAACTATTCTAAGATTTGTCCAAATATTTGCATAGATGCGGCTAACGGCTATACTGATGACTTTGTTAATTTCTGTTCCAAAATACGAACATGGTATCCTACTTCTATTATAATGGCAGGCAATGTTTGCACACCAGAGATGGTGCAAGAGCTAATCCTTCACGGAGGGGTTGATATCGTAAAGATTGGCATCGGCCCCGGCTCTGCCTGTACGACCAGACTTAAGACTGGAGTTGGATATCCACAGTTGTCAGCGATTGAGGAATGTGCCCACGCCGCTCACGGCCTAAAGTCAGACGAAAAAAGAATGGGTCTCATATGCGCGGACGGCGGCTGTAGAACGGCAGGAGATGTGTGCAAGGCATTCGCTGCTAACGCAGACTTTGTAATGCTTGGGGGAATGCTTGCAGGGACGGACGAATGCGAGGGGGAATGGGAAGAGCATCGCGAAATGATTCGCAACAAAGAAGGAGGGCTTACGGTTGGAGAAACTTATTTAAAGAAGGCGCTCCGCTTTCACGGTATGTCCTCTAACGAAGCCCAAAAGAAACATGGTGGTGACTTAAAAACATATCGCACGTCTGAAGGTCGCGTAAAAATAGTTCCATACAAGGGGCCCGCAGACCTTGTTATACAAGATATATTGGGCGGAATCAGATCAGCATGTTCCTACATTGGGGCCACGTCCTTAAAGGATATGGCCAAATGTGCAGAGTTTATCAGGGTGGGTCGAACTCACTTTGACCAATCGACAGCCCCTTTGGGTGTATAATAATGTACCTCCCCTGCTGAGAGACCCGTGATGCTGGAAAAAATCCTGTCTCTGATCAAGAAAAAATTCAGAAAGATTTCTTCTGAGAATGCCTGCGCGGGCACGCACCTTTTAGACGACCCCATAGTCCAATTCACTATGCAGATCGACGACAAAGGAGATTTTGCCATATCGTCAGAATGCTATTCTACGGAACTAGAACACTCAGAGCTTCTTGGGCAGCTTCTCTTTTTGGCGAACAGCGGAGGGCTCTCAGATTACTTTGTAGAAGCTTTGCGACTTGAGTCAGAGTCCGATGAGGAAAAGCTTAAGTTCTGCTCGCTTGCTTTGGAGTACTGGGCACTCCATTTCGACGCCCAGCTGGAGGCCGGGGGCGATTTTTCTAAGGATGCCGTCGACCCAAAAGACGTTTTTAGCTTTTATAAAATGAGACCATAGATCATGAAGCATTATCTTGACATTCTCGACAATACCCTTAGCAATGGAGACTGGAAGGATTCGGACCACGGGAATGTCCTTAGTTATTTTGGAGAGTCTTTTAGGCACGATATGAGTGGCGGATTCCCCCTCGTTACTACCAACGACACCCCTATAGATCTGGCATGGGCAGGTCTAGAAGGTCTCATTCATGGCATAACCTCTGACAAGCTCGGCCCCATAGATGGATACCAGTGGAGGAAATTTAACCAGTCTTGGTCGCCTACTGAGAGCCAAGGTCTCGACACTGGCATAGACCAGCTCGGCAGGATAGTGGAATCTCTCAAAACAAATCCAGAAGACCCGACTCTTCTGTGCACTTCTTGGAATCCAGCACAGCTTGAAAAAATGGAGCTGAAACCCTATCGTATCATGTGGAACGTCAGCGTGCATGGTGAAAAGATCAATCTTGCATGGTATCAAAGAAGCGCGGAGCTTATACGAGGCCTTCCCATCAATATAGCTCTATACGCAACCCTACTCCTGCTGCTTGCCGAGAGCTCGGGACTTCAACCCGGAGCATTGCACGGGACTTTCGCAGACTGCTATATTATAGATGCTCACGTTGACGAGGCTGAAAAACAAGTCAAAAGAAAGCCTCATCCTCTTCCTGTCGTTACAACCGGAATGAAGGGCGACATCTTTAAGTGGTCCCGTACAGACGCCAGCATTTACAACTACAATCCCTACCCACGGCTTGACTTCAGTCCTATTTTAGTGTGAGGTGACATAATGACTATTCCTCCCCCTCCTAGCGGACACGATATTTATTGGGAAAAATGGATGGATGCCTTTGAAGAAGTGCAAGATAACTTCCCGATGAGTCTTCAGGATGAAGAAGAACTCACCTCTGAGCCCTATGATGTGGAGGAAGATCCCCCGGAAACCTCCTCTATGGTTCCAGTTCAAGGGGTAATGACTCCTTATGGGATGCTTCCGATTACAGACGATACTCTTGCTAGTAGAAAATTCAAATTTTGGGTGGGTCACTCAAACTTTAGACTCACCGAAGCCTATTATAACGTTATCGGTCCCACCGAGGGAGTGGAAACCCTTGATATTCTAACACCCTATCGCTTTCGGATAGGTGTGGGCAAGATGTTTGTAGACAGAAATGTTATGGTAACGGTAAGAGATAAAATGATAGCGTATGTGGGCGAGAAAAAGAAGGAGACGATTTCATAATGGTGTACTAAACGGGTAGGAAAGGATTTAAAAGTGTTTGGAATCCAAGGAGAATAGAGCTGCGGATAACGAGGTACTTAACATGGCATTTATTACAAACATTACTACGACTCCTGTGACTAACGTTTACGGCCCCAACGGGTTGCCTCAAGGCGTTGACAATGATCAGGGCAACATTAGGTTTGCTGGAAACATCTCCGAGACTGGAAAGTTTTCCAGCTCTTCTCTTGGCGAAGGCAATCCCGTCACCACCATTTTCTCTGGTGTTGGCCCCGTAGAAGGCGCAGTTCCGGGTGTTTTCAACTCTGGCCTACAAGTCATTGTTAGAGCCCAGACCACTATCGCCGGGCAGTCCAACCTCCTCCTTGAGGGTGGCGCATCCGACACTGCTAACGTGGCCTACACGCCGCTCCAGCTGGACGTTCTTCGAACGTACTACTACAAGTTTGCGGTTCGCAATAACTATTGGAACGAGTTTAGCGGTCAATGGGAGACCTCTGTTCCAAGCAACGCCTCTTCGGGCGCGTGGAATATTGACAACAGTGTCGATAACTCCAGCACTATGCGTGCCTCTGGTGTTGACGTTGCTGCTAATCCTTCCCAGAGCGCTCCGGGTCGTCTCACGTTCTTGGATGGAAGCCCGAATCCAATTAACACGGGTTATCCAGCACGTTATAACTGGTAATTTTCACACGATACCGACACCAAGGAAGGGGTCTTGGAAATCCAAGGCCCCTTTTTCTAACTTCCCCCACAACCTTTAGCGAAAGGCCACTATGGAACCCGACATCCTTTCGATACCCGTGTTGGCGGCGATTGTCGCTATAGTAATTGGACTCGGCAAGGTTATAGAGATTCTTGTTTTAAGATCAATGTCGCGTAAAAGCGTACTCATGGATGAAGAAAGAGACTGGATACAGCACACCTATAAAGTAATATCTCGACAAGATTCGGACGGAACCCCCTTGGTCTATGTTCCAAGAAGCTGGGCTGAAACACAAAAAGAGATGCAACAAATTATGACCCAGATAGTTAACGACCAGAGAAGAATAGCCGACATACTTGATAGAATAGATAAAAAACTGGAAGATAAATCTCAATGACCGTCTTAGTCCCCTTCTCGAAAGCTCTACCTCA
>Ga0098040_1000807_pt1 | contig 14099 bp, 14 predicted proteins | sample 7_EtaG_FD_75065 | JGI IMG/M metagenome (GOLD analysis project Ga0098040, IMG submission 75065) | Marine viral communities from the Subarctic Pacific Ocean - 7_ETSP_OMZ_AT15161 metaG | ecosystem: Environmental > Aquatic > Marine > Oceanic | place: Pacific Ocean | collected 2015-01-08
CATGCGCTGAACGATGCCCAGATTCAAAGCCTGAAAGCCTCGCTGAAGAGCGCCACGGGCCGCGATGTACAGATCAATGCCAATGTTGACGCCTCGCTCCTCGGTGGGCTGGTCGTCAAGGTCGGGAGCCGGATGATCGATTCGTCTCTCAAGACCAAACTCAATTCTCTCAAGCTCGCAATGAAAGAGGCCTCCTGATGGACATTCAGGCTGCAGAAATTTCTGCAATCCTCAAGCAGCAGATCCAGGGTTTCGGCGCGGAAGCGCAGGTATCCGAGATCGGCCAGGTTCTTTCCGTCGGTGACGGTATCGCCCGTGTTTATGGTCTCGACAACGTCCAGGCGGGCGAAATGGTCGAGTTCCCCGGTGGCGTGCGCGGCATGGCGCTGAACCTCGAAGCCGACAATGTCGGTGTCGTTATTTTCGGTAACGACCGTGACATTAAAGAAGGCGACACCGTCAAGCGCACGGGCTCCATCGTGGACGTGCCGGTCGGCAAGGGCCTGCTGGGTCGCGTCGTCGATCCGCTCGGCAACCCCATCGACGGCAAGGGCCCGATCGTTTCGGACGAACGCCGCCGCGTGGACGTGAAAGCGCCCGGCATCATCCCCCGCAAGTCGGTGCATGAGCCGATGCAGACCGGCCTGAAGGCCATCGACGCGCTGATCCCGATCGGCCGTGGCCAGCGCGAGCTCATCATCGGTGACCGCCAGACCGGCAAGACCGCCATCGCGATCGACGCCATCCTCAATCAGAAGCCCCTCAATCAGGGCGACGATGAAGGCTCCAAGCTCTATTGCATCTATGTCGCCATCGGCCAGAAGCGCTCGACGGTTGCTCAGATCGTGAAGACGCTGGAAGAAAACGGCGCTCTTCAGTACACCATCGTTGTTGCCGCCACGGCGTCCGAACCTGCTCCGCTGCAGTTCATCGCGCCCTTCGCCGGTTGCACCATGGGCGAATATTTCCGCGACAACGGTATGCATGGCCTCGTCGTTTATGACGATCTTTCCAAGCAGGCCGTGGCCTATCGCCAGATGTCGCTGCTGCTGCGTCGTCCGCCGGGACGTGAAGCCTATCCGGGTGACGTGTTCTATCTCCATTCCCGTCTGCTCGAACGCGCCGCCAAGCTCAATGACGAAAACGGCAAGGGTTCACTGACCGCTCTGCCGATCATTGAAACCCAGGCGAACGACGTGTCGGCCTATATTCCGACCAACGTGATCTCGATCACCGACGGTCAGATCTTCCTTGAAACGGACCTCTTCTATCAGGGTATCCGTCCGGCGGTGAACGTCGGTCTGTCGGTGAGCCGCGTGGGTTCGTCGGCTCAGATCAAGGCGATGAAGCAGGTTGCCGGCAAGATCAAGGGCGAACTCGCCCAGTATCGCGAAATGGCCGCCTTCGCCCAGTTCGGTTCCGACCTCGACGCCGCGACGCAGCGCCTTCTCAACCGCGGTGCGCGCCTGACGGAACTGCTCAAGCAGGCCCAGTTCTCGCCGCTCAAGGTGGAAGAACAGGTCGTCGTGATCTACGCCGGTGTGAACGGTTATCTCGACAAGCTGCCGGTGTCGGATGTGGGTCGTTTCGAAGACGAATTCCTGCGCTCCGTGCGTTCCAACAATGCCGATATTCTCGATGCGATCCGCACCGAGAAGGCCGTGTCGGACGCCACCGAAGCAAAGCTCAAGGCGGCGGTCGAATCTTTCGCCAAGGCCTTTGCCTGAGTATCACCAGAGCTGAAACAAGCGAGATCAGGTAGCAGCGAATGGCGAGCCTAAAAGACCTAAGAAACCGCATTGCGAGCGTGAAATCGACGCAGAAGATCACCAAAGCCATGCAGATGGTGGCGGCGGCGAAACTGCGTCGTGCTCAGGAAGCGGCGGAAGCGGCCCGGCCCTATGCCGACCGCATGGACTCGGTGATGGCGAACCTCGCCTCCGGCATGGCGGGACGCGCGGGTGCGCCTGCGCTGCTCGCCGGTACGGGTAGCGATCAGGTCCATCTCGTGATCGTGGCGACGGCGGACCGCGGCCTCTGCGGCGGTTTCAACTCGTCGATCTCGCGCCTCGCACGTGAGCATATCTACAAGCTCATCCGCGAAGGCAAGGACGTGAAGATCGTCACCGTGGGCCGCAAGGGGCGCGATGCGCTGAAGCGTCTCTTCGGCGACAAGATCGTGAAGTCCTATGAGTTCACGGGCATTCGCCAGATCGGTTTCGAACAGGCCGAAGATATTTCGAGCTACATTCTCTCGTCTTTCGAAGCGGGCGAGTTCGACGTGGCGACGTTGTTCTTCTCCAAGTTCGTCAATGTCGTGACGCAGATCCCGACCGCTCAGCAGATCATCCCGGCGAGCCTGCCGAGCGTCGATGACGAGCCGCAGGTCGATCTCGGTGGCGCGATCTACGACTATGAACCCGACGAAGCCGAAATTCTGAAAGACCTGTTGCCGCGCAACCTGTCGATCCAGATCTTCAAGGCGCTGCTGGAAAATGTTGCCGGCGAATTCGGCGCCAAGATGTCGGCCATGGACAACGCCACGCGTAATGCCGGCGAGATGATCAAGAAGCTGAACATCACCTACAACCGCTCGCGGCAGGCGATGATCACCAAGGAACTGATCGAAATTATTTCGGGCGCAGAAGCCCTCTAAAGCTGTTCTCCCCGAGATGGGGTCCCTGAGACGGGAAGATTGAAGGAAATGCTATGAGCAAAGCAGTCGGAAAGATCGCCCAGGTTATCGGCGCCGTCGTGGACGTCGAGTTCCCCGAAAATCTGCCCGCCATTCTGAACGCGCTGGAAGTGACCAACAATGGTCAGCGTCTGGTGCTGGAAGTGGCGCAGCATCTGGGTGAAAACACCGTTCGCGCCATCGCGATGGACACGACCGAAGGTCTGACGCGCGGCGACGAAGTGCGCGACACGGGCGCCGCCATCTCGGTGCCGGTCGGCGAAGGCACGCTCGGCCGCATCATTAACGTCATCGGCGAGCCGGTGGACGAAGCGGGCCCGGTGAAGAACGAAGGTTTCCGCGAAATCCATCAGGACGCGCCCGCCTTCGTCGAACAGTCGACGGAAGCTGAAATGCTCGTCACGGGCATCAAGGTCGTGGACCTGCTCGCGCCTTATGCGCGTGGTGGTAAGATCGGCCTGTTCGGCGGCGCCGGCGTGGGCAAGACGGTTCTTATTCAGGAACTCATCAACAACATCGCCAAGGCGCATGGTGGTTACTCGGTCTTCGCCGGTGTGGGCGAACGTACCCGCGAAGGTAACGACCTCTATCACGAAATGATCGAGTCCGGCGTGAACAAGGACCCGCATGAGAACAACGGTGACACCACCGGTTCGAAATGCGCTCTCGTGTTCGGCCAGATGAACGAGCCGCCCGGAGCCCGTGCGCGTGTGGCTCTGACGGGTCTCACCGTTGCCGAACATTTCCGCGACAAGGGCCAGGACGTGCTCTTCTTCGTCGATAACATCTTCCGCTTCACGCAGGCCGGCTCGGAAGTGTCCGCTCTGCTGGGCCGTATTCCTTCGGCCGTGGGCTATCAGCCGACGCTCGCCACCGACATGGGCGCGCTGCAGGAACGCATCACCACGACGACCAAGGGTTCGATCACGTCGGTGCAGGCCATTTACGTGCCTGCCGACGACTTGACCGACCCGGCGCCTGCCGCTTCGTTTGCTCACCTTGACGCCACGACCGTGTTGAACCGTGCGATTTCGGAAAAGGGTATTTATCCCGCCGTGGATCCGCTCGACTCGACCAGCCGTATTCTTGAGCCGCGCGTTGTCGGTCAGGAGCATTACGACACGGCACGTCGCGTGCAGGAAATTCTGCAGCGCTACAAGTCGCTCCAGGACATCATCGCCATTCTCGGCATGGACGAACTGTCGGAAGACGACAAGCTCGTCGTGACGCGTGCTCGTAAGATCGAACGCTTCCTGTCGCAGCCGTTCTTCGTGGCCGAAGTGTTCACAGGTTCGCCGGGCGTGCTCGTCGACATCAAGGACACCATCAAGGGCTTCAAGGGTCTGTGCGATGGCGAATACGACCATCTGCCGGAAGCGGCCTTCTACATGGTCGGCACCATCGAAGATGCGGTCAAGAAGGCCGAACGTCTGGCTGCCGAAGCTGCTTAAAGAAAACCGGGTAAGGGCTCATGGCTGACAAGCTGCATTTCGACCTCGTGTCGCCGGAACGGCTCCTTCTTTCAGAAGGCGTCGACATGGTGACCGTGCCCGGCAAGGAAGGCGACTTTGGCGTTCTGGCCGGTCACGCGCCTGTGATGACGACACTTCGTCCGGGCGTCATCAATGTCGATGACGCGGGCAAGAGCCAGCAGCGCATTTTCGTGCGTGGCGGTTTTGCCGAAGTGACGCCGAAGGGCCTGACGATTCTCGCCGAAAAGGCCATTCCGATGGAAGACCTGGATGCGAGCATGCTCGACCAGGAAATCCAGAATGCGCAGGAAGACGTCAACGACGCCAAGTCGGACGACGCCCGCCAGTCGGCGCAGGAAAAGCTCGACCACCTGAAGCAGTTGCGCGAAGCCCTCTAAGGGGTGAGCCGCCACCGCGAAGGCCGGTAAACGGGACAAAAGAGGCGGCGCCGACATGGCGTCGCCTTTTTTCTTTGCTAGGAAATCCGGGGTCGAAACGCGAGGCATCAGGCCAGGTTTCGGGCACGCGATCTTTTGGCGCGCTGGTGGGGCTTAACGCTCCGGCTGGCATGAAGTAAGATTTGTGACAGTCGGAAATGGCTGTAAATGGCTGACAGGCGAGATGATGAAGCGACATTGGACACTTGAAGATATCCGCTGGGAAGACTTCGATGCTTCGAAGGTCGACGGGGATATCCTGTGCGCGGTGAAGGCCGCCGCCATGGTCGAATATAATGCGCCGGATTATGTGACCTATCTCTGCAATGTCTTTTCAGACCGGCCTGACGTGAAGGCTGTGGTGCAGCAGTGGGGCGATGAAGAAATCCAGCATGGGGCTGCGCTGGCGCGCTGGGCCGAGCTGGCCGACCCCACCTTCAAGTTCGACGAGGCTTTCGCGCGTTTCCGTGCGGGCTATTCCATTCCGATCGACGAAGTGCAGTCGGTGCGCGGTAGCCGGGCGGGCGAACTCGTCGCGCGTTGCGTGGTGGAGAGCGGAACCTCGTCCTATTACACGGCGATCAAGGATGCGACGGACGAGCCGGTGCTGAAGCAGATCGCGGCCAATATCGCGGCGGATGAATTCCGTCACTACAAGCTCTTCTATGAGCAGTTCAAGGATCTCAATGAAGTGCTGCCGTCGAAGCTGACGCGGGCGCGGATCGCCATCGGTCGCGTGTCGGAAGCCGACGACGATGAATTATCCTATGCCTATTATGCGGCCAATACGAAGCCCGATGGCGCGGTTGCCTATGATCGTGCGACTTTCGCCAAGGCTTACGAGAAGCGCGCCTTCTCGCTCTATCGCCGCCAGCACACGGACCGGCTTGTCGGCATGGTGGGCAAGGCGATCGGGTTGAAGCCGCATGGGCTTTTCATGCGCGCGGTGGCTTCATCCGTCTGGGCCTTCTGGCGCTTCCGGACGTGGCGGCTTTCGAGCGCGCCGGTTTAAGACTCAGCTCTGAGGTTTTGCGAGCGGCGCGAAATCATTCGCGATGCGTCGATAGATGTCGCGCTTGAAGGGCACGACGAGATCGACGATCTTATCGAGCGGCACCCATTTCCATTCGCTGAATTCCTGATGCGCGTCGGCGGTGATATCGACATCGCTGTCTTGCCCCAAAAAACGCATGGCGTACCAGCGTTGCTTCTGGCCGCGGAATTTTCCCTTGAGCGCGCGACCGACGAGCTCGGGCGGCAGGTCGTAGGTGAGCCAGTCGTCGATGCAGCCGACGATCTCGACCTTGGAGGGATGGACGCCTGTCTCTTCCTGCAATTCGCGCAGCGCGCCCGCCTCGGGTTCTTCGCCCTTGTCGATGCCGCCTTGCGGCAGCTGCCAGGTGAAGGCCATGGACTCGCCCGTCTCGATGCGGTTGCCCATGAAGACATGGCCGTCGCGATTGATGAGCACGACGCCGGCGCAGGGACGATAGGGAAGCGTTTCGGGGTCGATCAGGACGCCGTCGGGAATTTTCACTTTGGGCTTTTTGGCCATGAGCTCTTCAAGTTCAGTCGTGTAGCGTGGCGCTGACGGGCACCAGCGTGATGCCCTTGGCGGGGAGGGTTTTCGCCCATTCGGCGATAGCGTCAACCGTGACGGGGAAGCCGGAGGCGATGCCGACGGTCGGTTCGTCGCCCTTGGCGCTCTCTTCAAGCGTGGCGAAAGATTTGCTGATGACGTCGCTGGTGCGCACAGGATCGACGCTTTGCGTGCCGAGCGTATAGGGCAGATTGATTTGAGGGGCGATCTCGGAGACGAGGCTGCGGGTCGAGGCGCCATTGTCGACGAAGCTGAGGCCACGCGATTTGAGGGCCGAAAGGATCGGCGAGAGGGCAGCCTGGTTCGTGATGAAGCGCGCGCCCTGATAGTTCATGACGCCGATATAGCCGGTGAAGCGGCTAAGCAACCATTGCAGGCGCGAGACATTTTCAGACGGTGCGAGCGAGGTCAGCAGCGTGTTGGGACCGGGATCGTTCTGCGGATAGCCATAGGGCTCCATCGGCAGTTCGAGGAGCACTTCGTGGCCCGCCTGACGCGCCTTGGCGATCCAGCCCTGCAGATTGTCGCCATAGGGCGCGAAGGAGAGCGTGACTTCCGGCGGCAGGACTTCGATGGCGTGTTTCGTCGCGCTTTCGGAAATGCCGAGGCCCGAGACGACGAGTGCGATGCGGGGCCCATCGGGAATATTGGCGGGCAGCGGGCGGGCGTAGACCTGATAAGCCTTGCGGCCATCCTTGGCGATGATGGGGAGCGGGCCCGTGGCGGTCTTTTCGATGAGGGCGGGATCGGGCACTGCCTTCAGCGGCGCGACAGGTTCCAGCGGTCCGATGGGTTTCAGATTATCCGGCGTGTTGTTCGTGCCGCCGGAGACGGAATCGGCGCCGACGATCTTGATGTCGCCCATGTTGTCGCTGTCGCCTGAATTGTTCGCGCCGTTCAGCTTTTGGGCGGCTTCGAGGAGCGAGAGTTCGGCGGGCGTCAGATGGTCGGCGCTTGTGGCGTCGGAGGGGAGCGGCGTTGCGCCGGGCGTCGCGCTTTTTTCATCGCTGTTGTTGTTGGCCGTTGCCGTGTCGTCGGTGCGCAGGTTTGCAGGGGTTTTCGGCTCGGTGGTATCGGGGGCGATCTTCATAGCAACGACGGGCTTGCCGTCATTGCTGTCGCCGGTGAGGGCAAGCCAGCCTGCTATGCCGCCATAGATCAGAGCTACAGCCGCAGCGCTCAGAAGAAGAATGCTGGGACCGCGTTTTCTGATGCTTTTTCCGACCGGCATTTTGCTCGTCATGATCCTGTTTCGGCGAAGGCGTCGATCGCGAAGCGCGGAGCGCTCCGCGATCAATGCTTTCAGATCAGTTGGCGGCGGCGGTGGTCGCCTGACCGGAGAGGAAGTGGGCGTTCTTCTGGACACCGTTCAGAAGGGCGATGGCATAGAGAAGCTGCTTGTCGTCCTTCTTGTCCGCCGGCACATAGCTGTCGGAACCGGCGACTTCCTTGCCGCCGTCTTCCGGCGCGAGATGGCCGGGGAGTTCCGCTTCGCCGGTGATCAGCGTGCGCTTCTTGATGTTCGGGTCTTCGCCCTGTTCGATCTTGATGTCGGGCTGGATGCCCTTGGCCTGGATCGAATGACCGGACGGCGTGTAGTAGCGCGCCGTGGTCAGGCGGAGCGCGCCATCGGCGCCGAGCGGAATAATGGTCTGGACCGAGCCCTTGCCGAAGGAACGTGTGCCAAGGATCGTCGCGCGGCGATGATCCTGAAGCGCGCCTGCGACGATTTCAGAGGCCGAGGCCGAGCCGCCGTTGACGAGCACGATGACCGGACGGCCATGCGTGAGGTCGCCGCCGCTGGCGTTGTAGCGCTGCGTGTCTTCGGGGTGGCGGCCGCGGGTCGAGACGATTTCACCTTCGTCGATGAAGTCGCTGCCGACCGCAATGGCCTGATCGAGAAGACCGCCGGGATTGTTGCGCAGGTCAAGGATATAGCCCTTGACCTTGGCCGCACCGATCTCGTTCTGCAGCTTGTGGATCGCTTCTTCGAGAAGGTCGCCCGTCTGCTCGTTGAACGAGGTGATGCGGATATAACCGATGTCGCCTTCGCGATGATATTTCACCGACTTGATGGTGATGACGGCGCGCTTGAGCTTGACGTCGAAAGGCTCGTCGCGGCCCTTGCGGACGACGGTCAGCGTGATCGGCGTATCGACCGGCCCACGCATCTTGTCGACGGCGTCCGACAGTGTCAGGCCGAGGATCGGCTTGCCGTCGATATGGGTGATGTAATCATTGGGGCGAAGACCGGCGCGGCTGGCGGGCGTATCGTCGATGGGGGTGACGACCTTGACGACGCCATTTTCCATCGTGACTTCAATGCCGAGGCCGCCGAATTCGCCGCGTGTCTGCACCTGCATGTCGCGGAAGCTCTTGGGATTCATGTAGCTCGAATGCGGATCGAGCGAGGCCAGCATGCCGTTGATGGCGGCTTCGACGGCCTTCTCGCTGTCGACGGGTTCGACATAGTCGGCCCGGACGCGCTCGAAGACGTCGCTGAACAGCGTCAACTGACGATAGGTGTCACTTCCCGAGGCATGAGCGGCCGTGTCGAACCCGTCCGACTGGAAGGCAAACATTGTGAGGGCCGAAACCAGGGTTCCTACGGCGAAACCTGTAAGCACTGACTTTTTCATTTATCCACGGGCCTTTTTGTCACTCATCAATAACCACGGTCGAGGGTCGATCGGGTCGCTGTTCTTGCGAAACTCAATATAGAGGGAGGGTCTTCCATCTGTCGCGGATTTCCGCCCGGAATCGTTAAATTCATCGGAAGATGGTTGATCGTAACCATTTTCCGCCTTGCCCATACGCCCCACAGGCTCACCTGCGAGGACCGTCTGGCCAACCGTGCCGTCGATCTCGGCCATTCCGGCGAGCAGCACGTAATATCCTTCACCGACCGATAGTATCAAAAGTTGCCCATAACGTCTAAACGGCCCAGCAAAGGCGATTTTGCCATCAAAGGGGGCAACGACCTGGGCGCCGGGCAGGGTGCCGATGGTCATGCCCTCGGTTTTTCCGCCTGCGCCATTGGGCTGACCGAAGCCAGAGAGCAACATGCCCGTGGCGGGCAGGCGGATCAGACCTTTTGCTTCAGAAAAATGGCGTGATGAAGGCAGGGCGGGGCTGGTGCGAGGCGGGGTCAGCATGGCCAGTTCCGCGCCTTTGCCGGTGCTGGGCGTATTGTCGGCTGTGGCGACGGGCGCCGGGACGGGTTTGGGCGCCATGGAGGGCGGTTCGGGCCTCGATTGGGGCAGGCGGTTCTGGGCCTGGCTTTCAAGTCGGGAGATCAGGTCGGTGAGGTTGGTCGCTTCCTGCGAGAGTTTGGTGGCGCGCTGCTCCTCCCTGGAGGCGGCGACCGTCAGCTTCTTCTGCTGGGCGATCTTGCGGGCCAGAAGTTTTTCCAGATCGGCGCGTTCGCGCTCCAGCGAGGCCTGGGCCTGCGAAAGCGTGGTGCGTTCGGCGAGGATGCTCTGGCGGAGCTCCATGAGTTTCTGCAGGCGGACTTTGAGGTCTTCGGCCTGGGCCTTGAGTTCCGGCACTGCCTCGCCCATGAGGATGGCGCTGCGAATGGCGCCGAGCGCATCGTCGGGTTTGACAGCGAGTGCTGGCGGCGGATTGCGATCAAGGCGGGCGAGTGCGCCAAGCAATGTTGCGATATGGGCGCGGCGCTTTTTCAATTGGGCGAGCAGATCGGCTTCGGCGGTGTTGAGATCATCGAGGCGGCGTTCTGAGGCGGAGACTTCCGCTTCGCGCGCCTGGACCTTGGCGGCGGTGTCGATGAGTTTGGCGCGCGTTTCGGCGACGTCGGCGGCGGCGGCCTTTGACTTTTCTTCCAGCGCCTTCTTGCGCTCGAGGCTCGAGTCCATCTGCTGCTTCAGGGCTTCGAGCTTGGAAGGGTCGGTGACCTCCGCCCTCGCGACCGTCGAGACAAGCGCGGTCGACAGGGCAAGCGTCAAGGCGAGCGTCGGGGCCAGCGCGATGGGTCGTTTGCGCTTGTCAGGCTGGAACACTGTCGGGCCGTTCGCGACTATTCGTTTCGGGTTCGGCAAGGAGCGATGATCCGGTCATGCTTTCAGGACGCTCAAGCCCCATGAGGTCGAGCAATGTGGGGGCAACGTCGGCGAGCGTACCATAGCGCAGGCGCTCGCGTGCATTTTGCGGACGAACGGGCGAGACAAGCGTGAAGGGCATGTCGGATGCGGTCGGCCCGCGCCAGGGCGTGCCTGTTTCGGGGTCCATCATTCTTTCGCCGCGACCGAAGGCGCTCGTAACAACCATTGTGCCACCGCGCTTTTCGACCTGTGCGGCAATCTTGCCGAGATATTTGTCGATGGCCTCGGCTGCCTCGATGGTGGCGCGCATATTGCCGGTGCGCCCGAGCAGCGCGACATTGGTGAAGTTCACCATCAGGAAATCATGATCGCCCTTCTTGATGGCGTTCATGGCCTCGATCGTGAGATCGGCGGCGGAAAGCTCAGGCTTTCTTTCCATTTTGACGAGCGGCGGGGTCTCGGCAAGCGCCAGCGTTTCACCGCGATAAAGTCGCGTGGCGCCCCCGCGCCAGAAATTGGAAAGATTTTTTTCTGCGACTGTTTCCGTCAGCAGAAATTGCGTGAGGCCTGCCTGCGAGAGCGTTTCGGCAAATGTCGTGGGTGGTGTCAACGCAGGAAAGAGCGGCTCGATTTCTTCAAGGCCCTCGCCGTCGAGGGCGACGAGCGAATGGGCGGCGGAGAGGAAGCTTCCCATTTCGCTGGCAAGCAAGGCCTGCATGAGCGAGGCGCCGAGATCGGGACGCAGGTTGACGAGAAGGACGGCATCGTCGCGTCGGAGGCCGCGATAGTTCTGGGCGATGGCGGGGGTGACGCGATCATCGTCGAGCTTCCTGCCGTAGCATTGATCGACGTGGACGGAGAGATATTCCGTACGCGTTGTATTGGCGTCGACGATGGCGTTGAGGACCGATTTGAGGCTGGCGGCGTCCGCCGTTTCGTCGAAGGCGAGGCCGCGTCCGGCGACGCTGACGAACTGCGCGTTTTCCGCGCCTGCGATATCGTCGAGAAATTCGGTGATATAGGCGACGCCGCTTTGGGGGGCGACATCGATGCCATCGGTTATGCCGTGGATGAAGACCTTGACGCCTTCATGGCTCAGGAGCGCGGCGAGAACGGCAAGATGGTTCTGGTGACCGGCCATGCCGCCCGGCGAGATGAGGCCGATGAGATGGACCGCGCCGCCGAGCGGTCGCACGCGCTGGATCATCTTGCGAAGGACGGGATTGGCGGCGAGGCCGTGGGATCCTTCGTCCTTGAGGGCATGATTGATGCGGATGATATCCTGCTCGACGGGGCGGCCAGCGCCCATGGTCATATAACCGGCCTGCTGGTTGTTCGGGCGGCCTGCGGGCATGCCGACATCGGGACCGGCGGCTGTGAGGACCGTGTGGGGATAGGTGCCTGCGAGACGGTCGTAGACGGGCGTGCGCGCATGGGCGAGGGCGTTTGCCTCCCGCTCCGCGCTGATGCCCCACCCGTCCAGCGAGACGAGGACAAGGGGGCGGACGCCGATTTTACCGTTCATTTTTTTGAGACAGTCCCAGCTTCATGTGTCTCGTGCGAACCACCGAAACACTTGTCGTTGAAAATTAATCGAAGGCGTGAATCGTGTCCATGTTTGGACCGGTCATGCAGGCCATTTTCACGCCATAAATATTGAATAATTCCTGCCGCTTTGGAGCTATGCCGGGAAATTTTACGTATCCGGGGTGAAAGCGCGCTTACACCCTGTGATAGGGGTGACCTGCGAGAATGCTGACAGCGCGGTAAATCTGTTCCGACAGCATGACGCGTACGAGCATATGCGGCCAGGTCATGGGGCTGAAGGCGAGAAGGTGATCGGCGCGTTCGCGAAACGCCGGGTTTAGCCCGTCGGCACCGCCGATGACGAAGGCGAGATTGGATACGCCGCTGTCTCGCCATTGGCCGAGACGCGCGGCGAAAGCTTCGCTGCCTTCCATGCGGCCGCGCTCGTCCAGCGCAACGATGCGGGCGCCTGCGGGAATGGCATTTTCGAGAAGCGCGGCTTCGGCGGCTTTGAGTTTTGCGCCTTCGAGGCGGCGCTTTTCCTCGACCTCGATGATCGAGAGGCCGGTGATGCCGAGGCCGCGACCGGCGGCTTCGGTGCGTTTTACATAATCGTCGATGAGGGTCTTTTCGGGGCCCGCCCGCAGTCGCCCCACGGCGCAGATTTCAATGCGCATGGGGCGGACCTTTTACAGAACGGCTTGATCTTCGGGGATGTCGGCGGCCCACATCTTCTCGAGGCGGTAGAACTCGCGGACTTCAGGGCGGAAGACATGGATGACGATGTCGCCAGCGTCGATCAGCACCCAGTCGCCCTGGTTCATGCCCTCGACGCGGGCATTGCCGAAGCCCTCTTCCTTGAGGCGGCGCATGAGATGGTCGGATACGGCGCCGACATGGCGGCCCGAGCGACCGGAGGCCACGACCATATAGTCGGCCATGGGCGTCTTGTTGCTGAGGTCGATGGAGACGATGTCTTCGGCCTTGTCGTCCTCAAGGCTCTTGAGAATGGTCTTGAGCATCGCCTTGATGTGTTTGCGGTCGGCGGCCTGCTTGACGGCCTCGGCCTTCTGGCGCGCGGCGATGGCAGCGGCCTTCGGGTCAGCTTTGGGGGTCGCCTTCTTCGCCGCGGGCTTTGCCTTTGGTTTGGCGGCGGCCTTCGGCTTTGCGCCGGTCGCCGGCTTTGCAGCGGTCTTTGGCTTTGCCGGGGCTTTCGATTTTGCCGCAGGTTTTTTCGCTGTGGTCGCTTTGGGCTTGGTTGCCTTTTTGGCCGGAGCTGCGGCTTTGCTCGCAGGTTTCTTCGCGGCGGGCTTCGCAGCGGATTTGGTGGCGGTTTTGGCTTTGGGCGCGGCCTTGGTTGCGGGTTTCTTTGCAACCTTGGCGGTTTTGGGTTCCGGGCTCAGAAATAGGCTCCTTCAAGAATGTCGGACAAATGTTGCTCTGGGCAATGTCCTCTGTGAATCAGAATAGGGCGCGAGGGCAGTAACATCAATGCGCGTGCTGGCTGACGCTTTTATGACGCGGCATGTGTGCCATTCCGGGCCCTGATGGCTGTGGCCGATGCGCTGTGTTCGCGCCCCTGCAGGAAGACGAGGGCGGGGGCTGCGAGCGAGGGCAGGAGCGGTGCGTCGCTTGCCTCGATGGTGACCGGGCGCAGCAGCTCGGCGGCAGGGGAAAGCCGTGCCTTCAGCGTGTAGCCGGGGCGCGGATAGACGGCGATGGGGAGCGAGGCGGCGATGTCGCGCCATTTCGCCCAGCGCGGCAGTTGCAGCATGTTGTCGGCGCCCATGAGCCAAACGAAGCGAACGCCGGGATAGCGCTTCTTTAGCGCTGTGATGGTGTCGATGGTGTAGCGCGTGCCGAGGCGGGTTTCGATGTCGGTGACGGTGATGCGTCTCTCGCCCGCATCGGCGGCAATGGCGCGCGCGCCTTCGAGGCGCTTTTCGAGCGGGCCCATGTCGCGGGCGCTTTTCAAGGGGTTCTGCGGCGAGACGAGCCACCAGACGCGGTCGAGACCCAATGCGCGCAGGCACATGCGGGCGACATGGAGATGGCCTTCATGCGCGGGATTGAAGGAGCCTCCCATGAGGCCCACGCTCATGCCGGGCGTGAGGAATTCGCCGCGCCTCAATGCCATGGCTCAGGGCCTGACCTGACCGGAACCGCGCACGATATATTTGAAGCTGGTGAGCTGTTCGACGCCGACGGGGCCGCGCGCATGGAACTTGCCGGTGGCGATGCCGATTTCCGCGCCCATGCCGAATTCGCCACCATCGGCGAATTGCGTCGAGGCATTGTGGAGCAGGA
>Ga0098040_1000808_pt1 | contig 14097 bp, 5 predicted proteins | sample 7_EtaG_FD_75065 | JGI IMG/M metagenome (GOLD analysis project Ga0098040, IMG submission 75065) | Marine viral communities from the Subarctic Pacific Ocean - 7_ETSP_OMZ_AT15161 metaG | ecosystem: Environmental > Aquatic > Marine > Oceanic | place: Pacific Ocean | collected 2015-01-08
ATTAAAGATTGATCCAGATAGAACAACAATGCCTGCTTGATAATATATCAGCCCAACTGCATAGTTTTGATTTCCTTTCAGAACATTTGTTCCAAGGCTGGCCGTAGCATATAGGATGCCATACTCTCCAGCTGGTGAGTTAGTTAAGTATCCATTTGCGCCGCTCAAATCAGTTACGGTTAACAAGCCAGAGTTAAACGTAAGTCCCGCCTGATTAAAAGTTGGGTAGGTTCCCCCGATACCGCCAGACACACCAATTTTAAGTTCAAAAGAGCCCTTCTTGACTTCATCCTTTGTGAGGAGCCTTGAGAAGTTTAAGAAAAATACACTGTCAAGCTTAGTACCGCCAGCTGAAAAGTTGCCGTCCTCGTCAAAACTTCTAATTGCACCAGTAACATCGTGACCAACCAGCACTTGGGCCATCTGATTGTAGATGTTTCTCTTCTTTGTATGCTGAGTGTTGGAGGTTCCAGATAAGGCTGAATTTGCATCATAGCCAACGGTAATATCAAAGATGTGATTTGCCGAAGAACTCAAATGCGGATAGTCATAAATAGACTGAAACATTCCATGAGAATAGTTCTTAAGATTGCCATCACTGGCATATGTTCCAGAAACTATAGATCCTGTAATCGGAATAGCTTCGTGAAGAAGAGTTCTCGTCGTGCTTACATCATTACTTGTTAGTGTTTTAAAAGTTGTTGCCATGGTTATTACCTTTTAATTATGCCTTTTTGATAAATCTAACGGGAAGATCAATTCTGTACCCGGTAGTTGCTCCCGTTACCCTAATGTTTGAGTCAATATAGTAATATTGACCGGTCAGACCTAAGCTACCTAGTCCAGTCAAATCATCACCATTTGCGACACTAACTCCAAGTTTGGTGAACAGATATGTACTTGTTCTGGTCTCCAGGGATGACCTCAAAGAAAAAGCCAATCTGGTTCCCTGTGGTCCTTGAACCGGATAGGGCGTTGTGTCGCCTCGCTGAACTTCATTGTCTGTGTTGCCAAAAGTAGCTCGGGGCAAAACAAAAGATGTATCCGTCCCAAGAGACAAGAAATAGGACGCAATATTATCATCATCGATAAAAGATAGTGTCGCTGCAGTACCGCCATTTCTAGCAACAATATTTCCCAATCGATTATCCATTTCAATTATATATTGTGTCTCTAGCAGGTCAGCGTCCATCTCAAATCTAAAAGAAATTTCAGTTGTATCTAAACCTTGGTGAACAGCAACAGTTGCACCGTCGCCTGTTCGCCCATCAATAATTCCATTTTCAGAAAGCTGGCCTTGATTTGTCAAGTCCTCCACTGAGTCTTTATCCACAAAAACCTGGAAGCTTTCTGCCGTTGAGTTCCAGCGAGCCTCGCTTAGCTCTCCGCTTCCGCCAGTTTTTTGCAGCTTTAAGACAGGTAAATATAGCAGGTTTGTTCTCGGAACTGATAACAGCTTTGATTTCAAAGTAGAGGTGTTGTTGGTGAAAGCCTCCAAAACTGGCGTCTGCAGGATCTCTAGGTCATAATACGCTGATCCACTAGCGTGGGCACCATCAGCATTATTATCGTTTTTATAAGTTGAATAATCGACCTCATCATCTCCAAGCGCAAACTTGGCAATTCTAAAAGTCCCGTCGCCTCTAGCCAGTCGAGCACGACCAGTATCCGTTAACACTGCATCTAAAATTATATCACCGCTATTATCAAGGAAAGCCATATTTTATACTCCTGAATCTTCTTTGCTTTTATAAATAGTTGGTTCTCACAACTTATCTATGATTTCGTGGATAAAATTCAAGTTTATGTCTATTTTTCGTCCTGTTTTCTTGGATTTTATCCTGAATTTAAATTTCTTAGGATCAAATCTATTGCCATAAAGTGTTGGAGTCACTGCTTCACCGACACCTAGGCTAATATTTTCAGCAGACTCGTATAAAAACGGAAGCTCAGGGCCAGTATCTGAGTTGTAAATTACGTGCTGCTCCTCGCCCATTGGTGTATTGTTTTCGATTCTCTCCTTTCTTTCTGTAACAACAGAATGCACGGGGTTTGCCCTGACATACAAAAACCTTTTAAATGATCTAGTTGACTCTGTGGGGTCCTTGGCGGTCATCTGGTAAACCTCAATCAAAGGAAATACCGCTCCATCTTCCACAACCATCTCAACTTTAAACACTGCTGTTGGGTTTGAAATATTCCCATGAACATCTCTGGCCCTAAAAGTGTAATAATACTTTGTGTTTGGTCGAACTTGGTCACGGAACGCTGCGGAAGATGCATCATAGTTTGCACCTAAGGGCTCTGTGCTTACAACCTCATAAAGGTTACCCCTAAAATCCTCATACGACATGGGTGCTGTTGTTGTCCTGAAGACCTCGAAACTTTCTATTTCATCATCGCCTTTGAATAATATTTTCTCACCAGTGATAGACCTAGACGATTTATATTGTTCAATCTGCTCGGCATCCTCCTGTTCAATAGAAACCGGCACCTCTTCTATCTCCCCAACTTGTGCATTAAAGAAGAAAAGTAGTTGGTCTGATATGCCACGGTACGGAATTATTTCAACGTCTGGCGGCAGTGGGGCGCTGTCCACAATTCTAGACAAGGCCCTAAAGTACGGAACCTCCACAATTTTTAACTTGGGCAGTACGTGTACATCCACTGATGTTAGCAGTGACTGTGGGCCTTGAGTTCCGGGACCTCTATATACAACGCCACGCTGTTCTTGTGGTTGGGGCCCACGACGATTGACTCTAACTTGCCGGTTGGGGCCCCTGTAATAATATTCGGCGGCAACCACTATTTGGCATGCCTTTACGTCATATGTAAATGACTCGCCGTAAGAAACCTTAGTGTCAATGTATTCAAATATATCAATATCGCTGTTGTTCGGAACATAAATGGTTTGCTCCAGATTTTCTTGCGTGCGCCTCGATCCTCTATATTTTTCTATTTTATATGCAAATGTCTCTGAGTATGCTTTCTCTCCCAACATTATTTGCTGAAAAGTTCTTGAATATCTCTTGACCAAGTCTGTTAGTTGCCCGGTTAAAACTAGCGTAGATATAATTCTAGCCAACTGATTACCACCATCAATTGACATTCTATAGTTTTGGTTCCGAGTAAAAAACACTGGTGACAAGATATTATTCCCAGATAGAAACTCTCGTAGTTCGGCGAAATCATCTTTATAAGATTGTATAAATTTTATTAAATCAAAACTATTAACTTCAACATTTTTTGTATGTCTGGTATATGTTGAGTTATCTTCGTACAATCTTGTTTGAATAAAGTTATACTCCTCGTCAAAATCAAAAAAATCAAGAGCATCAATGCCGAGTCGTCTTCTTTGACTGCCAGGCCTCTTGTTATCAAGTCCTCTTGAGAGAAGATTCATGATTGGATATCTAGCATCGGTTTGGCGGATGGCATCAGAAAAAGCAGTGTTTCTGTCTGTGCCAAAAACTATGCTATTCAGCATTGGAAACATAATTTTTTTGCTATTAGTTGACCCTATGAACGCCATATCGCTGGTGTCTAAAATAATATTATAAAAATTGTTAGTGAACCCAGCAAAATTGAGAACCCCTAGGTCATACATATTTGACCAATCAAGAAAATAGTCACCTTTATCAGCCTCACCAATTTTTATATCTATATTGCCAGGGCCTGGAACAACAATGTCTCTGAAGTACGAGTTAATGTTTGTGTTCAACTCTCCATCTAAAGTTATCATCCTTGCCAAAAGGGTATTTTGGTTGTCCCTGTTCTGTGTCTGTTTTTCAAACTCAAATGTGTATAGATCAGGCCACTCTCTTGTAGACCTTCTATCTAGAGTCGCAAGCTTCTCCTCGTATGCCTGGATATAAAAGTTATACTCTGCTTGAACGTCTGCGGTCAAAGGCCTAAGGATAGAATTATTACCAATCGCTTCAGCTGGTATAAACTGATTTAATGGTGTCTCCATCTCTGTGTGATAGTCCTCAAACATATCTGAGCGGCGCAGCAAACCTTCTTGACTATAACCAAACAAAGGGGGCATCTCTGACCCATCATCAGCAGTTCCGCCTTCAACGAATATTCTCCAATTTTCTAAAATTCTTTCAGGAGTAGGATTGTCTGGTAAAACAGGGTGGAAGTAAGCCTCCTTGCCCTCTATCACCATTGCTTGCTTGAATGTTGTTCCAGAAAAAACGCCAAATATATCGTCATCGCCCTCACGGCGGGTTGTAGGTGGGCCAATAGACAATAGCCTAAACGGCATTTCTAGAAGATCATTTCTTCCAAAAAACCATTGCCCTCCACGGTTCAAATATTCAGGGTTAGCAGTTATTGTATCTTCAGTATTAATAAGGGCATATATACCACGGATCTGTCTTCTAAATTCATCTAGGCCAGCGGGCTTCTCAGGACTACGCCATTGACGGGGCTTGCCTAGTGTTCTGTGCAGCCATGGCGTTGGGGCCTGATCTATGTCTTGTGCCGTGTACACATCATATATTTCAGAGTTGTATAAAACAGTTTTTTTGCCAACTGATTGTGGTCGAGGTGGGTCTTGAGAGCTGGTATCGTCTCCGTTACCTTGCTCGTCGGCGTCGTCGATCCCATCGCCATCAAATTCATCTACTTCTTCCTCGACACCATCATCTGGACATATTATCTGGTTCTCTGTCATGATTCTTAATAACCTACATTAGTATTTGATCCGGGCGTTCCACGTTGTCCGCTGCTACGTCGAGTAGTCACATTTGTAGTTGTAGCAGTTGGAGACCCTTGCGTTCTCGATCTTCTACTCTTAGAACTAGTCCGTTTTCCATTTTTTGCCTTCTTGGGTAGTTCGGATTTATTTGGAGAAGTATATACAATGTTCTCTACTTTTAGTTTTTCCTGGTCCATAAAATGTTCTTCAGCTAGGCGAATAGACTCTGGCTTTACCTCAAACTGAACTTCTTCATATTGTTTTAAAATATTAACAGCCGGGCTTTGCTTTTCCCTAGTTGGTATGGGCACACTTAGTGGTGTCTTTTGTCTTGGCGGGTCTGCGCTAATTGGTGTTTGTGGCGTAGGTGTCGGCAGTGTTGTTGTTGTTTCCACCACAGGCGTCGGAGTCATGGACATGTTGGGCGGCGGGGTGTAGCGAGGCGCAGGAGGACCGCCCAGAGCTGGTGTCGTTACAGGCGCTTGTGTAGTTACCACACCTCCAAGTGTTTCAGATCTAGCGGGGCCTCGACTGATTGGAGCCGTTGGCGGAGTTAAAGACGGGGGCGCCTCGTCCTCGACCACAGCAAGTTCTGTACTTATCTCATCAATATTATAGTTAAACTCCGCCGGTGGTCTTGGGGACAAGTCTAGGGGGCGGGCAATTGGGCCTACAGCGTCTGGCTCTTCTATAATAACTTGCCCATCACGGAATCTTTGCTGAAATTTCAGCAAAGATTCTCTAATTCTCTGAACATCCCTCTCGGAAAAAGCTCTGCCTCTCAAAGGGCGCCGGTCTCCAATAAAGAAGTGTTGATCAAGCATTCCCAGATCTAGCCCCTTTGGCGGCTTGATTCCCAAAGATTGATTGACATATGGTCTCATCCTGCACAATAATCTAAAATTATTTTGTCTTGCGTCCTCGTAAATTTGATCTGTTAGTGGAACAAATCTAAAATTCTTTATGTGCCTCTCTGTCACAGTTTGCGTTGACGACAAATTACCAGGGACTGCTCCTAGGCTTGATGGATTGATTGTTTCTGACTCGTATGTTGCTTGATTAAACCCAACGAGAACCTCAATCCTATAAAGATTAAAATAATTAATCAAAAGCCCCAAAGAATCCTGTGGGTCCTTAAACGGATCAAATTCTCCACTATGATAATTGACCCTAACTATGTCGGGTCGAACTGATGAGGCAAAAAGCGCTTTTATTTGATTAGGCATGGAATTAAAGATATCAACCAGTGTTGTGGTAATCTGGCCGAGGCGACCACGGCGGCCTCTTGTTAAGGACGATAAGACACTCTGAGTTGTTTTCACCCCATTTGTATTTGACCCAAGATTGTAAAATGACATCTTTTGCTGATTATTTTGATTTGACTTTTTACGAAAATCTTCTGGTGAACTAAACTCATCATCGACAATAAGATTATATAATAAGTTCAAAAATAGATTATTTGCAATCAAGGCATCACCATCTCTAGATGTGTGGATATCAATTAGATTTTCATTCAAGTCGTCTACAATTCTTGTATACTCATTTCTTGATGAGTTAGATGTCTCTGTCGGCGCATCATTATCATAACCATCACCAGGGAATACAAATCCATCGCTCATATTATCAGAATCTGATTGTTGATTCAAGCGAGGTGCACTGCTTCTTCTCACGCTACCTCTGATTTGATCACGACTATTTTCATCTCTAGCTCGAAGATTTTCTGCCGCAGAGACCTCTGTTGAGACCTCAATGGTGACATTGTTTAAAGCTAAAATATCTGTTAAGTTATCTCGTGTGTCTAGTTGTTTCTCAGAAAGTCTGGTTCTACCTTGGGCTCTACTTCTTTGGCCTGGAATTCTCCTAGCCCCTGCACCGGGAGTGTTGTATCTAAATATTTGTGAAGCCTTGTGGGCTAAATCAGACACATCATTTAACTCTTCAGGGTCACCAATCGTTACGCCCTGAAGTGGGCCGCCCAATTCACGTCGGCGGCGTTCTGAAATTACTTCCAGTTGGCTTTGCAAGCTCAGTGTGTCGGTTGACTTTAACAAAAGTTGAATTGGTGACAAGTAAGTCAGCCTTGTACTAGACAAACTAGAGTCACCATCTGAATACATTGTATCGCCTGGTATTGCTTGCAGATTGGTTACATCCGCTTCTTCACTGGTAAAATATTTTAATGTCTCGATAGTGCACCGGGCGTCATATTCTTCCGCAGCGACACTATCCAAGCCCGCTGTTGTTCTTGACTCGAAGTCTACACCTAGAGCTTCAAAACCAGTATTGTCTGCCACTTCTGTATCAAATAAGTCATTTTCAAAAAAGACTTTATGTTTAAATACATGCTTTACTGCAGTAGCACCTCCGCTTGAACGATCAGGGGGGGTAGCCCCAGTTGTAGTTGAACCCTCATCAGATGCGGAAACCAACGTTGCCTCTTCCATTTTATTAAGTATATTTCTAGCCATGGCCAGAACTGTCTCAATGCCTCTTGGAGATCCGTTGTTGGGCTCAATAACCTTGTATATTTCCTGCATAAATCTTAATCGTTGAGAAGTAGAGACCACACCCAATACAGCCAAAGTGTTTGTAAGCATAGTGACGCTATCTCTCAGGTCATCAGTATCAACTTTACTGGAGAACTGAGACGTGAAACGGTTAGATAGATAATCATAGTTTCCTGTGTTAGGATTTGATTTCGACACAGGGATCAATGCGATCCTCAAGTATGCTTCCAGCGATTTGATCACCACCAACAATCGATTAAGTATGTCTCCAATATACTTTTCTGTGGGATCATAAACCTCAAGCTCGACACCATACTCAAACTTACCAAAAGTTACGGTAGAGATTGTTCTATCGACTCCAGTAAAATGTTTGACCCCATCATCATTATTAAGCTGCAGGTCAGCAACCTCAACCAATGAATTATTCCGACCTGAATCGCTGGCTAGTATGGCAGGAGTAATCGATGGCAAGTTTCTGTTCAGGCTTTCGCTGCGGTGGAAGTATACAACAGGCTCTTCCACGGGCATACTTAGAAAATCACGGGGAGGGTGCCTTGCTGATGTGGCAGTTAAATTACTGTCCAACTTTCTCCTTCTTATAACTTTTATCTTTTTGATAAAAAAATTGTTCAGCAAAGAAGGGTTATGATCAATCAACTTAGAAAACTTTGTGTTTTCTTTGCAAAGTTTTCTAAAGTCCACACTAAAAAAGAATTTGCATTCTCCGCCTATACCACGAGACAATAAAACATCTGAAGTAAAAGTCTTTTTTGAGGCCACATCTAAATTATCTTTTACGAACTTACTAAATAACTTATTAACGCTTGGGAAAAGATTTTCAATTGTACGAAGATCAACCTGATTCTTCTCTACCTCGGCAACATTACGAAAATCCTGGACGAGCATATTTGGAACTATTCTTTTTGTCAATATGGAGTGTGGTTCGTTAGTATGCCTTGCGCCAGCCATCCATCCATTTGTTGGGTGAAAGTGAACGGGGCCGGGCCAAACCTTGCCCTGCCTGTCGTAAAAAACAGTTGAATTGTCCGAGACAGCTCCATCTACAATTAAGTTATAAACTTTAATTTCGCCAGATAACATATCTGCGCTAATTGACGATGCATCAAAGTTATACTCCACGGCAATCGCAGCAACGTCCACATAAGAAAAAGTAACAACAGAAAGACTAGCTGGGTTTAGACCTTGGGCAGTGAAACTAGTTTTTAAATTTATATCATATAAGTAGTTACCATCGGTGTCTCTACCTACCTGCTCTCTCTGCAAAATATTAGTGTCCTGAAAACTAAAAGTTTCATAAACGTCGGAACGATGCATGAAAGATCTTACCTGGTCCAGGATCCTGGCGTATTCAACATCTCCTCTTGGTATGCCAAGACCTAGCAAGTGCTCAATCAGCGCCCTCTTAACATACTCTTTGTTCTTACCAATATTATTAAATAATTTGGTTATGGCGGGCTGGTCCTTCACCAGGATCACAATGGACTTCAAATACTTGTTAATATCGTCATCATTTAAAAACCAAGAAGAGAAAATATTGTTAGTTAACTTATCTTTTACACACAGGTCTAGATCTATTTTTAAATTTTCAGACGTGTTAGGGTTTCCAGTTGTGGTATTTAAATCGACTTCAGTTTCTACAATACGAAGATCTTCGCCAAGATGGCCATCGCTGCGTCTTATTATTTCAACATAGTCCTCACGAATATGAGGGTCATCCTTGACGTGTACATCTCCGCCACCTTGCAGTATAACCCTTTTTAGGTACAAGGTTGGAACTAAATCACCTATGATATCGCTATCGCCAACTTGGTCAGCATTTTCAATTATATCTACCATCTTTACTCATCGCCACATAGTTCATCAGGTTCTTCTAGGTTGGCATAGATATTATCCACCACTTCCTGGCCGGCGGTATCTCTGCACTTAAACATTCTTCTAGCAAATCTACCTCTGGTTTCGTCCGCAGGTTTCTGCTTGCAAATTAAGTCTGGGTCCACTTCACGGTCTAGGGCTACATCAAAATAGTATGGCACCAAGCTAGCAACCTCTACGTTTTCATACTCTGGAGTATTAACCAGCTGAAAGACATCAACCTCTTCTCTGACTATTGCACTAGCTACTGGCAAATCAGAATATTCTGGATTTAGCACCGCATTGTTGTTTTCATCGATAATATATCTTTGTTGTCTTCCTCTCGTTGGAAATCGCAACGGTTGAAGCTTTTCAGATATTGGATCGTGATTTCTATCATACTCTTCCTCAATCTCAAAAACTTCCAATTCAAATTCTTCATTCTGTGTTAGGCCATTATTTTCAAAGACCTCCAAGAGAACAAAATCTTCTTCAATGGCCACGATTGTTCCATCGGGATACTCAACAATTTGCTCATATGCACCATTTTGTGCTCTTATGGTTTTGAATTTTACATCAATATCCAGCTGTGGTATTTTTATTTGTGGCTTTCCTGATGAGCCAGAGATCCCAAAAAGATCATAGGTCTCGGATGAACCTGACATATGTACACCATAGCTGGTGATGTCCCAAGACGGAAGATATTTGTTTCCCCTGCCCGAGGTGCCAATTGGCAAAGTTAATGCATAGTGCTTGTCCGCATCAGGTTGCAGATTGATAGACACACTTCTTCCTAGCTTTTTCTCTCTTTCAATTTGCTGTCGGGCTTCCAAAACGCTCTTGTCTGCACTTTGAAACATATATTGAACTTTTGGCCGGGGCGTTTCCTTTATACGAGAGGCGATATCGTTTTGGTTTTCTTGAACATCAGCGTATTCGCCATCGTATAGAACATCATCGTCAAAAAAAGCATAGAACTCTGGTTTTAGATCTCCCGTGGACAGAAGATGCTTTCCATATTGAGTTAGCTGAATATCTAGAACTTCTTCTTTTCTATTAAAGAACTTCATATATCATCAAGTCTCCCAGGACCACGGAGGCGATTTGTGACACGAAGCTGCCTATCCTCTCTTTGCTGACTATCAATGACTCTTGTCTCAGTGTCAACATTGGTCGTTGGACCTAGAGATCTACGGGATGGACCGTCTGCCTCAAACAGCATTTCTGCCTCTAGCTTAACTAGTTCTACGATTGAAAAATAATCGTAAGGCCAGTTGAACCCATAGTCTAAAGTTTCCCCCTGATCAATAATATTTGAATCTAGAACATTCTTGTCCTTGGATACCCTACCAAGCAAAGACTTTCTGTTTATAAGCGAGGAAAGCGGTGCGTTTCTTGACACAACTTTCTGTGAATAATCTGTGTCCGCTTTTTGCTTAACTTTGAACACTTCCCATCTTATGTCTCTGCGCTTCGGGGCCTGCCCTAGGAAACTATCAGCGAAAAGATCATGTTGTATTGAGGCCTCAGAAGCCTCAAACCCTTCATCTCTAAATATCCTATTGGGTGCTAGATTCTGCCACATATCAACAAGATCCTGCTGAGAGAAACTATATTTAAATTCAAAGATATACATCGCAAAAGGATCTACTGAATCATTTGTTATAAAGTCCATTTGTGGCGGGAACACATACTGTTGCATCTTGTCTACCAGATCAATAATTGGGCCATCACGACCGGGCTGTGGATCTCCATTAAGAACTGACTGCAGTCGATTTCTATTAATTGAGAACCTAGTTTTTTGCCCATCTTTATATATAAATGGTATTGCAACAACAGCTTCTTTAACTTCTAGGGATTTCGCAACTTGGCCAATTGGCTTTGAAGCACGCTCAAATCCAACCAAGTCAATTAATGAGCCAGTTAAAGTAGCGTCGTTTTTGTCAGAATCAGCTACTTCTACAACCTCAAAAAAGATACCTTGATCAGAGTTGGGGGCGATCCTACCATATTGGTGCCACATGCCAATAGGAACACTTCCGCCTGCTGTTGTTAATCTGCGGCTTCCACTTACTGGCACAGAAGCCGACACGTGCGTGAAATCAAGCACCGGTGTTTCCATTTTTGTTTGAAGCACCCAGCGGTCACCAAAGTTGGGATCATCTTCAAATCCAGTAATGTTTCCTTGATCATCAAACACCGCTTTCTTGCCCTTGATTAATCCGTCTAGATTGATCGAAGCTGAGAGTTGCATAGTGTTGTTATAATTGTGATTATCCTCGTTTTGTACTCGGGATCCATTTACCAAGGAGCTAGCAGAATACTCTATTGTGATATTTGATACAATCTCTTGTGCGCTAAACTTTTTTGCCTCTGTTGGCTTAAAGGTAAGGCGGGCACGTGCAAAGCCATCATAATAAGGGGGCGTAAATGGTGCACTACCAAATGTTGTCCGGTCACCGCTGTCCGTCGAAACTTTACCAGCAAAAACTGGGGGGCCAAAGCCTCTGGTCTAGTGTACATATTCAAAGAGCTTTCTTGAGTTGGTTCTACACGATTATCAGAGTTGGCCCTAAGGGTTGCCTCGCCGGCCTCCAATGGTGTTCCCATGCCCTCTTTCAGAAAAACATCCATAATGTATTCTTTAACAATCTTGTTCTGCTTCTGCACTTGTCCAAATGTATCAGATGCATCATCTCGTGAGGCAAAAAAGCTAAGTCTTTGGTCCTGCAGATAGAAACTAATTGTCTCTGCTAGGAAGTTGTTAATACCTAGCTTGTGACTTAGGCCAGGGCTGCCCTCGAAAGAAGCAGAGGATTGTATTGAAGCAGATGGGTGCGGCTCATTGTCTATTACTTGGACCTTGTCTAGGTAAGACATCGGATCTATAAGTGCCTCGAATGGCAGTCTTTTTCCAAAGTTACCACTGAGAACAGTAATCGAATCAACATTGTGGTCTGTGAAATCCAAGTCAGAGAATCTTGTCGCAGACGCAGTTACGTACCTATTTAGTCGGCGGGGGCTTGTAGCTACTGTATCTACTGTTCTTGACGCAGCCGTTATAAGAGGATAATCAACAGCAATGCCAGACTTAATTGTGTTGAAAAGAATACCAGGGGCATAGAAAGGCTGCAGCATTGTCCTCCAAGATGCCTCACCTGTGGCACTAGAATCTATACTACTGGTAAGCTTTGTTACTGGGCCATAGGACTTAGAGAACAGTGTGGCCAGCTGAAGTGCTCTCTGTGCTGGGTAGAACCCTTCACGTGGCCTAAACTTCTTAAGGACCTTGCATCTCAAGGTAATTGTCTTAGCAGAACCGATATCTGTGCCTTCATGGTCGCCAGCTATAACATCAAAATATCTCATAAAATCTGTATGAGAATATTCTTTAAAGAAACCAGCCTCAGCGCTTGATGTTAGGCTTGCTCCATCAAGTTTTAAAAATGCATTATCTTGAATATCGGCAAGGAAATTTCCACCCTGCTCGTCAACAAAATACTCAATGTGGTCGCTAATCCTAAACTCAGGAAGAACTGTATAGTCCTTGCCTACTCTCTTGATTATATCTGAATAATCATCGTAAGTGTCATGAAATGGGTTAAGGCCAGACTGAGAAGCTGCTTCCCACTTTGCATCGCCAACGACATATATGCCATCCGCACTGTATCCAATATCACGGCGAGCATACAAAGCAGCTGGGGCAAGCCTTGAGAAAGTCCCATTGTGAAACTGCGAGTAATCACTTAGCAACTCTCCTTCGGCATGACGACCGTGCGAAGCAGATGTGTTGTTGCCGGCGGGCAGTGAAGCTAAGCTCGCAGATATGGTTAAGACTTGGCTACTCTCAAAACTAGCAGTTGCCAAGCTTGCGGGCACATTATATCGGCCAAGAACATCGCCGCCACGTCCATCCAAGGGCCATCGGCTTTGTCTAAATGGCGGATCAGCCTGTCCTTGAGAGTTTGTCGGGAAGTTGACTGCAGCGATGTACCCATCTTGGTGGGCAACTATACCACGCCGGGTAACGCCGACTCTTCTAGTATAACTATTCGAGTTCCATCCGATTTCACCTAGCACATCAAAATTAATTTTGCTTCTTGTTTTATCTAAATATGCATACTGTGGTTTTGGATATACAACCTCTTTATATTTTAATGAAACAAAACTATTAATCGGATTTGTTGGACCTTCCAGATCGCTTCGTAAATAAATGTCCACCAGCTCATCATAAGCCTGTCTAGAGTTATTTCTCAAGTTTAGTTTGTTGACAACAGTGTTATCGGCGAAATAAGTTATATTATTTGCGTATGTGTGAGTTAGTTTTATGACAGCATCTGTTTCATCCAAACTCAATTGGTGTTGGATTGGATAATATTTTGATGAAACTGGTGCTTCGGTAAAAGATGTAAAAGTGCCCCTGGATCTATCGCTAGTGTTTTCGATAAATTGATATTGATTTAGCTTTCTTCTTTGGTTGAAAGCAACTGGGTGCTCCCCTGTTCTAATCTGGCGCCAAGAGGGATAGCCATATAAGCTGTTTCTCTTTAACATTAATGCATTAAAAAGGTGAGCCATCGTACCTGGGAAGCCGTTTTGGTCGAGGGGCCAGCCCCGATCTTCATAAGGAAACACTGGTGGACCCAGATTCGGGATGCCAGTATGACCTGCGTGGCCAAGAACAGCTGTTGCCAAATACTGCAAGCCGGCGATGTATGCGGGGTTGCCCTCCATCCTTATTAATGGTACATCAGAAGGATATCCTAGAATATTACTACTGGAGGATATTGGCTCTACTATGGGCCAGTTCAAACCAATGACAGATGCTGGTAAGAATTTGTGACCAGCTGGAACGCCGGACTGAGGATATCCCCATGTCCAGTTCATAAAAGCATCCCATGGAGGTCGGTTTGTAGTGGACCCAAAATCACTGCTGCTAGCAAATGTAATTGTTTGTGCGCCTGCTATATCCCTTCTTTGGTCAGTTGCATAGCCAAAAGGAGCACTAATTGC
>Ga0098040_1000812_pt1 | contig 14045 bp, 10 predicted proteins | sample 7_EtaG_FD_75065 | JGI IMG/M metagenome (GOLD analysis project Ga0098040, IMG submission 75065) | Marine viral communities from the Subarctic Pacific Ocean - 7_ETSP_OMZ_AT15161 metaG | ecosystem: Environmental > Aquatic > Marine > Oceanic | place: Pacific Ocean | collected 2015-01-08
CGCCTACGCCTACGCCAACACCAACGCCAACGCCAACGCCTACGCCAACGCCTACGCCAACGCCTACGCCAACACCTACACCAACACCTACACCTACACCTACACCTACACCTGTAATACCAGATGTGCCAACACCAACACCAACTGACCCTCCAGTAGAACCTCCAGTGTCTCCAACACCAGAACCATATGAAGACCCTACTCCTACTGTAGACAGTGAGTATTATGAGGATAATCCTGATGCAACTGGTGATTTAACACCTGACGATGAAAGAGATGACCCTACAGATAAATCTCCGTTTAGTGGTCAATTATCTGCCCAACAACAAAAAGCTCAAAGAGAAAGAGAATACAGAGCAGCTCAAACAGGTGAAAGACTAGAGCAGATGGCTACTGGACAAGTAGGATTAAAAGATGTTGGGGCATTTGCAGAAACAGCAGCGATTGGTACTGCTAAAGATGATGAAATGCTTAAACAAACAGAAGACACTAAAGTTCAATCAGGAGAAGACTATACTGGATTAGCTGGAGAAGATTATAAAGCAGATGAAACAGCTATAGCAGATGAAACTGTTTCAGGAATAGAAGATGTTGGACAAGTAGATGAAGAAAGAAAAGGTTTTGATGCTGCTCAAATAACAGAAGATGAATTAGCAACAGTATCTGAAGAAGTTAAAATAGCTGCTGCTGAAACAGGTTTAAGCGAAGGAGCTATATTAAGAGAAGATGAACTTGCTAAAGCTGCAGGTATCAAAGATGTACCTAGAATAAATACAACAGAAGTTGAAATTCGTGAAGGAGCATTACAAGAAAGAGTAACAGGTACAATATCTGAAGAAGCCAAACAAGATGCCATTGAAATGAATGGTTTAAATCTTAGAAGAGTTACTAAAGCTAAAAAACAATTAAGTAGAGCAGGAGTTTCTGATGATATTATTTCAGAAATAGGTAATGACCCTGAAGCTTTAGAAGATGCTTTAATGGATATTCCTGAAGAAGAAAGAGGAGTAATTGAAGGACTTCCTGAAGAAGCTTTAGTTTCAACTCAAATGGATGGTTTATTAACTGGTATTGAAAATGGAGAAGTACCTACATGGGCTAGACCTGCTGTTGCTAAAGTAGAAGCTATGTTAGCACGCAGAGGTATGTCGGCTTCTTCCGTGGGTAGAGATAGTTTAATGACAGCTATAATAGGAGCAGCTACTCCTATAGCTATGGCAAATGCACAAGCTATACAAAGTGCTGTAGCACAAGAAAAAAATATTGCTTCTCAAGAAAGAATTAAAGAAGCCGAATTAAATACACAAATAGGTATGAACAATGCTAACAATGTATTTAAAATGGACATGGCTCAATTCAATGCAGATGTTCAACAAGAAGTTTCTAATAGTCGTTTTTTACAAACAGTATCTATGCAAGATGCTACTTTTAAACAACAAGGGGCTGTACAAGATATTGTTATGATGTCTCAAAGAAACATGGCAGAAGCAGATGCAACAACTAAACTAGCAATACAACAAGCTCAAGCTTTTTTAAGTATGGATATGAAAGATGTAGATGTTAATCAACAAGCTAGAATGGTAGAAGCTGCTCAAGAACAACAAAGAATGCTTAGTAATCAAGGAGCTAGAAATGCAGCAGCACAAATAAACGCTAAGAATGAACAACAAACAAGGCAGTTTATGGAAGGGTTAAATGCACAAATGAGTCAGTTTAATGTGTCTCAATCAAATGCATCTAAACAATTTAATGCTACTCAAAATAATTTAGCAGAAGCTAGAAGAGTAGGAAGAGAAACAGATGTGGCTAAATTTAATAGTCAACTGGCTGCTCAAATTGACCAGTTTACAGAACAACAAGGATTTGCAAGAGAACAATTCAACGCTACTAATGCATTGGTTATACAACAAAGTAATGCACAATGGCAAAGAGATATATCTAAAATAGACACTGCAGCACAAAATGCTCAGAATTCTAGAAATGCTCAGAATGCTTTTGCAATGTCACAGACAGCACAGGCACAGTTATTCCAAGAAATGAGAGATGAGTTTGATTATATTTGGAAGTCAAGTGAAAATGCTGAAAATAGAAAAACAAATATTGCTGTAGCTGCTATGCAGTCTGATGGAAGTCTTGGTAAAGGTAATGATAAAATTAATAGAATAAAATCATTCTTGAGTTGGTTTGATACATAAGAGGAAAAAATGAAAAAATTATTTAAAAAAGTATTTAAAGGATTAAAGAAAGTTATTAAGCCTATAGGTAAAGCACTTAAAAAAGGTTTAGGTGGTTTAGGGCAAGTATTTGGAGACTTAGGACCTATAGGTAATCTTGCTTTATCTTTAATGATGCCGGGTATGGGTGAGTTATGGAGTACCTTTGGAAAGATGGCAGGAGGAATGCAGGGAGCAATGGGAACTGTATTTCGAGGGGTACATAAAGCAGGAGAGTTATTTGGTAAAGTAGCAAGACTCCCTAGTGAAATATTAAAAAATACAGTAGGCGCAATTCCTATTGGAGATGGTCAAAACTTAGCCGGATGGTTTGGGCAAAAGATGGATAATGCTAGAATGAAACTAGGATTAGAGCCGGGCAATATTAATCCTGAAAAAGCTATGGAACAAGCAAAAGCCAATGCCGGACAATTAGGAGAACCTTTACCTGAACTAGAAGCAGGTAAAGTATATACACAAGTTACAAGCCCTATCGGAGAAAAAATAGGTGTACAAGGACTTTTAACACCTTCTGCACCTTTAGACATAAACGCTAAAATGGATATTATGTCACCTAAAGATTGGGAAAGTATGGGTTTAAAATATGGCGACAGAGCAAACTTTAGTGAATTAGAATTACAAAAAGTTGCAGATTTAAAATTAGATGTTTCTAATCTTATGCCTAAACAAACAGGAGTTTATAGTTTAGCTAAAGATAGAATGATGCCCGGAGGTTCTGAAATAGTTGGGAGCGGAACAGATTTAGGATTTGGTCCGGGTTCAATGGCTTCAGGACAAGCTATAGATACTACAAAAGTTGTTACAGGTTTTGATAAAGTAACTGAAAACTTAGGGGATATAACACAAGATTTCTATAAACCTAAATATGCTACATATAGAACTGCAGATTTGTCAGATGATATATTAGAATCTAATAAGTATATAAGTGATTATGCTGACCATTTAACAGGTAAACAAGCAGGAATTACAAAAAGATTTACTACAATAAATAAAGCTTATGAGGCTGGTGAAAGAGATACAAATTTTGGCTATAAAGATTTAATGAAAGAACAAGTTAATCCTTCTGGAGGAGGAGGTTTAATGTCTGTTGCTGGAGGAGCAGTTGCATTAACAGGAGGAGATAAACCTACTGGAAGAATGACTCCTATAGATGTAACTCCTTTGCCTACAGATGTAAGTACTCCACAAGCGTATGTAGGAGTATATGGAAATCAATTTGCAAATGCTGGATATACTGGACCTAATACATTTGAAGGTTTAGTACAATCATCATACTATGGAGGAGGAGATATGTTTAGCTTTGGTCAAATGTTAAAACAAAAACAACAAGGTATATTTACTCCAAAATTTTAAATAGGAATATATAATGGCTTTTACAAACGAACAATTTACAGATAACGATATTCAAGCATTGACTAATTATCAAGGGTCAATTCCCGGACAATCGTTAACCAACAGTACGGATAACAAATATCCTTGGGAACAGCCTCCTCAATTTACAAATAGAAGAGCTGCAGAAATTCATATAGCAGAAGAGCTAACTGAAAAAGAAGCTTTTATTAATGTAACAGATATGATTTCTGAGGGAATAACTATTGAAGTTATTACTAGAAGTTATTTGTTAGATGGTTTTGGTAGAGGATTATGGGATATTAATTTAATGTTACTACTTATAGAATCTGTTGCTTTTATTGTTATGGCATTAGCAGAAAAAGTAGGTTTAGATTATGAATTATATCAAGGCGATAAAGATGAAGACATTGATGTAGATTCAGAAGAACAATTAAACACACTTAATAAATCTACAGATGCTATTAAACAAGGCATTAGAATGATGAATTTAAAAACTATGAAAACATCAGGAAGCATTAATCCTAAAGTTGAAGAGGCGGTTGAAGATATACCTGAAGAAGCTGTTCAAGAAGCAAAAGGATTACTAGAAAAAGATGATGAACCTCCAGTTAGAACAAGTTTATTAGGAGCAAAATAATGGCAAGTCCATATACACAAAACATAGAGCAAAGTCAAGTTTATAAAAGAGCTACTGGCGAAGATAGAAATATACTAGATGATGTATTAGATATTTCTCAAGAGTTAAAAAGTAAAGCAGATAATAAACTTAATGCAAACATGGAAAAATTACAAAGAGATAATGTATTTGAAATTCAAGCTACTAAAAATCAAATGAGAAATCTAAACGAAATCTCAAAAATACAAGAAGAAATTCAATCACAATATAATAATGATGTTAGGGCATGGGCAGAAGCACGAGAAAAAAATGCTATGATAGAAGAAGCAAGAAATAAATATGGTGCTAATAATGCTGAAGATTCTAAAATAGATATTAGATTTCCTGAAGAAGCTTATGGGGAAGTTTTTAATACACGGGTTGGTAATGTTGTAAATCGTTATAATGATTTAATTAAAGACCTTGAAGGTAAAGGATTACCTTACAGAGACTTAGATAAAGGAGATAAATTTATTGATGATGTATATACAGGCATATACGATAATTTAACAGATTTAAACTCTACAAATGTTTTTAATAATTTGGGTTCTATATTTAGAGGACAAGGATTAAATGCTCCTGATGCTAAGTCATTAAAAACACAATTTAATGCTAGAGTAGCTATGTCTAATCTTAGCGATATTGAAACTATTAATGAAAAATGGAAAGCTTTATATAGTTTGAGTCCGGGTTTAGCTGCTGATTATAAAAAAATAATTACAGATAAATCAATAGTTAGGAAAGATGTAGAGTTTGTAACAGATGACGAAGTATTTTCAAAACAAGTTCGTGATGAAAAAACAGGAAGAATTACAGACAGAAAATATAAAATGTCATATATGCAATATATAGATAGAGAGGGAAACCCTACTAGAACTGAACCTGTTGAAATTTTATTGCGTGAACAAGAAGATTTAACAGAATATAGTTTAGCAGAAAGAGAAATGTATTTATCTTTATTAAAACCTGAAGGTAAAGAACAATTTTTAAATTTAATTGATGATGAAAATTATACTCCTACAAAAGCATTTAAAGATTTAAGACAAAATGGCTTAATAAAATCAAAAGAAGAACTACAAGAAACTGCAACAAGAAGAAATCTTGCAGCAAATATAACTGAATTATTTGCTGATAAACAAGCAACTTATTTTGTAGAAGACCCTATGGGTAATTCTGTACTAAGGTCTGATATTGCATTATGGCAAACAGGTAAAGGTCCTAGACCTATTGATTTCTTTACTTCAGAAAAAGAATATGCTAGACATTTATTAGGACAGCAAGTAGATATTATTTATGGTCAACAAATTACTATGAAAGATATTACATCTGAATTAATATTAGATGAAGAACTTGCTGAACGAATTGATGCAGGTGGTGGAGACTCTACTACATTTAGAGAAATGTTAGATAGTGAAGAGATGACTACAAGATACAAAAATGCTTTACAAGTTGTAGGGTCTAATGAAGAAGCTTTAACACAAAGATATGTAGTAGGTCAATTTGAAGCTGATGAAAGATTTGGAGCTATGAATGAAAACGGAAGTTATTTTGGTAGACCAATGTCTAATGATGATAAGATAATAAATGGTTTAATTATTCTACCCGATGAATCTTTCTTACCTGCTTCAGTAAAAGCAAAAATGGAACAAAATCCTAACATTACTCCTTTATACTTTAAAGATGTTGGACTGGAAGATGTTATAACAAATGAATACGATGTAACATTTGATAAGCCTGTACATGTTGGATGGAATGTTAATGAGAAAAAATTAGTATTTAAAAGTGTAGACATGGGAAGAACTACAGAAGATGTTGATAAAGGAATGACTATTCCTCAAGCAATATTAGGAGAAAACGTAGCTTCCTTTATGTTTGGCGATGATATGACAATAGATACTATAGGAGATTATGCTTGGTTTATTCCCGGATTTGGTGCAGTAGGAATGAGTGCTAGATTTTTAATTAAAGGAACAAGTAAAATAGCTTTACCTGCAATAGGTAAATATGTTATTAATAGTCCTAAAGGATTAAAAGCAATTAATAAATTTAAAAATTCTTTTAAAGCTACTAAAAATAAAACCTTTGAACAAAATGTTGCAGCATTCAAACAAACTAAATCTTATAAAAATATGAATGGATTTAATAAAGCTATACTTGATAACATGAACGCTAAAGGAAATGTTAATATTAATCAATTTATAAAGACTTTAGCTAAAGATAACTATGGTAAAATTATAGCTGCTACAGCTACAGGAACAGCAGTAGGAGGAAGCATAGCTGATTATAATAGAAGAGAAGAAGAAGGCATGAGATAAAATGGCATTTGACCCTAAAAAATTTAGTAACGTAGGGAGTGTGCAATCTAGCTTTTCAGATAATTATTCTTCTTCCTTTGACACTAGTAATAGAAAAGAAGACTTAGCTTATGCTGCAAAGATGGGAGCATCTGATTCAGCTAGAGGCATTAGTCAGATTTTTGGTAACATTACAGGCAATGAAAATCTTTTAAAAGAATTAAAAAAAAGAGATGAAAAGTTAAGAATTATTTTAGATAATCCTGAATATGGTTCAAAAGCTTTTCAAGCATACTTAGGCTCGGCAATCGCACTAGACCCTATAGGTTGGATACCTGTCGCAGGGTGGGCTGCAAAATCAAAATCTTTAGTAGATGCTACTAAGTACGGAGTAGGTCTTGGAGCTATGTATGGTGCTACATCATATGTTGGTGAAGGACAAAGTAGAGCTTTAAACTCCGTAACAGGGGCTACCACAGGAGGTTTGTTAGGTTTAGGCGCAGGTGCTTTAACAAATAAAATTTCTCAAAAGTTAGGTAAAGCTCCGGTAATGCCTTCTGTATCTCAAAAGCAACAATTAAATATAGAAGATGCTGCTTTACTTAATAGACAAAATAAAGTTACTACTGTAGAAGAAGCTCAAGAAAAAACTCAATTAGCTATTCAAGATTTACTTAAAGAAGGACCAAGTAAATCCAATGAACTTAATAAAAAATTAGAATCTTTTTATACATCTGTAGGTTCTAAAGGTTTGTGGGATAAAGCAGTACAAAATTGGGGAGCAGGTTTAGTAGGGGCTACTGGATATATAGGAGGCTATAATGCTTTTAATGACCCCGATGCATCAGAAGCTCAAAAAATAGCTGCAGGATTATTAATTGCTTTAGCCGGAGGAGCAGGAGCAAAAGCTTTGGGTAAAGTTACTCTACAAAGTGGAGACACCATAGGCGAAACAATGTCTAAACTAGTTGTAGATAATTATGGTTTACCTAAAAAATATAAAAATTATGTACAACAATCTTTTGGAGAAACAAATCAATTAGGACAACAATTTATTAAAATTGTTCAGAAAAGTCAAACGCTATCTCGTGATGAAAGAAAAGTTTTATATGGTATGATAACTGGAGAAGTCAAAGATTTACCAGAGCTTGTAGGTTTTAGCAAAGAAGCAAGAGATGTTATTCAAAGAACAGGACAAGAAATGGTTGATGCTGGGCTTTTATCTGAAAAAGTATTTCAAAAAAATGCAGATACTTATTTACATAGAAGTTATTTAAAACATTTAAAAGATAAAAATTCTGAAGGTTATCAAAATGCTTTACAATTTAAAGTTATTGGAGATGAATTAAAACCTAGAGGGGCTGAACCTATAACTATTACACAAAAAGTTTACGAACAAAGTTTTAACCCTGCTAATAAAACTTATAATAGATACAGTGATTATGAAGTATTTAATACTTTTAAAGGTCCTGCTGAAACAAAAAGAATTTTAACATCAACATTTAATAAAGCAAGAACAGGTGAATTTTTAGGTAAAACAAATAAATATAAAAATTTTGAAGTAGATGTAACTACAGGTAAAAATGGCATAACTAAAAAAGATGGTAAAGAATATATTAATCTTATAAAAGAAAAACCTATGGTTACTTTAAGAAGAGATTGGACTAAAGCAGAAAGAGAAGCTTTAGGAGAAATTGAAGATGCTTCTTTTGCTATTGCAGAGACTGGTAGATTAATGACTAATGATTTAGCTGTATATAAATTATATTCTAAAATTGCAAACGATAATGAACTAGCTTTAACGTCTAAACAATATGATTTACTTGTAACAGAAGGTAAAATTAAATCAGAAAATTGGATTCAAATGCCTGATACTTCTGTTCCTAACGCTACAATTAACAGTCAAAATTTAAAAAAATATGGACAACTATCTGATAAATATGTTCCAAAAGAAGTTTATAATGATTTAACACAAAGAATATCTAAAATAAAAGAAGGGGATGGAGAATTAATGTCTACATACTTATCTATTAATAGATTGTGGAAAAAATCTAAAACAGCATGGAATCCTGTAGTACATATGAACAATACAATTAGTAATGTTATTCTTTATGACCTAGCAGGGGCTGATTATAAATGGATGAAAAAAGGTTTTACAGAACTTTCAAAAGGTAGAGCAGGTGACGAAGGTTCAGAACTATATCAACTTGCAAAAGCTAATGGAGTCTTTGATGTAGATTTGGTTAGTAAAGAATTAAATAAAGAAACTGTTAAAACCATGCAAGATAGTCTGGCTTTATTAACTAAAGAAGACCAAAGCGAATTAGTAGGTGCTGCAAAATATGCTGAAAGTTTAAAGAAAGCATCTAATAAATTAGGTTCACCATTTAAAAAGTTAGAAGATTTATATCAAATAGAAGACCAAGCTTTTAGAATGGGTGTATTTATGGACAGATTAGCTAAAGGCATGAGTCCGGCTGAAGCTGCTGCAGATGGTAAAAAATGGTTTATTGATTACGATATAAATGCTCCTTTAATTAATATGATGAGAAGAGGACCTACTCCTTTTTTATCTTACACATATAGAGTAGTACCTTTATTAGCAGAAGCTGCTGTTAAAAGACCACACAAATATGCTAAGTGGGCTGCTGGAGCTTACATGTTAAATAAAGTAGGAGAAATGAATAGCACTTCTGATAGTGAAAAAGAAAGAACATTAATGAGAAAAGATTTACAACAAACTCTTTTTGGTTTTCCTAATCTGCCTTATACTACTATTAGGCTTCCTTTTGATTCAGCAAGAGAAACAGAAAGAGGAGAACCTATTCCACTATATATAGATATAAAAAGATTTATACCCGGAGGCGATGTGTTTGCATTGGGGGCAGAAGGAGGGATTGGATTGCCAGTAGGAAAAGATAAATCTATAAAACTCCCCTCTTCAATTACACCTAACTTTGGAGCAATAGGAGAAATAATGGCTCCGCTTTTATATAATGTAGACCCTTTTACTTTAAGACAATTAGAAGGACAAGGATTAGATAATGAAGATGCAATAAAATGGCAACACATATTAAGTCGTTTAACACCTAACATACCTTCTAGTGCTTTTACTGCACCTTTATTTTATAAATATAAAAAAGAAGGACAAGAAAATCCATTAGAATACAATCCTTTTGCACAATCGTTTGGTTCTAAAAAAGTTATTAAAGCTTTTAGACAAGCAGAAAGCGGTATGCGTTCTAAATATGCTACAGACTTTACACCTTTTGAAGCTATTATAAGTACGTTTGGTTTTAAATTACAACCAATAGAAATGCAAAAACTATTGGGTATAAGAGGCGCAGAGTTTCAAAGAAAATATTCTTCTATTAGAAAAAGTTTTTATCAAATAGAAAAAGAATTAGCTGAAGGAAAAATTAGTAAATCAAAAGCAGAAAAAGATGTACAAAAACTTTACAGACAATTAGATACTTTACAAAAAAATTCTGAAAGATTATCTGAAAGATTAAATAAAGTAACTGGTGGTTTAATAGAAAGCGAATACAATGTTCCGAACACAGAAGAAAATCCTATTGATAGACTTAATAAAAATCTTGGAGAAAGTTATAGAGATACTAGCGAAAGACTTCCTTTGTCTACTGGTGGTTTAGCTACTACCAGCACACCTTTAGAAAATGAACTATACAATCTACAAAGAATGTCTGAAAGTAAACAAGCTTCAGAACTGGCTCAAGAAGATTTATATAGTTCAACACTGTCTGATGAAATGAAAAGAATAGGATACTCAAAAGGTGGTGAAAGTAAATTACCTACTGTAGGACAAGTTTTTATTAGAGGAATTTCAGGAGAACCTTTACAAGATAAAGACTATTCTTCAGTCATTAATAGCTTAATTAGTGGGGGTAAGTTTGACCAAACAAGTATAAGAGATGAGGGTAAAGAATGGGCTAAAGATATTCAAGTAGATTATCCAAGAATTAATGTTGATGATATATCTAATCTATATACACATGCATTAGGAGCTTATGAAATATCTACAACACAACCTAGAGGAGCAGAAGGACCTGATAAACTTCCTTTTAGTGGTAAGCCAATACCTGATTCAGGAGCAAAATCTTCAGGCATAGCTTCAGTTAGGCGAACAGGTATGCAAGTAAAAGAAAGAATACAGGCAGCGACAGAAGTATTTGGAGACAATACAAGTTCTGAAAAATTTGCAGAAGCTAGAAGAGATAGACGAGATAATAAAGTTGGTTTTGAAGCTGCAAAATTATATGGGAATGACAGAATAAAAGCTTTAGCTTATATTAAAGATAGAATTTTACAAGAAGCTGAAAATGTAAAACAAGGTAAAGAATCTGATTTATTACACCCTACTGAAAGAGATAAAAAAACAGGGCAAGCACTTATAAAAGGAATAAAATATATAAAAAGTATAGAAGGAAAATAAAATGGATTGGTTTCAAAACAAAACAACACAAATAATTGCATTGGCTGGTATTGTTAGTACTCTAGCAGGCTTTGGCTACACAGGTGCAACATACGTTAATCGTATAGAAAATTTAGAATCTAAGATGGTTCGATATATAAATGAAATAGATACTTTAGCAGAGCAAGTGACAGTATTAGATAAGAATGTGGTTGCCGTTGGTGAGCAAATTAAATCATTAAATATAGAGACACAGGATTTAACCCCTATCAAAGATGACATCGTTGCACTACAGACAAGTGTTGCAGGTATTAATGCAAGTGTTGATTCTATGTACGATGATGTAAGAAGTTTAAAAAATATGAATGATAATCCACTAGCTAATTGAGTTTATTATGAGTGAAGAACATTACCCGACAGGAAGATTTGGTGGAGACATGGATAGAAATGAGGTTGAAATAGACCTTAATAAATTCATGGCTCTCCTTCAAGAGAAGTCAGATTTAAAAGACAGAATAAGAGAACTTGAAGACGAGAAGAACGACAACCCTTATCAAAAATTTATATTCGTAGCACAAGCTATAGACAGTTGGAGAATAATTCCAAGAGCTTTTTTGGCGGTATATATGTATCTACTGTATTTTACAACATTCTGGTTTATGGACTTGCCTGAACCTAGCTTTGAACAGTCAGGATTGATTTCCATTGTTGTCGGAGCAGGCGCAGCTTGGTTTGGACTCTATACAAATTCACACAAACCTGATTCAAAAGGTAAATAATTAATGTTATTATACACAGAAAATCAATTAGAAAGTGCATATAAAATTTATAGAAGCCATCAAGCCAGACAAGATTTAAGCTTTATGAGCTTAGAACATTTTAGATTATTCTACGAACAACTGGCTGAAGAAGTTTTAAGTGGGGGCATAGAAGAAAGTTATGGGCTTCCCATTTGAAATAATAACTATGCTGGGTTCTACATTGCTTAGTAGTCTTCTAAGTATATGGTCACAAAGTAGAAAAGCAAAAGAAGAACAACAGAAACTTCTCATAACGAGAGGTGAGTTTGAGATGAAAGCTATCAAGGCTGCTAGAGATGTCAAAGATAAAGGCTTTGCTTGGACAAGAAGAATCATAGCTTTGATTTCTGTGTTTGCAATAGTGGTGCTGCCAAAAATGGTTGCAGTATTTTATCCAGATGTGGATGTAACAGTCGGATACACCAATTGGAATCCGGGTTTTTGGTTCTTTAGAGAAGGTAGAGAGATTTTTGAATGGATTACTTTTCAAGGTTTGGTCATAACGCAGTTAGATACCAATTTAGTATCGGCTATAATTGGCATGTACTTTGGTGGTAGTTTAGTTAAAAAATAACAGGAGATAAAATGAAAAAATATGCTTTAATTTTAGCAGGGTTATTATTTTTTAGCTCAAATATATATGCTGACCAAACAGGTGATTGTACAGCAGGTGAGCAGTATTGTGAACAGAACTCGTTGAATACAACCAACACTACAACGACCACCAATACCAACACTAACACCAATACTAACACTAACACTAACACCAATACTAACAACAACACAAATACAAATACAACAACGACTACTGGAACGCAAACCAATACCAATAATAATACGAACACTAACACCAGCACTAACACCAGTACTAACACCAGTACTAACACCAACAATAACACTAGCACCGCTACAAATACCAATAATAATAACAATGTTAACTCGACTACGACAACTGGTACGAACACCAACAACAACACAAATGTTAACACTAGTACATCTACTAGTTCTAATACCAATAACAATACAACTAATTCAACTGTTTCTAGTACGGTAAATACTACTAACAGTAATACGAACAACAACAATAACACCAGTACATCTACGAATACTAATAACAATAACAACAACAGTACAAGTAATAATACTAACAACAACAATAACACTTCGACAAGCACCAGTAGCAATACAAATAACAATAACAACACAAGCACAAGCACAAGCACAAACAGCAATACAAACAACAACAACAATGTTAATCAGTCTACTTCTGACTCAAATGTTAAGACCGATAATAAAAATGTAAATGAATCAACTTCAGACAACACCAACAGAAACATAAATGAAAGCAAGTCTGAACAAGTTATCACGCAAAATATCAATCAAAAAGCACCGCCTGCTTCTGCGATTGCTCCTTCTATTATGAGCTACAGCCAAGACCTTTGTACGGTTGGAAGGTCAGGCGCATATCAAGGACAAGTGTTTGGTTTCTCTTCGGGTCGTACAGTCCGTGACGAAAACTGTGAACGTTTAAAACTTTCCAAGTATCTATACGATACAGGCATGAAAGTTGCAGCAGTTTCTATACTTTGCCAAGACCCTAGAGTATTTAAAGCTATGAGAATGGCAGGCACTCCTTGTCCTTATGAAGGCAAGATAGGTGACGAAGCAAAAGTTGCATGGCAAGATAACATTAAAGACAGACCTGATTACATCGAAGCAAAGTCTCAATACTTAAAGAAGTGTAAAGGCACTAGAGATAAAAACAATTTAAAGAAGTCAAGGCTGACCTGTGCTAGGGAATTTGACAAAGGCGCTTAGTGTAGCTTGTCTTTTATTTTTTTGCAATAACGTAAACGCAGAATTTAAAGACTGGAACAAGACAGATAAGATTCTATTTGGAACTTATGTTGGATTAAATGTTATTGATGTTGGGCAGACCTTTGACATTATAGAGTGTCAACAAATAAATCCTAAGTGTGATTATATAGAAAAAAATCCTATAATAGGCAGTTTCCCATCAAAAGAAAAAGTTGTTTTGTATAAAACTTTAATGACTGGGGTTGTTTATTACGCTTTAGAGAAAACTCCTGACAAAAATAGAACCGCAACATTGTTAATCATAAACGGTCTTATGTTAGGAACTGTTGTGAATAACTATAACATAGGAATAAGTTTTACTTTAAGGTTTTAAGATGTTTAAGAAGATAGCAAGCCTTTTAATATTACTTGGCGCAAGCTTAACGGCTAGTGCAAACTATGTATACGAAGCAAACCAAA
>Ga0098040_1000814_pt1 | contig 14034 bp, 12 predicted proteins | sample 7_EtaG_FD_75065 | JGI IMG/M metagenome (GOLD analysis project Ga0098040, IMG submission 75065) | Marine viral communities from the Subarctic Pacific Ocean - 7_ETSP_OMZ_AT15161 metaG | ecosystem: Environmental > Aquatic > Marine > Oceanic | place: Pacific Ocean | collected 2015-01-08
CTTAGACTCTCTAAGTTTTTTATACCTAATCGCTTCATCTTCAGTCAAATCTACATACGCACCATCTACATAAACCCTTTCTACGCCATACTTAGAAGGGACAGTTCCTTTTTGCTCTTCATCACGGAATCTATCTTTTAATTTCTCTGATATAGTTGTAAGTCTTTTACCTTCCTCGAAAGCCATTGTGGAGGACTCCCCTCCAAATATATTATACCACGCCTTCTCTTCATCAGTCATTTTATCTTCAGTTACATATCCAAAAGCGATATCTTTCTTGCGTTCATCTGATATTTCTGCTCCTACCTCAGTGAGTGGTTTAGTATCAGTGGGTGGCTCTACTTCTTCTGCTTGAGCCTCTTGTCCTTCGTCCTTCTCCTGTTCCTGAGAGACTTCTAAGCCAACAGAACCAATCTCTTTTAGCTCCTCTTTTTTCTTTGGGTCTGTAACCTCGGCAGCACCTAAGCCAGGGTCAGCTACTGCTCTTCTTGTATCGGCTACTTCATTTTGTATCTCACGAACTTCGTCTAAAGACCTAGTTTTAGAATCAACAATATATTCGTTAAAGTTTGTGTCTGTCTCAAGATTATGTTCTACTGCAAACCTTTCAGCTTGTTCATCATCTATTTCATGCCCAATTATACTTGCATAATCATCATACTCTAAAGTCTTGTCCCAATTAATTTGTTTCTTTCCTTTATCAGCGTAAGTACCTTGAGTTACTGGGGCATCAACAATGCTCCCCTTCTCTTTAAAAATAGTAAGTATATTCTCCATCTGGTTAGCTGTAACTTTCTTAGAATTAAATGCAGATGGTAGGCCTCCAGAATCCATTAAAGACTTTATAGCATGAGACATTATTTGTATCTTATCTTTATGAGCTAAAACTCTATCTAGAAAATTTTCATCAATTTCAATAAGCTTTAATAACCTATCTTTTCTTTTTAAATCTGATACACCACTTGTTTTCTGATATAAGTCAACTAATACAGGATTATCAGCTATATCTTGATCTTCAGGGTCAATAGGAATCCACTCAGACCTAACATCAACAAGATGGGATATGTAGCTATTCCATAAGCGATCAGTGTCAGATAACGCAGGCTCTACGATTTCCTCTGCCGTCTTCTCTTCCTTATCTAATATAGTGGAAGCTATCTCATCATTAGTAGTTACATCTTCTAAAGTAAGCCACTCGCCTTCTGATTTTGACCATCTCTTATTAAAAGCCTCAGCAAACACAAGCTTTTCAGCATCAGCCTTCTCACTGTCTGTTAAATGTTGAGTAACCTCATCAAATAATATCTCAGCAATAGCTCCATCGCCTTCTTGAATCATATTATCTATTCTACGAGCAACACCCCTATTGCCTCCAGAAAAAATACCGGCTACACCACCCATAGTTTTACCCATCATAGTACCAGCAAACCAACTCATCTTAGCCTCAGGAGACATAGCTTCTCGTTTAAAAATTTCTCCTATTTGATCAAATATTTCTTCTTTCGTATCTCCCCACCCTTCTTTATATCCATGCTGAACATATTGTTGGGTCATAAACTGCGACCACTCAGTAGTGCCTTCAACCAACGATTGTTTAAGGCCTTCTACACCTCCTCTTGCGAGCCTATTTCTTGTGAACTGCTTGGCTATTGTCCTAGCCAATTCTCTTTTCCCAACCTCTTGAACGCCCATAATCTTTCCTATTCTAAAGAAAGAAAATGCCTCCATAGCACCTGCTATTGGAGCATATAGAGCAGTAGACCATCCAGCAATATCCGCAGCTTCATATTTATCTATACCGTTTTCTTCTGCCCAGCTCATAGCCTCATTCCACTGACTAGTCCCTTCCATCCCTATACCTGTGAGAGCAGCTGCAGTCTTTGAGCCTTTTGCTGCCCCTGTCATTAATGATCTTAGAAATGGTTTAGCAAGCTTACCATTCTTTAAGAATTTAACAGCTGCCCCTACCATACCAGTGCCTTTAGATACAACAGCCATCTCTATGATAGAGGGCATAGCTTGAGACATACCTAGACTAAAATGCCGTAAAGGTTGCTTTTTAAAATTCTCCCATGTTATAGGATCATCTTCCATCCACAACTGTAAAGCCTGAAGCTCTACATCATTTTTGATAATCTCTTCAGTTTTTCTCATAGATTCATGCCTGAGATTTTCCGACCAGTCTACATACCATTTACCTTCTTCATCAAAACCTAGTTTATCTACAAATTGACCAATCATACCAACACCTGCAGCAGGTGCATCACGAAGTTGCGATTCCATTTGGAACATTAATCGCTTAAAAAAGCCACCAACTCCTTGAGGAGCAGCATCAGAACCATAGAGTTTGTATAATTCCCTTCCCTTTTGCCACCCTAAAGCCTCAGCTTCAGTCTTTATCTCTTTAGTGGGGACTGAAGGCAGGATATCTTCAGTAAGACCAGTAGGCTGAACTAAATTTTTTGTATAAGAATCTGGATTTGCTTGAAAGTATTGTTCTACCAGAGTGCTGTCAGGTATACCTAACTCTGCAATAGTGGGGTCTGTTGTGCGGATAAGATCAGCAAATTCAGATACTGTGTATCTATAAGACATGATCTAAAGGCTAGTTGCCTTGCGTATATTCGAATTCTCGTTCTGTAATGCTCTGACCAGACAAGTCTAAAGCATTTAGTATTTTCATCAATTCTTCATTCCCTATTAGATTCCTAGCATCTTCAAGAGCTTTAGCCTCAGCTGATACTAATTTTGTCCATTCATCCTCATCTGCCTTAAGTAATCTCCTTTGTCTTTCAGCTTCAGCTAACCTATTTCGTGCAACAGATTTATCAGATGAGTCATAAATACCAGTTTCTCTAAGATATGCACTATTTTCTCTTGCCCTTAGATATCTATCAGCTGCGCCTTTAACTTTAGATTGGTTTTCTTTTTTACCAGTTAATTTTCTTTCACCTGATGCTATAGAGGTTAACATTTCATTAGTTATATACTTATTGCCATCAAAATTACCTTCGCCTAAAACTTCTTTAAGAACATTAATATAGCCAGAATGAGCATTAGCAGTTTCATCTTTACTAGCTTTACCATATGTTACGTCACTAGCTGTAGCTAATGCATCCCTTTCAGATGATATCCTAGCAAAAACTTCATCAATTGGAGTTTGATCTAGATAATCTTCTTTAGCAGCTCTGCTCTTTTCATAGTGCTTTAACAAATTAAACTCTTCATCATTTCTAAGTACAATATTGTGACTTTTTAAATCTTCTTCTATAGATTTATTAATAGCTTTATATTTTTCTGTCAGCTCAGGCGAACCAATTGCTGGGATAGTTTTACCAGTTGATGTAACTGTCTTTGTGAAGTCAAGAAAACCTCCACCATCTATTATTGATTGGATAAGGCCTTTTGCACCTTCTTTATTCAATACACCGCCCATGCCTTCTTCTTTCATCTCTTTAGTAACATTGCCAACTAATGTGCTGGTTAATTGCAAATCTTCTAAAGATTTAATATTCTTTTCTTGTCCATAGTATTCTTGCTCATTATCATACATGGCTTTTAAATGTCCATATGCTCTACGAATAATCAGAGCTTCATCGCCTTCAAGGATACCTTTTAAATTACTTCCTATCTTCCCTTCGGCCTCACCAGTAGCATCATACACTTTAAAAGCTTCCATGCTAGCAATTTTTTGAGCTTTTTCACCTTTGTGATCCATCCCAAACATAGTCCAATAACTTACATCAGAAGGTTTGTCCACACCTTTTCCTGGGAAAAGAATACTTCTAACCTCTTCATCGGTAAGATTATCTATATCAGCATATGATATACTTTTTCCTCCTCCAAGATCAACTTTACGATCATCAATTTCCTTATCAATCACCTGTCCAAAAGTCATTATTTTTAAAAGTGCTTGCCCACTTTTTGTTATGGCTGGTTTGAGGCCTCCACTTCCTTCTACAAGAGTAGAAACACCCTTTCCTTCAGTACTAACAATTCTATTAGGTATAGATGTCCATTCTCCAAGAAATTTATTAAATGCATTAGTAAATTCAGCTTTCTGAGGGTCATCCCCAAATATAACATCGCCCCTAGTATTTATAAGTCGTGCTAAAATATTTACATCGTCTTCGTGTGCGCCTCCTAGAGTAGCGAGTTTGCCTTTTGAATACTTAGAAGCATAATCAGTATACAGCGCCTTCGCACCAGAACTCCATTCTCTTACCCAATTATTACCAATTCTTGACAACTCAGTACTCGCTTGATTTTGTCGTTTAACATTAACTGTTGCCAAATTACTAATAATGGTAGATTGAGCTTGAGTTAGAGCAATGCCATTCGCCTCAAATGCCTTTTTTATTTTATCTACATATTGAGCGTGTTTATAGCCACCTGCCTTCTTAGAAACAGGCATTAATCCAAGTAAAGCAAGTGCTTTCTCATCTTGCCCAGACTCAATAAGAACATCAATTGTAGCAGCTGCGTCTTGAACAGTCATATCACCTTGACCATTATAATCTGTAATAATTTGATTATTGACTGCTGTCTGCATTATATATTTCTCAAGCTCATTATCCATCTTGCCCGATAAAGTTATATTCATTTGTGGATCATCAAGATCAAGTGTACCATCAGCAACTTGTAAACCTAAGTTCTGTTTTCTTTCTTCTTCTGTGGCTCCTCCCGTCTTCTGGTCAACTAAGGCTAAATGAGTAGCAAGCGTTTCTGACTTTTTAGCTTCGTCTATAGCAAGTAGTAGCTGTCTTTCATTAACAGCATTCCCAAAATTCCCACTATAGATTTTCTCTAACTTATTTAAATTATCTCTTAATTTATTAGCTCTTTCTGTACTATAGTCTTTAGTTCTTAAACCTTCTTGCAATTTTGTTAGTTCATCTACTGTTTTAGTATATTGATGACCCATACTAAACTGTTGCTCTAAGATAGGAGATCGTGCAGATAACATATCGTAGGTTTGTTGAGCTATTTGTTGAAGATTTCTATCAGTACCATATATTACTAATGGATTACCTTGTGCATCAGTTTGCCTAGCACTTTTATAAGAATAATTTCCTTCTTGTGTAAGCTTATTAATTCCTTCTAAAATATCAGATTGTCTTTTTCTCCAAGCCTCCCCATTAGGATCATTGTAATCTGTCTTTATAAGCTCAGGTAAATCCTGATATGATTTGACGAATGCCTCTAAAGAATCTAAACTATTTGTTACCCCAGCACTTTGAGTACTTATAGTACTGCTAAGTAAAGCAATATTCCATCTTTCTTGAGGTGTTGGGCCTGGTTCAAGTATATCACCAAGCCATTTATTAGCTGCTGACGCAATAAGCTGCCTGCCTAAGCCAGCCATTGGTGAACTCTGTTGTGCTTCTTGTAATAGACTAGCCATTATCCAAATACCTTTTCCCACGCCTTCCCAATCCACGTATCTCCTACAGCTTCTTTAAAATCATCCACAGCATGGCCCATCCCATATTCTTCTTGCTCAGGATCGGCCCAAGCATCAAGATCAGATAAATCTAGTAAAGTATCATAGACACTTCTCATATATACATCCTTAGCAGTTTCAACCTTTAAATCCTTTTTTATACCTGCTGTTGTTAATGCTCTTGCATTTGCTGAGTCATCATAAATTTTATTTGCTTCCAGTTCTTCTTCTGCCTGAGTTAAGTCTCTTTCTGTTGATGTAAATGCTAAATTAGACTTACTTGCTTGTGCCTGCATATTCTCCTGCGCCCGCATACCAACTTCAGCCCTGGCCCTCCCAGATGCCCCAGAAGTAAAGGATACTTGTTGACCAACTGTTTGAGCTACCGTATCTGCATAGCCTGTAGCTGCCTGTGAATAAGCTTGACCAATATTTTGAGCCAAAGACGCTATATTTTCTTCGCCTTTATCCTCAAGTCTACCCGTTCTCGATTCATAAGTTGATTGAAGTAAATCAGCTTTAGCCAAATTCTCTGCCTCAGCTACATCATATAAACCTTCAGCTGCTGTAACTTGGTAGTCTTGAAAATCTGGAAAGTACATACCGTACTCATCCTCATCTAAGCCAAAATTCTTTGCTAGTTCATCCTTGCCAAATTTAGGGACAACACCATCAGGTGTTTCCATAAACAAATCATCAGCACTTGGATTCCAGTTTTCTCCGTAATTTTCGTTTGGCATTAGTTTTTAAACCACGATATAAATTCTTCAGAAGACCATATATTCTTCAACAATTCCTTATCCCATGACCCGCTAGATAATTCTAAAGCCTTATTAATATATTCTTGAGCCTTAGGGTCGCCTTTCTTTCTACCAGCTAAAGCATCATTCATGCTTTTATATTGAACAGAACCAACTTTTACTTTAGATGCTTGTTTTTTTGTCTTATCAACAAGATTCTGACTAGCATCCATATCAGTAAGCATATTCTGCTGTTTCTTTCTAAAGTCTGCTATATATTGTTCACTCTCTTTTTTAGATGCCAGTAATGCTTTATTTTTCGCTATTAATTTTTCATTGGCCTTAATAGCATCTATATCTCTTTGCGTTTCTAAATATAAATCACTTTTAGCTAAACTAGTCCCCTCTTGAGCAAGCATACTTTCATCTGCTTTAGCCTTAGCTAATCTATCTTGATGAGCTTGCCAGTTTGCCTCACCACCCCTAACTCTCTCGACTGCTTTTGCATATTGTTTTTTAAATCCTGACTTAATGGCTTCTCTATTAGCCATTTGTTGTTCTTTAGACATTTGAGATGGAAACTGCTCATTTAATTCTTTAACTTCTGCAAGCCATCTGTTTGCTCTTTCCGAATTGCCTTCCCCTGGAAGAACAAGGCCGTAACCCGTGTCTGGTACATATTTTGACTTACCTGTTTTTCTAAGACTAGAATGTATTGGAGGTTTGTCCATCCCTGCATATATGTCAGTAGATTTATATTCCTGCATGGATGATGTAATGGGTTTTCCATCGTAACCACCATATGAATAATCTCTAGATGCTTTAAATTTCTCACGGGCTTGATCTGCGAATAGTGCCTCTGTAGCATCTTTTTGTTGCTGTAAGATATTCAAATCTTTTTGAGACTGTATTGCTTCCCAACGCCTATACTTTTCTGAAGCCCCTCCTGGAATACCAGAATAGATACTTTTACCATCTTTTGTCATTGTTTTATTTGTTAAATCTGGAATGTCATAATTATCCCATGCCTCGATGGTTGGGCTATCATATGTATGGCCTCCTATAACAATACCTTCAGGAGCAGGGGTTTCTTCACCTTTACCAAAGAATTTCCCAACCTTCGTAAGAAGATTTTCTTCGCCCGATTCTGTAGGCATATCTTTTTGTGGCGTAATTACTGGGTCTGGGGTTGTAGTTGGGTCTGAGACAGGTAGATTAGATTTAGGTAGATTTGCACCTTTTTGACCTTTATACCATTCAAAACCTTGTTTAGCACCAAACGCAGCACCAGCCATAAGACCTGATCTAATTTTTTGACTATCTGCTTCTTCTGCCCTTTCTACAAGACCTTCAGCAGTGTCTTTCCCATAAAATTTCTCCCTCTTCATCTCCTCCATAAACGGACTGTCATCTCTACTATACTTATCTTCTTTCATAAATCCGTCAGCACCCTTAACAAATTCATGACCTTCTTCAGTCGCTTTTGCCCCTAACATATAACCACCAGCAGTAGCAACCATGCCTAAAGGAATAGCCCAAGGCCCAGTAAAACCTAATGCAACTTTTGCTGCTAAAGACCCACCTATACCGCCACCAATCTGTGACCACAAGTTCTCACTATCTTGATAGTCTGTAGCCTCTTGCATCATGCTGCCTACCTTAGTATTAGCATTACGCATATCTCTGGCTAATAAATATTGTCCTCTAGTTGCCATTATTCACCATATAATTATACATTATAATTTAACACTGTTTTATGTAGCAATTTCAACAAGAACTGTTATTTTTGAAACAGAGCCAAGACCACTACCCGTTTCCATAAAAACCGTCATCGTATCACCTGCGATAAAAGAAAGATCAAAAGAAGCCCTACCCTGGTCGTCCCCATAATCAGGCGCACTGCCCCCTGCTAACTCAACTGAATAACTACTCTCTTTATCTCCATTTTTATATATATAAAAATTAATTGCTGTTGCTCGACCGTTACTACAATTTACTGACATACCAGTTACTTTGCCGGTTCTTATCATTGTGTAGCCTCCTGATTCTCCATCAATCCAATTTTGTACACCATTTATCATACGCATTTCTGTATCTGTCTCTGCGCTTATTACATCACCAGTACCAAATGTAATATAACTCCTTGTAAACATTCCGGTTTGATATCTATCAGTATCTATTATTTCAACATTGTCCATCTTATAGACACCCGATACATTTACATCGGTATAAGATATAGCACCATTTACTTGTAAATCTCCAGCTACGTATGTATCACCATCATTATTAACTGAAAATAAATTAGTATTTGCTGATGTAGTTGTTACTTGAAACATACGAGTCTCAAGATCAGAACGAGTTGCCTCTTCATGTACTAACAATATTGGTTTATCATTCGATGCATTATTACCTTGAATCTTAGCTACTGCATTTTCTGATGTAGTATAATAACCAGTTGAAGTAACAGTCAATGCTTGATCTTCATTAGCTGTGGCTGATGATTTTAAATTTAAAGCAGTTACATCACCAGAAAATGTGGCATCAGTACCATCCAATGTCAAAATATCATTTGCTGTAGCAGTGCCTAATTGTAATTTATCATTGGCAAAGATAAGCATATCATCACCAGCAAGTTCATTACAACTAAGGGTAAATTTATTACCAGAATCACTATATGACATTCTTGCACCAAAGGTTGCTCCATCATAAAATTTTAATTCACCCTCTCCTTTAATATCCCCTTCAACTGTAACATCTGAAGTGAATACTGCATGAGTACTTAACAATACTGTGCCTGTTGCATCGGGAAGTGTTATAGTTCGATCTGCAGTAACATCTGAAGCCTTAAAAGATGTATCAAAAACACCATTGCTTGGATCACTAGTAGCCCCTGGGAATTCTATACCTCCATCATAAGGAACAAAAATCTTGCCAAAAGTAACATTATCAGATGAGCCTAAATCTAAAGAATCTCTAGCAGCACTTCCGCTCTCTACAACCCAAGCACTACCACTACCAACAATAAATTTACTATCAGCATTAGATAAGCCAGCAAGAGTTGTTAAATTTGTATTTAAAGGTTGGTAAGCAGCACTTACGTCAACATCAAGTTCAGCACTACTATCAAATGAAAGATAATCACCGGGTTCTGTCCATTTTATCTGACCGGCACTTTCATCCCAAACAAGAAGACGATCCTCATTATTCCCAGAAGTAGAAGGAAGAACTTGGCCTATATCACCACTAATCTCGACATTCTGAGGAGTAGTCCCTGCTGTACCAGTAGAGATTTGACGACCTATCTGCTCTTCAAATAGTATACCATTGACTTTTATTACTTCAACTAAATTCTCACCATCAAGATAAAATACATGATCACCATTCCTTAGTAGGTCTTGAGCTGGTGGCATGTCTGTGACTACAGCAGGATTAATAGTATAGTCAGGCACTAAGAAACTCTCTTATATAATGTCCGATATTCTAATGAAATACTGTTAATAGTTATAGACTCAGCTGCAGAACTATTTTGATCAATCCTTAATTGAAATGTTGAGCTATTGGGGATAGATGTAAGATCAACTACCTTTTTTTCATATGAAGTATTACTAGCAACAATTGACTCAGAATAGTGAGTAGCACGAGGACTCAAGACTACCCCATTAACCGTAACTCCAAGAATGTAACTTCCACTACCTTTTACCTCAATATATAATTTATAGAATTTCTTCATTAAAGCTGGAGAGCCGAAATCAATTAATCCAGTAGTGAAATAACTATAAAGATCATCATTATTTAATAAATCTCCTCCTAAAGTATTAAATTGATACTGTTCAAATGCAATAATATCATCAGCTGATGCTCCATATTTACTTGTACCCCAAACTAATAAACCAGTGTCTGGCATATTTGAAAAATTAGTTACAGAATCAGCAAAACTATTTGTATGTCTAACAAATGATTTAGTTTTTAAATCATATATATGAAATGGTTGACCATCGGACGATGGTTGTTTCATCCCACTAGTAGAAGAAAGAGCTATCATAACTTGCTCAGAAACCCCATCATAACCTACTGCAATTTCATGGGAAGCTGCGGTTAGATCGCTTTTCCAAGAAGATTTATCAATTTTTGCAGAAACATCTACAGGAACACCTTGACCAGTGAAAATATATAACCCGTATACATTAGCGAAAACAAGACCTTGGTCAGTCTTTACTACAGAATTAGGATTGGAAACACCCATTCCTTTAAGCTCTGTCTCTAAAAACCACCCACCATCATTAGGATTCTGTACATTGATTATATATAATGTAGTCTCTTTAAAAGCAAATAAACGGTTGGCAAAACCTGCTACTGCTTTAAAACTTTCACCATCGTTGATACCTATATCTATCCAATTAGTAACAGGGAATGTATCATACTTGCCAATAGCACTATAAAAAACCCTATCCGACATCAACTCTGTGTTACCGCTTTCAGTATTAATATATTTAACGCCAACAGCAAAACATCTTCTATTTATTACTGTAGCATCTTCCCAGCCCTGTGTAGCAGTATCAAAAGAGACAGATGCTCCATCAGGTGCATACCCATTTATTGATTCATAAGTTTGAGGAGATGGATTTTTTATATCGGCAAGACCTGTAGCTGAACTAGACGAAGTCTTATACTCCCAATCTCTTCCGTGAGTAAGTAAATGATTATGCCCTGCAACCCAACCTACACTAAAGTCCTCAAAAGTATTCTGGCGTACTCCCCTAGTAAAATCACAATCTAGAAATAAAGTCCATCTTTTATTAGCATTATATTTTCTTATATAAATTCTAGCACCAGTAACCCTGTCTGGATACACATACGATGATACATCTACACCATCATTTGTACCTCCATTGCTAGTACATGCATAAACCTGAAGATTTGTAAAATATTGTTGAGAAGCAATAGTAAATGTAGTTTCCATAAGGTCTGGATCTGTTCCATCAAAACCAACTGGTACAACAGGCATAAGTACAGGCATTGATTCTTGATTACCTTGGTATACAAATGTTTGGGCAAACTCATACTCTGTGGCCTCCCAACCACCATCATCTTGACCTGTTGTTGCAGTAAAACGCAGATTAAGTGCCTTACCTCTATCTGCCCCACTGGGGTAACACTCTATCGGAACTACACATCCAAATGGAGTTGCATTAGTAGCATCCTCAGCTAGATGAGTTACTGGATCACCATCAGGGTGTGAAGATTCAAGAGCAGGCACATCTGCTGGTGTTTGTATTGTTGGAGGAGATAAATCTGCATTATCAAAAACCCACTTATCTACACTATTATATTCATGACCTGAAGAAGTAGAATTAAATCTTTCATAAACAACTCTACCAAACCACTTAACCCTTGAATTAGCAGTATGAAGAGTATCTGATATCCTTAAAGCACCTTCTGCCCAAAAAAGCCTACACTTAGAGTCAATTTCAGTAGCATGATCACCATGAATAGTGCCAAGTATATAAAAATTATCACCCACTGCAAAGGCTTCGCCAGGAACGCCTGAAACAAAATCTTCAATAAGAAATACATTCCCTTTTGCATTTACTACAACAGCATACCTAGTAGCACCAGCTGCCCCCTCACCATCAACTGTAGCTTCATACCCATAATCAGCATCGAATATTAGAAACCCAGCACCAAGTGGGGAATCCCCATCATCAAGATCAAGGTAATAAGTACTAAATTGTGCTGCCCCTCTATCTAGGCTATATATTTGACCGGGCTTTGAAACAGACCAAAGGGATATAGCAGATAGTTCTGTAGCCTCTATATCACCTTCATCAAAATAGGTACTAAGACCACCATCCCATCTTCTAATTTCATGGAATGTCTTAGGCATTAGTTATCCGAGCGCAGGCCTCTAACAAACTCTTGTATTCCATGAGATACTATATTATCTATAGCATCAACTAGGTATGGCTCAACAGTTTTGTTCCACACTTTCTTTGTCCATTTAAATTTTGCTAACCCTAAAGTACAAGCTACACCTGCACTATACATTACTACACCAAACTTAGCCTTAATTGTGGCATTTGGTATTTTCTTCAATACAAAGGCAACTATGACAGCCACAGCCCCTCCTGTTGCATACTGTACTGCTTCTACTCCAAGTTTTGCTGCTAACCATTCCATTATATTAACCTCATTATTATTGATACAATTACAGGCATCACAAGAATACCAATCGAACCAACTGTTCTTATCATAGTAAGATCGGTCTTGTTTTCTTCTACCTGTCCATTAAGCGTGTCTAAATGCTTTTCAATTCTTTGTAACGTCTTAAATATACTAATTTGACGTTCACCTAATTTAACAAGCTGAGCAGTTGTTTCCACTCTATGTTCTGCTACTGACTTAATGCCTGCCATTTATTCTACTCACATTTCCTTTTACCTCCATAAGAACATCAGACATATCGTTTACTTCTTTTACGAGGTCTTCATGTCTTCTATCTCTTATCTCATCAGAACGATTCCACCTATCTAAGAATTTAAGTACGATACTCTCAATATTTGCTATTCTTACAGACTGTTCTTCGTTCTCTACTTTAAGGTCTTCAAGTGCATCAGCCTGCTGGCTTGCCCTCTTGCTCATTGTAAAGACTAAAAATATAAACATTGCCCCTACAACGCCTATCATTCCGGCTTCGCTGTATACTGTTAAAAAATCTACCATTAATTTCCCGGGAGATTACCATGTACACTTACATAATGGTTAATTTTTGCTAAAATCTCACTCCAAGACATAGCTCTTACTTTTTCTTTTTCTTTCGCCAGCTTAGTGGGTTTAGGTTTAATTCTTTTTGATACCATTGTAATTCTTTTTCCATTTTAGCATAACGTATTTGTTCTTCCTCTATATGTCTATCAACCAGTTCACCGATCTGGGCAGTCGAAGTAGCCATCCCCTCTTCAAGGGCTTCAATTCTTGCGACAATATTCCAGAAACCGTAAACCAGCATCCCACAAAGAACCAGAATCTGTCCCAACCACTTAATGTTGAAGGAGAAAACCATGTTATCATCCACGAGAGTTCCCCTATAGCTTCTGGCTGTAGGTGGTTTATCATTATTTAACTTCCCAGCCACAAACACTCCAACCACTATCGCATGATAACGATACTATACAAATTATTAAAAAGAATAATACCCAAATTATATTATACTTTCTTTTTAGCATTGGATTTATCTTTCTCAGCAGATTTTTCATCTTCTTTTATCATTTGTTCTAATAATTCTATAGCACCTTGACATTTAATAAATAGTTCTTTTGTTTGTTCTTGTTGGGTTTTTAATGCTTCTAATCGTTTTTTTAATTCATCTACCATTCTATCTCCACTCTCTCATACTCATTATGTGTATTACAATAATGAATACTCCCTTTATCCATCCCACCTATATACCAATGCGTTACCCCATTTCCATCAATAACTATAGAACCTCCAATAGCTATTATATTCTTTTCAATTTTACTACCTGCTTCTATATCATCAACCGTTGTAGGATTGACAATTAATTGAAGAGATAATATTATTTGTACTAAGTATTTCATTTAGTCCTCCCAGTTTGATTTAATATAAGCTATAGCTTCTGCATTATTAAAAATACTAGCCCCATCTACTCCCTCTACTTCTTTTAATTCTGCCATTGTAAAATCAGACTTAAGAAGTACTTCAGACTTATCAGGGCTATACCTGGCAGCTACATAATTAGAATGACGATCAATATACTCTTGCCAACTAGGCTTATTAGCAGTAGTAGTGTCAACTTCCTGTACAGTATACTTATACTCTTCATCCTTCTGAGGC
>Ga0098040_1000815_pt1 | contig 14033 bp, 7 predicted proteins | sample 7_EtaG_FD_75065 | JGI IMG/M metagenome (GOLD analysis project Ga0098040, IMG submission 75065) | Marine viral communities from the Subarctic Pacific Ocean - 7_ETSP_OMZ_AT15161 metaG | ecosystem: Environmental > Aquatic > Marine > Oceanic | place: Pacific Ocean | collected 2015-01-08
CGAAGGTTTTACTTACAGAGTTAAAACTAATGGCGCAGCTAGTAGTGATGCTGTAGAGTTTACGCTCTATGATCCTATTATAACTGCATTGTCATCTGGAGCTAGTGATTTTTCTCTTACACCCAGTCCAGTCAACAATGTTCATGCCGCAACGGCAGCTGCCGACTTTTTAGTGTCTGGTGTTACTATGGTTAGTATGACTGCTGGTTATTTTGGCTGGATTCAGACTAAGGGTATTGCTACATGTCTAGCAGATAATGCATGGGCAGTAGGTCAGCAGCTAACAACGTCTGACGGAACTGCTGGTGCTGTGCAGCCTAAAGATGCTCAAACTGAGCCGATTGTAGGTTATGCTTTGGCTGTTGTAGCGTCAACTGAGTATGGCCCAATTATGTTAAGCGGGTTGTTAGACTAGCATCACTAAGGTGGGGGCATCGAGGCGGTGTCCTCACCTTATTCATAAGGAGCCTACGTATGGCTAAGCCGAATTATTTTGATTTATCTGAATCTCAGAGGAATGCTTTACGGCGTGATGGTACCGTTTTAATGAATGGTGTTCGATATACTACGGCATCTCCAGGATCGAATACATTAATTAAATATGATAGACCTGAGAGACCTCAAGATTTAGAGGTAGGTGCTAGAGGTCTTCCAGATGAAGATATGTGGAAGAAAGCGCGTGGGTCTAACTGGAGACAGGAAATGGAAGCCGCATATCCAGGTGGAAAGCCTTCCGCACCTTCTCCTGAACAGTATGGAAATTTTCATGATTATTCGCAAAGCGGAAGGACCGAAGGAGCAACAATATCTAGAAAAGGATTAGATAATCGAAGGCAGTCTCAGTATTATCACGAGACTGGCGGTCCCGATTTTTTAGGGATGTTAGATTTGTACGAAAAACGTAAAAAGCGCGGGTATAGTTAATCATGCCCAAAGTAGGTGGTAAGCATTTTTCATATTCCAAGGCAGGTCAGAAAGCTGCCAAGTCTTACGCTAAGTCCACAGGAAAAACTGTTACTAAGCGTAAGCCTAAACGTAAATCCAAATGAATAAGACACCCCAGCCTTCTAAGCCCACTACGGATAGTGCTGTCCAGAAAGACGCTCTTACAGCGGATGCACTAGTACAGCTTATCCAGGGATCGTCTGATGAAACTAAGAGTCTTATGGCTAAAGCTCTTGGTGTATCGACAGTTACGAAGAAACGCCGTAAGGGTAATATTGATGCGCTCCAGAATATGCGTACTTTTGGAGAAGCCTATCACGGTGAGGATTTTGTGCCTATAGCTCCAGAGGCAATCGCACTTAAAGGCGAGCGTGCTGTAGAGCTGTGGCAGAAGAAATGGAAAGACGGTAATCAACTAAGCAGCACGGGTATTGAATACGATGACGATTTCGAGGCTTTGGCTCTAACAGCGAGTGAGTAAATATGACTCCGCAGACTATATTAGATATAGCATTACGGCGTGCAGGTTTGACGGTTACTAATCAAACGTATCGTGATAATGGTATAGATTATGCAAATATGACAATGGCAGAGTTACTAGCTATGCCTTGGGTATTTAGACATAAGCAAGGTACGTTTACAACGTCTTCTGGTACGTCTGAGTATGATCTAGCATCTGATGTAGCTCATACTAGACATTTTAAAGATACAACTAATGATAATCCGATTAAGATTGTAACTGAGAGTTATATAGATGAACTAGACATAGACAGGTCAGAAACTGGCGATCCTAGATTTTTGTTTTTCAGCGGTGTGAACGAATCCTCTGATGGCGAATCTCAGGTTACTTTATATCCTCAACCAGACTCTACGGCTACTGTAACGTACGAATACGTAGCTAATGTGCCTGATATTACGACTACTAATCTTACTACTAATTATGACATCTATGCTCCTGTATGGTTTCAAGCTGCTGTGATTCATGGTATATCAGAATTATATCATTCTGAAAAAGGCGATCCAGATGGAGCAATCAAAGAAAACGAGTACAAACAAAGTTATGTACAAACAGGGTTAATGTACAATCGTAACTCTAGTTCAGACCGTAAATTCCGTATGGGACGTAGAGACTCTATGTCTGGCCAGTTTAACTTCGTAGTTCGTGAAGGATCATTACAGGTAGCTTCATAATGGCGATACAAGCGGACGGTATTCAATTTGGCCCGTGGCAGACAGTGAATTATTCTGTCCCTGCCATTGATCTAGAACCTAATGTGTTGTCTAGGATTGAAAATATGTACCTAGATAATGCTGGATCATTGAATACTCGGCGGGGAACAGCGAAGTACATATCTAGTGCTTTGTCTGGTTCCCCGTCTGTAGTGGCTACGGGCAAACAAAGATTTAGTGCGTCCTCAAGTGCAGTGTTCGTTATTGCAGGAACTAAGCTCTATGAGGATGTAGATGGTACCTGGACAGATCGTACAGCCTCGATTACTATTACAGCACACATAGATAAGTATTGGGTTACTACTAATGCAGGTGGGACATTAATAGGAGTCAATGGTATAGGTAATGATGCACCTATTAAGTGGACTGCTGCTGGGGGTAATATAGCAGCCGCTGGTATGGGATCTAGTGGTGTTACTTCTGCGGATTCGGCTATATTTTGGGATAATAGACTTTGGTATGTCAGCACCAACCAAGGTGAGCGGTTAGCTCATTACTCTTCAACCACAGATATAACATCATTTGGGGCTAATGATTATTATATCACAGATGGCCAAATCACAGGTGTGGCACCCATTAAGAGCTTCCTAGGTCTCCATAATGAGGATGGCATCTGGGGTTTGTTTCCTACGGGTAATGCTGACATACCATATAGTATACAAAGACGCGCTGACCGAGGGACAATATCTAGGCGTAGTTTAGTCACTGATGAATTTGGTAATCAGTTATTTATGCGGCGTGATGGCATATACGAATGGGGAGGATCTGAACCGCCTCAAAAAGTATCGGGTAACTTTGATGGATCAGAGTTTTGGGAGAATCTTAATAAAGACAGATTGAATTATAGTTTTGCGCATCTAGTGACTTCAGACGACCAAGTATGGTTCTGGGTGCCTTATGGTACTAATCAACAGTATATGAATGTCGCTATAGTATGGAATTACAAACTACGTCAATGGGTAGGTGTGTACACGGCAAACACTCGTATTTGTGGTGCGTATTTTGAAGACTTACCACATTTAGGAGGGAACGCTGATGGGTTGTTGTTTAAGCATAATACAGGGACTAATGACGCTTCGTCGGCCTTTACAGTTAAAGCTACTACTGCTGCTACGCCTCCTGTGTCCGTGGCTACAAGAGTTAGATGGTTATATGCCAGACATGAGTTCAACGCTGCTGACGTAGCATATGATACATCGGTGTATCAAACAGGTCCAGGAATTGTTACAAAAGGTGATACGTTTCAGGTTGGAGATCCTACGGATGCTCTTGAAACTGCGTTTACTATAGGTTCTTCGAGTATTAGATCGGCAACTACAGCATTTGTAAATGATACTGATTTACATGGGTATAGTCCTGTGAGTCAGATAAGATATGAAAATAGCACACTAGATCAACCTATTACAGTACGCCGCTCGATGTTAATGTATAAACCCATCGGACCAGAAACTGTACGTAAGCTAGGAGTACACTAATGGCTACAGGAAGTTTTGGAGGACAGTTACAGAGTGCTATATCTAGCAGACTAACGGCAGATCCGTATGAGAAACGCCGCCAAGCTGCTATGGGAAGTTACCAGGATCAGGCAGAGAAATCTCGTAAGGATCTATCTGAGCGTTTGAATAGGCTCGGTGTATTACGTGGGGGTGGAGCCACGGCTTCACAATTTGGGGAATTTGAGTCTGGTGTACTTAGAGGTCAACAAGCCTTAGATGCTCAGTTTGAAGCTCAACGTGAAGCTGGTGTAGGGCAAGCTATACAACAAGGGCTTGGTCTGTATGGTACAGATCAACAGTTTGGATTAGCAGGTAGGCAGCAGACTGAAGCTGAACGTATGGGGCAGTTCTCTAGGGATTTAGGTACTAGGGAGTTTTTGTCTCAGGATGCTCTAAGACGTGATCAACAGCGTGAATCTGAGAGGTCTGCACTAGCTCAAGAAGGTATGCAACGTGGGGCGTTAACTGGCATCTACGATGGGCAAAGGACTTTAGATCAGCAGCGTCAAGATTTAGCATATCGCACGGGATTAGCTCAGACATTTGGTACTGATCTTGGAGGCGATGATACAACAAGGCAAACTGAAGCTCGTAGCCAGCGTTTACAACAAGAAGCGTTTCAACGTGCAGGGCTTACAGGGCAGCTTGGTGATGATAGAACTCTAGCGGCTCAACAGTTGTACGGAAGTCCAGAAGCTACGACTACGTTACAAGGTCAGGAGCTTGCACTTCGCCGGGGTGAGTTGTTAGGTAAGATAGACCAAGAACGAACCTTAGCGGCACAAGAAGCTCTTGGTACGGTTGACAGTCAAGATACCTTAGCACGTGATGCCCTACAACAGCAAAAAGACGAAGCTGCTTTAGATCGTACTGCTACAGAAGATCAAGCAGGTTTAAACAGAGATTTAGCGCGTGCTGAGTTACGTGGGTTTGAAGAAATTGACGGACGTAGAGTACAAACTTTAGCAGCACGTGAAGCTGGAGCTCAAAGACGTCTAACAGAATCCCAGGCTAAGTTAGATCGTGACGCTCGTACTACAGAGGCCGGTTTACAAAGAGATCTAGCACGTGAGGAATTATACGGCGGATATACCTCTGAATATGACAGGAAAATGAGGCGTGTAGGTACACTAGCTAAGACCGAAGGCGCTGCTGAACGTCAGGCTAGAGCAGATCTCCAACAAGCTCAGTTTGGCCAAGAAACTTCACAAGCAGCACTTCAGCGAAGTTTAGCTAGAGAAGAGTTATATGGTGGAGTTACTACAGATTACGAACGTGCTATGGGAGCTAAAACCTTAGCATCTAGCGGTCAAGCTGCTGATATAGCTGCTGAGAATCGTAGACTTGCTGAAATGGAAACAGCTGGTGTATCACAGCGAGGTTTAGCCGAGCGTGAACTTACACAAAGAGCTGCGTTAGCATCTGAGCAACGAGCATTAGATCGTGAGCAGTTATATGGACGTGCTATGACTCGTGCAGAACAGGAATCAGGACTTGGCTATTCAGGAGGTACGCTAGGAGCTCAGCAGCAAGCTGAAGTAGAACGTGCAGCTTTAATTAGTGAAGGTTTTGAAGGCCGTAGAGTTGGCGTAGCAGAGCAAGCTCGTAGGGATCAAGTTGCTCAGGAACGTCAGCGTATGTCTCTTGCAGAACAAGAGTTATATGGCGGAGCAGACGAGATATCGCTTGATAGCTTAGAGCTTGATCCAGATATTGAAATGGGAGCAGGTCGTAGCGCTGCTATTGAAATGGCATTGCAGCAGCGTCTAGGCCGTAAACCTTCACGGGATGAAATTGCATCTGTTGCAGGTGGAAATTCTATAAGAGGTCGGCAGACGTTAGCTGCTCAAGAAGCAGGTGAAGGTAGGGCATTTGCTGCAGAGCAGGCTGCTTTAGACAGAGGATTGACTAGAGGCGAGTCTGGATTAGCGCGAGAGTTATCGAGAGAAGAATTAGCTCAGCGTGGAACATTAGCAGAAGCTGATATTACATCGCGTGAACGTATGGCACAAGAACAAAGGTTGTTAAGCCGTGAGGAATTATATGGCACTGGCGATGTTAGCGCACAGCAAGGATCTACGTTAGCTGCTAGGCAAGCGCGTCAGGATTTAGCACTTCGCGGTGAATTAGGCCGAGGACAGCTAGAACAAGACACTAGACGTACGGACTTAGCAAGTGCTGAGTTATATGGTACTGGTGACCCTCGGAGACAAACAGGCGAAACTGCAGGAGCTAGAGAAGCTAGATTAGGAAGAGGGCTTGAAGACCGTAGGCTTAGTGAAATAGAACGCGCAGGTGCCGCAGGTACTGAAGCCGAGAAGCAAAGACTCAGACTAGCTTCTGAAGAATTATATGGTGGTGCTGGCGTAGATCCTAGGATGGGTACTTTAGCTTCTAGGGAAGCAGTGTCAGATCGAGCACTTCGTAGACAATTAGGCGAAGGCCAACTAGAGCAGGACACTAGGCGTACTGATTTAGCTAGGGATGAACTACGAGGGTATTCAGAGCTTTATCCTGGAGGTATGCGAGAAGATACAGCTGCTGTTAGAGAAGGTAAAGCAGCGCGCGGATTAGAAGGTCGCAGGATGGATGAAATAGAGAGGTCTGCATTAGTATCAGAACAAGCGGATCGTGATAGACTTGGTTTGGCAGAAGAAGAGCTATACGGAGGTGTAGGACGCAGAGGGTTATCCGGCACCACATTAGCTTCTAGAGAAGCAGGACTTGATAGAGAGCAGCGTGTATTAGATCGTGCTTTAGACCAAGAAAGACTTGACTTAGCGGAAGAAGAATTGTATGGCGGCGTAGGCCGACGAGGACTAGCAGGTACTACACTAGCATCTCGTGAGTCGATTGCTGATCGTGAGTCACGAGAGGGTATGGCTGCTGCTGATATAGCTTCTCGAGAAGGCATAGCTAGCAAAGGTCGTGCGTTATCGCGTGAGGAAATATACGGGACAGGCGATTCAAGACAATGGAAAGGAGACACTCTTCGAAGGCAGCAGTATGACGCAGATCAGAGTAGGCAAAATGCTCTTGATATGCGAACTGCTTTAGGTATGATGCAGAATCTTCCTGAAGGTTATCAACCTTCTGAGATGGAGGCTTCCGTTTTAAGTGAGCTATTAGGTAGGCCCGATATAGCACGTTGGGGAGGTGGGGCAGCGTCTGACTTAACAGACGAACAACGTGCAGGGTATAATGCATTTGGATATGAGCTTACCGGAAACGCCGTACCTATGAGAAACCCTAGTAGTGCTGGTGGAGGGGAAGGTGGAGGAGAATTTGAATCCACTCGCCAGCATAATTTTATGACTGATAATTTTTTATTAGATAAGCCTGTGGACTTAGACTCTACACCCGGCAAAGTTCTTCACGCGATAGGCAGTACAGCAGGTGGAATCAAGCCTGACATAGCTGGTATACAAGCACGAGTTAATGCTGATAGAGCATCAAAAGGATTACCTCCAATAACAATCAAGAGAGAGGGTAATCGCTATGTACAGGTTGGTTAGGTACATACAAGCTCCATTAATTCACATTGTGAAAGAATAGACCCATATGGCTAAAATACAATCAATAGATCCTTGGGTGCCTAGTGCTGTAGCTTTTGGTAGTCAAGTAGTCTCAGGTATAGGCAACTATTTTGAGGGTAAAAATAGAGTAAAATATCAAAATAAAGTTGCCCAAATGCAAGAAGATGCGCGTAAGCGTATCGCAGAGGCTCAAAAACAGTCAGTGCGAAGGGCTAATTATTTTAGCCTTTTGACTGGGCAAAATCTACAAGCCGAACCCGTAGACTTTGATCTACCTGTAATTCCTGCGTATGAGTCTGGAGGGTGGTCAAAAGCTCTACGTGGTGTAGGTCAAGGGCTTGGCTACGCAAGTCAAGCTACCGACACTCTGATGAAGATGCAGGATTATAACGAGGCTAAGGCATCTCGGGCAGGTGAACAAGCTGCGGCAATGCATATTGCTAATGTTAATACTGGCGGAATGCTTGGCGCGATTGATCCCGAAACAAATAAGCCTTATACTATAGGCAATGAAGTAGAGGCTCAAAAACACAGAATTGCTCAGTTACGTGGTATAAATGCAGATAAAGCGTGGGAAAATGCTACGGACCAGGATTCTAAGCTAGGTGGTTTGTTTAGTGGATCTTCTGATATGGCATTTAAGTCAGCATATTCAGATCGTATAGCAAATGCTGGCAGTGCTATGAAGAAGACATACACGGAACTTTACAAATTCCAAGTGATGCAAGACCAAGATGCGTTGCAAGAAGAAGCAAGAATACGCGCATCCGAATCTGCAGCCAATGCAAAGCTTAACTTTAGTATAGCAGAAAACCACGCAAAAGTATCTACAGACTTTACTACCGATTTACTTAATAGTGAGCCTTGGAAACGTGGCGTTAAACTTATAAATGCAACTGATAACATATTAGCTCTTGTTGATGGTAACGAGGAGTATGACGCCGCAGGTAAGCTCACAGGATATAAGATAAACCGTGCTACAGCTAATGCGGTATTTAATTTATACCAACGCACAATGGATGATGGAGTTGTGCATGAAGCAGATATAAATAGAATAATAAGTGGTTTAGATAATTTTATGAAAAGCGCGTCTATTTCTATAGAGGCTTTCAGTAAAGGCGAAGTAGCATCTATTTCACCAGGGGCTGCGTTCGAACTAGTAGGGCACACAGAAAGACTTAAACAGAACGCATTAAAACATTTATATGCTGATGTAGAGTCAAGATCACAAGCGTATGCTGGAGGTTATAATAAGCCTTTTGTAGCCAAAGCTTTTGGATGGACGGGCAGAGAAGATGCGTATAATACGTTTAAGAATATCTCAGATCAGCATATGCGGCAATTCTTGGGCGATCAGTCAGGAGATCCGTTTGGAGTCAGCAAGAACGAAGCAGAGGAACATGCTGATTTTATAGCGGCTGAGAAAGCGTTAAGTGATGCGAAATGGCGAGGCGAAGAGCACGAAATGCCCGCTGGCATGGAGACGGATTTTAATGTATTATTAGAGGATGTAGAGGATGAGGAGGAAAGTACAGCTAATCAAAATGCTTACTGGAGCCAATATATTGAAGGGCCAAGCGTAGTAGATAATGTTAAGGAGGGTGTAACATCTGCATTAGATTACACTTTACTTGGAGGTGTTGAGGGTTATGAGGGACCGTCCTTAACAGAAGATATACGAAATACTCCAGGTGATTTGATGCAACAAGCCTATGGCCAAAGAAGGTTAGCTGGCGGTCCTGTTACAAATGCAGTAGGTACAGCAATGGCAGTGCCTACTATAGCAGCGCAACATATTAACCGTTCTTTGTCTGCATACAACCAGCTAGCTGGGCAAGCATCCGATGCTGCTTCTTCAGCACTTAGTGAAGCATTATTTGGACCTGCTAACATGCAAAATGTAAGAAGTTCTTCGCCTCAAGGTATAGCAAGAGAGCTTAGAGATATGGATCCGGCAACCCTAGCTCTTGGGGCTTTGTTATTTGGTAATGTTAATATGGCTAATCCAAATGTTAGATTTGGAGGCGGAGGATATGGCGGTGGAGGAGGAGTTTCTGGATTACTAAGAAGTGGTGGTCCTCGTGGATTGCCTGGAGGTCCGTACTCAGGTTTAGGTAGCGGTATTTCTACTCCAAGCCTAGGTAGCGGTACTGCTCTAGGATTACCTCCTGGTAGTCCACGTATAGCTTATCCCAATAGTAGAATATGGACAGGACCATAGAAAGGAGTTATAAAAAATGCTTATAAAACCCTCAGATTTAAAGTTAGAACCTTCTAGACTTAGAGATGTATACACTCAAGGTGACATAGAGGAATCGTTAAAAATACTTAGATCTCAAGGCAGTATGAGTGGATATTCTAGGTATTACAGCCTTGGAGCTGCCGATACTTCGACTAAAGATCCTGCAAAAATGGATGTGTTTAGCCAAGAGTATATGTCAGGTTTGGCAGGTAATATCGTGCCTAGTGCTACTAACGTAGCTTCTGGATTACTAAGTATGCTTACTAGTCCTGTAGAATCTGCGAAAGCTATATACGAGGCTGGGCCTGAGGGTATAATGTCAGGAATGGCTGAAAGATATGGGTCACCTTCGGACATAATGCAAGGTGATTTTTCAGCTCTTAAGCGTACAGCTTATGAAGATCCTGTAGGGTTAGGCCTAGAAGTTGCCCCAGGTATGGGCATAGCAGGTAAAGCAGCAGCACAAGCTGGGCTTAAGACTGGTATGGTCACTACACGTATGGCCAATAAGATCGCAAAAGCTAGCAGTACATTGGGGAATCCCGTAGAGGCTTTAGCTAGAGCTACAGCAATTAAAGGCGGCAAAGCCTTAGCTTCGGGTATAGGCGAAGCAGGTTTAATTATGCTAGACTTTACTACAGGTATGCCTGTACAATCGTTAAGAGCTATGTATGCTTCAGGTAGATTGTCAGGTAAGCAACGAGCAGCTGCTGGCACTAGTTTTTCCAAAAATATATTCGGTGATTTTAAAATTCAAGATAAAACTAATCCAGGAAATAACGCAAAACTAAGAAACGGTGAAATTCCTGATGGAGTGTCTATTGATGATATACTTGAACCTCAAGGCGCGATATTAAATGAATTAGATACACACACTCCATATAGACTATTCAGAGATGCGCAAACAGATCTTGGAGGATTTCAAGATGAAGCTAGGATTTTTGGTCATATACAAAGTTTAGAAAATCGGTATAGTGATCTTCTTACGGCTAATTCTGAGAATATTAAAAATGTAATAACATCTGATATAGGCAAAACTCCAGGAGCGTTAATTAATTTACACACAAGTATTAAGCAAAAATTAATCGCAGATCTAAAAAGGATGGACATTGAAATTGAAGGTTTAAGCCCTAATCTTACGCTTGATGATAAGATACCTCTAAAACTTAAACATAAGGTGGGGTTTAGAGTAGACAAAAATACAGGATTTGAAGATTTTGATCAGTATATAAAAGATTTTATAAGTGCTGATTTGTTTGACCCTGAAGTATTAACAAGTTACCTAACAGGGTTTATGGGAGAGAAAACAACACGTTTAGACTTTCATTCTGTAGGAGATTTTAAAACTAATTTTAGTAATGCCTCAGCTCCTATGTCGGATATAAGTGCGTCTTTATATAACTCAGTACGTAAGGCACTTAACGAAACTATGGATAGTGTAGATGCTAGCGATGCTGTAATTAAAAGGCGTGCTGGATTAAATAAAATCTTAGATACGCAGGAAGAACTAGCTAAAATCAATAGCAGATTACGTAATGATTTTGCGGCTTACCGTGTAGGGGATAAATCTAAAGATGAGGCTATAGGAGCTTATGTATCAGCACTAGAAAATGATGTATTGAAAAAAGGTTTTATAGACGAAGTAGAGGCTTTAACTGGAGATGCTTTGTCCGCGCCTATTGCTGGTTTGATAGCTAGGCGTGTACCTCCTAAGTCTCTTGTAGCTCGAGGAAGTGCTGTAAGTGCTGCGCAGGGTATATTCGCTGGAGCTGCTGTGATTAATCCTGCAATGTTACTTTTTATACCATTTACTAGTCCTAAAGTTGTAGGTAGAATACTTGCTACTGTTGGCTTAAAACAACGATTTGGAGATTATCTAACTGCTGTTAGTCGTGCTATGCATCAGCATCCTATAGGTAAGACTTTAGGTGACTCTCCTAATTTTATATTTTCTATGTACACTGCTTTAGATCACATACAACGCTATAATCAACAGCAAAAGGAGCAGTAATGGGATCAATAACTAGATCGCATTCGTTTGTTTCTGGCGAAAAACCTACTGAAAGTGAGTGGAATGTTGACATAGATCAACTGTTTACACTTGTAGCAGGTCAGTTAGATACAAACAATGTAGATACCACATCGTCTGATGGTATTAGCGTTCTTAATGCTAACCAGACTGTTTCGGGTACCAGGTCACACTCTGGTGCAGTAACAATAACTAACGATGTCGATCTTATATTTGGCACAGATAGTGACATTAAGATAAGATACGATGAAACCACTGACGATGCGCTACGCATTGACACAGGTGTAGAGAACGCTCCTTTAGCTATAGTACTAAAAGCAGATCAAGGGGATGATGCGGGTGATGCATGGAAAGTTAATCTAGCAGCAGCTGCGGGTGTACTAACCTTTGGTAATGATATAGCATCTAAGGGTACATATGTCACGCAACTTACGCTTACGCCGCACGCTACAGTGGCGAGCTCAACTACTGCAATAGCTGGGCACGCAACCGTAGGTGGAGATCTTACTGTTACTGGAGGTGTGACAGTAGCAGGAGCTAGTGCGTTTGACATAGGCGACAGTGATAAGTTATTGCTAGGTGATAGTGATGACCTTACGGTTTACCACGATGGCAGTAATAGTTATATTACTAATGCTACGGGAGCATTAAAGATAGCGACTGAGACTAGTGGTATAGCAGTTACGATTGGACATAGTACATCTGAGACTACTATTGCGGATAATGCTACTGTTACTGGTACGTTAGCCGCAGGAGCTTCTACGTTAGCGAGCTTAGTGTGTACTGCTGCCGGTACATTTGGGGGTGGGTATGGAGATACAGGGGCAACTATATCTACAGCAGGTGTAGGTCAGTTTAATGGTGCATTAACTACTGATGGAGCTTTAACCGCAGCTTCTATGGTATGTACCGCCGCTGCTACATTTGGTGGAGGCACTGGATCTGATGGTGCTACTATTACTACTGATGGTGCAGGTACATTTGATGGTATCTTGAAGACTGAGGATGATACAGATGCTACGAGCACTATTGATGGATCATTGCAGACAGATGGTGGACTTAGTGTAGCGAAGGATGGTATATTCGGTAACGATGTTAAGTTGTTGTCTGATTCAGCAGTATTAGCTCTAGGTGATGGTAGTGATGCTACATTGACGCATGATGGCACTACTGGAGTTACGATTGCTGCTAATCCTATTACAGTGGACTCTGGTGATGCACTAACGCTCGATGCACACACTGGTATCTTTGTATTTAAGGATGCTGGATCAGAAGTGCTAAGGTTCACTGAAGGCAATAGTGGAGATGTTACGGTTAAGTTAGCAACTAATGCTAAGGATCTAGTATTCACCGACAATGGTGATGCTACGAATATGAAGATCCTTGATGCCGCAGCTGGTATTAATGTCCCAGGTGAAGTCCAGACCACAAAGATCGCGTATACAGACGGTGATGATGCACTTACTATCGCTGACGGTGGAGGTGTTACTACTTCGAGTACGTTGACTATAGGCACAGTTGCAGCTGCAGGAGAAGATACTGATAAGTTTCTAGTGCTTGATTCTAGCGGTAATGTAGACTATCGCACAGGTACTCAGGTACTCAGTGACATCGGAGGTGCAGGTTCGGGTAGTTCAACTGCTGCGGATAATATATCTACTGGTGATGCAGCAGTTAGTATAGAAACGACAAGTGGGAACATTACGCTAGATGCTCAAGCGAATGATGCTGATGTAATTATTAAGGTTGACGATAATGGGTCATCAGTTACTGCGCTTACGCTTGATGGTAGTGATGAGGGTAATGCGATATTTGTCAATGATGTGCAGTTGAAGAGTGATAGTGCGGTGCTTGAGTTTGGCGCGGATCTGGATACTACGCTAACGCATACAGACGGTACTGGATTAACGCTTAACAGCACAAATAAGTTAACCTTCGGTGATGCTGCGTCATTTATACAACAATCAGCAGATGGCACACTACGCATAGATGGCGAGGCGATTATTGACCTTAATGCGTCTACGAGAGTAGATGTTTCAAATGATTTAAAGGTAGATGGTGATATTGATTTAGAGGGTGACATGGACATAAATGGCACCCTCGAAACCGATGCCTTGACGATTGGCGGCACTGCTATAGGGTCTATCTACGGAGTCATAGCGGGTAGCAGCAGCATCGTAACGACAGGTGCGCTCGATAGCGGCTCGATTACCAGTGGCTTTGGCACCATCGATACAGGCAGCTCTGCAATCACAACGACTGGCGTTATTACGGGCGGCACCGTAGAAGCGACTACCGATACTGCCGCTGACGATAACGCAGCGATGGGTTACACTGCTACCGAGGGTTTGATTCTCACGGGGCAGGGATCAAGCACCGATGTTGTGATTAAGAATGATGCTGATGCGAATGTCATACAGATACCGACAGGGACAGAGTACGTAGGTATTGGTATGGATGGTGACGTTAGTCAAATTGGCAATTCGTTGATCGTGGGTGGAGCGAAGAATAGCGTCACGATTCCTGAGAGCGGCGGCTTAGCAACTTATGATACG
>Ga0098040_1000817_pt1 | contig 14015 bp, 14 predicted proteins | sample 7_EtaG_FD_75065 | JGI IMG/M metagenome (GOLD analysis project Ga0098040, IMG submission 75065) | Marine viral communities from the Subarctic Pacific Ocean - 7_ETSP_OMZ_AT15161 metaG | ecosystem: Environmental > Aquatic > Marine > Oceanic | place: Pacific Ocean | collected 2015-01-08
AAGCGTCAGGGAGCCCTTTGCCGCTGAGCAGGATTTCTCTGATTTGGAGCATTACAGTTCGAGCTCCTTGATAATCGTCAGCCGCTCGAACTCTGCGCCCCAACGACCGATATTCGCGGTCATGTAGCCTTCCAATTCTGCATCTGAATAATCAGCAAATCTCGTCACGACCCACGTTGCGCGGGTCCGCAAAGCGGACGCATAGAAGGAAATTAGCAGATTCAAGAAAGCACCCGTCAGTGCGGTCGCCCGATAGCAAATGCCAGTTGATTCAAATTTTTTCTCGAGCAGTTCTCTGGCGAACATCGCATCAAGCCCCGCCCGCACCAGATCGCGTTTTACGAGCAGTTCGCTACCGCGAAACGGTACGGCGGGATGAAGGCTGACCGGGCCATCCTCCACGTCGCCGGAATGAACAAGCAGATAGTCGTATGACACTAAGCGCTGGAGATCGAATGAGCGCCCGCGTGCCTGATCCAGCACAAACAACAGCCTCAACCCAGATTCGAACGGGGTGTTGAAAGGTCGTGTTTGAGAACCGAACGAACTCATGTGTCGCACCAATGAACCCGGCCTTCGTTTGCCATCTGGTGGCACATGCCTTCGCGGTCGTTGGGTAGAACGTGGGGCTCCAGCACGTGCTTGCTCAACTGCAAAGCCTGAGAGGCTTTGACGGTGGAGATCAGTCGTTCGTAGCCGTCCGGCTCTCCGGTGTGCCAATGATACAAGCCGTCGACAAATTCACCCAGGAGAGTGTCGAAGAAGCCCTCGTCGGCCATTTGATCTCGTGCAAGTTCCTTCAGCCCTTCTGCGTGATAGAACGTCAGCCGGGAACGATCAAACAGACGTCTGTGCTTCTCGGAATGTACAAAGTCAGTCAAATTTGACACCGATTGTCCGAGATCGGCCGAGATGACGGCGAGGAGCTGGGTCACATATTCGTTCTCCCCCGGCGCAACTTCAGAAGGTGGCTCAGGGGGGGTGGGGCGGTCGATCAGGGGCAACCCGAAAATGGTAAGATGGTATCGCGTTTGTGCGTGTTCGTTGATCAGGTCAAGAGGCTGCTTAGCCCGAAAAACGGTGAATGGAACGGTCTCGACATGCTTCTTAAGTTTCGGTGTGAGATCGACCGGATCCTTGCGAATTTTTGTCCTGATATATTCGCCCCAATTATCGATGACGAATTTCCGGAGTTTTTCCGGTTCGTCCAACAGGTCTTGGAAGGGGGACGTCATGCCCTTGTGGGTGACAAAGTGGTATTCCTGCGGAAAGCTGTAGTCGCCGCGGTGGCTGTAAAAGAGAACTTTGCCGATTTCTGCGGCTGCAGTACCCGCACCCAACGCAGAGCCATAGTGTTTACACTGGTAAAGGCTCCACCTGCGATTGGGGGCAGTGTTAGGGTCGAGCCAGGCGATGACATCACGCCCCTTATCTCCGGCCCCTCCACGCTGCTGAACCTCAACTACGCTGGGCACTTTAATCGCGAGATAGCCCGAGGCCCATTCGAGAGTGAAGCGTTCAAATTCGGCAGCGCTGAAATTTGCTAACCGATCAAGCGGAGCAACGGGAAGTCCCTGACCTAAACCCAAAAGGCGAGCGTTGGCACCCGGCCACGGCGTGGCCGCCTTTATGTCTTCCGTTTGGCTCGCACTTTTGTTGTTCTGGATTTTCGTCACGTAGCCCCCAAGAGGAATAGTGCCCCGACTTGGGCTTCTTGGCTAGATCTTTGAGGCGGTCAGGGACTGATCCGTTCGAAACTCGCTAAATTGCAAAAAAAGGATCGAGTCATCAACAAGTATGGCTCGCGCCTGCGATCTCGTTGTTTGGATCGACGATGATTTGCAGGTCTTGCGACCATCGCATCTACGGCGGCCCCATAAAGGTCAGCGAAGGGACTGCACGTGCAGAAGGCGAATTGTCTTTGGTCTCGGCGACGGGCGCGGCGCCACAGGTGGCTGGGATGCGGTCCAGCAGCTATCGACCCAAATTCGAGCCGCTCAACTATCGAACAGCAATCTTAGCTTTTCACATTGGCTACCCTAAAAGCCGTCAGGCTGATTACAGCCAGCCTCAATCGATGCCTCACGTTTTCACGATCGCTCATGGCGCAAGGTGGCCGTTCAAGGTCCGATAATATGTATGATGGGAAGGTGGGACCCTTACGTCCTGTATCCAAGCGTATTTGATTTTCGCATTTTCTTTCTACGGTTCAATTATCCTACTTGTGCTTTGTCCAAAAGTGTCCTGGCACCTTGTGATGCAGGTAGCTGATCGGGAGCCGATTGTGTGCTGCGTACTTGATGATTGAGCGGAGGATCAGGACGAAGGCATCCATGAGGTCGTCGGTCTTGCCGTGAGGGGCTGTGAGAAGTTCCTGGCGAAGGGTAGACATGTCTTTTGTCTCGAGTGACTTATGCGGGAACAGGACGCGGTTCTCGATGAATAGATGCTGGACTTCATAGAGGCGCTGTTCTTTAGAGCCTTGAGGCGGGACACTGTAGACGCCCTGATTGTCAAACTGAGGCCTCAGCATTTGATGCAGACCGATACCCGACGCGGCGTCTTCGATCAGGATATGGCTAGGACCAAAATCTTCATAAAACTTCAAAGCCATTTTCCGGAGTTCGGGAAGTTCGACATGCCCGCGCCATGCATCGAGCGCATAGAACCTGTTTTCCCGAATACCGACCGCAACGATGGCGGAGTAGGAGGCGTGCTCTGCAAGCGATGACGCGCCATCAATGCCAAGGAATATATGTTCGTAATTGTGGTGGCGTCTGAACTCCGTATAGGAACCAATTTGTTCCGGCTTGAGGATAACGCCACCTTCAGGCATCGGGTCCTGCTGGTACTGGCTGGCAAAGATGCGGGGACTCTGTTTAGCGATCAGAACATCCTTGGGTCCACGCCAGGCGGGATGCAGGATTTCTCCCTTTTTGCGGTGATAGGTCTCGTTGGGGCCGGTCGCGATGACTTCGTCCTCGGTTGCAACGAGCGGAAGCTTCAGTTGGCGCCAAGGCTCGTTGGGCTTGGACAGGTAATGCCCGGTAAGATCGTTCAGGCTGATGCGCTGTTTCACACAAATAATTTTGCCTTCAATCGGCTTGGTCAGGCGCGCCGCCAGTGTTTCGTCGGCCCATTTGCTCGTTTTTTCGAGTTCCGCGTTGGTTAGGCTGGAGTCGATCTTGTGAGGGTCATCGAGAACGATGACATCGGCGGGATGGCCGGTGATCGGCCCATGGACGGACCGCGCCATGCGGCGACCGCCCTTGGAGGTGACAAGCTCGCTCAATGCGGTTTTGACGAGTGTGGTTCCGGGGAATATGCGCTGGTATTCGTTGGACTGCATAGCCATCAAGGTGAGATAGGCAAAGCGTTCGGCAATCGGCTCACCATAGCTGACGCAGAGAATGTTGAGGGTCGGATCGCGCCCGAGGAGCCAGGCCACATAAAGGACGCTGATAAGCTCGGACTTGCCGTGCTGCGGGGGCAGATTGACGATGAGGCGGCTGAATTCAAAGCCCAGTTCGCACTGTATCAACTCGTGAGCTATCGCCCGATGGTGCCAGTTCTCCTGAAACACGGCACCGGGATTCATGATGGAGAAGAACTTGATGACAAAGGCCATGAAGTTTTGGCGAATTATGGCGTCGGCCACATCCTTGTCGTGCTTATTCATTTTTGTCTCCTTTGGTCTCTGCTGCATCCTTCAGAACGGCATGCTTGAACCGTTCGAGGATCATCTGGTCAGTCTCTGAAAGTGTTTCTTCGGCGTTGTCTTCAATAACGTCGGCCATGATTTTCAGGATCATGCCGAAGACGGAATTCGCGGCCTTCGCATCACCCTTGATCCCTTTGGCGACGGATGACTTGATCAACGCGCGCTGCTTGGTGATTTTTCGCTGTTTGCCGTTCTCCTGGATTGAGATCTGCTCGGAGAGCTCATCCATGAGATCGGTCTTGAAGTTCTTGTGGCCCTTTGGCTTCCCCTTGGGATTGCCGGACTGGCCTTTTTTGAACTGCGTGTGCGTGGGAGGCTTGCCATAGCCGACGTCGTAGTCGTCGGCCTTGTCCTCGTGATCATCAGACATTGTCAGCGCTCCCCTTGTCGGCCTCGGGCGCAGGGAGCAGCAGGGTGGTCTGTCCGGCCATGGTCTCGCGGAAGGTGAGGCCGGTCGCCTCGTTGACGGCCTCGAGGCCCGTGAACTCCTCCCAGCGGCGGATGATCGTGTCGACATACCATGGGTCGATTTCGATGCCGTAGCAGATGCGTCCGGTGTCCTCGGCGGCGATGAGCGTGGTACCGGAGCCGAGGAAGCCGTCGAAGACGACGTCACCGCGGGCCGTGCAATCGAGGATCGCGTCGGCGCAGAGGCGGGCGGGCTTCACCGTCGGGTGAAGAGCAAGCTCCTTGCGGCGCTCGGGATTGATCGAGTTCGCCCCTTCGTAGGTCCAGACATTGCTGCGGTTGCGGCCATAGCGACCGAGCTCGATATTGTTGGTGTGCGGGGCGTCGCCGAACTTGAAGACCACCACGAACTCGGACTGGCTGCGGTAGAAGCTTCCCATGCCAGCGTTGGTCTTGACCCAGGTCACGACATTGATGAGCGTGAGGTCACATTCACGGCCCGCCTTGAGCAGGATCTCGACGTGACGCCAGTCGATGAAGATGTAGAGGAGGGTGCCGTTGGCGCAATGCTCGATCGAGAGCATGAGATAGCGCTTCAGGAAGGAGAGGAACTCTTCCTCGGTCATCTCGCCCGACGCCATGGCGAACTCCGCGTGCTTGAAGCGCCCGCGGCCGGAGAAGCTCTTGACGGCAAGGTTGTAGGGCACGTCGCTCAAGACACAGGCGATGAGAATACCCTTGAGCAGCCGGAGGATCGTCGCCGGGTCGAGGCTATCGCCGCAGAGGACCTTGTGGACGCCGAGCTTCCAGAGATCGCCAAGCTTTGAAATCGCCGGCTTGTCGCGCTGCGTGGGCGGCGTGTCATCAAGAGCGGTATCGTGAGGCTGGGCCAAAGACGTCTGGATCAGCATATCGACCTCGGCGATCTCGAAGCCGATGTCTTTATAGCTGATATCGAGGTCGATCAGGGACTGAAGCTCGCGGGCGAGTTCGTCATTGTCCCACTCGCCCAGCTCGCTGATCCGGTTGTCAAAGATCCGGAAGGCGCGGAGTTCAGTCTCATTGAGATGCGTCACACGAATACAGGGCAGGATCTCCAGACCGAGTTCTTTGGCCACCAAATAGCGCGCATAGCCCGCGACAATGCGGTTATTGGCATCAATGATGAGCGGGACAATGAAGCCGACATTGCCGAAGCTCTTCTCGAGCAGGCGAAGCTGCTTCTTCGTATACCGCCGTGTCTGCCGGTTGGGCGGCAGGAGGTCGCCCAGCGGGATAAGGTCGATCTTTTCCGCCATCCACGGCACAGGGAAGCGATCATTGCGCAGCCGCGAGCGTTCATTGGAACGGTCGTCCCAATTGTTCTGCTCAATATTACGGAGATCTCTGTCTTCTTCTCTCTCATCCATAACAACACCGCCACTTTGGCTGTCGATTGGAGCCCACTGGGTACCAAAAGACAGCGATTAAAACCGCTGCCTTCCCGAAGCATCACAGCGACGAAATCGCTGACTGCCCTAAGTACCCTCCGTGGCGGAGAAGACACCTCTAAATAGAATTGTGTACCCATGCGTTCAAGTAAAAATTTTGCGTTCATCCGCCCGCCGAACAAATCGTTCCATGAGGAACGCAACTTCGCCCTTTTTTGACACCCTCTGTGTCAAGGGGAAATGCGACAGGCGCGATCCCCACATCAATTCCCCAGACGTATTTTTGTAGCGAAAATGCAAGTAAACAGAGGGACTTGGATTTGAATGGAGCGCGTGACGAATGTCGGCGACCTTGCGGTTGCTGACTTGCGAGTTACAAAAAACTCTTGCCATGACCGGCCCCTACAATGGCAGCAATGCCCGCTTGCGAACTCCCGGTCATCCGCGCCGGCGCTCCGAATCCATGTCCTCTGTCGGCCTGATTCGCACCCTTGCGGAACCACTGGACTTCCCTCGCGAAGGAAGCGTTCCTGTCGCTGCCGAGTAAAGGCAGGCTTATATGCAGGGTAGGGAGGGGAGCATGGATCAGGATACACGTAGTTTGGCGCGCCAACTTTTTGCGAGAGCGACCATGATCCTTGAACAGGCGCATGAGGTGTCGGTTACCGGCCAGTCGCCACGACTTACGGCTGATGGTGGAACGCAACAGGCGCTGGAACTATGCCGGATCGCGCGTGAGGTCTCGGCACTGGGAGAGGCGATAGAGGTCGTCATTGGCACCCGGATCCCGGGCCGTGGCCGCTAGAGCGGCAAATCGAACCCACCCATTCACACCAGACCCTATCTCTGATTTTAAACTCCACCGGCCTAATGCGGCGACGGCCTCAAGTCGACCTGCGTCAGCCTTTGGGCTTGCGCCCACCCTTGAGAGGGGCAGGGAACTTGGTGCCTGCCCGGGGTGGCGCAAAAAGGTCCGGGATTTTAACCGAGAGTGCGGCCGCGAGCCGTTCGAGGACCGCCACAGTCGGGTTTTCCATTTTCCGCTCCAACCGGCTCACATAGGTCCGGTCGATCTCGGCATCGACGGCCAAGGCCTCTTGCGACAGCCCCTGCTTGACGCGGAGCTTGCGGATGTTGTGAGCGACGATGTCCTGGGCACGCATGACTCAAACCCAGCATCTTGTAGCTTATTAAACCACGCACTATGGTCCTCATATTATTTTGAAACCACTTGGAACGCCGGGACTGGCCCGGCAAAGACGGGGAGAGATTGAGCATGATTGAGAAACGGAAACGATGGCGCGCGTTGCCCATACTGGGTGTCATGTGTCTGGGGCTGGCAGGCTGTGCGACGAGGCCTACCGCAAGCCAGATTGCCACGGCGGACTATGGGTCACGGCCGGGTCCAGAACATCAGCAGCTCATCAAGGACTGGTTTGCTGAGAGGCTTATCGATCCGACAAGCCCGCTCTATACGTTTCGGGGGCCGGTCAAGGGCTATATCGGAAAGAGCCCCCTTTATGGCACCGAGATGACCTTTGGCTGGGTCGTCTGCGGCACGGTCAATGCCAAGAACCGGATGGGCGGCTATACGGGCCGTGAGATCTTCTTCACGATTTTCAATAACGGCAAGCTCAAATTTGCGATCAGCGGCATTACCGCAGAAGAGCTCTGCGGCAGGGCGAGGGTTTGAGCATGGTAAAGCTTGAAAAGCTGATAGCACCCGGCGAGACCGTCATCTACCGGGCCCGCTTTGGCGGACAGCGCCTGTTTCTCGACCTTGTTCTCATCGCACTGGGGCTCGCTTCCGGTGCTCTTCTAGGCCCTGGGATCATTGTGGTAATGCTGGTTCTCGCCTCTATGATTTACCGAGAGCGAAAGCAGATCATTGTGGTCACCAACCAGCGGGTCCTGCATGTACATAGCCGCTGGTCGGGTCTCAAGATCGATGAGATCAACCTGCGGCAGGTCGAAAGCATCCGGGACAATGGTCAGCGCATCACTATCGTCGGCAGCGGCGGCACAAAGCTCGTCCTGCCCCCCTTCCTCGCTGATCTTAGGGGGCTCGGCCATGCTATCCGAAGCGGGGATATAAGCGGCGCAACTGTGCCGACTGCCAATTCCCCTCTCTAGGGATATTTTGTCGAATACCTCAGGCATCACGAGATTGTGCGTTGATGGATTTATTGTCGGCATCAGCCGTCATCGTTCGATCGATCGATTCGGTTCGAGCGGGCGGCTATCGGTTTTGTTTAGTGGCGAACCCGCCATCAGATGAAGCCAGAGTTTGTAAGTCCGAATGCTCAGACGTTGGAATGGGTTGGGATGCAGATCGCGTTTCAAGTACCAGCGAGAAAAAAGCTGCTGTCCATAAAGAGGGGCAAGCCGTTTGACGCGCGATTGTGACGGAGCAGATGGAGGGAAATTGCGCGTTGTCCGGCCAAGCCCATATTTAGCTAGATTGTTGGCGGCGTTCAAAAAAGCGGTACAGCGGCACAAAGACTATCGCAATATACCATCCGTATAGATATGAACCAATGAGGCCAAATATAAATCCAGATAATGTTAACCACTCAAATCCCGGCAACAGAGGTGCCCAAGCTTCGTGCATATGAAATTTTGCGGGTGCAAGTAAGCCGAACGCAATGCAGAGCAAGTACGAAATCGCAATGAACAAAGATAATGCTTGGCCTAGCGATGCAATTCGTATTGATCTAGAAGTCGTGCTCACTTCTGCCATAATGCTCTCCTCCGGAAATTTTTTGTTGAGATGTTGTCGACAAATCAGTCTGCCGCTGAATGCGGCGACCATTTAGATGCGCCTACCCGTACGATTGATTGGCGCGGCGCTGTGTATTTTGTAGCGTTGCAAGCGTCGGCTCACAGTTTGGAAAAACCTTGAGAGCAAGCCATTCGCCGTCAGGGTTTAGTGGTGTCAGGTTGTGCGCCATCGCTGCCATGCATTGAACCTGGCCCGGCGCCTTGCATCATGCCCTGACCCGAACCCTGCATTATGCCTGACCCTGACCCCTGCATCATGCCGGAATTCATTCCGCCCATACCGCCTGTTTTCGACATGAAGGTCAGCCCAACCAGGGCAATCAATGCAAGTATTGCCAACCACGTACCAAGAACAATTCCAAAGCTCTTGATACGCCCATCGGCCTTTGACGCGGCAAACAAAACGAAAAAACTCAAAGTCGCGAGTACTGTTCCGTGAAGTAGTGCTCCGAAAAAGGGAAACATGTGCATCTGACTATCCGATCTCTAAATTTTTGTTGCGCAAGGCCATCCCGACCGACCGCTGAACGGTCAAATCCAAATATTGCGCTGTGTGACGCTAGGCTCAAGACGCTCCAATTGAAATTACGGAAAATACTTATGGATGCAGCACTCGCTTGGTATCTGAGTGCACCCCTTCAATGGACGTCTTCCTGCCATTAATCACGCTAAGCTTATATGCATGAGTGCGCCTGCAAGCTCTAGGATCTCCTAGCGATGGCGCCAAATTTTGCAATCGCGGCGCCCTTCATTGGCTCTCGCCCCACATCATGCCATGCACGTGGTAGTGATGGACGTAGCGGTTCGGATTTTCCCAGACTTGTGCTGCTGAATAAGTGGCGATGTCGACGATTGCTGTGACGCGAACCCGGGATGCGTGCAATATTTCTAAGACACATCCGAAATCTCTTTTTGAGCGGTATAGGCTGGCGTAATTTGCACACTAATCAAGCAAACATTGCTTCGTCTCTGATCTGGATCATTATCGCGGTACCAAGAGTTATTACTAAGCGGTGGCCTAATTACGCAGGCGCAGATTTTACCGCGACTGTTAGATGCGGTCACGGCCGGAACGCAGGGCGGCGTCCACTCGCCCAAGCCGGGGAGTGATCGCCATGCGCGCAAAAAAGTCCAGGCGTGCTTGGTGTCTGTCTATTTTTAAGAAGTACGCAGCAAGAGGTTGGGACGTCATCGAATATTTTTTCATGCGGTGGACGGGAGAGTTCCATTGGTTGAGAACGTTGCGGCGTTATCTGCTCTTCATGGCTGTGGGAAATCTCATCTGGGAATTCGCTCAAATGCCGCTTTATACACTTTGGGAATCTGGCAGCGCCGGCAAGATCGTGGTCGCCGCACTTCATTGCACTGCCGGAGATATTCTCATCGCAATGAGCGCGCTCTTGGCGGTATTGTTCTTGATCGGAACCAGCCATTGGCCTGCGGTGGGTTACAGACCCGTGGCCCTGGCTGCCATCACAATGGGCATCGGCTACACCGTCTTTAGTGAATGGTTGAACATCGACGTGCGTGCGGCGTGGGCTTATAGCGATCTGATGCCGATCATTCCGGTGATCGAAGTGGGTCTGTCGCCGCTGGCTCAATGGATTGTATTACCGAGCCTCGCCTTCTGGTTTGCTGCATCAAAGAAGGGCGCAATATGAATGCCTCAGGACTGCAAGTCGGAAATTCCAATTAGAGATCGACCGTTGTGACTGGCCTACGAATGGGTCAACTATTTGAAAGGAAGCCAGTGACTGAAGTTCATGACCACAAATCCCGGCAAAGCGAATCTTCTACTAAGTATGAAAAAAACAGCCTGACCCTCGTCAGCGCAATCGCCATGGGAACCGGCGTGATGATCGGTGCGGGCATCTTCGCGTTGACAGGCCAGATCGCTGAACTCGCCGGTCCAATCTTTCCGCTCTCGTTCGTCGTCGGCGCGGTAGTGACTGCGTTCAGCGCCTATTCCTATATCAAGATGTCAAACGCCTTTCCGTCTGCGGGCGGCATCGCGATGATCTTGAAGAAGGCCTACGGGCCGACGACGGTCGCGGCTGGCGCGGCGCTCCTGATGGCGATGTCGATGGTCATCAGCGAAAGCCTCGTCGCGCGTACCTTCGGAACCTACACGCTGCGGGCGTTTGGCGGGGATCCCGACAGCGTTCTCGTGCCGGTTCTCGGCGTGGGCCTGATTGTTTTCGCCTATCTCATGAACGTTTCCGGAAACCGTTCGGTAGGGCTTTTTTCCATCGTCATGGCCGTGCTCAAGGTTGGGGGCATCGCGCTGTTCGGTGCGGCCGGTCTCTGGGCGAGCGGCATATCTTTCGAAGCCGCTGGCGGAGATATGGGTGTCGGGGGCTTCGTGGCGTCGGTCGCGCTTTCGATCCTTGCCTTCAAGGGATTTACGACTATTACCAACAGCGGCGGCGAGATCACCGACCCGCACCGCAATGTTGGCAGGGCGATCGTCTCTTCCATCGCGATCTGCGTTGTCGTCTATTTGCTCGTCGCCTTCGCCGTCGGCTCCAGTCTGCCGCTCGACCGCATCGTCGCGGCGAAGGACTATGCGTTGGCAGAAGCAGCCCAGCCTGCGCTTGGTCAAACAGGCTTCTACCTGACGGTGGCGCTTGCGCTAGTGGCCACGGCATCCGGTTTGATCGCCAGCGTCTTTGCTGTCACGCGGATGTTGGCGATGCTGACTGACATGAGGATGATCCCACACAGCCATTTCGGAATGCCGGGTACGATCAAGGATCACACACTCGTCTACACCGTCGTGATCGCAGGCTTTCTGACAGTCTTCTTTGACCTCAGCCGGATCGCCTCTCTCGGCGCCTTCTTTTACCTGGTGATGGACATCATCATCCACTTGGGCGTTTTCCGGCATCTCCGCCAGGAGATCAGCGCGCGTGGTTGGGTGCTGCTGACGGCCATCGTGCTTGATGCAGTGGTGCTCGCCGCTTTCACTGCGATGAAGTGGCAATCTGACCCGCTCATCGTCGTAATCGGTATCGTCGGCATGGCACTGGTGTTCATGTTCGTGAGGGTTTTCCTCGCGCGTAACCCAGTTAGGGATGGCGATCTTGATCACCATGAAAAATAGCTTGACCTTCTAGTTGCTGGACGGAGCAGGCTTTAAACAAATCAGATGAAAGTTGGCAGGACATGGATCACGATCATTCACACGCAAAGCCCACAATTCCAGCAGGTGCCAAAACGGCCAAGGACCCGGTCTGCGGTATGACGGTGGCGATCGGGCCCGATACGCGCCACGCGGAGTTTCAGGGCAAGGTCTTCCATTTTTGCTCTGAAAAATGCCAGACGAAGTTCGAGGCGGATCGGTGGTTCTACGCCTCGGGTCGAGCGGCTGGGCGCAAGAAGGCCGCTCCGGCCGACGTTCAGTACACCTGCCCGATGCACCCCGAGATCGTACGCGATGCGCCCGGCGCTTGTCCGATCTGCGGTATGGCGCTCGAACCGATGTTGCCCTCAGACGAGCCCAGTAAAGAACTCACCGATTTTACCCGCCGGATGTGGATTTCGGCAGTAGCGGCGGTGCCGCTTGTCATCCTGACGATGGGCGAATTGGTTGCTCTGCCGGTACGAGACTGGATCGGGCATCAGACAGCCAGTTATCTCGAGTTTGTGCTTGCGACGCCGATCATTCTTTGGGCGGCTCTACCATTCTTCAAGCGTGGTTGGGACTCTGTGGTGAACCGGTCGCCGAACATGTGGACGTTGATCAGCCTTGGCGTGGCGGCGGCCTATCTCTACTCACTGGTGGCGACTTTTTTGCCGGGTGTTTTCCCGGATGTCTATCGAATGGGCCAGGGCGTCGGCACCTACTTCGAGGCGGCGGTTGTGATCGTGGCGCTGGTCTTCGTTGGTCAAGTGCTCGAACTGCGCGCCCGCGAACGCACCGGCGACGCGATCCGTGCACTTTTGGACCTCGCGCCTAAGACCGCCCGACGCATCCTCCCCGACGGCACGGAATACGACGCGCCGCTAGAAAATGTCATGGAAGGCGACCGGTTGCGCGTCCGCCCGGGTGATGCTGTCCCGGTCGATGGAACGGTGATCGAGGGGCGCTCGTCTCTGGACGAGAGCATGCTGACTGGCGAGTCGATGCCGATCGAAAAGGGTCCTGGCGATGCAGTGACGGGGGCCACAATCAATAAGAACGGCAGCCTCGTGATCGAAGCTGGCAAGGTTGGGGCCGACACGGTGCTGTCGCAGATCGTGGCGATGGTGTCGAATGCGCGCCGGTCTCGCGCACCCATTCAGGGATTGGCTGACCGGGTCTCGGCTGTGTTCGTCCCGACTGTGTTGGCCATCGCGATTGTCGCATTCGTTGCCTGGATGATCTTCGGTCCAGAACCCGCGCTAATCTTTGCTATCGCCGCGGCGGTTTCGGTGTTGATCATCGCCTGTCCTTGCGCGCTTGGATTGGCGACACCGATCTCGATCACTACGGCAGCAGGGCGCGGCGCGCAGGCGGGTGTTCTGATCAAGGATGCCGAGGCTCTGGAACGCATGGCGGCCGTCGATACGTTAATCGTCGACAAGACTGGAACGTTGACCATGGGCAGGCCAAAGCTGACCGACACCATCACGCTGGGGGATATGCTGGACGTCGACTTATTGTCCCTTGCTGCAGCGCTGGAACGTGGATCAGAGCACCCTTTGGCTGAGGCGATCGTTGAGGGGGCCGAAACGCAAGGCGCCACTCGTCAGGAAGCCGCAGATTTCGAAGCGGTCACCGGTAAGGGCGTGCGCGGCAAGGTAGGCGGACACACAGTGGCGCTTGGCAATGCCGCGATGATGCAGGAGATGGGGCTAGATACAGCCCAGGCAGAAGCAAAGGCGGACACTCTACGTGCGATGGGCAAGACCGCGATGTTCGTCGCGGTCGATGGTGCGCTTGCCGGCATTGTGGCGGTGGCCGATCCAATCAAGGACTCGACCGCGCTGGCGATCAAGGAACTTCATGCGCTGGGGTTACGCATCATCATGGCGACCGGCGACAACGAACGCACGGCGCAGGCGGTGGCAGGTAAACTCGGCATCGACGAGGTGCGCGCTGGGGTGTTGCCCGAAGCCAAGAAAGACCTGATCGACCAGTTGCGTCGTGAAGGGCACAAAATTGCTATGGCGGGAGACGGGGTCAACGATGCGCCGGCACTCGCTGCAGCCGATGTCGGTATCGCCATGGGTACCGGGGCGGACGTGGCGATGGAGAGCGCGGGTATAACGCTTCTCGGCGGCGACTTGATGGGCATTGTGCGAGCGCGCAAGCTGGCCCGCGCCACCCTGCGCAACATCAAGCAGAACCTGTTCTTCGCCTTCGCCTACAACACTCTCGGCGTGCCGATCGCGGCGGGATTACTCTATCCCGTCACCGGACTTTTACTGTCGCCAATGATCGCGGCAGCGGCAATGAGCCTGTCATCGGTGTCGGTTATCAGCAATGCACTGCGGCTGCGACGTGTCGATCTGTAACCCGTCAAGAACGATCGCCTATGTTTTGCGAGAAGACGGTTCTGATGCGTCAGCTTAGCGAGACACTATGTTCTCACTGGGAACACGAAGTGCCTACAATTGTTGCCGTGGACATCGGCGTTGCAGCGGTCGCGCGCTGGGCGGTTTCCTCGGTCGAGTCTGCCGCTGGTAGAATA
>Ga0098040_1000826_pt1 | contig 13944 bp, 14 predicted proteins | sample 7_EtaG_FD_75065 | JGI IMG/M metagenome (GOLD analysis project Ga0098040, IMG submission 75065) | Marine viral communities from the Subarctic Pacific Ocean - 7_ETSP_OMZ_AT15161 metaG | ecosystem: Environmental > Aquatic > Marine > Oceanic | place: Pacific Ocean | collected 2015-01-08
AAGTTCTTGAAACTTATACCATGATGTCCAGACAAGAAGCAGAGGGCATCATTGAGCAGACTCATCATGCGTTTCTTAACTGGCGCAAAACCGGGTTTGAAGAGCGCGCGAATATTCTGCGCAAAACCGCTGCCCTGATTCGTGAGCGCCAGGATGACTACGCCGCACTGATGACCCGGGAAATGGGCAAAACCCTGGCAGAGGGCAAACAGGAATGCGAATTGTGCGCGGCGATTTGTGAGTACACTGCAGAACAGGGCCCCACGGAACTGGCGGACGAAACAAGAGAGCTGGCGGGCGGCCGTGCTGTGGTTTCCTATCAGCCTCAAGGCGTGATTTACGGCATACAGCCGTGGAACTTTCCGCTTTACCAGGTTATCCGCTACAGCGCCGCCAACCTCATGGCGGGTAACACCGTGCTATTGAAACATGCCAACAATGTATGGGGCATGGCTCTGGAAGTTGAAAAACTTTACCGCGATGCCGGCATGCCGGAACACGCCTTCCGCACGCTGCTAATTGACCATGAGGTATCAGACGCCGTTATCGAGCACAAGCTGGTGCGTGGCGTTACGCTGACGGGTAGCCCCAACGCTGGCCGGACAGTGGCACAGCGAGCAGCTAAAGTGCTGAAGAAAACCGTGCTGGAACTGGGCAGCAACGATGCCTATCTGGTACTGGCAGATGCCGACATCAAGAAGGCCGCGAAGATCTGCGTTCAGGGCCGAACTTACAATGCGGGCCAGACCTGCGTGGCTGCGAAGCGCTTTATTATTGAAGAGCCCGTGTATGAGGAGTTCAGGGATGCCTGCCTGGCTGAAATGAAGAAGCTCTCTTTTGGTGATCCCACGAACAGTGATACCAAAATGGGCCCCATGGCTCGCGAAGACCTAAGAGATGGCCTGCATGAGCAGGTTCGCAAGTCGATCGAGGCCGGCGCTACCTGTTCTTTGGGTGGTGAAATCCCCGAGGGCAAAGGTTACTTCTACCCACCCACGGTACTGGAAAACGTGGCGCCCGGGCAGCCAGCGTATGACGATGAGCTGTTTGGACCGGTGGCTGCGCTGATCAAAGTAAAGGATGCAGCCGAGGCTATGCGAGTTGCAAATGACTCCATTTATGGCCTGGGCGGAGGCATCTTTAGCGCCGACGAAGACGAGGCGCTGCGCCTGGCTCGGGATGAATTTGACACAGGTATGGTCAATATCAATGGCTATAATCTGGCCCAGCCTAACCTGCCATTTGGTGGGGTAAAGCAGAGCGGTTATGGCCGCGAACATGGCGGCTTTGGCATGCACGAATTTGTGAATGTGAAGTCTGTTATGGTGAGCGAGTCCTGATGCAAGTATAGCCAGCACTGGGCCTGGGTAACGCCATGTTACCCAGGCCCACTCTCAACATAGCCTTCAAGCTTTCTTCTGTCATTTGCTCGCCGAGGCGAGGCCGACACCAAAACAAATGAAACTGCCACCGCTCAGACGGTTGACGATACGCCCCCCTTTCCTGCTACTGAGCCATCCCCTTGCTAATCCCGCAGATCGCGCATAAATCAGATGAATCGCAACAACAAGACTGCTGTACGTTGTTACCAGCAACCCGAACTGGGTTAGGTAAGACGACGATAAGTCGATGAACTGTGGAAACACCGCCATGAAAAAAAATACCGCCTTCGGATTTGTTAACTGAAGCGTAAAGCCCTCCGCAAACTGAAGCCCAACATGCTTAGGAGAGGCGGCCTTGCGTGTAACGTCAGGAACGGAGGAAAACCAAAGCTTAAGACCTAAATAGATCAAATAGGCAGCGCCAATGAGCTTGAGTACACTAAACGCTATTGCCGATGTCGTCAGCAACAGGCCCAAACTGCTCGCGGATATGGCGGCAACTATGAACGTCGCGCCTCAAGACCGTTGGCTTTTTCTTACTGTGCCAAAGTGTGCTTGGAATGCCGCTCCAGTATCACTGAACTAATGCTCCAAGGGAAACGCGTACTCAGCCCGCGTTTTCAACGGAATAGGAGATCGATAGACTCAATTTTTTTCCTGCATAACGAGGCTGTTGTAAAATTAACTACCAAACCTGCGCTGCCTTCTAAACACTAGCAAGCCAAACGCGAAAAGCATTAATAGGCCACCTGAAGGTTCAGGTACCTTCACTGTACCCTCTCCAATCGTCGCCAAGTTAGAATACGTGACTATATGCGACATAGTGATTTCTTCGCCCGGTAACAGCGTAATACCCAATACGTAGGACATAGTACTGCTGCCAAAAGCTTGAGTAAGGCCGCCGATGTTGGTGCCTGTAGCACTTGCGCCGCCCGTAAGACTCAAGTGGCCAGTATTGGCAACATCGGTTTCTCGCTGAAGGTAAAACAGCGCATTATCACCCACCTCGTTTTGATTGTTGACATAGAGCGAGGTGTCCGCAAACACGATATCCAGCGAACTTTGAGAACTAAAAAACATATCCACTTGAGCAAATGTCTTTGCAAAGCTATTTTCACCATTGGCAGTAGCAAACAAATCCATCTCAAAGTTACCTTCAATACCAAAGGTTAACGCAAAGAGATTTTGGTTTGAAAAGGTAAAAGCTCGTTCAAAAGATGCATCCGAAATTCCCTGAGTATCATATAATTCTGTGCTAAGAGATGCTTGCGCCTGGCCATTACCCCATATACCTCGTTCAGAGATGTCATTAGTCCCATCAGGGACTATTTCTGTCTCTACTATTTGATATAATTGGGTATTATTGCTGGCAAATGACCCTTCTGTACCAGCATTGCGTGTATCGGTGCTAATCGCTGAAAAAATCGAAGGCGTATCCGGCCCTAAGCCGTTTATCACCGTATCTGTATCATTAAAATCTACAGCATCGGGTGCCTGTAGTTCACTGCTAGCCGAACGACTAAGATTTGGAGGATTAGTGCGTGATTCAAGACCTACAGGAAGTTGTCCGCCAGTCGCAATAATCATGTCGTGGTAAAGCGAGACACCGCTATTAGCATTGATAGGAAGAGCGATACTCGCACTGAACCATAACATCGTTATAAGTGCTGTAAATATGCGTATAATTAGTCTCATATTGGTTTCACCTGAAGCTGTGTGCACTCAATAAACTGCATGAATCACACCAGCTACGGGCAGCGCATTAAAACTCAGTGATCTAGCCTGGTTTACTTTGATCGTAATTTCGTTAACAGAACAAAGTTGTAAAATTTCCCGACGTAATTAGTGCCATGGGTGAAATAAATTTGTATATATGACTATGTTATAAAATATACAAAATATAACTAACTATTATATATAGCGTTTTCTGGCTTTCGGTGTTCGAATTCTCGTCATTTTCGGTTTATAGCTGTTGGAAAAATTTTGTTTGATCTTGATTTTATTTAACGTCAATTAGTTTTACTTGTATATTTATACTACGTATTAAATATTGACGCCTTAATTGAGAATTACGAAGGGTGCCAGAACACAGGGCCGGTTGCGGTCGTCAATCACCCAGATCATATACGGCCCCGGTGGTGCGATGCTGCCGTCGGGTGGAGCGGTGGCCATAATCACTCCGTTATTGGTGTTGGTGAACGACAGGCCGACATAGCGCTGATCACCATCCCAGGCATGGGTTGCCGATCCGCAACGCATGAGGGCTACCCGCTCAATTCGATCTGCCGGAGACGCGTTGATCTGGAAGGAGTCACCGTAGCTCAAAGAATCTGGCGCCTGAAAGATCACGGGGCGATTCGTGTCGGTGTCGTAATCAGGGCAGAAGATCTCGATTCGGTATTCTTTAACACTGTTACCGCCCGCTTGCCCGTCGAGATTCGAACCTGCTGTCAAAACCCGACCATTCGGCAACAGAAGTGCCACCGAGTGATAATTTCGGGGAACACTTGCGGGCCTTGTAGTGGTCCAGTCTTCCTGGCTTGAGTCGATTTCGTTGGCGCTCCAATCGAAGCCAGGGTGGTAAATTTCACCGTGGAGCACGGCATCTTCATCAGGAAGGCCGTTGATGGCTGGGTGATTTATTCCGCCCGAAAAAAGAACGTCGCCGGTCGGGAGAATCGTTGCGGTACTGTGCCGCCGAAGCGGTTGGCTGATTTGCAGTGGTCTCGGTACGCTTGTCGGCTGCCAAACCGGTGGAGGATCCAGGTTGTCTGGATTGAGTGTGATGCGGTGTGCTCCGTCCATGCCCAGAAAGAGAACTGTCGGGCGGTAGTCATTTCCGGGAAGCAGCGGGAGCAGGACAGCTGTGTGATTGGTTTCTCTAAACTGAGTTCCGTGGGGTGGCGCCGCAATTTCAATGTCGCGCACTATCCCGGTGGCTGGATCGTAGAAGCCACACTGCTCATTATCAGGTGATGCCATGAACACGTCGCCGCCGGGTACGACGAACAATCGGGGGTAGTACAAATAGCTGTATGTGTTGCCCCGCTCCAGTGATCCTGAGCATTTTCGTGGGCATTTTCATGATGCTCTGGTGGATTCCATCCGGAACTGCCACCACCGACTATGAGACGTCCGTCAGGCAGGAAGGCGTGATCGCAACAGAACACATCAGAGTTTGGCGAGTTGACGGCGATGATCTGGTTAGTGGCAACATCGTACACGCGAGTGTTGAAAAAGCCCAAGGGGTTGTCAGCGTTCGCTGGATCGTGCTCGTTACCTCCTAGCAACAAGACTTGCCCAAGTGTGCCGTGTGGCACCAGCGCGGCGTGGACTGCGAGTATCTCCGCGTGGTCGAATGCCACTTCCCAGGGCCGAAGATCAAGAACAGGCAACTCGTCGAGGTTATTCTCCCCGGTCGAGTCGGGGAACGTTCGCAAGTAGGGCCCGTCGGAGTCGTTGACGATTCCAATCCGGATTGGGCCTGAGTTGCCGGAGACAAAATACTCGTGCCGGTGCGCCACTATGTCACTGATGGCCCACTCGACACGGCGTTGATGCCAGTCGGATTGCGGATTTCCAATGGCAACGATGTCGCCGTGAGTGTTGCGTGCAGTATGAGTAACAGTGCGGTCAGCCATCAGGTTAGCCTCGCTTACCAAAAAGCTCGTTTGGTTGAGCGACGGTTCCCTTTATCTCGCTTGCTGAGTGTCTGTAAACTTCCTTGGTGCGTTAGAACAGTTGTGATGAGAAAAAATTCTTGATCTCAGCTTGCAGCAGGGTTTTCTGCATACGGCTGAGCGAGCGTCGCCACTAATCTTAAGGATAGTACGGAACCATCAAAGTTGCGTATGTAGTAATAATACCCCAGCAACCAGCGGCCCGTTAAACCGCCGAGAGGTAGTTCGAACGAGCTCAACCGCATCTCTATTATGGCCAGCTACAGCCACCTAGACTTTGCTCTTGCTCGGGCGCGTTGGCCAACTCTGCACGCTCTCTGGCTTATTGTCTTTGGATCAGAACCCGTTGGATGACATGACTCCAGGTGCGATCTTTTGCATCGCTGGCATGCTGCTCAGCCTGGCTTCGGGCTTCTGCCTGGCCGGCGCTTGAAACAAAGGCCGTAAACTGTTTGGTCACGGCCTGATGATAACTCCGGAAAGCAGCTTCACAGCCCGCTTGGGCGCCCTTGGCGATATCTGAAGGTGGTGCCGATGTGATATGGCTGAAGCGATCGGATTCACTGGCCATGCAATCCTGATACGCCTTGTATTTCTCGTTCAGGCTGGTACTGAGGGCTTTCTTTTCATCGGAGGTCAAATTCGGCGCAGGCGAAAGAGCCGCGCAGCTGGCCAGCGACCCGCACAATGCCACCACAATGGTAGCGCCCCGCCAACGGGCAGCATCAAAGAAAATCATACCTATCATCCTTTTATAATGTGCATTGAGATTACTATTCTCCCGGTAAAACCTACGCTTTCGCTGTGTATGGGGAAACATCCCACCCCAATATTAACGCCTGCTTGTGAGATCAGTGTAGACACTTGTCCACGGTGGTGAGTCTGATGGTTAAAAAAATGAAGAACCAGACTCGAATACCGATTGTTGGCCGGAATACCTTTGGTGTTGTGGTAGCTGAGAACGAAATCCAGATCGCCTGAAAGTCGCGAATTGTTATCTGATAAATGCCGACATGGCCTGCTCACTAGCAGAGCCAGCTGCCAGCCCGGCCTTAACACCCGCTCGATTACGCTCTGGATGATTTTGGCTAGCCTTAACCTTTCCGGTAAGGGATTCAACTTGAATCTCGATACCGACAATGGCGTTTACCAAGCGACTGGTGAATTCGGCAGGTGCATCATCAACCGACCACGGATTCTCCCGGTTGGATTCGTGCTGATCTGTTAGCTGATGGAGGTGATCCATCAGCCAGTCAGCTTCCTGAACGATAACCGCTTTGCCCTGGGCATGAACCGCCACATAGTTCCAGGTTGGAACAACTCGCCCCGTCTCCGCCTTGGTTTCATACCAAGAGGGAGAAACGTACGCATCTGGCCCCTGAAAAATCGCAAGCACCGAAGCGCCATTTTCAATGCGCTGCCAAACAGGGTTCGCCCGCGCAACATGACACCTCAGTGTGCCGAGGGGATTGCTTGCGCTCACGCTGAAGTGGAAGGGGAGGTGGTTTGCGTCGATACCATCGCTGTCTGCAACCACCAGTACACCAAAGCTGTAGTCCTTGATGTATTGCTGGAGCTTTTCCTGGTTTTCTTCTTTGAAATGGCTTGGGACTAGCATTTTAGTTGTGGCTCTTCGTGGAGAGGGGGCTTGCTTATGCAGCATAATGCAAGCCAGCATGGTTATGCACCGGATTTGGCATTTCGAATTAAAGCTTCCAAATCTGGCGCGATTGGCATCTGTCCCACCCATCTGCTCATTGTCCGTGCCATTAGCGAAGTGACAGACGACCTAACTTTTTCAGGAGAAAAAAATGTCGGACACCAACATCGAACTTATTTCCACCATTAGCGAAGACAACAAACTGGAACTTGCCCTGCGCGAGATCGAGATCCCCGAGCCCGGCGAAAACGAAGTGGTCATCCGCATCGAAGCCGCCCCTATTAACCCGTCTGACCTGGGAGTGATGTTCAGCGCGGCCGATATGACGACTGCCAGCCAATCCGGTAGTGCCGATCGCCCGATCATCAGTGCCGATGTCCCGGCCAAGTTCATGGGTGCCGTTAAAAAGCGGGTTGGCAAGGCTATACCCGTAGGCAACGAAGGGGCTGGTACAGTGGTAGCTGCGGGCTCATCAGCCGCTGCGCAAAGCTTGATGGGCAAAACCGTTGCGGTAATTGGCGGTGGTAGCTACCGCCAATATCTCTGTGCCAAGGTGCAAAGCTGTCTGGAACTGGAGCCGGGTACGACTGCGGCCGAAGGCGCTTCAAGCTTTGTTAATCCGCTGACGGCATTAACCATGGTCGAAACCATGCGCGCTGAAGGTCACAAGGCTATCGTTCACGCTGCCGCCGCCTCTAACCTCGGACAAATGCTCAACCGCATCTGCATCGCCGACGGCATCGACCTGGTCAATATCGTCCGCAAGCCAGAACAGGAAACATTGCTGCGCGAATTGGGTGCCAAATACGTGGTTAACTCCAGTAGCGACAGCTTTATGGCAGACCTGACCCAAGCACTGATCGAAACCGGCGCGACCATCGCGTTCGACCCTATTGGTGGCGGTAAATTGGCCAGTGACATTCTCACCTGCATGGAAGCCGCCGTATCTCGCAACATCACTGAATACAGCGTGTATGGATCTGACATCTATAAACAGGTTTATATTTATGGCGGGCTTGATCGCGGCCCCATCACGCTAAACCGCAGCTTTGGTTTTGCCTGGGGTGTGAACGGCTTTTTATTGTTTAATGCATTAGGAAAACTGAGCAAGGAAACCACCATCGCCATGCGCAAACGCATAGCCGCCGAGATCAAAACCACGTTCGCCAGCCACTACACTCACGAAGTATCCCTGGCTGATGCTCTACAACTGGATGCGATCGCGGTTTACGGTAAACAGGCTACCGGAGAGAAGTTCCTGATCAAACCACAGAGCTAACGTTTGATGTGTGGTTGCAAGGCTATCTCAGGCTGCTGGAATTAGAATGACTCCAGCAGCCTGAATCTCTATTCGTGCTGTTTAACGCCAACGGCAGGGGGGCGCGACGTCAGGAGCTTCCCTTGACCGTACTGGTTATCTGAGTTTTCCACTGATGCTCGGTGGATTGCATCGATGTGGACCAAGGCACTGTCGACGTATTTGAATCCGCATTCATACCCGTCGAAGGCCACGAAAAGATCTGTACCAGCAAGAACAATCGCTTGAGCCCCTTGTTCGTCGCACATCTTCTTGCCAGCCTGGAATATAGTTTCTCTTTGGTCTTTGCTGACAACACCAGAAACAGCAATGCTCATGTACGCTTCGTGAACCTTGTTTAGACTATCGCCAGGCGGAACAACAATTTCGGTCTCTCGAAAGCTATCGAACAGCCGTGTCTCCATGACCACCTTGTTGCCTAATATGCCCACTCTGGTGTAGCCGTTTTGAATTAACGCGCGTTCCAGTCCAGACAACGCATCAATAATAGGAATCGGTGACACTTTCGCCAGTTCGGAAATGCAAAAATGTCCAGCTATTGACGTCACTGCCAATGCGTTGGCACCAGCCGCGCTCAAGCGATTAGCCAGTACCTCAAAAATTCCCACCTGTTCATCGACGTCCCCAGCCTGAATGTTGCGTATCAAATCGCTCGCTTGCGCATGGCAAATCGTCAGCTCCAAGCGACTATCATCGTCTGATGCCTGATCAGCTTTCACTAAGTTACGATAATAGAACTCTGTTGCGGCCGGTCCGATACCGCCGATCAGTCCAATGTGCATAGATACCTCCATGTGGTGGGTACTTCTTACAGATAACGCCAGCCATCACCGGTGACAAAAACGCAGCGAAGCGGAGGTTTTGGCATCCGGTGCATGGCATGGTTATGTGGTGACTAACTCCTTAGGTTTCCGGCCCACACCCTTACCAGCTATCAAGCTTCACCCCGTTCTCTTTGAGGTAATCACCCTCTCTCTCGAGATACTCATTGACCCACTGAGTGTAATCTGATTCTTGGTTGTCATACGGTTTGGCTTTAAAGCGACCAACTTCGATAGCATTCTCACCCCGGTTCATTATCCACACCACAACCGTTCCCCCTGGAGCCAAGCCAAGAACAAGGTTGTAGCGCGGGCGTTCCACCATCTCGCCAAAGCGCTCGAATGCGGCAACCTCCTTCATCTTTTCCTCGATCTCGTCCGGGTTTTCCAGTCGGATCAGGGCCTCATAGGATTGTTGCTCTGCAAACGAAAACCAGCGGATAAGGAAGACTTCCGGCATCGTTTGCCATTCAGCCGAAGCCCCGTGTGCCTTTTTCCAGCAACAGGATACAATCCCAATAGGCGCCCGCCAGCCAATGTCCTCGGACAAGGATTCAACAAAAAACTTATCCACCCAAACATCGTAGTGTTTCGGTGCTACGACATTAATGTTGCGATATGTGCTGTTGGGGCCGTGCCTTGGCCCCTCTGGTTCTGTTGGTTCCGAACACCCGACCAGTAACAGAATACAGAGACTGATCATCCAAGCCTTGATACTCATAGAAGTCTCCATTTATTCACTGGTTTTATTCGGGTGAACAGCCCGACGGCCATTTTTCGCAGGCCTGAACGGGTAAAGCGGCCCCATTTCCAGATAATGATCAGAATGATGAATGTACCGTTGCTTGAGCAAGGCTTTGGATTCAGGAGACAGCCGCAAATCTTGGCCGTGCCAGATGTAAGCTGCGAGGTTTCTGGCAACGGTTACAAGTTCTTGCGGTATTGAAAAGCCTTTCACCTCGGGGTTGATGGACTGGAAAGGCACACCGACATCAACAGCCAGCTTGTGAATAAGGTACAAGGGTATTCTGGAGTATTCGCCCCGAACCTCCCGATCAAGCCAGAGGTGCAAAGCAACATTATTTCCGCTCAGGCTCGGCTGAGTGGGTAGCATGGGAAGGCGCTTCTGTTCGATCTCCAGGCTGGCCAATGGATTGAGGGAACCGATCCAGCCCTCAGCCTTGATCAGGGCTCGCTGCTGCAGCATGCGGGAAAACTCAAAACTGGCCTCGGGATTCCGACGGTCTTTACCAGTGATCACCTCCGGAAGGCGAACTTCAATTCGCTCGTGAAACCGCTCTGGATACCCGCCACCAATATCCGAATGAGCACCCGGCAGAACCCACTCGCTGAAATGCTCAGGCAAGTTGCCTGTCTCATCCCGAAGGCTGTTTAACGAGAAATTGTGCCGGCGCTCATCACGGGCAACAAACTGGACGGCTCGCTGGACATGCTCTGGTTTTACGTTGACGTTGATACGCCCCGTTTTTCCGTCGTGCGCGGAAAAATCCAGATTGCCCACATCGGCTACGCCGGCAACGGTATCGAACAACCCCAGGAACCGAACCGTCACTTTCTTGGGCCATGGGATGCCTTCTCGCTCGAAAGCTCTGACCAGTGCCCCTTTGTACTCTCCGTATAAAGAGCCCGTTGTGTCATAAACCTCCCGGCTTACGAAATGCCGTGCTGTTGCCGCGCCCCGACTAAATCCGAATGCATCGATGATCAACTCGTCAATGGAATCATTGACACGGTTGGCAATCTCAAAGGTGAGTCGCTCAGCGCCTTCGTCAATCTTCCTGAGGACGCCTTGCTCCCCCAAGCCTAAACCCATACTCAAACCATCGTCAGGCTCACCGAACTTGGTACCCACTCCTGAAACATAAACAGACAGCCGGTGGGTTGGAGTACCGTCTTGCTCTATAGTGTTCTTGAAGTAAAGCGTCTCCAGTTTCGAAACATTCGTTTCGGCATTGAGGTAACTGCCTTCCATCACCTGCGAGAGTTCATTACTGCACTCTTCTTCTGATATGGCTCCGGCGGCATTGGCTGTCAGACACTTATCAAGTTCCTGCTGGTAAGCACGGGTGTTGCCACGGTTATTACCTGTACCATCGAAAAAGATGCCAGCCTCTACGCGGACTTTAGGACGCCCCTCTTCTTCGGGCGAGTTATCCGGTGACTTCTCAGGCAAGCCTTCATCAATCAACGCGCCTTTCTGCGCAGCTTTGCGAACAAACTCTTGTGGATCTTTGTCCAGCAACTCTTTGGCGGCCGGGGTAAGCTGGCCTTCGTCATCCAGTGCCCCTGCCATGGCAAAATCCACCACGGGTGCGGTGGTTGTGGCAACACCCAGTATTACTCGTTGATTACCGCTGACAATGGAACCACCATGACTGGTGGGGCTACCAAGGTGCGCCACGGGCATACCATCGGCCAACGCCAAAGGATAGCCTTGGGTAATGACGGCACCGCAACCGGTAACATCGCCCACCCGGGCAATGGGTTTACCTTCAACAAGGATGCTGGAGCCGTTTGGCATAATGGGAGAGGAGCCGTGCCCTTTGATCGGGCAAACGTGCATATCGCCAACGCAGGCGGCAATCAGATTGCTCATGTTCAGAGTTCCTTTCAGTAAAAAGTAGCTTCCTGGCTACCCGTGATTAAACATTATCCAAAACACGTGAGTGTAGCATGGCTGGCACCACATAACGCCCGGCTTTGGGGCGGGCTTGTAGCTGCGAAGCGGCGGAAAGGCCGTCCCAGCCCCGAAGGGGCGACAACAGCCGATTGTTATGTGATTTGAAGGCCAGGCTAAACACCGGATTTAACCATATCTCTGACCTTTACCGCTTTTTCGAAGTGATCCAGTTTGTGTGTTTCAATCCACCACCGAGCCGCTTCCATGAGAACCTCCGGCTGATCGTTTCTATTTTTGAAAAATGCGTAAAACGATAGCCCTACTCCCGCTCCTTTCTGCTCTATTTTTAGATCGCATACTTCAACAATCTTTTCTCTAAGCTCTTTCCGCAAAGCAGAATTCCTATTTTGGGTTGATCACATAACAAGGCTATAGAAAAACTCAAAACTGAGCCAGCATTCCACCGCCTTCGTTTTATTATTTTCAGCCGGCGATTCTGCCGGCAATATCCCATTGTTGGATTAGGCGGTTGTTTTAGCCGCCAACCTCTGTATTTCTGCATTTCGACTCCCAGGAATCATGCCCCCGAGGGCTTCCGGAGTGGTTTTCTTTCCACGGATCATTCCGCCATCCGCCCATAGTTCGCCAGTTTCTCAATGTTGTGTACCAAGCAGTACAACTGCCACTGGCCCATCCTTGGGCTGTTCGTCTTTAGGAAGCGATCCACTTTATGCAAACTCGTCCAGAGAGAGAACCGTCTTTGCCCGGCGGATATCCCGGTCCAGCTCGGCCTCGGTTTCCGCCTCGTCCCGTTCGTGGTGTTCTTTCAGATGGTGGCGGATGAGTCGTTTGAGCTTCTGGCGTTTCTCCTCCAGCTCTTTAAAGGTTCCAGACCATTCCTTGGCGGCATTGGAGGACATCTTGCAACCGTCGATGGCAAACAGTTCGTGGCCCAGCATGCCCTGTTCGTCACAGACCAGCAGCACCTGTTCGAACAGCTCCTCAATCTCATCAGCATGGCTGCTGACGAACTTGGCCAGGGTGGTGAAATGGGGAACCGTGTCGCAGGACAGCGCTTTGAAGATGACATTGGTCTCACAGCACCACTGGATTTCCCGGCTAGAGGTAATGCCACGGGAATAGGCAAACAAAATGACAGGCAACAGGATGGCTGGATCATAGGCCCGTCGGCCCGTGTCCTTGTTGCGGTACCTCGGATAAAAGACCGACAGATCCAGCTTGTGTTGAATCAGGCAATGCACGGCATGTTCGAAGGTGCCGGGCTGGAGCTGCTCTTTATAATTCACCACGAGAAGGGTGTCCTGATCGTGGTTATAGGGCCTGAAGCGGGGCCTAGCTTTGGGCATCTGACGGCTCCTTGTCTGTTTGCCTAATCCTATCAAACCGAAGCGTGATTTCGGGGTTTTTCTACAGCCTCAACGCGAAGCTTTGCGGCGTACCGGAGCACAGCGTAGGTGCGTCCGCCAACAGCCACTTGTTAGCAAATTTCTTTTATCGCTTGATCAAGAAAAACAAAGGGATCTTTTTCTGGGCTCCTTAAGCCTATAAACAGCTTCATTAGCGGAACATGCTCGGGCATACCCGGTTTAACTTGATAGTCGACAGGCTTTTTGTTCACAACATAGCCCTCAACGTGAAAACCGCTGTAGGTCTCTTCAAAGGTGATTCGCAGCCCAGTCGCAGTCTTGCCCAATTCGTGCGGCCGACGCCCACGACTGGCATAAGCTTGCTCGTATTCAACCTGCCCGTAAAACCCAAAAAATATCTCGTTGGTCAGCTTTACGAATAGAGTTGCAACATCGACAGCATCCTCAGTAAACGCTCTTTCTGGCGATTTAAAATCATGTTCTAAGGTATTTCGAACTTTATTGACTTTATTTAAAATTCGTGGAGCAACGATACCAATTTCCTTAAGTCTCTCGACCCGCCCAGGGAAAGAAGATCCTTTCTTTAACCCAAGCACTTTGATAAGAGCCTCTATTTGAACATCTATCGCGCGCTTTGCATTTGCTAACGCATTGATATTACCTTGGTTGTCGTTGTGATCCAGATCTCGTTCTGCAGCATCTAGATAATGATCGCCAGTGTTATCAAAAGGAAAATCCAGCGACCCCATCCCATAGAGTCCCCATTCAACAAGTTCGCTTCTGTACTTATCTAAATAGACTGAAAGATCCACTAAAACCTCGTAAAGCTAACGCTTGCAGCATGCGCGCCTGCGGAATGAAGCCGAAGGCGAAATGTAGTAGGCGTCGCCGTGCCTGCACTTGATACTGATTGAGCCTTCTCCCCAGCACAGCGGTTACCCGCTAAGCTGGAAGGCGACCAAGCACTACAAGGGAGAAGACTCATGAACTTTTACCATAGCACTCACCGTCATTATTGTGGAATCGACCTGCACGCTCGCAGTCTGTACGTCTG
>Ga0098040_1000827_pt1 | contig 13937 bp, 22 predicted proteins | sample 7_EtaG_FD_75065 | JGI IMG/M metagenome (GOLD analysis project Ga0098040, IMG submission 75065) | Marine viral communities from the Subarctic Pacific Ocean - 7_ETSP_OMZ_AT15161 metaG | ecosystem: Environmental > Aquatic > Marine > Oceanic | place: Pacific Ocean | collected 2015-01-08
AAATGCCCTTCATCATACAAGTTATTATAGGTTACTCCTAATTTCTTATATTGCTCAGAACCCTTTGATACATCTCCTGTTTCGTCAGATTTCCATTTTTCTTTTATTTTGATATCAGGATCCCAATCACCAATAAATCTTACAGGTATACTAGTGTAATACGGATCTTCATCTTCTTTACGGAACCAATCGAAATGCCATTCACTTTTTTTGCATAGTTCTTTATAAACACTCATTTGTTATACCTTTACAATCATCTTTTCTTTTGCGTCTATGTACCTTTGGAATTTGGGTGTAATTTCTCCAGTTATAAGAATAATAGGTCTTTTGTGGTGTCCAAAATTACAAGTTCCATGAGGCATATCTTGCCAACGGAAGAAAATTCCATCTCCTTTTCTCCATTGTGTATAATGATTAGTACCTATCATTACCACTTGACCTGGATGCCAATCATCAAGCATGATAAACATTCTACCTAACATATCTTTCTTTTTATCACCCATATAATCCCAATGCCCACCGCCATAAGTTTTGTCCATGTGTAATGGATGCATTTGTCCAGGATGCTGAACGTGTATTAATATTCTTGGATTATCTAATCCTATAGCATCAATAATACTTTGATAATCTTTGTTTAGTTCTTTATCAAAATGTCCTTCATCATACAAATTATCATAATCAACGCCTAATTTTTTATATTGTTTAGTTGCTCCTGATGTATTACCAGATGTATCAACGTCCCATATATCTTTTATTTTTATATCTGGATCCCAATCACCAATAAATCTTACTGGGTTACTTGTAAAATATGGATCCTCTGGTTCTTTTTTAAACCAATCAAAATGCCATTCACTTTCTTTGGCTGTATCTTCATAAACATCACTCATTTATTGTCTCCTTAAGTTGTATAGTTTGGTTTGGGTTTGATAAAAGTTTATCAAATTCTTTTGTTCTCATACCTGTTACATGCATCAACCATCTGTCATGATGACCACAGTTTGCTGTACAGTGTGGCAAATCTTGCCAACGAAAAAATATACATTGGCCTTTACGCCAATGTGTTATTACACGATTTCCAAATTGCATCATTTGTCCAAATGTGTAATCATTTAGCATAACAAAAACTCTTATTAGTTGCTCTGCTTTATCTTTGAATGCTTGTGAGTCAGCGCCATCTCCTCCAGCCATACATTTATCAAGATGCCATGAACTCATTTGTCCGGGTTTTTGTAAATGAACTTTTACAGAATAATCTTTAAGACCAAATGATCCTGCTATGCGTTTTATAGTTGGATGTTTGATAGGATCATAATTTTGTATGGAATAATAACGGTTATATGTATTGCCCCAACGTTCTGCCTCGCCTGTTGCTTTTTTACGATATTCGTCCATTTCGCCTTTTAGTCCAACTGTTTTCATTGATTGTAATTCATCTTCCCAATCACCAACAACAGTAGCAAAGTTTTTATTCAACAATGAAGGATCATCAGATCGCCATTTATCAAAATGATATTCTGAGAACTGTCGTCTATATTCAAACAGTGTGTCGCATTGTTCAATTGTTTTAAGCAAGTTTGATCCTCTCTAATTCGACTAATGGTTTTGATCTAGTTAGATCATACAACCAATCATTCCATTTCATGATGATGTTTAACATATCTCTAGGTCTATCATCATACGTGATACTACCATGCCATATAGTATCAACATTGATAATAGCAAATTGTCCTTTTTCAAGTTTAACCATTACATCGCTATTTTCGTTTGCTAGGTTAAGGTAAGCATCTCTGTCAGTTAAAGGCATGAGTAATCTAACCATTATATTATCGTCATTAAAATTTTGTTTTTCATTATCAAAATCATGATGAAGTTCTAGATTTTTTCCAGGTAACTGTCTAAAAATTCTTACTCGTGTCTTTTCACATTGGAACCAGTCGACAACTTTTCTTAAACTAGGACTTGAATAATATGCTGGAGTGTATTTAAAATTAGCAGGAATTTCAGGTTCAGGAGGAGAATCCATTGCTTCGTTGGTCCCATTACGGCTTTTAAGAGAAACTACCTTGAACTTACCTGCACCTTTAACATTGTGTTGTAATAAAGGATCAGCATACATATTGACCCAACCCTCAACGATCCTGTTTATATCTTGTGTATAATCTGCATCAAGGACAGTTCGACTGATAAAAAATCCTGTCTTTGGGTTATATCCGCCAGAAAAGTCTTTGAAAGTGTGTTCTTTTATTTTTCCCATATTGTTTCTCCTGATTTCCATCGTACAATATGAGACTGATTGAATTTGCCATGTTGTGTATATGTTTCATTTACGTGTTCATCTATAAGTAACGCACTGACAAAACATTCAGCAAAATTGCCAGCACTCATATATAGATGTCCAAAAATACTACCACATTGACCTGCAGTATAAAGTCCATTTATTGGTTCACCATAAGGATCAACTACTTGACGGTATTCGTTTGATTTAGGGCCGCCTTGAGTATTACCTACAATTGGCCAAACTTTGCCAACATAATATGGTGGATTGTTAATAGATTCGTTAATTTTGTTTGGTCTGTGCCATTGACATTTTTGTTTTCCAATTACAATGTTATTCCAATTTTTTAATGTAGCATTAATTACAGCATAATCGCAACCAATAAAATTAGCAATTTCATCAACAGTCTCACATTTTGTTAAAATTCCTGATTCAATCTCTTGCACATTATCATCACTCCAACTTATGTCAATACCGTTGCTACGAATACTTGCCCACGGACCAATTTTACGACCTGTTTCGTCACTGATAAAGTAAGCGGGAATTCTGTTGTATCTTATTTCTTCAGCATTAAACAATTCCAAAGGTCTATGTCCAGTGTCAGTAATATATGGTGGATATTCATTCATAAACCTTCTTCCATTTGCATCAACAACAATATGTCTCAATGGTCTACTGCTATTAGCATCTTTTTCTGTAGGACTCCAAATGTTTGCACCTTTAATTCTGGCACCTGTTCCTGGTGCAACTTCAAAACCATAAGTGCCGTGATAATGCCACATGTGCCAAAGATCAGCACCTGCCTTCTGCGCCATTTTAATGCCATCACCGGTATTCCCTTCGAATCCATTATGAAGTACAGGTTTACCTTGAAAATATTGTGTTTTCATGTCTGTATTGTTTTCAAAACCGCCACAAGCCAATACCACAACATCATGAAAAGGCTCTTTATTATAAAGTTCGTTTAATTTTTTAATTGCATTATTAAAACGAATTGGTATTTGTCTTTGTAAAACATTTTTATAAATTGTGGCGTATAAATTTATTCCGTAATCTCCACCTACACTTCCCCAAAATCCATCTTTTGTGCCTGCTTTAACATTTGGAAATTGTACAGCATAATTTTTATCTTTAACATCGATAATGCAAGCCAATTCATGTGCGTCGTGACCTTCAAACCCATAATGTTGTAATGGCATATTTAGGAATTGATTTGATTCAACTTTTATTGTACTGCCTACACTTTCGGCTAATTCACGAAACCATGGCAAAATTTTAACCATAGTCTCAGCAAATTTTTTCAGTATGTTGTCAGGAGTGGTGCCAGCACACGTAGTTTTCAAATACTTAAAACTAGCATCTGCGTTTATACTTGTTTTTACACCTCCACCGGCAGTGATACTAATACCTCCTGGAAAAGGCATTTTTTCATAAATGATAACATTGTGTCCACTGTCGTGAAGACGTATAGCAGATAATAAACCTGCCATCCCAGAACCAATTACTGCCACGTCGGCCATTTATTTCCATTTTCCTTCATTATCAATCAAATATTTAATTTGTTTATCAACATCACTTAGATTAATTGGTTGCAATTTTTTTGCATTTGCAATTGATTTAAGTTTTTCAATTTTTACTATAGCATTTAATACTACAGGATCAACATTACCTTTAGTAATCAAATAATAATTTAAAGTTAAATCATTGTTTTTCCAACTTTTAAATTGACCTTTATCATTATCCATAGTGTCTAATATAATGTGAGCATCTAAACCATCTGCAATTGCTTGAACAACTAAACCACTGTCAATCTCACCAGCAAGAAATGCCGCCTTGATTGCTTTGGTGTTTTTATATGGTACTAATTTAACAGGTAAATCATTTACAATTTGCTTCATATAACTAACCACACCCATTTTTGATCCTAGAGTTCCGTCTTTGCTAACAATCACCCAACCTGCAGTAAAAATATTTGTAAAATAAATTTCTTGTGTAAGAGGAATATTACATTCATTTACGGCATTAGTGGCTTCGCTATTAAACATTATTGCACTTTCACTATCTTCGTACATTTTTTTTCCAAGAATACAGTTACCTGCAATTTTAACTTCCACGTCAATATTTTGTTTCTCAAGTTCTGAGGCTATTACAGTAGTAAATTTGTGATATGTGCCTCCTGCCGCAGATGAAACAATTAGTTCAACAGCAGATGCACTTGTAGTGTACAAGAGCATACATATTAATATAAGATATTTTTTCATATCATTATCCTTTCTATTATTGTCATACTCATTTTAGCAAAAATAAAAGAAAAAATCAATGGTATAACGTCATTGTTTCTCAGTATGTGTCCAACAGGTAATAGTGCTAAAAGAATTAACAAATAGTACCAAGCCATGTTGTTTACGATTCCAATATATAAAAGACTTGTTAATACAATTAAAAGTAAAATAAATTTCATAACTTTTATCGGTAGTCTAAAGACAAAAGTGCAGTACCTTGCAAGGGGCCAAGATAATATGATTCCAACTAACCCACTCAGTACAATTAATGTTGGTAGCAATGAACCTTGTAAAATATTTTTGAATTCTGTTTGTAAATTATAATTTGTTTCAGCCACATTGTAGATTAAAACTTCGCCAAGTGTAATAGGAATACCAAATAAAAATAAAGGTATCATGGCTGTGAAAATACTAGAATTATTAGAACTTTCAGCGGCGACTACACTATCTTTGTCTGAATTTTTATATACAGACCTACTTGCAGAAACTCCAACAATTTTTCCAATTATAGGAACAAAACCTGTGATCATTCCAATAAAAGAACCATTAATCATTTTTCCTATATATTTTTTTACATTAAAGATTGATTTGTAGTAGGCATTATCGATTGTTTTATTATTAATTGAACTTGAATTTAGATTAACAATAGCAGGTATGACATAGATTGCAATAATAACAGGAAAAATTGGAATACCATATGACAACCATTCGTTGCCAAATGTACCAAAAAATTTTCCAGTAGAGATATTAAAACCAACGTTGCCCAAAATTAATCCCATAATAATCATAACAGTTGATAACAACCAACTATTTTTAGATGTACCAATCAAACAAGCACCTGTTAATAAAATTAAGAAAAAAATAAATTTTGTTGAAAGAAATTGATAAAATAAGTTTTCGTAAAGATATGGTAGAGAAAATATTACAATAGCAGATAACATTGTGGCTACAAAACTTCCAATTGCTGTTAATGGAATTAAATCATAATGACCTTTTATAAAAAGGTTATGACCATACTCTGTGGCAATAAAACTAGTTGCTTCTCCAGGAATTTTAAAATACAGTGCAGGTACACTACCAATAAATTGACTTATTGATGCCAAAGGAATGTATAAGATAAGCAATTGATGAATTGTTAAATCCATTAATAGTGGATAAAGTAAAACCAGAGTTGTAAAAACCCCTACACCAGGAACTAGGCCTGCAAACACGCCACCGAATACTCCTAACAAAAATAATAACAATTCCATCATATATTTTACAACAATTTTTATTAAAATGCTAGTGGAAAATTCCACACACGGCTTGGCCCTTTTCTATGGTCTTCCCTTTCGGTACAAACAGGTCACTTCTTCTGCCGACGTCACTTGAATAGTGGCGTTACGTAATTATTTAGTTGAGTTTTTTGTATTGTTTGCAAAGATAGGCATAAACTTTTGTCCAGTATTGTTTAAACCACGGATCTTGGGCGTTGTCCATCATGGTTTTTGCATTATGTAAAAGTCTATCTTTGCTTGGTTCAAACAGTTTTGCTAATGGTGTCATTTTAAATTGGCTAATATTGCGGCTTCTTTAGCCTTGGCTATCTCTGCCTTTTGTTGTTTTTCTTCTTCTATTTCTTCTTCTGTTTTAACTTTTTCAGGTTCTAGTTTAGTCGGTGTTTCAATAGGCATTCCACAGTTATCAAACCATCTCCCATCTGCTGTTACTGTACATTTGCTATAAAAATTATTTTGTTCACTATTAAACCCTTTGTGAGTAACTAATCTTCTCTTGTTATACAACTTACCTTTATATTGTGTACCATTTGCTTGATGTAATGTCTGTCCGTACATTCCACCATAAACTCTATCAATATAGATATATTCCTCACCTTCTTCGTCTTTTTGTTTTTTTGCTTTATCGTATTTTGCTGGTAATTTATGAATTAAATTTTGTACTGTATAGAATCTATTTGTGTAAGATTTAAATTTTTGTTCTGCGAAAGCACTAGGCTTTCTAACAATGTTTCCTAATCCTTCTAGTAATTCTTTAGTTTTGCTCATAATAAGTTCAGCCTAGCATTGGGACAGATTGTTACGCAGTCTCGCCAGCCCCCTGTCACCAGAGGTAGGCATAATAAATGCATAATCCCTAAACGGGTACAAAAGTTAAGGTTACAAATGAGTTTCTACGCACCTGCTACCCCAATGCTCGCCTTTGTTATTACCATTATATACTATTTTGGAAATACTGTCAACCGTCACTTTTTTTCCATTAATATTTGCTTTGGAGTCTTTGATCCTGGGTGTAGTTTTACTAATCTACAACTTAATAATTTCTTTGCACCTTTGCTTGTATATATCACAGGTTGTCCATGTTTATCTATTTCGATAGATTTAATTTTTGTAACTACATTACGAAATCGACCTACTTCAACTTCATCGCCGACCTTAACTATTACTTTGTATTGCTTCATTCATTTTCTCCTTTATTGACTTATAGCAACTTATATTCATTGGTGCTTTTGTTTCTATATCTCTAATATAATTTTTATGAACTATTGTTATCATTTCTTTTGGAACCTTAACTTCAAATTTACTTGACATTTTTCCTATTAGTTTTTTAATATTATCGTGTAAAACAAAACCAACACCACTCCAAATACTACTTTGTACTAACAGTAGAATATCAAACTCTTTTAAGTATGGTATATCTTTATCAGATAGTTTGTTTTTTAAATTTATAGTTGGTGTATAATCTTTAATAGTTCCGTTTTTATAAAAAAGCATTTCTCTTAACGATTTACATTCAACTTTTGCATTATCCCACTGTTCAAATAAGAAATCATAATCTGTTTCATCTTCTCCAACATATTTGATATTATTCATAGTATTAGTATTTTCAAACACTGATTGAATATATTGCCCTTTTGCAAATCTATTTTCAGATTGGTTTAAATTTTTTTCTAGATCAACAAGTTTAATACCTTTATCAAAACGATTCCAATCAATCCAATTTTTAAATTCGTTAAAGTTATACATTGTATCCTAACATTTTAAAATGATCTTGTATGGTATGTCTATCTAAATCTATAACATTACCACGAACATCTTTAATTACTTTGGTAAAACCTGCAAGTTTATATCTACGAAATGGGTTTTGCCAATCGCCTGCTTGTTGCCAATCACCTTCAAGAATATGTTTATCTGCATCATCAATTAAACATAGTGGCATTTGTAATACAACTTCTGCCGAAATCTTATCGTGCAAGTATGCAGTAACAATTTTATTTTGTGGTATTACATGTTCTAAATGTTGTTTGCCTTCTATGTTTTGTGCTTTGTAATGATAACCCATGGGTGCTAATTGTTTTTGCATAGATCTAATGTAAAGAACTAACGAAGTTTTTATATGCTTCTTTGTTGCTTGACTCCAACTATCATTAAACAAATCTCTTTTCATATGATCTATGTAGTTTGCAAGTTCTTTTAACTCTGGCTTGTCTTTAGATTTAAAATTTATTTCTGCAAGGTTATTAAGGTTTTGGAAGTTGTTCATTAAATTCATCCTCTGTTATAATTTCAAGTTCAACTGCATCTGCACCATCTTTGTAATGTTTTTTAACTTCTGCTAATACCATTTTCCAAGGTAACCCGTAGTGCCAAACCTCTTCATCTTCGAAGAAATTTATAGACTCAGGCACACATGTTGTTACTGTACATTTGTAATAGCAAATTTTATTTGACATATTTGTTAAAGGCAGTTTGTGCTTCAGACTCAGATGCAATATCACCTTCTTCAAGTTTTAAAGTAACATTAGGCATATAACTTGGTTCAAATGTTCCGTCCTCTATAAGATATACTTCTCTTAACATATGACCCATTGCCACAGGTGCGTCCCAACCAACACCGTTTGCGTGTTGCCATTGTTTTTTTGTTGCTGAATGAACTAATACTCCGCTTGGACAAACTTTCGTCATTGCTTCGAGCATTTTAATCATCCAATCATCTGGTAGTCTGCTCAAACGTTTTGCTTCACTACCCATTTGATATTGTTTCATTAATCCGATAAACAAACCTTGATTAATTTCTCCACCATCTTCATCTCCATATACAGTTTTAATTGCCATTAGTGCATCTCGTAAACCAGGTCCACCTGCCATCTTCATTCCTTTGTATGCGTAATCAAAATGTGAGAAGTAGTGTTTGTTAGGTCCGCATTTGCCTGGACTCTTTCTAACACGTTTAGGCTCTAAATCTATTTTGCATTCATCGAATATCTCTTGAACTACATGAGCAGTAACAACTCTTTCTGTTTCTGTTTCTCCCATTTTATATCTGTGTAATAAACATCTGTGTATTTCTTCTGTACCTGCTCTTAATATACCAGAGTCATTTACTATTTCAAATGCTTCAGCATCAAAAGCCGGTTCATCTGTTTCTACTATTGTTACTGGAATCGATTTCCAACCTAATAGTGCAAGAGCAACTGCTCTATGTTGTCCATCGAATATGTATAATACCTCGGAATCTGACCGTTTAACAGCACTTACAGGGCAACATACACGTGGATCAAACTTTTTCATTATGTTCATTACATGAGATGCTCTAACGTCTCTTTGTACAGAATAATTAAATGCAAAGTGTTCCAATGGATGATCTTCAACACCTTTTGGTAATAGTCTACCTTTTGTTATTTGATTTTGTAAATTGATTTGTGCTTCTGCGAATTTGCTTGACCAGTTTGGTACATCTTCGGGTGCTTCTTTTTTAACTTCGGATACGACGTCAAGAAGCATTTTTATTTTATTCATAATTTCTCCTATTGATATATGTTGCAACTTAAAGCAAAATTCCTACAATAGGATAAACCTTAAATTACTCTACTATTATAACAGATTTTATGATTTTGTCAACGATCAACTTAATGTTGTTCGCAACTTGCTCGAATAACGTTGGTATTAGTAACTTCGGTGAATTCCCATTGTGCATTTATGCAAGACTCTGCATCAGGATGTTCTATACGATACCAACCGTCATTATTTAATTCTTCAGCAGTTTTCCAACCGCCTTCAGGACCACAACATACAAAAAAGTATACTACCAAAAACCATTTCATAATACTATTGAATATCTTCTTTGCATTTAAACTCTGAATATTCAATAAAATATCCATGAGTTGAATATACATCGATAATTTGATTGTGTTTAGTTTCAGCAACTTTTGTACAATCATTTACATTTTCATAATGTTTTATTGGGTCTTCGTGCATTAGTACACAAGGATTACCTAATATACATACTATAATAATTACTTTCCACATATTTTTTACCTCGTTTGTTTCTTTCCAAGTAGATCTCTAACTGCTTCTTTACAAGCATCATGCCAGTATATTCCACTTTCACGTAATTGTTCATTCGTTATACGTAGTTTTTCTAATCTTTTCTCGACAAATTTAAACTTTGGTTGCTTAAATTCTTTTCCAATTTGTTTTTCTAATTGAGTTAAAATGGAGTCAATATCAGGGCATGTGATTTCAGGAACCTTTGGTGCCTTCTTCCGGATTTTACTCCAATAATTTGTTCGCTTTTGTGCTTTGTAAAACATTAAACTCCCCCGACCAATATTATTTAAAATAAATTTAATAGAATTTTTATGCTACTATAAGTTTTATAATACTTTTTAAATGGGCAACTTCTGTTGCGAGGTGTTGCCCAAACCCCAGACATTATTGGCTATTACGCCGCTAATCTCAATTCAGACATACCAACTGTTAAGTCAGCAAATCCTAATGCTCTTTTGTTTGCATTTAAAAACGGCCTGTTAGGTCAGTACCATATCCAAGTTCTCGTAACAAGTTTAGACGTCAATCGATTTCCAATAACACCCCCGGAAGGGATTACATAAGCCACCAAGTAATAAATTGGTGGAGGTGGAGAGATTCGAACTCTCGTCTTGTCCGCTTATTAATTATTAGTCAACAAACTTATTAGTATTTAAGCATACTTTTCTTATGCTGTCAACTTTGCTTTATAACCTTGGAATTCTTTGTTGTGACCAATAGTTGCTCCCCAGAATGAATTGTATTTGAGTCCTTGCTCCTCACAAAACTTCTTTAAACTGCTGATAGTTTTAACTTTACCATCTGGAAATGTTACTTTGTACTTCTTACAACCCCTAGTATCATTGCCCCTGGCCGCTTTTATACCCGCAATTCTCTTCGCCCTTACCTTTGGATCCTTCCAACTTGCTTTATTTCTCTCTGTCATTACTAAACTGTGATGCTCCGTATCTGTTGATAGTTTGGCCAACCCCTGCCAAGCACAGTAATCTTGCCAACGCCCATACTGTTCCCATAACTTCTTGTGTGCTTCTGCGTGTCCCTCAGGTGTGAGATAAGCGATGTTGCTTGGGTTATCACTGCCCCCAACGTGCCTAGGAATGATATGATGTTTGTGCTTCATAAAATTATTTATCTAGGATCGACATCAATTAGTTGACCTTTTGTCAAGTTTATGCTAAATTAGATTATATGTCAAAAATGAGAATTTTTAAATTTAATGATGGGAAAGAAGCCAAAGACATCGAAGCATTGTCTTTGAAAAAAGCAATAAAATCATTTCAGGGGTCTTCTGAAGCAAAAATGGTAACTATTGAGTGGATGACGAAAAACGGGGAGGAATTCGTTAAAGAACAAAAATTACCATTAGGTAGAAAGAAGAAACTTGGAAGATAATGAAAATAAATCACAACCCGTTAATTAAATTACTTGTAAAATTAAGAATGCTGTATGCTGATGTTCGTGGACACCATGGAAAGAAATGGAACTATGAATCTAGTAAAAACTACATGGGCATGAAGAAAAAATATCATAAAGTTAAATAATGGCTAATATAGATGCGATAGTTAAAGAACTAGGACAACTTACAGTATTAGAAGCCTGTGAATTATCTAAAAAATTAGCCAAAGAATGGGATATAGATCTAGATAATCTACAATCAGCACCTGCTCAAGCACCAGCACCAGTAGAAGAAAAAGCAACTGCAACTGTTATGTTAACAGGGTTTGCTGATAATAAGAAAATACCTGTATTAAAAGTAATTAAAGAAGCACTAGGATTGGGATTGCTTGATGCAAAACAATTTGTTGAAGCAGTACCTAAAGCAGTCAAAGAAGAAATCGAAAAAGATGAGGCAGAAAAACTTAAAAAACAGTTAGAAGAAGCCGGCGGAACAGTAGAACTCAAATAATATGTCTAAGAAGAAGATGTTGTGGATTTTTATAGTTTACACAGCATTATTCATTTGGGCAGTTGTAGAACAATTGTAATTAACTTAAAGTATCAGCATCTTCGTTTAAATCTAACTCTTCAGCAACAAGATCTCTATCTCTTTGATTTAAATTGTTAAGAAGTCTCTGACTTTGATTGTACACATCTCCAAATGTGTATAAACCTAGTTGTTTACAACAATCTTCTATAATCGTATCAATTGCGTATTGATTGAAGTCCTTGGTATCAATCCTACTATCACGTTTGGCTTTCTCAACTACTCTACTCAAGTCTAAATAATCTGTTACGTCAGGCAATCCTCTGCTGGCTAATACATCGTTTATCACAAAACTTTTGTCGGAATCATCGATAATGTTATAAATTGGATTTAGTGATGCCTTGGTTTTTTCATAGTCGTTAAAATAAGTTTTCCAATTGGCATCTTGTGCTACATTGGCCATTAATTTTCGTAATTCTGAATCTTCAGCAACTGTACTATAAGATAAATTATTTGATAAGGTGTTTGTATACTCTTCAATTCCTGTAATGTTGCTGTTTTCTAAGTTGATTTGAGTAACAATAGCATCTCTATCAGCAATTAGTTGATTTCTTTTTGTAAGGTATGGTTCATTTGCTAATTGGTTATGTAAATTGGTTACGTTACCCGCTAGTGTTGATGCCCTATTATTTAAAGTTGTTTGAAAGTCTGAAGAGTCATCAACTATGCTGTTTAAGAAATCAATTAACTGAGTGTTTGAATATCTTACAGCGGCCGAGGCAACTGCTAAAGTATTGTTTGCTTTTGCACTCATCTGTAAAAATTCAAATGTTTCTTTTAAACTTACCAACACAGGTTTTGAACTGTCTTCTGTTTCTAAAAACATATTATTTAAAGTACCAAAATGATCATTTACATCTCTATTTTTTTCTCCCGGCGTACAACCAAATAAAGATGGTACCAAATTCTGTACTGATTGAACTTCTTGCAATATATCTAAAAAAGTTGTTGGTTCTGGATTTGCGTCAGTAGTAGGAATAATAGAACCATTAATTATTGAAGCAGTATGTCTGACTAAATCGCCAAAGTATTTGCCAACATTTAGATATGGTTGGTTGTTGATAGTATCAATTAAATCATTTTTTTGTGAATCAGTAAGAACTGTATTATCATTAATTGCTGTGTCTACAGCAATAGAAGATTTAATCCAAGAATGACCACCATCTTCGTCAACATTTTTAATATCATTAATTGCATTTTCTAAACCTTGGTTAGAAAAATTTGGTGTGCTTTCTGCTATGCCTTTAAGTCCTTTTTTATGCATTACCTTCCTTATGAACCGAATTCATTTGCATGATGTTGAGGAGAATTTGAACCTGCTCCTGAGAACTCATTTGCATGATGTTGTCCTGAGGCTGAACCCGTTCCTCCAAATTCTCCTTGAGGATCGTCACCAAATCCAGCATCTCCACCTCCGGTGATAATTTCGATTCTTCGTCTACGATGTCTTCTACGACCTCTATCTGGACCTCCAAGACCATTAACAAATACATCATATGATGAACGAAAAATTTTTCCTTTTAAATCCATTTTGGAACCTAGATGTGCAACTTCCAATCCAGTAACAAATACGTTTAATGAACCTTGCTTAACTGTAGATCGATGGCGTTCACAAACACAACCTACAGGTGGTGGATAACAAACCCTCCAATTGTGCTTGCCAACTGGTGCGGTTTTGTGAGATAGAGCCTTACCGTTTGCAAACACCGTATACTGTCTTGTAGATATTGGTGCTACACGACTACAGGAATGTCCTGTGGTTCCTTTATCTCCTTGTCTTGCTACTCCTGGCATGTTAGTATTTATAGTAGTAGAAAAACGGCTGTTATTATAATTTAAATTTGCTAAATTGGCCTTTTTTGACGTCTTGTTTTATGCCACCAACTATGTAACTTTCAACTTCTGTTTCTTGCGGTGCTACTTGTAAACCTCTTGAACTTAACCAGTGCTGTGTCCACGGTAGTGGATTTTGTGTTGCTGGTATATCAAATAAAGGATCAAAACCTAATGTTCGTAATCTTTTATTAGCAATAAACTCTACATACCTGCATAATAGTCTTTCGTTAAGT
>Ga0098040_1000828_pt1 | contig 13934 bp, 18 predicted proteins | sample 7_EtaG_FD_75065 | JGI IMG/M metagenome (GOLD analysis project Ga0098040, IMG submission 75065) | Marine viral communities from the Subarctic Pacific Ocean - 7_ETSP_OMZ_AT15161 metaG | ecosystem: Environmental > Aquatic > Marine > Oceanic | place: Pacific Ocean | collected 2015-01-08
ACTCGGCTATAAATTGCCTGAAAATGTCTTCTTAAATCCTGAATATAACGAAGAATTTGATATGTTCCTTCTTGAAAAAGTCGGTTATGATAAATTATCAATTGTAACACAGGGCGTATTTGTAAATCCATACGCAGCGACATCTTTGAGAGAATACTTTGCTACAGGATTTACCGACTACTTTCTAGATTCGAACCATTCACATCTTAAACAGGTTAGCCCACAGCTTTATAAAAAGATTTTATTGCTTCAAGACCCAGAAAAACTTGACAGCATCCGATAAACCGGTTATAATAAAAAGAAAAGGAGGGGTTTGTGCCCCATATATCGTATTCTGAATTAAAAGACTGGGCTTTCTGCGCTTTTTATCATAAACTTACCCGCGTCGATAAGATCGACGGCTTTAAAGGGAATGCTTTTACTGCATTCGGGACTGCCCTACACTCTGTGTGTGAGCGGAAACTCTTGAACGAAACTGTGGATGAAGATTATTTTATTAAAGAATTTGAGAAATGCTTGGCGGCACTAGATGATGATATTCAAGTCGACCAAGGTCTAGTAGCTTCTATGCGCGAGCAGGGTAAGCAAATAATGCCTGAAATTCAAGATGCCTTGGATGATTATTTTGAAGAATATGAAGTCCTAGCAGTCGAGATGCCGCTGATGGAACCAATTGAAGGGGAAGAAGGTTATAAGTTTAAAGGTTTTATTGATGCAATTGTTTCAACTCCAGATGGAAAAGTTCATATTTTTGACTGGAAGACTTGTTCATGGGGCTGGGACGCTAAGAAAAGATCTGATGCATTAGTTACGTATCAATTAACTCTATACAAACACTTCTTTGCTCAAAAAATGAATGTAAATTCTAAGGACATTGAGACACACTTCGCACTACTTAAGAGAACAGCGAAGAAGAATCGTGTTGAATTTTTTAGGGTAACGAGTGGCCCCAAAAAAACACAAAACGCTTTAAAATTAATGACGAAGGCTCTATACAATATTAGAAATCAACGTTATATTAAGAATCGCTTATCTTGCACCGGCGGTTATGGGTGCAAATTTTATAATACAGAACATTGTCGATGAGGTTTAAATGACAAAAAAGAAGATTTTGGTATTGAGTGACCATCCCCTATCCCCCTCTGGAGTTGGAACTCAAACCAAGTATATGATTGAGGCTCTCCTGAAGACCGGGAGATACAGTTTTATTTGTTTAGGCGGTGCTATGAAGCACGCTAATTATCAACCACAAAAGGTTTCACCCTGGGAAGAAGATTGGATTATTTATCCTGTTGACGGATATGGCTCACACGAAATTATCCGCTCTATCATGCAGAAAGAGCGCCCTGATGCGCTTTGGTTTATGACTGATCCGCGGTTTTATGGATGGTTGTGGGAAATCGAAAACGAAGTCCGCGCCAACCTACCTATGATTTATTATCATGTATGGGACAACTTCCCCGCACCCTCTTTTAATGGCACTTTTTATCGGTCAACGGATAAAGTGGCTTGTATTTCAAAGGTTACGCATGAAATCTTGAAGCAAGTGGCACCAGAGGTAGAGAGTTGTTACCTTCCGCATGCGGTACATAATAATATTTTCCAGAAGTATTCCACCCCGGAAGACAAAAATAAGGCTAAACAAATTCGTAAAAGTATTATCGATATGTCAACTCCGGAGAATAAGAATGAGAAGAAGAAGATCTTCTTTTGGAATAATCGCAATGCGCGCAGAAAGCAATCTGGAACTTTAATTTGGTGGTTTAAAGAATGGCTAGATAAAGTAGGACATGATAAGGCAACACTCTTGATGCACACTGATCCGCGGGATCAACATGGCCAGGATTTACCACATCTTATTCAGCATCTTGGTGTTGATGGTGGTCAAGTTATGATATCAAGCAACAAGGTGCCTCCCGAGGAATTAGCGGCAATGTACAATATGGCTGACTTTACTTTAAACATCTCCGATGCTGAAGGTTTTGGTCTTTCGACTCTTGAATCGCTCTCGTGTGGAACGCCTATTATCGTTAATATGACAGGTGGTCTTCAGGAACAAGTAACAGACGGCGAAAATTGGTTTGGTTATGGCATCGAGCCGGCCTCCAAGTCGGTTATTGGATCCCTACAGGTACCTTATATCTATGAAGATCGTATCACACAGGCTGATTTTGAAAAATATCTAACAAAAGCAATAAAGATGTCAGATAAGATGTATAAGAAAATCTCCAAACAGGGATTGGCCCATGTGAAGAAAAATTATAATTTTGAAGACTATGAATCAAGATGGGTAGAAACTATGGATGATCTTATTGAACGTCATGGTTCATGGGAAAATAGACAAGGTTATGAACGCTGGCATTTACTGGAGGTAGCGTGAAGAAGAAAGTACTTTTAAAGGGACCCCTACTCACTCGTAGTGGTTATGGTGAGCAGGCTCGTTTTGCATTGAGGTCTCTCAGGTCCCAACCAGATCTATATGATATTTTTATTCAGCCACTGCAGTGGGGTAAAACATCCTGGATCTCTACAATGGGTGAAGAACGCGAATGGATCGACGCAACTATCGAAAAGACAATTGCCTATATTCAACAAGGTGGTCAATTCGATATATCGTTACAGGTAACCATTCCCAATGAGTGGGAAAGATTAGCACCAACCAATGTTGGCTATACTGCTGGTATTGAGACGAATAAGGTCTCAGCCGAGTGGCTAATTAAAGCTAATCAAATGGTGGATAATATAATTGTTGTTTCAGATCACTCAAAGTATGGGTTTGAAAACACAGTGTGGACCGGCATAGACCAAAACACACAACAGTCAGCAGAATTAAAGCTAGATGTCCCGGTAACTTCGGTCAATTATCCGGTTAAGACATATGCAGATTTACCAGAATTGCCTATTACACTAGATTACGATTTTAACTTTCTAGCAGTTGCACAATATGGGCCTCGAAAGAACCTTAATAACACAATTAAATGGTTTGTTGAGGAGTTTCAAGATGAAGAGGTTGGACTTGTTTTAAAGACCAATCTTATGAAGAATTGCCTCCTGGACCGCGAGAAGGTAAAAAGTCAAGTTACACAACTAGTCCGTAGCTTGCCCGAGCACAAGTGTAAGATTTATCTGCTTCACGGTGATATGACGGATGAAGAGATGCATGCGCTCTATCAACACCCACAGATGAAGGCGTTTCTTGCCCTCCCGCACGGCGAAGGCTTCGGACTCCCAATCTTTGAAGCAGCCTACACTGGGCTTCCCGTGGTCGCTACTGGCTGGTCCGGACAACTAGATTTCTTATGTGACGAAGATGGTAATGAGCATTTCTATAATGTGGCGTTTGATCTTGCCCCTGTTCAAAAGGAAGTTGTTTGGAAGGGTGTTCTGATACAAGAATCTATGTGGGCCTTCCCGCGAGAGGTATCTGCGAAAGAGAAAATGAGAGAATGTTACGAGGATGTAACAAATAATGCAGGCCACGCGTCTGTAGCTTGTGAATATTCTACGCATCTACTTGACCGCTTCTCGGATGAGAATATGTACAAGCAATTCTGCGATGCGTTTTATGCAGTAAGCGAAGAAGAGCAAGAATGGCAAAAAGCATTAGCAGAGATTGAAATATTATAATATGAAGATTGCCTTCCTATCAGATTTTTTTGATTCAGAGATTATTGGCGGCGCCGAAAAAAACGATTCCGTCTTAATAAATCACTTGAAAACAAAATTTGAGTTAGACAAAGTTCATACTTATAATCTTGATCCTCTGATTGATAAGTATGATTTCTTTATTGTAAGTAATTTTATAAGACTTTCTCCTGCATGTAAAGAGACTCTCATAAGAAGGGGTAACTACATCATTTATGAACATGATCACAAATATGTTGCTTCAAGAGACCCAGCGGCATATGTGAATTTCAAAGCTCCCGAAGATCAGATAATAAATCAAGTGTTCTACCAACGCGCTCGTCGCGTGTTTGTCTTGAGTTCTGTCTGTAAAAAAGTGATAGAAGACAACTTAGCGCTCACAAATGTGCATAATATAGCATGCAGTCTATGGAGTAAAGAAAACTTAAAGTTAATAAGTATTCTCTCCACAGAGACACAGAAAAAATATGACTATGGAATTCTAAACAGTACTAATGGTATTAAGGGAACTGCTATAGCGCTGGATTATTGTAGAAATAAAAGTATTGTACCACGACCGATAATGAGTCCTTCATATCCTGATTTCCTGAAGCAGATGGCAGAATGTGAAAAATTTCTATTCTTTCCTCAAGTATTAGAAACATTTTCAAGGGTCTGTGCTGAGGCAAAGATGTTGAACTGCGATGTTATGACAAATTCTAAAATGATCGGATTCTTCAGTGAAGAATATAGTTCACTAAAGGGAATAGAGCTTATCAATAAAATTTCAGATAATGTCGATCAAGCGCTATTGTCGTTTGAGGAGATTATAATCTTGTGATTGGATTTACTAATGGCTGTTATGATATTTTACATGTAGGACACTTATATCTTTTCCAAAAACTACGCGAAAAATGCGATTATGTTATAATAGGAATTGATTCGGATTATAGAGTTAAGCATTTAAAGGGCCCACAACGTCCAATTAATAAACAAGAAGACAGAAAATTGATGTTAGAGAGCCTTATATTCATTGATGAGGTAAGAATCTTTGATTCTGAAGAGTCTCTGACTGATTTGGTTAAACAAATATCTCCCGACTTAATGATAGTCGGCGCCGATTATCGAGACAAACGCGTGATCGGAGCTGAGTATGCAAAGAGATTAGAATTTTTTGAGAAAATAGATGGATACTCCACAACAAAAATCATACAGAGTTTTACTAATAGGTGATAGTTGCTATGACATCTATCATTATGGTGTTTGTGATCGATTAAGCCCAGAAGCACCTGTTCCTGTCATAAAAGAGATGAGGTCCGAAACGAAACCCGGCATGTCTCTCAACGTAAAATCAAATATAGAGTCGTTTCAGTTAGGTGTGGATTATTACACAAACACTGAAAGAATAAATAAACATCGGTTTATAGACCAGAAGCACAATCAGCATCTTTTGCGCTGGGATGAAAACGAAGTTAATACATTATCACCGTTCGATATATCATCTCTACTCATGGATATTGTTGATCCTCCCGATGTTGTGGTAATAAGTGATTATGACAAAGGCTTTCTATCGCACGAAGTTTGTGAAGAATTGTTAAAGAAAATAAGAACAGCCCACCCAGACATTCCAGTTTTTGTTGACACCAAGAAAAAAGATTTGACTTGTTTTGAAAAATGTGTTATAAAGATTAATGAAAAGGAATTTTCGGAACTCACCAAAAAGCCTAAAGAGGCTACTTATATCGTTACATTGGGCCACCGCGGCGCATTATATAACGGAGCGATTATTGCAACAACGCCTACGGAGGTGTTTGATGTTTGCGGCGCCGGCGATGTTTTCTTAGCCTCATTGGTGTATGGATATTTAAATACTCAAAAAATGAAGAAGGCCATCAATCTTGCGAATGCTCTGGCGCGCGTTTCCGTTTCTCATATGGGAACTTATATTATAACTGATGAGGACATCGAGTGTGCAAAAAATGACATATGTTTTTGATATAGACGGAACCTTATGTACAAATACCAATGGTGATTACTTGGCTGCGAAGCCACTACATGACAGAATAAAGATAGTTAATGCTTTAGCAAAGAAAAACAAAATTGTACTTTATACCGCCCGCGGTATGGGACGCCATAAAAATGATGCTCAAAAGGCTATCGATGAATTTTATGATTTAACAAAAAGACAGCTTGAAGATTGGGGAATAGAATATGACCAATTATTTTTAGGCAAACCATCAGGAGATTATTACATTGACGATAAAGGAATTAAAGACCAAGATTTCTTTGCCGATGACCTATGTTGAAAAAGGTTGGGGCTGGGAAAGATGGATAGTGAATTGCGAAGAGTACTGCGGAAAGTTGTTATTCTTTAATGAAGGAAAACAGTGTTCGTGGCATTATCATAAGCTCAAGGACGAGGTTTTCTATTTACAGTCTGGCAAGATGGTGGTATACTATTCTATAGAAGATGATCTTGATAAGGCAGAACAACTGGTGCTAAATCCTGGTGATAATTTTCACGTCTTTCGTGGCCTCCGCCACAGGATGTATGCAATAGAAGATTCGGAGCTATTTGAGTTTTCAACAGAACATTTTGACAGCGACAGCTATAGAATAGAAAAAGGAGACTAAATGCATTTTAATTTACACTCGTCAGCGCTAAAGTTACAACCTAACCCGAAAGGGTTTCATGTTAGTGATAAGACTGAGGCGACTATCACTTATCAAGCGAGAGACAACCAGACACACACTATCCACTTCTCAAACTTGTTAAAGACTGGGTACAATATGGACAAGTTTATAAAAGACGGGTCTTTATTCAATCGACCAGACCACAAGTTTGAAGGGATGCTGAGCCTATTAGAAAAAGGATCTGTTGTGTATGATCTCGGGGCATATATAGGGACTTTTTCAATTCCATTTGCGATCGAGGGCATGGATGTCTACGCCTTTGAGGCTTGGCCAGAAAACCATATTAGATGCCGCGAACACACCAAACCATACGGTGTTACAAACTTTTGTGTTGCCCTTTCCGACAAAAACAAAACAGAAAAAGGACAAATAACTCATTGCAAAGGCTGGGCAAATCATGACCGCGAACTGTTTGAGGAAATAAAGTATATTAGATTAGACGACTTCATAGCCGAACATCATCTTCCTTTGCCGGCCTTCGTAAAGATGGATATTGAGGGTATGGAATCAATTGCAATGCACGGAATGACAAACCTTTTAGAACATGTTCGACCTATATGGTCTGTTGGGTACCATTTCAAAATGCCCGTTGAAGTAGAAGGCATAGCTTGGGTTGAAGTAGAAGATGGCGGGTTTGACTTTAACAAAATCGGAGAACTGGATTATTTAATTTTTGATTCCATGAGTGGGAAACAAATGCCAAATAACATATTACAAACATCAGGTGGCGAATATCTCTTTATACCAAAGGAAAAAATGCATGAAGTATAAACATTTAAACAAACCTTCACCATATAAAAAGGTTTGCATTGGTATGCCTGGTCAGTATGGAGATATTTTAATGCAAGAGCCTGGGCTGAGAAAGTTTATAGAAGACAATCCCAACACAGAGATAGTAATAGCAACGGCAGAAAAATACAAAGAAGTTCTCCCTCTATTTTATGATTACCATGAGAATGTGGTTGGGTACAAAACTTGGGAAGCTTATGTTGATGATTGGCCGTCCGAAGCGGACCTTGAGTATATAGAACAAGAAGGGTTTGATGCCATGTTTCCCCCGTGTAAACCAACTCATGACCAACTTGACTGGGCCAATTATAGACATATTACAACAGAGACAGCCCTCATGATGGGACTTGAGTGTGACAGTACCAAAATAGAATTAAAACTGCCCAAAGAGGTTGTCAAGGAACCTAAGACAGCATGCATACATTTGTTTTCTAGTAAGTGGCCCAATGGTATAAGATCAATAACTCCACAGAAGCAATTGCTTATTGTTGATTATTTAAAGAGAAGAGGGTACAAAGTCTACCAAATCTCTTCCCCAAACCAGCCTCACATAGAGGGGACAATTTTTCCAAAGGGAACATATTACGACGCATGTGTTCGAGTACTTAGTTCTGATCTTTTAGTTAGTGTCGACTCAGGTATGCCATGGGTCGCCTCTGCATGTAATCATCCCACGGTTGTTTTATTTTCATCTGGGTATGACCCGAACTGTTCAACTACAAAAAACTGGTGGCCGTCTAACCCAAATGGAATTTATTTTGAATCCTACAGGGCCGAAAACATATCGATCTATAAGATACAAAACGCAATTGATGAATTGATTAGGAGGATTAATGAGTGATTTATTGATTATATACCCACACGGTCTCGGAGACTGTGTACAATTAACACCAGTTCTTAGGAACTATTTTTTCAACACAGGCAAAAAAGCAGCCGTGGCCACGCTGGAAAGATTTAAATCCGCAAAGTTTTTCGACAACAACCCATATGTCGGTCATATTTTATATACAAAAGACGCATGGAATGATTATCCTGACCCACATGAGGGGTTTAGGCTTGTTAAAGAGTTTTGCGAAAACTGGGGTAAGGAGAACGGCTACACCAATGTGGCTATGCCCATGCACAATAACTGGAACCATCACAAAATCTTATTAAATTTTAAATATTGTGGTGTTACTCCGACCTCTGTTTTTACAGAAGTTTTCACCACTGATGAAGACAAGAGAGTGGCGAAAGAATTTGTAGAAAACTTATATGGAGACGAGCCCTTTGGGTTTGTGCAAACAAAGAGTGGTCGCCCTGCACAAACAATGCCAACGGGATACGGTAGGAAGTGGCTGGAAGTAAGAAAGGGAATTACCAATGTTGTAGAAGTAGATGTAGAATTCGGCATGCTAGATTACAATTTCAATGTTCAAATAGAAATGATGCGGCTTGCAAGAGCCATTGTTCTTCCAGATTCAGCTTTCCCGCCCGCTGCTTCTGCTATGGGGAAACCAGTGGACCATATGTATATAGCTCCACAATGGGGTCCGAAAGGGTATAGGAGAATAAAGCCTTTACATGACGCAGTGCAGAACATAAATTATAAATTAGATGAAGAAATAATGGAGCTATTATGAAATTCTTAGTGACAGGAGCTACTGGCTTTGCTGGTCCCCATATGATAAATAAAATACTAAGTGAAGGCCACGAAGTTGTTGCAATGGCGCGGAACATGAAAGCAGCCCCAAGTATCGTTGACATTCTTGGTGAAGACAATATGAAAAAGGTAAAATTCGCCCGTGGTGACTTGACAGATCTAGATTCCATTACCTCAATTTTCATTACTCACAAGTTTGATGGAGTTTTTCATTTGGGGGCGTTTGCGCACCCGCCATCTTCTTTTGAGACTCCTCTACTTGCCAGTCAAACAAATATTCTTGGTACTGCTAGAATCTGCGATGAGATCCTCGAAAGAATGCCAGAATGTGTATTGATGAACTGTTCAACCCCAGAAGTATATGGAATTTGCCCCGGGGATAGAAAAATTAAAGAAGATATGCCGATGATTCCTAATAATCCATATGGAGTATCCAAAGCCGGCGCAGATATGTACGTGATTGAACGAGCACACACAGCCGGCCTCAAGACGTTTCTAACCCGGGCCTTTTCTCATACGGGCCCTCGCCGCGGCCCAAACTTTTCGATATCCTCTGACGCCATCCAGATAGCCAGAATCCTCCGCGGACAACAGGAGCCTGTAATTAAAATTGGGAACATGAAAGCAAAGAGAATTGTTGCAGATGTTAGAGACATAACTGATGTATATTATCTTCTAATGTTGGAATACATGAAAGGAAACGTAAAGAATGGTGAAATATTTCATATAGCCGGCAACGATCTACATGAGATCCAACACTACTTAGACATTATGCTTGATATCTCTGGCTTAACTGGGAAGGTTAAGCTTGAGATAGAGCCAAAATTCTACAGGAAGATTGACATACCAGTACAAATTCCTGATGACTCAAAAATAAGAAATTTAATTAATTGGGAGCCGAAAATCCCAATCGAAACCACACTACAAGATCTAGTTGATTATTGGCTGGATCGTCTAACAAAGGAGAACAAAAATGGGAATTGAAGATGTAGATAGTCATAAGTTAAAATACTACCCTGAAGAGGTAGCTCGATGGGCAAGAACAGGTCAAGGAACCCCCCTGCATGTAGAAATTGGTCCTACAAATAGATGTAATCATCATTGCAGTTTTTGCAGTGTAGATTGGATTACGCACGGCAAGGTGCTGATAGACACTGATGTACTGGTTAGGGCCATCCATTCAATGGCCGACGTAGGAGTAAGATCAGCGTACTTTGCCGGCGAGGGTGAACCTCTACTCCACAAGGATATGGATAAATTCGTTCAGGCGGCAACCAGTAGGGGGATGAAGTGTTCTATGTCAACTAATGCTTCTATGCTCACTGCGAAACGCCTACCCGGACTCTGGCCTCATTTTGCATGGGTTAGGTTTAGCCTGGATGCGGCGACCTACGAAACACATAACTCTATTCATGGCAACAAAGACTTTGAAAGGATTATAAAAAATATCAGAAGAGCCGTTGAGTATAAGAAAGAGCACAACCTTGAAGTTGAAATGGGAGCACAGTTTATCGTCATGGAAGAAAACATCGCTGAAATGGAAGATTTCGCAGACTTAATGAAAGATGTTGGAGTGGACAACGTACAGTTTAAGCCTCACCATAATCATCCAAAAAGTGATTCAAATCCTACTTTGTACAACCTTACTGATGAGCCTTTACGACAGAGGCTTTTGGCCCGCAGCACAGACGATTTTAAAGTTCTTGTACGAAGCCGTAACCTACAAGAGATGCCTGAAATACCCGGACAATCTCACAATTATTGTTACAAAAAGTGTTATGCCTATAACTTCTTAACAATTATAGATGCCAATGGTGGCTGTTATGGTTGCAATATCTTTTATGACAACAAAGAATATTCCTTTGGCAACATACACGAACAATCCTTCGAAGAGATCCACACCAGTGGGCAAGTCCAAAAAGTCATTGAGAAGGTGGCTGCTCTCAACCATGAGCCTTGCGGCAATTATAAGTGTCGCCCTCATGTTCTTAATGAGTACTTAGATAGGATTAAAAACAGAAAGAAAAACGATGAATTTATTTAGGAGACTGCATGAAAAAATTGATTTAATAAAAGAAATAGTACAAGATTATATAAACCCAGGCTTACAGATGCACAGCGGCAGTATGGAAGTAATATCTTACGACCCAGAAAACACTCCACCTGTGCTGAAGGTGATGTTTCATGGAATGTGTGGCTCCTGCCCTAGTTCTTTTTCACAGACATTGCAGACTGTTTCTAACTTCTTAAAAGAAGAAGCAGGAATCAATGATTTAATTTTAGAAAACGTAACTGAAAAGCCAAAAAACTTTAATTTAAAATACGTTCTTGCCGAAGACGAGGAATTATGAAAATATTATTTGTAGGAGTTTTTGATACGAATAGGCAATCTACAAACACCTCACAACTTTTAGCCTTCAAGGTGCTTGGTTATGATGTGGTCGGGTATAACTACAGAGCGAAAGCAATGCAAATTGGGAACCAACAAAGAGACCAAGATCTCGTACAAATCATCGAGAATAGAAATTTTGATTTAATTGTCTTTAGTAAGTGTAATGTTGTTAGTTATGAGGTATTTGAAAGAGCCACTAAAAAAACAAAGACGTGTTTATGGTTTATGGACCCTTTGCCAACCTACAACGAAGAGATGAGAAGAAAGACTTCTCTGGTATCATATTTCTGTTGTGATAAGGACAACGTGTTAAGCGAAGCTCTTAAAATAAATAAAGCAAGCTTTCATGCTTGTGAAGGATATGATGGCTCTGTCGACAAACCTCATGATATTGAAAAACAATATGATATTAGCTTTATAGGAAATGTTTATGGAGATAGGCAAAAAATGATTAATAGTATAAAATATAAAGTGCATCTCATAAATAATGCATATGGTTCCGACCACGCCAAGGCTGTTAGCAGAACAAAAATTAATTTAAATTTTTGCACAGGTGATGGCGCGTCCGATAGGGTTTATAAGATACTTGCTGCTGGAGGGTTTTTGTTGTCTAACGACTGGACCAAGAGAAAGGAGCACTTAACAAATGGAAGAGATATTGTTATTTTTGATAGTGTTGAGGATTTAAATAGAAAAATCATTTATTATCTAGACAACCCAGAACTTAGAAACCAAATCTCAGAATATGGCCGTCAAGCAGTGCAGAAGCTCGATAGGCTAAGCTGGGCAAAAAAAATAGTGGAGCACTCATATGAGGTCTGAAAGAACCCTAATAGCTGGTCCTTGGATCGGTGAGTTCGGATGGGAATTGTTTGCGTGGCAAGCCTATATACGTTCCTTGTCTAGGTATTTTGGAAAAACAATAATCATATCAAGACCAAACTCAAAGAGTTTATATGAAGATTTTGCAAATGAATTTATAGGATTTAAACCCCCAAAAGCAAAAGCTGACTCGTATTTTTTGCAAAACATAGATACAACACAACTCCTCAAGCAGGTAATTACAGAAAACAAAATACCTTTAGACAACAATACTACTTTATTTTTACCACGAAGAATAGGTGTTCCCCCACATACTCATTATAATGAGACTGTCAACTTCGGAACCTATGCTGTCAAGCCAGAATATATAAGATTTGGGGAGAAGAAGGATATAAAATACGACTATGTTTTTCACATTAGAGAGAGGGAATTGAGAAGAGAGGATAACTGGGAACCTGACAGGTGGTTAGAGTTAAAAGATATGCTTGGCACTAACAAGATTGCATGTGTAGGAACCACAACAGAATCAGGCCACATAGAGGGAACAGAGGATTTAAGGGATATACCACTAGGAGAATTGTTTGATATACTCCATAACGCAAAGTGCATCTTTGGGCCTTCCTCTGGGCCTATACACTTGTCAAGCTTATGTGGTTGTCCTCATGTAGTTTGGGGAGATCAAAGCAAGTCTTTAGATAGGCATTACACAAACTGGAACCCGCTGCAAACAAAAGCTTTATTTCTGGGTGATTTCTTATATCACCCTACACCAGAGCATGTCTATGCTGAATACACTAAGTGGAGTAAGAATGGATAGTATTGGAATAATTGGAAATGGATTTGTAGGCTCGGCAATTGCTCATGGTTTTTCATCCTGTAGTACTCCCCCAAGCTCCAGTCGACGATTAAGGGTATATGATGCAAATCCCCAACTTTCATCAGATAGTTTCGAGGATGTCACAACAAAGAGTGATATTATTTTTGTTTGCGTACCCACTCCTATGAATCTGCAAGACTCCGGGGCGATTGACTTGACAATATTGAATTCTGTGATGGACGATTTAAATGAAGCATGTTTAGATCATGCTGTTGTAGTAATCAAATCTACAGTAATCCCTGGCACAACTGATGGGTACATAGAAAAATATCCAAACATGAATATTATATTTAATCCAGAATTCCTTTCAGAGCGCACAGCAAAAGAAGATTTTAATAACCCAACTAGAATTATTTTAGGAGGGGAGGACGAAGCCATTGAATTGGTGAGAACACTCTACAAAGAACGCTTTCCGCATGTTCCACTAATTATAACAGACGCGCGTACATCAGAATTCATAAAATATGCGTGCAATTGTTTCTATGCTATTAAAATTTCAATTTTTAATGAATTTCATCAAGTTGCACAAAAGCAAAATTTGGATTGGGACGCAGTTTTGAGGGGACTGATATCTTCTGGCTGGGTCAATCCCATGCACACATTGGTGCCAGGAACCGATGGAGAATTTGGTTTCGGGGGAAAATGTTTCCCAAAAGATATCAATGCTTTTATCGATTATTTTGTTTCTGCAGGGGTCGACCCCACGGTGATGAAAGCGGCGTGGCAGAAAAATTTAGAAGTGAGAGAAAAACAAAATTGGCTCGATATTGATGGAGCCGTATCAAACAAAAAGGAGTAAAAAATGGAAACTAAAACACACAAACTATCAACACAAGCACTAGGTGCGGTCATGATGGCTCTTCAGGAGTCATTGCTAAATGAATTGGATATTGTTCCTATTCTGCAGGGCTTTGAGCTAGTAGATAGCGAAGATGGATTGGTTGTCAGAAACCCGCCAACAGTGCGCGTCTCTAATAACAAGCCAGTCACTGAACAAGACCTAACAAATATGGTAAAATAATGCCAAGGTACCGATATAAATGTAGCGAGTGTGAAACTGAAGCAATTGCTTATCATCTATATCATGAAACACT
>Ga0098040_1000829_pt1 | contig 13934 bp, 14 predicted proteins | sample 7_EtaG_FD_75065 | JGI IMG/M metagenome (GOLD analysis project Ga0098040, IMG submission 75065) | Marine viral communities from the Subarctic Pacific Ocean - 7_ETSP_OMZ_AT15161 metaG | ecosystem: Environmental > Aquatic > Marine > Oceanic | place: Pacific Ocean | collected 2015-01-08
AGAAGAGTTCGTCAATGATTTCCCCGGTGGCGCGAACCGCTATGTGCGTCACGCCACCGGCATCGACAAGGTCATCGTCAATGGCGAAGTGGTGCTCGACAAGGGAATCTATACCGACGCACGCGCCGGCATGATCGTCTGACGACACTCTCCAGGAGACAGGATGAGGCCGCGACGCTCAGGCGTTCGCGGCCTCTTTCTGTTTCAGGAGATCGAGCGCGACATCGACGATCATGTCTTCCTGACCGCCGACCATGCGGCGACGCCCGAGTTCGAGGAGGATCGTGCGAACGTCGAGATCATAGTCGGCGGCTGCCTTTTCGGCATGACGCAGGAAGCTTGAATAGACACCCGCATACCCAAGGCTCAGGGTTTCGCGATCGACACGCACGGGGCGATCCTGAAGCGGACGCACGAGATCTTCGGCGGCGTCCATCAGCGTGAAGAGATCCGTGCCATGTTCCCAGCCATAGACATCGGCGGCGGCGATGAAAACTTCGAGCGGCGCGTTGCCCGCGCCTGCACCCATGCCTGCGAGCGAGGCATCAACGCGGATCGCCCCGTTCTGCACGGCGGCGATAGAATTTGCGACACCCAGCGAGAGATTGTGATGGGCATGTATGCCGCGTTCGGTTTCGGGCTTCAGCACGCGGTCATAGGCCTGGAAGCGTTCGGCAACGCCGTCCATCGTCAGCGCGCCGCCTGAATCCGTCACATAGACGCAATGGGCGCCATAGCTCTCCATGAGCTTTGCCTGTTCGGCAAGACCTTCCGGCGAATTCATATGACTCATCATGAGAAAGCCCGAAACATCCATGCCTAGCTTGCGGGCCGCTTCGATGTGCTGCTTTGAAATATCCGCCTCGGTGCAATGGGTCGCCACGCGCACGGAGCGCACGCCCATCTCATGGGCATGTTTCAGATCATGGATCGTACCGATGCCCGGCAGCAGCAGCGTTGTCAGCTTCGAATGCATCAGCACTTCGGCAACCGCGCCGATCCAGTCCCAGTCGGTATGCGCGCCGAAGCCATAGTTGAAACTTGAGCCCGCGAGCCCGTCGCCATGCGAAACTTCGATGGCGTCGACCTTCGCCAAGTCGAGCGCCTTGGCAATCTTGCGCACATGATCGAGACCATATTGATGGCGGATCGCATGCATGCCGTCGCGCAGCGTCACATCCTGAATATAGAGTTTGGACTTAGGGGTGAAGCTGATCATTCGGCAGCCCTCCGGGCGCGAAGTTCGACGAGGCGCTCCGCTGTCTTGAGCGCGGCGGAGGTCATGATGTCGAGATTGCCGGCATAGGCTGGCAGATAATGCGCCGCGCCCTCGACCTCAAGGAAGACGGAGACCTTGAGGCCTGCATAGGCCTCGCCCATTTCCGGAATATAGAAGCGGCTGTTGTGGCCGACGCGCTCGAACTGCACCTTCTGCTTCAGGCGGTAGCCGGGCACATAGACCTGAACGTCGCGCACCATTGCCTCGACGGAGGCTTCGATCGCGGCTTGATCCGCATCGTCGCAAAGGCAATAGACCGTGTCGCGCATAATGAGCGGGGGTTCCGCCGGATTGAGCACGATGATGGCCTTGCCGCGTTTGGCGCCACCAACCGTTTCGATGGCCTTGGAGGTGGTCTCGGTGAACTCGTCAATATTGGCGCGCGTGCCGGGGCCGGCTGACCTGGAGGCAATCGAGGCGACAATCTCGCCGTAGTGTACGGGGGATACACGATTGATCGCGGCGACGATCGGAATTGTCGCCTGACCGCCGCAAGTCACCATATTGACATTAGGCGACCCAAGATTCTCGTCGAGGTTGATGGAAGGCACCGTGTAGGGTCCGATGGCGGCGGGCGTAAGGTCGACGACCTGTTTACCGTATTTGCGCAGCACCTTGTCGTGATGGGCATGGGCGCCAGCGGACGTCGCATCGAAGACGATAGCGATATCCTTGAATTCCGGCATGGCGACGAGACCGTCTATGCCGCCCGCCGTCGTCGGCACCCCCATGCGCTCCGCACGCTTCAGGCCATCGGAGTCCGGATCAATGCCGACAAGCGCGCCCATTTCCAGTGTGTCCGACAGACGCATCACCTTGATCATCAGGTCGGTGCCGATATTACCGGAACCAATGATGGCCACCTTGATCTTTTCCGCCATGACTTTTCCTATGCGCCGAATTCGATATTGAAGGGAGAGAAACCCTGAATCTCAACGGAGAATCGGTCGCCCGCTACTGCCGAAACCATCGGCCCCAAGGCACCCGAAAGCACGATGTCGCCCTCTTCCAGAGGCCGTCCGACTTCCGCCATCTTGCGGGCGAGCCATAAGGTCGCGATAAGCGGATGGCCGAGACAGGCCGCTCCGACACCGAGCGAAACATGTTGACCGTTCTTCGACAGGAGCATGCCGCAAAGTTTGAGGTCCACATCGCTCACCTTGCGCGGGGAAGTACCGAGCGCGAAGCCACCCGCCGAAGCGTTATCCGCAATCGTGTCGGCGAGCGTGATCTTCCAGTCGGCAATCGCGCTGTCGACAATCTCGACGGAGGGAAGTGCATAGCCGACAGCGGCAATGACTTCGGTCAGCGTTGCGTCTGGCGAGGTGACGGCCTTATCCATGACGAAAGCGATCTCCGCCTCGACGCGGGGCTGCATGAATTTCGACATCGAAACGGTGTCGCCATCACCATAGGCGAGATCGCCCCAGAGCATGCCGTAGTCAGGCTCGCCCACGCCCAGTTGTGCCTGCACCGCCTTGGAGGTGAGGCCTATCTTGCGGCCCACAACGCGACGGCCTTCGGCCTGCCAGCGCTTCGTGTTGATGTCCTGAATGCCATAGGCAATTCCCGCGTCCGTCACGTCATGACTCTGGCTCACGGGCGGAACGGGTTTACCGTTCCGCCGCGCGTTGTAAATAACTTCCGCAACTTCCTTCGGATCTGCCGAAACAGAAGACATATCGGAACCTTTCGTGTCAGCGATCAATGCGTGAAGAAGTCAGTCGCTATGCGATTGAACTCTTCGGCATGTTCCCACTGCGCCCAATGTCCGCACTGCGGCATGACGAAAAGGCGCGCGCGGGGGATCTGCTTCAGCAGCGGGAAGGCCATGTCGAGCGGCATGACACGGTCTTCGCGGCCCCAGATCATCAACGTCTCATGCGGCAGTTTCGTCAACCGGGCGTCGCGCCAGAGTTCATCCAGCGGCACCTTGGGATTGGGACGCATGGGCGGGTTTTCGACGATGCGCGGATCGAGCGCCACCTTCATGCGCTGTTCGAGAAGCTCGTCCGTGAGCTGCGAGGGATCATAGACGAACTGGTTGATGAAGCCCTTGAGGCGCTTCAGCGAGGGGCCTTCGCCATCATAGAAGAAGAGCAGCGTCTTGATGCCTTCGGTCGGGAAGGTGCTGAAGACAGGCAGACTGCCGCCCGTACCCATGAGCACCATCTTGTCGACCATCTCGGGATGCTCGAGCGCCAGCTTGAGCGTCACCATGCCGCCAAGCGAATTGCCGATGAAATGCGCCTTCTCGAGACCGAGCGCGCGCAGGAAATCGGCCATCACTTCCGCATACCAGCCCGGCATGGCGCTGCCGACAGGCTTCATGTCCGAGCGGCCAAAACCCGGCAGGTCGGGACATATGACGCGGAAATGTTTGGACAGCGGTTGCAGATTGCGGCTGTAGTTCGACCAGCCGCCAGCGCCCGGGCCACCACCATGAATGAGAACCAGTGGCTCACCAGAGCCTGCGTCGTGATAGTGAACCCGGACGCCATTGGCATCAATGAACTTGCTGGTCGCGTCCTCTGTCAGAACATGTGTATCGGGCATCAATCTCTCCTGTTTTGAATTTTCTGATGAGGGGGCTTGCGCGTCTCAGGCGCGCTTATGGCCCCAGTCGCTGAGTTGTGAATAGGAAACGATCTTCCAGTCTTCATCGACAACGATCCCGCCGTAGCCGAACTCCATCGCGAAGCCTGATGGCGTTTCGACATAGAAGGAAAACATCCGATCGTTAGGGTGATGACCAAGCGTCAAAACGATCGGCAAACCGGCCTTCAACACACGGTCGTAGGCAAGGCCGACGTCGTCGAAATCCTTCACCTGGATCATGAAATGATTGAGACGCTTGGGGCCGGGGATCATTGCCGTCGCAATGGAGTGATGACGTCCCGTCGCGGCATGGAAGAAGGTTGCATCGACCACCATGCCGGGCGCGACCTCTTCGCGAATGTAATCGCTGATCTTCAGGCCTAACGTGTTCTTGTAGAAATTGACCGAGCCGGGGTAATCGCTCGTGCCGGGCAGGATATGCCCCATGCCGAGATTACCGGTCTCAAATCCCGCGCCGCGCAACTTCGTGGAACGGAACGGATCGGCTATGGAGGCGATACGCGGACCGTAGAAGAATTCATGCTTGAAACCCATCGGATCATCGCAGAAGTAAATGCGCTCAGCCAGACGATGGTCGGCGAGCTCCTTCCCACCCTCGGTGACCTTGACGCCCTTGGCGCGAAGACCTTCGACATAGGCTTCGAGTTCATCCTCGCTATCGAGTTCCCAACCAGCGGCTAGAAGGTCGTCAGCGGCATTCTTCTCCAGCGCGATACGCTGCTCATATTCGTCCATCCGCAAGGCCATGGCGTCAGCCGATTTCTGACCGACCTGCAGGCCCGCAATGTTGACTGCAAAATCCTCCCAGGCGTTGAGGTCACTCACGCCCAGAACTACATAGCCGAGATTTGACAATTTTGGCACGCGACGTCCCTCCCCTTCACGGCTCCGCGAGGAACCAGATTCCATAATTATTTCTTGAAGCGTTCCTTGAGATCCTTGCCGGCATTGGCCGAGGCAAAGCCGCGGGCGCCAACGCCACCGTCGTAATTGAGCACGCTGCCAGTCGACGGCACCGTGTCGCCGCGCGTCGCAAAGAAGACATAGGCGCCGGTATATTCCTCAGGCGTCGGAAGGCGGCCGATGGGGATCAAAGGCCCGGCCATGTCGGCAAGCGGAATCGTTTCGATGGAGCGCTCCGCCATGCCGAGGGACACGGGGCCCCGCAGGTCAGTGCCGATGCCACCGGGAGCAACACCGTTCACACGCACGTATGGACCGAACTCGAAGGCGAGCTGTTTCACGAGACCGACGACTGCATGTTTCGTCGCGGTATAAAGGGGGCCGCCGCCGTCCGGATAAAAACCCGCGTTGGATACGGTGTAGATCAGCGAGCCTTCGCTGCGCACGAGTTCAGGCAGCGCGGCCTTGGCGACCAGCATGTAGCCTTTGACATTCACCTGAAAAAGTTCGTCGAAGGCCTGATCGATCTTGTCGGCAGGAAGGTCAGCAAGCGACGTCGAATAGTCCCAAATGCCCGCATTGCCGATGGCGCAATCAAGCTTGCCGAAGGCGACGACGCAGTCGCGCACGGCGGCTTCATTGTCGGAGAGCGAGCGCACATCCCCAACCGTTCCCACGACATTCGCGCCGTGGAAAGATTTCAATTCTTCAAGGCGCTCCTTCGAGCGGTCGAGCACCGCGACACGCGCACCCTCTTTGATGAAGCGATCCACGATGGCGCGGCCGAGACCCGACGCGCCGCCGGTGACCAGCGCCACCTGTCCATCCAAGCGTCCCATCATCAGGCTCCTGTCTTTGCGCGGGCGAGATCCCGCAGGTTAATTTCTGTATTTCTCAAACCTCCGGCCGTGACCGGCATTTCCATTTCGACGAGACGTCTCGCCGTGGCAAAATCGCGGGCCGCATCAACGGCGGCAGCGGCGGCGACACGATTACCGGCAAGCCTGAAAACCAAATGGCCGCCTGTGGCTGGATCGCCGCGCAGCACAAGCTCGCCTTCGCCATCCATATCGCCGATGGTCTGGATGTAATGTCCTGCCATTTCTGTCCAGGCGAGCGGTACCTGCAGGGTGGCGGTCGCACGGCCCAGTATGGCGCGGGCGGCAACTTCGGCTTCGCTCTGCGCGTTGAGATAGGTTTCGAGAGATCTGCGCCCGCCGGCACGCAGCGGCCATGCCGCCGCATCGCCCGCGGCAAAAATATGCGGCGCGCTCGTCTGCCCCATCGCATCGACGACAATTCCACGGTCGCACTCAAGGCCTGCAGCAATAGCCAGCTCAGTCACAGGCTCGGCCCCGATACTCACCACGACGAGGTCTGCCGGAATGCGTTCGTTGTTTTCGAGGATGACGGCTTCGACTTTGCCGCTGCCGGCAATCCGCGCAACCTGCGTCTCGCAGAGAATGTGAATACCCTGCGCCTCAAGTTCGCGATGGCAACAGCTTCCAAGCCTTCGCCCAAGCGCCCTCAGCAGAAGCTCATCTGCAGCTTCGAGTATGGTGACTTGAGCCTCGAGCTTGCGAAATGTCGAGGCCACTTCGCAGCCAATCAATCCACCGCCGATGACTGCCACCGACATGCTGGGCTTCAACTCGGTTCGCATCGCCAGGCTGTCTTCGATCTTGCGGAGGTAGTGAACACCCTGAAGCTCACTTCCTGACATCGAAAGCTTGCGCGCCCGGGCGCCCGTCGCGAGCAACAGACGGTCAGCCTTGAGCGAGGAGCCATCCTCGAATGACAGGGTGCATGACGCCGTATCGAGTGACGTGACCTTATGATCGCTGAGAAAGACGATCTTCAGTTCATTGAGCCACGCGGGTTCGACGAGCGATGGTGGCATGTCTTCGACGCCTGCCAGTACGGATTTCGACAGCGACGGCCGATCGTAGGGGCGATGAGGTTCATCGCCGATCAGCACCAGCTCACCGTCATAGCCTTCGCCGCGCAGCGTCCTTGCTGCGCTGATCCCGGCGAGACCCGCACCGACTATGGCGATCTTTTGTGTCATGCCGCGAAATGCCCGCCATCGAAATCGATGAGCACATCTTCGCCCTGCCGCTCGACCGGAAAGACTTTCACCGGCTTCGTCGCAGGCAGCGAGCAGGCCTTACCGGTGCGCACGCAGAACTTCGCCATATGCAGAGTGCACTCGATCTGATCGCCGGTGAGATAGCCATCGGCGAGCGACCATTGCCCATGCGAGCAGGTGTCCTCGATAGCAAAGAACTCACCGTCGACGTTGAAGAGCGCCACCGGGCCCATGTCGCTTTCCGCGAGGAAAGCTTCGCCGGGCGGCACGTCTTTTTCGGAACAGACTCGAACGAATGCCATCGGACCCACTTAGAAGAAAATGCTGAGGTTGTTTGCCAGAAGCGTCGACTGATCGAGATGGATGTGACGCTTGAATATTTCGAATCCGGCGACGCTGTCATTCCGCCGCAGTCCGTCGATGCGTTCGCCCGCAAAGACGTCCGTCTGATGTTCGGCGCGATTGCGATAGAGCAGGAAGGCCGACTTCACCTCATATTCTTTCGGATTGGCGAGCGGACTGATCCGCACATTCGTCACCAGATGGCGCGTGCGCGAAGGTGGCTCCTCCGCCCACGCAACGCCCGTCTGGAGTTTACGAAGACGAAGATCGAGTGAAGCCTTGCTCTCATCGAAATAGGCAATGTCATGCGCGCCGGAATATTCCTTGTTGCGCTCGCGTGGCCCGCGATTACTGCGCAAAGGCATGAAGTAGTGGATGTCCTTCGCCATGAGGTCCATCCATTCGGCAATCTGATGATTGTCGAGCAGGCCTGCCTCGAAATAGAGAAACTGTTCGATTTCCTGCTGCAATTCAGGCGAGACGCCGCGCACCAGCGCGGAGGCCGTGGTTGCAAGATTATTCTGCGGCATCGACGTAAGCTCCCACTTTGGATGCAGAGCCATCGGCATCCGACATCAGCTTGAACCATTGAGCGTACATCCCGCGGGCGGCTTCTTCCGCGTAGGCATTGGAAATGGTGCCGGGATAATCCGGGCCATCCGTGCGCGTTGCGCCTGCACCCATCTGGATGTTGAAATCTGTCCGGCGCGCTTCGTGGCCGCGCAGCACACGCTGAATCTCGACCCAGTTTTCGCCGTCGTCCTGCTCCCATGTGCCGCCTGCACTGAAGGTGCGTGTGGTCATGAGGCGAACCTGCTCTTTCTCCGCTTCACTCGCCGCCTTGTCGACGAGCCCGAAGGCCCAGACCTCGATTTCATTCGGCCCGCGCGGGTGCCAGACACGCGCGGTGCTGGCACCGTTGAAAATCGAGAAATTGGGGAAAACCGTCAGGTGCTGGGCGAAGGCGGTGCCACGCTTGTCGCCGAGATGAGCGGCCTGTCGATTCTGCGCGGCCTCAGGATCAAATCCTTCAACCAGTTCGCCCGCCTGCTCAATACGGAAGCCCCAGTTCGAGCCTTCAGGCGCATCAAAGAAGCCGGTGCCGTGCCCGCCGTTCCGCGCGCGAAACTGATAGCCCGGAAGGTTCGAGGGATCGATGCCCGGATTTTCTTCCGTCACTGCCGCCATGATCGGCGAGGTATGCGACATGGTGCCGTGATACATATCGCTGGCGAACTGCTCGGCAGCAAATTTCCAGTTGCAGGGAATGATCCATTTGACGATGCCGCCGATTGCTTCGGTGCCGCCTTCGGAGGCATCAAGCACGGTGTCGAAGTAGTGTCGGAAGTCGCCGAGATAGTCGGCAAGCGCGGGGGCTTCCTCATTCCACGTTGCGAAGATCAGCCCCTTGTAGCTGTCGACACGGGCCTGCCTTGCGCCCCACTTCGATTTGTCGAGGTTCGGGAAGGACTGCTCTTCCAGCGGAACCTGCACGAGATTACCTGCGATGTCATAGGCCCAGCCGTGATAGGTGCAGGTGAAAGCCTTGGCATTGCCGCCGTCCGTGCGGCAGATTTTCATGCCGCGATGGCGGCACTGGTTGAGAAAGACACGAGTACTACCATCCTTCTGGCGTACCGCGATGACGGGGTCCTCGGCCATATAGGTCGAAAGGAAATCGCCCGCCTTCGGAATATGCGTTTCATGCGCGATGAAGAGCCATGAGCGCGAGAAGACGCGTTCAAGCTCCAGCTCATAGATCGCAGGATCGGCGTAGACGATGGGACTGATGGTCCCCGCCTTCTCGTCATAGACACTCGCCAGATCGACGGTCGGCGAAGACTTTTCTCTCCTCTGAATGATGGTGGCCATCATTCCCTCCCTGTTTCTTTTGCTTCTAACTTGCGTATCACCTGCGCCGCTCGGGCCTGATATCAGCGCGTACGAATTAATTGATCGATCGTTCAAATAACTCACACATCGTCGCGGCTCATTCTGCAGCTTGCGTATTCTTTATCGATGCTCTCGCATCTGCGTTGTGCGTTTGCGTCATCAACTTCAGCCAATGCGCATAAAAGCCGCGGGCCGCTTCTTCTGAAAGCGCCTGACGCTTGGTTCCTGGCAGGTCGGGATCGTCGCCATAATCAGTACCCATGCCCATTTGCGCATTGAAAGGCGTACGGCGTGCCTGATAGCCGCGCAGCACGCGCTGGATTTCGACCCAGTTTTCACCGTCGTCCTGCTCCCATGTGCCTGCCGGACTGAAGCTGCGGGTCGATGACAGGCGCAACTGCTCGCGCGCTGCCTCGCTTGCATCTTTCTCGACAATCGTGAAAGCCCAGACCTCAACCTTGTCGGGACCTTGCGGATGCCAGACGCGAAGCGTGTTGAAACCGGCAAAGACGGAGAAGGACGGGAAGATCGTCATATGCTGGACGAAGAGCGAAGCTCGAGGGCCGAGCCGTTCGGCAGCGGCGGCCTCATCGGCAATCGGGTCATAACCTTCAATCTTCTCGCCCGCGTTCGTAATTCGAAATTCGGGAACGGAGCGCAGGAAGAAACCCGTGCCGTGTCCGCCTTCGCGCGCGCGGAACTGACGGCCCAATGGCAGCGGCGTCGTGGGGATATTGGCGGTTGAAAAGATCGAGCCATGCGAAATAAGCCCGTGATACATGTCGCTGGCGAACTGCTCCGCAGCGAGCTTCCAGTTGCAGGGGATAATCCATTTGGAAATGCCGCCGATCACTTCCGTGCCCGCCGCGGAGCGATCGAGAAAGGCATCCAGATAGAGCGCCGCATCGCCGAGATAGTCTGCGAGCGCGGAGGCCTCTTCATTCCATGTCGCGAAGATCAGCCCCTTGTAGCTGTCGACACGGGCCTGCCTCGCGCCCCATTTCGATTTGTCGAAATTCGGGAACGATTGCTCTTCCAACGGCACCTGCACGAGATTACCTGCAATATCGTAGGCCCAGCCATGATAGGTGCAGGTGAAAGCCTTTGCATTGCCGCCGTCGGTGCGGCAGATCTTCATGCCGCGATGGCGGCACTGGTTGAGAAAGACACGGGTGCTGCCATCCTTCTGACGCACCGCGATGACGGGGTCCTCGGCCATATAGGTCGAAAGAAAATCGCCCGCTTTTGGGATATGCGTTTCATGCGCGATGAAGAGCCAAGAGCGCGAGAAGACGCGTTCAAGCTCCAGCTCATAGATTGCGCGATCTGCATAAATACTCGGACTGATCGTGCCGCTCTCTTCGTCAAAGAGATCTGTCGGCTTTTCCCACGGATCCATTGCTCCCCCGACCCTGTGCCCAATTTCGGCACCATTCTTTGGTGGGGCAAGACTAGACCAGCCCGAATTTCCGTACTTTCCCGATCATTCGCATTAATTGATCGATCGTGCGGTTAATTATTATGACGAGCTAGCTGAGGATCGAGTTGCCGCGGGTGGAACGCCATCGAGCGGGCGTCATATGGAACTCACGCTGGAAGGCACGAATGAAGGCCGCAGAAGAGCCATAGCCCGAGGCAGCCGCGATTTCATCGACACTTTGCCGACTGCGCATAAGCGCTGCGGCAGCATGGCGAAGCCTCAACTGGGTCACGCTCTGCAATGGCGATTTGCCAACAAGCGTATGATATCGCTCGGAAAATGCCGTTCGCGACATGCCGGCGATGTCCGCCAGCTGCTTGACCGTCCAGGGTTTCATCGGCGCTAGAGCGAAAGCCGCCATGGCGCGCATGATCCTCATGTCCATCATGCCGCGCAATCCACCTGCGTCAGAGGTCGCCGCCTGAGTGAGCGCCCAGCGTACGATGTTGAGGAGCATGATCTCGGCCTGACGCCTGACGATAAGTTCACTGCCACCCAGCGGCTCGGGATCGCTCAACTCGTCCTCGACTACCTCGGCAGCCTTCCAGATGCGGCGATTGAGTTTTGCAGCATTCTTCTTCGAAACGACCATCGCCTCCATGAAGAGCCCCGAGAAAGCGAGCGCTTCGGCATCGATATGTCCAACGATCAATTCGACCTCCGTGTCCTCAGGCGCAGGTCTATCGAAACCCACCAGTTCAAGCGGCTTCTCCTTAACTCCGTTGAGGCTCGGCGCACTCTTGAAACGATGCGGTATACTGCCGGTCATGCCAGCGATGTCGCCAGCATCGAGCTCAATCAGCGCGGGCGCTGCACCATCAACCTCAAGCCACAGGCGACCCCTACGAAGCAGATAGCAATAGCTGATGGGCCCGTCTCTCGTGCTCACACAAAAGGGGGCGCGCGGCCGCGCAATCTCGAACTTCACCCCGTCCATACGGATGTCGGCCAGCATGATCTGCGCGTCGATTTCCATTCCGCTCACTCCTCCCGCCACCATCTGCAATCAAGAAGCATCAAAATGTCAAGAACAACCCGTCACCGTGATTGCCCTCAAGGGCCTATTGCGATTATGACTTGGGAAGGTGGCAGAGCTGCGTCTGTCGATCTGCGACAATAAAACGAGATATCCATGGCACGACCGCAGGCTGCAAATTATGACGAGCGTCGAAAGAGGATCGTCGACGCAGCTGCAAAGCTCTTCGCCGAGCGCGGCTTTGCAGGCGCATCGATTGCCGATCTTGCCGAAGCCTGCGGCACGTCAAAGGCACTGCTCTATCACTATTATCCGTCGAAGGACGACATTCTCTATGACGTGATGCGGACGCATCTCGACAGGCTGACGGCGACGAGCGACGAGATCAGGGAAATGAAGCTCTCTCCGGAGGACCATCTGCGGCAACTTATTTCAAGTTTCATGGGCCAATATGTGCATGCCGCCGCCAACCAGAAAGTATTGCTCAACGAACTGCGGAGCCTGCCTGCAGCTCGGCGCAAAAAGATCGTGCAGCAACAGCGCGAACTCGTTGACGTTATCGAAGAGCTTTTTCTGAAACTCCAGCCCCGCTTCCGACGGCAGCGCAAGCTCCTTCGCCCTGCAGCCATGTTGTTTTTCGGAACTATCAATTTTACCCATGTCTGGTTCCACCCGGACGGGCCGGTGAGTGCGGAACAGATCGCGGTTATGGCAACTGACCTTCTGTTCGAAGGCATTGCGGGACTTGGCCGCGCTCGCTGAACTTGGCCACACAGTTCCCATACGAATTTAAATGTCGTAGCCTTGGTCAAATTCCGGCGCATACCATAAGAACAAAAACGGACAGCCATGACCAAAGAGTCCCTTCCCTCGCTTTTCGACCTCACGCCGCTCAACGAGGTGTATAGGGCTGACCCCCACATTCTTCTGCGTGATCTGCGCGAGCGTTGCCCTGTGCATAAGGACGATGTGTCGGGGCTTTTCGTGCTGACGCGCTATGCTGATGTTCGGGAAATCGTTTCCAGCAAGACCATCTGGCGCGATCCGCGGCTTGCGGAAGAAGGCGCGACCATGATGAAGATGCAGACATCGGCGGATGAGACCGATGTGCCACGCAGCGAAGCGACCAGCATCCTGTTTCTCGATAATCCGGACCATGCGCGCATCCGCCTGCCGCTCACCAAGGCCTTCTATGCGCGGATCGCCAAATTCCGCCCTGCGCTTGAGACCCTCATCGACGAGGCACTCGACCGCATCGATCCTTCGAAGCCCTTCGATCTCATGAGCAGCTTTTGCGTGCCCATTCCGATCGACGCCATAGCCTCGATCCTCGGCGTCGATCACGAGCGGCTCGTTGAATTCCGCCGCTGGTCGGAAGGCGTCATCCAGAGCCTCAACCCCTATCGCAATGAAGCCGAAACGGCAGAGATGGAAGTCTGTCAGGAAGCCTTGAACAATTATTTCACCGAGACGATCATCGCGCGTCGTGCGGCCCCACAAGATGACCTCATCTCCGACATGACGAAGTTGCAGGCCGAGGGCGCCGATATCAGCGACGTCGAGCTGCGCATCAATCTCGGGGCGCTACTCGTCGGCGGCAACCTCACGACGACCGACCTCATCGGCAATGCCGTTCGCCTGCTCCTTCTGAACCCAGCAGAACTCGCGAAACTTCAGACCGATCCTGCCCTTATCAATTCAGTGGTCGAGGAAACGTTACGCTTCGAGCCGCCGGTCGATATCACGACCCGCGTCGCCTCTGAAGACATGTATATCGGCGGCTGCCCGGTCAAACCGACACAAGGTGTCTGCATGTCGCTTCGCGCCGCCAATCGCGACCCGGCAGTCTTCGACAATCCAGACCGTTTTGAGATTGGCAACAAGCGATCTCCTCATGTCGCGTTCGGTGGTGGGTCTCACATCTGCATCGGCGCGCCGCTCGCACGGCTGGAAGCGCAGGTCGCCATATTGAAGCTCTTTGAGCGCTTCCCGAATCTGAGCCTGGTCAACCCGGACAATCCAGTGTGGCGTACGCTGCCCTTCTTTCGCGGGTTGGAACGGCTGGACGTGAAAGCGTAACTAAACGCTTCCGACGGGGGAACGATCAGAATTGCAGGAGAAGAGCCCCAGCCGGACTGCCCTATCGACCGCCTTTCTGCGAGCTGCGCATCTCTGTGTCGATGACAGCCCACCCGTTCTTGATGATCCAGTTTCACTGAACCTGTTGCCGGACTATCAGAGGCGCTATCTCATGGGGCTGTCGAGACTTTCCAGTCCTTTGCTCAATCGACTGCGGCGAACGTCTGATCCTTTCAACGCCATGCGCGCCCATGTCGTCGTTCGTGCACGGTAT
>Ga0098040_1000831_pt1 | contig 13932 bp, 8 predicted proteins | sample 7_EtaG_FD_75065 | JGI IMG/M metagenome (GOLD analysis project Ga0098040, IMG submission 75065) | Marine viral communities from the Subarctic Pacific Ocean - 7_ETSP_OMZ_AT15161 metaG | ecosystem: Environmental > Aquatic > Marine > Oceanic | place: Pacific Ocean | collected 2015-01-08
CTGCGACGATGATGTCAGCCCGTGAGCCCGTCAGTTGAGACGTGACTCCCAAGGATTTGACGGAGGGGGCGTGGGAGGCTGGCGCGGGTCCGACGTCAAAGCTGATTTTAGAGAATCGCTGTTTTTCACTAGGTCGCAGATGAGCGAGAATAGGCAATTCATGGATGAGTCTAAGTGTAAAAGTGCTGAAATCGTCTGCTCTTGTTTTTGACGCAGAGACAACAAGGATGTTTCTTCTTTGGTCGAGGAGGAGTTGGTGGACAACGAATGCAGAGCAAATCCAACTTTTACCGACTCCCCTAAAGCCTTCGATAATAGCTCGTCTATCTCCTTTTTGCATGTAATCAGCGATTTCATATTGAATAGTAGTTGGGTCTGGTAAGTTGAGTTCCTTCCAGACAATGTAAAGAAAGTTACGGAAGTCCTTTAGCTTTTCGGGAACGTCCATGGGTTATTTGTTGTTCCCTCTGTTCTTCTTCCTGCTCTGTATTTTCAGGTTCTTGCGGTTGTTATTCCTTGGGTTGCGGTCCTTGTGATGAACGTCCTTCCCGTCGCCCTTACGGGCGCGTTTCGACTTAATCATCATACGCCTTGCCTTGTTGCGCCCCGCCCTGCGTTTCTTCTGCTTCTTACGCTTGTGGTAAGTGCGGTATTCCTTCTTATAGTTCCTAGCCATGAGCTGCTTCGTCGAAGGGTAAGATTTTAACAAGGCTCTCCATCGGGTTGTCCTTGGCTAGCCCTGCGTGGATTCCATTGTCCTTAAGCAGCTGCCGTGCGGCGTTAAGGTCGCTCGGTGCTGCCTCACCTGACTCGATGCGCGAGATGAACTCGGTTATGAGCAGGGTCTGGAGTTCCTTTAGTTGGTCCTCTTGGTTGGTTACTTTTTTCTCCATTCGTTGTAGGTCTTAAGGATTAAATAACAAAGAGTAGTCACACCCACCGCAATGCCGACAACTAGATTGATGTCGGCTAGAGTGAACGAGCCCAGCATCCCAATGATGCCAATAGCTGCGGGGAGATGCGTAGAGTCCATTATCTCACGGAAGTTATGGTGAGGACCGGGTAGCTTATTGAGCTTGTCCATTCGGTGACATCATCTGCTCCACCTGCGGCGGTGGAATCATCCCAGAAGTACATCTGGTTCAGCTTTACGGACTTGTCTCCTGACGAGGCGTTATCCCACTCCCGGCCCATTATCTTGATGAATCTTGAAGCTCCCCAAGTTCCAACAGCTCCAAAGGCCGTGTCATCTCCGCCCCCCGACCCGTAGTAGGTGTTCCCAACATTAAAGACCCACTTAAAGTGGGCTCTTGTTCCGTATTGATTCCCACTCCCCACCGTAAACTTGGCGTTCGTCACTTCAGTGTAACTTCCGGGGGTGCCGTAGGCGGCAGCACCAGCAATATACAGCTTGAACAGCCCCAGTGACGCGGTGTCACCGTCTCTAGCAACCGTAAAGTTATACTCGTATTCAACTCTACTGGTGCCTGTCGGGGGCGTGTAGCACACAACGGACCCAACCACGTCTGCCATGGTGTCTGTAAGTTCTTGAACGGCGGCTGTGGGCCAAGTCCACACCCCTACTCCGGTGTGCTTCGTTAGTTGGTTATTTCCGTCTGCTGGTGCACTGACCCGGTCCAGAATTTCCCCATTTTTTACGGGAAGGGTCAGTACATTGCCGCTAAGGTCGAGGTCGGTTTTTAGAGCTTCCTCTCCGATTGACCCCGCTGGGTATGTTATGGTTTTGCCTGTGAGGTTTAAGGTGGATGCTAACTCAGTCGCTCCTACGGCCCCGGCATCAATTTTGGCCGTTGTTACTGCGTCATCTACTAGCTCATCCGTGTCAATAGAGTCGTCGGTCATGTGGGCCAGAGCTACGGAGTTCGTGGTCAGGATTGTCGTTCCTGAGCCTCCTGTCGTATTGGCGTCCTCAGCCACCTCCTGAGCTGCAAAGAGTCCTTGGCGGTATGCGTTGTCCAAGTCAGCCTCAGCGATTCTGGAGCCAGCTTGGAAGTCTACTATGGGGGTTAATGAAGTTGCCCTGTAGATGCGAAGGGTGTCGGCAGCGGATGCGCCTGCTCCTCCAGCCCCCGTGGACGCATTCGGAGCCGCAGCCAACGTCACTATTTTCGTGGTAGCGTTGACGCTGGATACAACTATTGGGTGCCAAGTAGAGCTGACCTTCACGCGGACCTCGATGTCTCCGGTGTTGATGTAGTCGAACGTCCAAGGACCGTGGTTCACGTTATCCACCCCATTAGTGCCTGAAGCAGCTGCTCCTAGAGTGATTTCTGTATATGATTCTGCCATTTTTCGATGGGGGTTATTTCTGTAAGTTTTGGTAGTAAGCGCGGTTAAGTTCCGGGTATTCGCCCATCACTTGGTTTTTAGCGTGGTTTGAGTAGAAATCAAGTATGCGCCCAATAGCCGCGTGTCTTGGGTGGCGCTTACCAATAGTCATGTCAGTTGCCGGGGGAAGAGATTGATACTCCGCTCCTTCAATCAGCGCCCGAATAGATTGCCTAGCTGTGCGCCCTCCAATCTTCATCGAAGAGAGTAACTCTTGATGTCTGTCGAAAGCGGTCTGCCCTCCGTTGGTGTTTCTGAAGCGCCTAGTATCCAAGGCTCCGCTCCATATAGCAGGCCGTTGGAGAAACCCTTTGCCTAGGGAGTGCAACTCCATATCAACAATATCGTTAGACTCTGGTACCTGCTGACCAAGACCCACAAAAGAAGGAAGGAACGGGCCTGATTTCTTTTGCTTTTCCCCTAGCCAGTTCCTCCTAGGCTCTAACGTAGCGGATGATATGGGAGTCTCAGGCATATCTGGGCGCATATAGGCTGGGATTTTCTTCATCACATGGTCTAGAAGTTTTCTTGTCTCGTAAATCTGAGGCTCCTTCTCCACGAGATTCTCTGTCCAAGTAAGCCCCGTGGGAACAAACCCTCCAGCTATCTGTGCGCCAAGGTCCCCGGCTTTTGAGAGGTCTTTGAACGCCTCCATGACATTGTAAAGCCCCTCGACATATGAGCCGTTAGTGATGTTGTTGCTAAACGTCATCGTTATGACTGAAAGTATTTTATGAACAGTCCCCATGCCTTCTTCTATAGCGGTGTCGTCCGCAATCATGCCCATGGATTCGTCGTCGCCAAACGCCGCAGGCGTCATATGGACGATATCAGCAAATATACCAAGAATAGTAGCGAACGGGTCCATTCTCTGGTAGCTGACCCATTTAGCGTCCTCTCCTTCCCCAACACGGACGGACCACGGTTTCTTACCAATAGCGTCCCACGCAGCCTTTGCTGACCGAGACACGGGTGGTGAACCAGTGACACGCTCTTTGACAAGCTCCATAGTATACAAAGAACTCGCCGTCATCAAAGCGGAGGTAGTCAGCCTTCCGTGAAGCTCAGCCGCCGCAACAGAGCCTGCTTGTGCTTGCGCTTGGAGATGCTCTTTTGCCATTGCCTCCGAGAACGGCATATCAGCATATTGCTCTCTTAGCTGCTTCTGCCAGTTCTTGCCGTGCCCCCTATTGAACGCCAGCCTTTTCAAGGCTTCTTGGTTTACCCTGTCCTCGTATGCGGCCTTCGGCTCGTCGTGGCGCTTTCTTTGCTTAAGGTATTGATGCGCGTGCTCGTGCTCCATCACAAACTCCTCGAAATCTTCGTACGATTTAAAGTGTTTGTCGTCCAACGGGGATACGCCCTCCACTCTGGGGTCTTCCGCTCTCCAAGCTTTCCGGTCGTACATCTCCTTGATTCTTTCCCTGTCTACGCGGATTGTACCAGTCGGGCCTTCATCGTACCTAATATAAGCAGCGGCCTTATCCTTGGGGATTTCCTCGTATTTAACCTCAGGCTCGTTCCACTGGGACTTCTCATACTGTTCTTTAGCCGCCGCTGGGATTTCCATTCCGGTATCTTCTCCCCTCGCGGCTTTAGCGTAACGATTAGTGTTCATTATCGCCTGCTCGCTTCCTACCGTCATCCTATTTGGGTTAAGTAGCCCGTATCCGCTTTTACCTCTTTTATCCATCACGTCCTGAACGTCGAAGGATTGATGGATTTTACCCGCTCCGGGTAACGGAATTACCCTGCTCAACGCAAAGGTAATGATGTTTGTGGGAGTTCGGACAAAAGGAACAGCAAATGCGAGCCATGGGTGCGCCATAGCTGTTCGTGAAACAAAATGAGCCAGTGGGTTGGATGGGGTATTCGTGAATGTGTTTATAAGGGACCAGTCAGTGGCTCTTTCCACCAGAAGGTCTCTTTGCTCTGTCGTTCGATAAACGAATCCGTCACCAAGTCTCATGTTGTTGTTGTAGAAGTGCTCGTCCATGTGCTCGTCAATAAAGGCGGCTCTCTTACCAAACCTAAGACCCTTGTCGTCCGCTGCTTGCGCGGCTTCTTTATACACGTTGGATTCGTTAGCTATGCGCCCCTCCTTGGTCATGTGGGCTTCAAAGTTGTCCCTGACATAGGAAGCAATCTCATATGGGTCCTTTATGCCCCTCCTGTGCGCTTCCATAGCCAAGTCCGCCTTGACGTATGAACGGTAGTTCCATTGCTTGAAAAGCTCATCCCCGGCCATAAGAATTCTTTGCGGAGCTGATACAATATTACCAAACCAATTCCCCGCATTGGTTAACGGGTCGTCTCCCTCTCCAAAGTGCCACCCGGATTTCATGTCCTCAAACCTGTTGTCCGAGTAAGCGGTGTAGCCAGCGATGCTTCTTGGTTCTCCTTCTTTAAGGCTAATAGAGGCGTATTTCCACGCATCCATAAAGGACTCCATGTCGTATATAGATTTAATGCGCGTCCTCAAAAGGTCGGCGTTCCCTGTGTGAGCAAACTGCGCCGTAGCCCCAGCAATGACCTCAAAGTCTCTGAAACCCTTCATAATAGCGCTACCAACCATGTTCACGCCCCAAGTGACAGGGCTGCTCAGAAGGGCGTTAAGATACCAGCCGATGGTCCTAGCGAACCCGTTTCTAGAGTCTGAGCCCAGCTTACTTAAAGCGGCCTCTATGTCTTTGCTGTTAGTCGCTTGCCTAAGTTCCGATAGAAATTGCTTCTCGCTTCTGGAGCCTCTTACTCCTCGTCTGTAAGCCGCCTCTTCCACCGAGAGGTCTCGGTCTACGCCCTTCATTTTAGGTCTGAACCCCAAGTCTTTACGGCGCTTTATTCCACCCGTTCCTGTCCCCTCGTAAATAAACTTACGTTGGAGCATACCCATTGAAAGGTTGGTGCCGTACTCTGCCCACAGCTCTTTAACGGCTAAGAACTTATCTAAGTTTGAGTATACCTCCGTCAGCAAAGGCTTATAGCTAAGCTCTTTCTGCTTAGCCACACCGTCCTCCATGACGTCGTATGTGACGGTGCCTTTAGTCTTATGGGCCTTCTCCGCTCTTTTAACTGATTCTCCGACCTCTTCCGCCAGAGTCGTGTAGAGCTTGTGAATCATATTCTGCTCTTCGTAGATTCTTTCCAAAGCGTCTACGTTACCTCTGGCTTGCTCTAGCTGCTGATGCGCTAGGTCCCTGTCAAACACGTCCCAGTGGTCTTTCTCCAGTAGGGACGCCTCAACCTTGTCGAATGTCTCTTCAGCGTTTTTGGGCGGTCCATGCACAGCAAAGCGCTTCTCTATTGCTTTACGCGCAAGTACACGCACTAAAGCAACAAGTCCTTCATTACTGTGGACTCCTGAAAGGAGTTTTCTGCCAGCTAGTATAGCTTGGTCTCCTGTACCCGTAAGGAAGTCGTCCCCAGCTTCGTCTACAACCTTTGTGACAAGACTTTCAATATCCGCAATTACCTGCCCTGTATGTTCTCCAGCCTCGATAATCTCTTTGGCTATTTTCCGTTTATTAGCTAAAGAACCCGCCACGCTGGGGATATCTAAGTCACCAAACTCAGACAAGAACTCATTCAACTCTGCCTCCTTTAGGTCGTCCACCATGTCCACAGTGGCGTCCTTTCCTTTTATCTTAGGAAGCGGCATCTTCTTAGGAGCGGCTCCTTCAGCGCCCTCTCCCATCGGAAACTCGTCCGTTCCCCGCTTGCTCTTACTTCCCGCTTCGTCCAACCAAGACTTAATAACCTGAGCGTGGCTTTTCTTAGCCTTAGGCTTGTAGTAACCAAGCTTTCGCCCAACGAGCCCTTCTAGCTCAGCCTTGAACGCTGGGTCTTCTTCAATGCGCTTCAAGAAGGCTTGCTTAAACTTGTCGATGGCTTCTTCCACCGTTCCTTTGCCTCCATTCCCTTTCCATTTAAAGGGGTTCCCCAACCACCCCGGTTCTCCGGGTTTGGTGTTATTCATGTGCCTCCCCTGAGGGCCGCGCATGACGGAAATAGCGTCCGTGTCGCTTACAGGGACAACCTCGCTAGAAGGCTCTTGGGGTCGCGGAGGAGCGTCCCCGCCCCTTTCCCAGTAACCAGATGCGTCATCCGCTGCGCCCCCAATTGGTGGCCCCGCTTCCTCGGGAGGTTGGCGCACCTTCCACTCATCGTGCATCTCGTCAAGAAGCAGCTTTTCCGCTTGAGTGTCTATTTCTTCCAAGGCTTTCTCTCGCTTCTTCGCTGAGGCTGCGTCTTCTCGACGAAGTTGTTTTTGGGCTGAGGCCTCAATTTCTTCTGGAGTCATCTTTGACCCATGCCCCCGCAACTGCACATTCTCGACTCCTAACTCCACTTCGATATCCTTCTTGATTTCCGCAAGGCGTTCCTCTTTTCTTTTCTTAGCCGCCTCAGGAGAATCCTTCGGACTCCACCCTAACTCCTCATCAAGTTGGGCCTCTAGGTCATCTTTTATTTCCTTCAGACGCTTCTCGCCTGCTTCGGTAAACCCGCGTGCAGCAGCAGGCTGCGCGGCCTCAAGCTCTGAGCGTACCTTGGTGAGCGCTTCGGGGAACTTATCCCTCCAGATGCTTCTGTCCCTTAGGTGGGTAATAGTCTTTCCTTTCGTTTCAAGGAGCGCTTTAGAAGCCTCTGGGTTTTGCTCGAAAGACTCGCGCATAAGGGTCTCCATCAACCCGACATTAGTCTCCCTGTCTGCGGGTCTCTTTCCTCTTATCTTAACACCGCCTCTCTTCCACGCAGGGTTGCTGTACGTAGCAGCGTCAAACTGCCCCGACTTCAGCGTCTGGTAGGCGTGCTCTACGCTTAGATATCCTTTACCTTCGTATCTGAAAGGTCTAGAGGCCAAGTTACTAAGTTCTTTGTTTTGACCAGACCCGTACCAGACATCCAACGTGTTCTCGTTACCTCCGAATGGAAGGTCATCGCCTCCCAGTCTTGCGGGAGCGGGGAGGGCTCCGTTGTCTCTGAGGTTCTGCTCATGTTTCAGCTGAGCCTGTGTGTCCGCCATCTCTCGGAGCATCTCTGGGTCCTCTGAAACAGCTTCTACAAATTCCCTCTCGGCCTTTTCGATGGCTTCTGCCTCGTCCATGCCTTCCGACATGAGCTGGTTCTTCCTTCTGAATTTACCCACTACTTTACCAAGGAACTTAAAGGTTCCTGCTCTACCGAGTAAATCAATGGTGCCTCCAAGAGCTGCGCCAGCAAACCCGCCCTCAATGACGTTCTTGAGGCGCTCTTCCATTTCACTGGAATCTTGTGTGGGGTCGTAGGCTAAATAATTAACCAAGTCATTATCAACTCCCATTCCCTGTAGCATATTAGACAGACGCGCCTCCTGCCCTTTGAACGCTACGAAGTCTGACACAGCGCCTGCGTAGCCCCAAATAGCGGCGGTCTTAGCCTTCTTCTTCATTTTCGCCAGCCGTCTCAGGGTGCTTAGGTCAAGAGACCTATTACCCTTAGCCAACGGCGCTATTGGAGAGGCGACTTTCCCGCCAAAGGCGGCTTGGTGCCCAAGGCTTTTCCGCGCTTGAGTCTTCCTTGCCGCTAGAGCGGATTTAGCCAGCTTGCTCCCCTTTTGGAGTTTAGCGGCTTTCGCCACCCACCCTGCGGTCCCCAAGCCGGGGATTAACCCTATTCCAAATTGAACAAGGTTTTCGCCAAAGCCTCCTACAATCGTCTTGGATTTACCGAAGATGCTCCAGTCCTCCCTGTCCCACTTAGAACCAAACAAACCAAACACACTTTCAGCAAATCCCTCTGCTCCTCTAAGGCCAAATAAAGCCAAATCTCCTGCGGCGTCCCCTAAGGAAAGCTTGTCTTCTTCCTGCCCCGGTTGCTCTGGTTGAGGGGTTTCTCTTTCTTCTGTGGGAGGCGCTGCCAAACCAGCTGCCGCAAGAGGCTCGCCGCTATTCTCTGAGTTCAACCCCTGCAAAGGGCTTCCTTTGGCTGTATTGCTGTAAGATGCCGCAGGAATTATTGAGCTAGCCTCAGCCTCCCCGCTGGGGGTCACGTTTGTAAGGTTCTCTTCTGCGAGAGAGCCTGTAGTTGGAAAGTCTGACATTATTCTTCTTTATTTAAAATCTAGCTTTTTCCCCGTAAGCGCTTGGCTACGGGCCACCGGGTGGTTGTACTGGTAAATTAGAAAGTCCTTCGGGTTATCAAACCCGTAAGCCTCTACAAACTTTCGCATCCCCTCGGGCTTCAAATTCGTCGCGTTCATAAAGGCTTCTTCGTTGACGGAGGTTATGACTCCACCGGCGTCCCTTTTAACAATGTTTGGCGGTAAGTTGACTATAGGGGGTTTAATGATGCTCATTGTGCGCGTTCGCACCGCGTTATCCATATATAGATAGGAGGCCGTCTGCCGTGTAGTTTGCTCACGTATGGCATTAGGGTTCTGGATGTTGTAGGTAGGGGTGCCACCCCATCCGCCCTTATGGGGCCAATCAGATGGATGCGATTCAGGTCTATGCCCCTGTTCTGCGTACATTTCGTCAGCTGCCGTGTTCCAATAATTTTCTTGGGTATCAAGAACAATGTTACCCGTAGATTTTCCGTTAAGAATGGTGGTATGCATGTAGCCTTTTAAGTCTTCCATGTTAACGCCTTGCGCCATCTTCTGCTCCCAAGCTCTTTGCTGCTTGAAGTAAACCGGGTAAAAAGACTCTAAAGAAGGAAAGTTGTCCCGACCAGTTTGCGGAGGAGAGGCCGTGACTGCGCCATACCCCTGCTTATACATATCAATTATTCCTCTTCTAGCCTCGCGCTCAAAGCCTTCGTATCTGTCGCGCCCTTTAGCAAGTTCAGCTATAAATGTTTTGGCCTCTTCAGTTCGCGACTCTAAATCAGCAGGCTTTTTGGCTTTTATTCTTACCCTTTCCGCATCTTGGTATCTCTTGTATAAGTTTCCTACGTGTTCTTCTCCGACAAGAGTGGAGGGAAAAGCTGTCTCCCCTTCCCACCAAGGAAGTGCTCCTTGGTTCGTCACTTCACCCTCTGCGGATACACTGTGCGCTGCCATAGGCTGGTGTGCAGGAGCCCTCCGCGCACCGCTCTGTAAAGCTTCCAAGCCGCCTAAAGTAGTTTCTTGGTCAAACTTTTCGGCGTACTTTACGTGTCTCTGCTTCGCTTCTTCAGCTAGTCGGGCAATGTCTTCCAGCATCTGACGTCCGTAGATATCATTAAAAATGTCCCTCAGGTCGCTTGTCATTTGGTCTACACTCGGGACAGCGCCGTCGTTCTCTTGTAAATACTTGTCAACGGCGGTGCGCTCCCTGCGCTTTCTGATATCCATCGCAGGCCCAAATACCTCTTCCCTGAGCGCTTTTTCTGGCAGCATTGCGTGTAGAACTTCATCTGGAGCGGCTCCGGTTCTATAGGGCTTCGGGTCTTTCTCGCTAATTCCAGTAAATCCTAGCCCCTTCGCCGCCTCGGGCGACAGTTCGATTTGCTCGGCTCTAATGATGCTTACTAACTTATTGCCCGTATAGCGTCCTCCGTCCATATGCAGCACCCCATACTCCGGGCTGTTCTGCGCGACAAGGCGAGCATTAAGAGCCTCATACGTAGCGTCTTGGTTATTAGCAAACTGCGCGAATGCGTCTGCCATGCTTTGCGCCACGTCAGAGCGGACGTGCATGGGAGCGTTTCTTAGCTTCTCTAGCAGCGCTTCGTCTTGCGCCGTCAGCTCCGCTGGAAAGATACTCCTAAAGAGAGCGTCTGAAGGGTTATCAGCCGCCTCCCTCCTAGCATATAGCGAGAGACGTACATTCTCATCTGCGCTCTGGCCTCTAGCTTGCAGGGCCAAGTGACCGCGCATCTGGCTGGATATAGAAGAGGCCGCTTTACCCTCTCTATCTATTCTTTTGTCCTCCAGCGCCTCTTCCGCTGCCAAGATTCTGCTCATTTGCTTTTCATACACGTTGCTCTCAGAAAATGGAGCGTCACTTCTGTATTTGAAATCAGCATCTCTGTCAGGAAGGCTAAGAAGGAGTTTTGCGCGTTCCAAAGCTGCCGGGTCGTAGTGCGCTTTCGCAAGCTCTTCGTCCACAGACACCCTGAAGAAAGCGTCTTTTTGTTTAAGGTTTCTTCCTTTAAGAGTGTTCCACCAAGGAGCCTCTAGAGCCTCGTCAAACAAGAGGGTACTATTAACTGCTGTAAGCGAGCCTCCCGCGTCCATTATATTACCAATGGTGTCGCTCGCCTGATTGATGTCGTCTGCAAGGACTTCGCCTTCCAAGGCCGCAAACAACTTGGCTTTCTTGAGATGTACTTCGTTCTCAAAGACCTTCCTTGTGGCGGTGTTGAACGCCTTGTCAGCGGTACTGCCTAGCTCAATGTTGTGCTCCCCTTTGTACCGCTCGGTGAATTGAATAACGAACGCATCAAAGTCTTCTTCGCTGGGTCTAAACTGAACACCTTCTTCTCCTTCTCCCTCAGCCCACTCCTCCAGCGCCTCCTGTAGATGTGCTGAAAAGTCTCTAGATACCGCAGCTCCTCTGTAGAGTTCTCTTCTTTCGCTCTTAACTACGGGGTCCTGCTTGGCTAGAGGGGTTTGTGCTGTGGCTTTAAGCAGCTCGTTTTGAGCCTCCGTATGCTGCTTTGCAGCTACCTCAACATAATCCGCGTTCTCTCTTTCGGCTCTCTCCCTTTCGTCATATGACAGACCAGCCCAGTAGTTGGCTTCAACAGCCTCTGCCGTCATCTGTTGGGACATATCCATCTTGGTAGCAAGCTCGCCAATGCGAGCATCCATCGCTTGTCCTTGAAGCTGGGAGAGAGCGGTTTGATGGTCTATCTGAAGACCTCTTTGCTCCATCTCAAGCTTCTTGTCTTCAAAGGCTTTCGCTTGAGCCAACAAACCACTCACCTGAGAAAGAGCCCCCGCCATGCGGCCTATGTTGGTCTCAGAGGCTGCTGGTGTGTCAGCAACGACAGTTGACCAACCTCCTCCCCTGACTGGCACAGGAGTAAGCTTGAACGCTTCTCTGCTGAACTTCGCAGGCTCCACTGGGTCATCTGAGAGCCCCAGCTGCTTTGCTATAGATGTTCTTTTAGCCATTTTATCTTACTGCTCTGTTAACGGCGGTGATGCCGAACCTTCTTCTAGTTTCATCAGCAAGACCAGCGCTCTGCCTTGCCATCGTTCTTGATTGTACTCCGCGCCCTAGTTGCTCCCCTCTAAGGGTAGCCTGTCTTGCGTATAGCCCTCGTTGCAGTTGGCTAAGCTCAGCGTTCTGGTATACACCAGACGCTTGCAGGGCGGTCCCCAACGCGGACTCAATGAAGTTGGGCCTATTTATGGGCTTATTGATTCTAGTCATGTTTTGCGTATAGCTCAGACCACTCCCGCTAATTCGGTGCATTCTTGAGAGCCCCCGCATACGCGACTGCTGCTCTAACGCTGTCTGGTAGTTAGCGTTCGCTTGCATATAGTGCGCTACTGCCAGCCCTGTAGCATTCCCCTCAACCCCGCGCTCTTCCGCGCTGGTTAGGATGGTGCCCATGGCTTCTTGAGCCTCCCGGTTGGCTTTCTGCGCTTCAACAGCGTCCGCTGTATCTTCTTGCCCTTCGGCTAGTCTTTCAGCGGTGGCCGCGTGCTGCCACCTCTTCATCTCATTTAGAGATGCCTGATATTGCGCTCTTTCTTGCTGTCTAGCAGCTTTCGCTTGAGCGGCATAGCCTGCAACCCCGGACGCGATTGTGAGCGCCATCTGGGCCATGGCGGGTAATACTACGCACATGATTAGTTATTTAGTTATAGTGAATTTAATAAACATTTCCCCGTCTAGGTCAAACGGGACGCTGAGCTTTGCTCCGCACCATTCCAGCCATTTAAGGCATATAAAGTTTTCTGCGTGTATGTAGTTGGATACTTCGCCGTACATTTCAGTCAACGACCAAACCCACTTACGACAATGGCGAAGGAAGTCCTTGGAATAGGTCTCTACTTCAGAGGAACCAAGCATCCATATGTAAGGTTCTTCTACGTTCCCGGCTCCGAATATAGCCATGACGTTCTCGTCCTTGGTCATTACCGTCAGGGTAACGTCGTCGTTACTGAATGCGCTGTTCAGTGCGTCGGTTGGCGTGCTCTTGAAACAAGCAACCTCAACCTTGTCCATTTCCCGTAGATTGCCCCCAAGCTCGTCTATGTGAGCCTGCGTGGTCACTCGTATGGTGTGACCCTCTGGGGTAGTCTCTACGATGTTATCCATACCTTCTGGAACGCTGGTGGACAAATGATTCAAACTCCGCACTCTGAAGGTTACAGGGCGCGGCGGTGGCGTTCTCAATGGTTATTACTGTTCCCTTGGGGTCCGTAAAGATAGGGAACCTGAAGCTGTTCGACTCAAGGGGCATGGAGCCCTCGGTGGTCGCTTGGACAACAGTAGCGTTGAACGCGGTCTCGGAAGTGTCTCTGAGATACGGGGTCACCTTTACCTTAAAATGCGCGGTGTCCGTGAAAAATAGGTTCCCATTGCGGATGAGCATTCTACCAGAGTTAGTGGGAGAAGGCTGTTCCCCCGCCCCTGCCTTAAACAGCTGCTCAGAGAAGGTGTATTTCATCGTGTACGCCACGCCCACATAAAGCTCAACCGATGTGCCTGTCACTCCTCCTGACACAATATTGTCTTTAAAGGTGACTGTGGTGATTCCGGTTTCGGTGTTCTCGGTATCGTAATCTAAGTTTTGCAAGAGGAGACCGTCTTTTGTGTAAGCTTGTAGGGTCTCCCCTTCAGCGAGTAAGTAAGGAATATTAAAAGTGGGGGCCGCAGCGTCTGCGTTGAATGTAACATTAACCCTTCTATCCAGATGGGTGTTGTACCCTTCAGCGTCCCTTTGCTTGTTTTCCAAGGGGAGCTTCAGGAGTTGTGTTTGGGAGGCATTCGTCCCGCTAGGACACTGTACAATATACAAATCAGAATCAACAAACCCAATACCACGGATACCTCCACCACTGAGTATGAACTTGCTCCAAGAACTAAGAACCTTCTCATTACCGGAGAAGAAATACTTGTAGATATAGATGTCTGTCCCGTCAGTCAGGGCGAGGAGTTCCTCAGAACTGCTGCCCGTCATGGACACGATTCCATCAGGAACAGAAGGAGACACAGTCTCGTCCGTTTTCTGAGGGATGTATTGGGGAACGTGGGCAGTGATTTCGTTGGCGTCGAATACGTCTGTATTAGAGTTAACAGTGAACTCCCTGACCCCGGTGAAGCTCCCTCTGGCAAAGGGAAAGTAAATATACGCACCCAAAGCCACCGGAGACACTGAGCTGTCGTATTCAAACTCTGTGATGGGGTTCGCGGATACTGTCTTAGGCGTGAGGATGTCACCACCACGAAGGACGAACTGACCAAAGTCAGAGAACATCACAAGGTTGTCTTGGAATGCCATAGCGTCCTTCAGTTTTACAACGTGAGCTGAAGAAAGGGTTACATCAATAGGAGAGCTGTCCAACAGGGACACGACAGACGTTCTGTAGAAGTTGTAATGCTGTATGTTGTTTGTGCCTTCATACGACACAAACTTCACCTCAGTCATGCTTACAGAAGCACC